>Ga0073934_10000814_pt1 | contig 82699 bp, 64 predicted proteins | sample LarsenN4metaG_FD_76834 | JGI IMG/M metagenome (GOLD analysis project Ga0073934, IMG submission 76834) | Hot spring sediment bacterial and archeal communities from British Columbia, Canada, to study Microbial Dark Matter (Phase II) - Larsen... ...
AAGCCCCGCATCGGCCTGATGGAACAGTTCGGGTCCGTGCCCGTGCAACCCGCCATCCGCGACGCCGTCCGCCAGACGGCCACTAGGCTCGCCGCGCTCGGCTACGAGGTCACCCCGTTCGAGCCACGTGATCTGGACCGGGCCCCGAACGTCTGGTCTTTCTTCTTCTCCGAACTGTCGGTGCCGTTCACCCGCGACCTGATTCAGGGCCGCGAATCGGAAGCGCATTGGACCGGCATTGAGTTCTACAACAAACTCAAGGACAAACCCGAACCCACCGGACGTCAGGTGGTCGAGCAGCTTGCTGAACGCGACCGCATTCGCACGAGCCTGCTGGCGCAGACAAGAGATGTTCCCGTCCTGCTGACGCCCACGGCTTGCGTGACGGCCTTCCCCCATCAATCGCGCCGCTTTCCCACCGAAGGCAAGGAAATCGGCCTGTTCCAGGCGACCATGCCGCTGACCTGGGTGAACCTCGTCGGTTTTCCGGCCCTCGCCCTGCCCGCTAGAATCGACTCAGAGGGCCTGCCGGCGGGGATCCAGTTCGTTGGACGGCCGTGGTGCGAGGAGATGCTGTTTGAGATCGCACTGAACCTTGAAAGTCAACCATGAATCTAGTCCCCATATTCCTCAGTCTCGCAGCTGCCGCTTCAGCCGCTGCTCCATCAAAGATTTTTCCGTACAGCTATGACCAGCACGACATGCCCAACGGTCTGCGGGTCATCACCGTTCCCACCGAATTCCCGGACGTGGTCGCGCTCTACATCGTGGTTCAGGCCGGCTCCCGCAACGAGGTCGAGCCAGGCAAGACCGGGTTCGCCCACTTCTTCGAGCACATGATGTTCCGCGGCACTCGCGAGTTCCCGCCGGAGAAGTTCCAGGGCGTCCTCCAGGCGGCCGGCGCGGCGAACAACGCCTTCACCTCCGATGATCTGACCGCCTACCATACGACTTTCACCAAGCCCGACCTTGAGACCATCCTCCGCCTGGAGGCCGACCGTTTTCAGAACCTCGAATACAGCGAAGCGGCCTTCAAGACCGAGGCGCTGGCGGTCCTCGGCGAATACAACAAGAACAGCGCCGCGCCGGCGTCGAAGCTCTTTGAGAGGCTCCGCGAAACCGCCTTCCGCAACCATACCTATCGCCACACGACGATGGGCTTCCTTGACGACATCAAGGATATGCCGAACCAGTTCGACTACAGCCGCAAGTTCTTCGACCGTTACTACCGCCCCGAATACACCACGATTCTCGTGGTCGGCGACGTCCAACCCGCCCAGGTGAAGTCCCTCGTCAACCGTTACTGGGGCGGGTGGAAGCGGGGAAGCTACCGTGCAACCGTCCCCGCCGAGCCGCCGCAGGACGGCCCGCGCCGGGCCCACGTCGACTGGCCGTCGCCGACCCTCTCGTGGTTGACCATGGCCTACCGCGCCCCCGCCTACGCCGACACGGAAAAGGACACTGCGGTGCTCGACGTGATCAGCTTTCTCGGTTTCTCCGACAGCTCCCCCCTGCACCGCAAACTCGTCCTGGCGGAGCAGAAGGTGGACGTTCTAAACGGCTACTACGCCGATCACGTCGACCCTTACCTGTTCACGGTATCCGCCCGTGTCAAGAAGAAGGAGGATCTCCCGTCGGTCGAAGACGAGGTGACCGCGACGCTCGCCGGATTCAAAGATACGCTCGTGTCCACGACGAGGCTCGAAGAAGTCAAACGCCACCTCCGCTACCAGTTCGCCCTGCGAATGGATTCCAGCGAAGCGATCGCGAGTACTCTCGCTCATTTCATCGCGCTGCGGCGCACCCCGGAAACCCTGAACCGGCTCTATGACCTCTACGCGTCCATCACTCCGGAAGATGTGCGCCAGGTGGCCCGGAAGTATTTCAACGAAACCAGCCGGACGACGGTCACGCTGACGGGAGCGTCGAAATGAGGCGGATGGTTCTGTTCGCAGCCACCTGCGTCGTCGCCGGCGCGCAGCCGAGGACCGTGCTGCTGCCCGGCAAGTCGCCCTTGGTCGACCTCCGCTTCGCTTTCCTGACCGGCGCCGCGGATGACCCGCCGGGTAAGGAGGGAATCGCCTCGCTGACCGCGTCCATGCTGGCCCGTGGCGGGTCTCGCACGCTGAGCTTCGAGCAGATCTCCCAACGTTTTTTCCCGATGGCGACGCAGGTATCCGTCCAGGTGGACAAACACATGACCACCTTTTCCGCCCAGACGCACATCGACAACCTCGACGCGTTCTACGCCATCCTCCGCGACATGCTACTCGACCCCGGCTGGCGCCCCGAAGACCTCACTCGCCTCCGCGACGATCAGATCAACGCCCTGCGAACCGGCATTCGCGGCAACAATGACGAGGAGTTGGGCAAGGAAGTCCTCTACAACGCCATCTACGCCGGACATCCCTACGGGCATCACAACTTCGGCAAGGTGTCCTCTATCGGGTCGATCACGATCGAGGACATGAAGGCCTTCCGCAAGGCCCGCTACACGCAAGCCAACCTCATTCTTGGCCTCGCCGGCGGCTACCCTCCATCCTTTGTCAAGCGTGTCCTGGCCGACTTTGGAAAGCTGCCAGCCGGCAAGGCCGCCCGCCCGGATGTCCCGACGCCGAAGAAGATCGACGGAATGAGTCTGACCATCATCGACAAACCCACCCGCGCCGCCGCGATCTCTTTCGGATTTCCCATCGATGTCCGGCGCGGCCATCCGGATTACGCCGCGCTGCTGGTGGCGCAGTCCTACTTTGGCCAGCACCGTTCGAGCGCCGGTCAGATGTACCAGCGGATCCGCGAACTGCGGGGCCTGAACTACGGCGACTACGCCTACCTCGAGTACTTCCCGAACGGAATGTTCCGCTTCGAGCCCGAACCGAATCTGGCCCGCCCGCAGCAGATTTTCCAGGTGTGGATCCGCCCGCTCGAACTGCCCACCGCCCACTTCGGATTGCGGCTCGCTCTCCACGAATTGGAACGGCTGGTTCGCGAGGGGCTTTCCGAGGAGGCGTTCGAACGGACGCGCGGCTTCCTTTCTAAATACGTCAGTCTGCTCGTAAAGACGAAGTCGGCCGAACTCGGCTACGCCATCGATAGCGCCTATTACGGCATCCCGGCCTATCCCGCCTATGTCCGCGAAGGACTGGCCCGGCTCACGCGGGACAGCGTGAACCGCGCCATCCGCAAGCACCTGGATACCGGAAATATGCACGTGGTTCTCGTAGCGCCGGAGGCGGAAAAGTGGAAGCGGCGCCTGCTCGCCAACGAACCTTCGCCAATGAAGTACAATGCCCCGAAACCGGATGCGGTTCTCGAGGAGGACAAGACCGTCGAAAAGCGCCCGATTCCGTTGCGCGAGGACCGAGTCACAATCATCCCGGTGGACCGGGTTTTTGAGTAGGACGCTGGCGGGAAGAGTAGCTTTTTGGATCTTCGCGGACCGTGTCAAGGTCCGGTCATACCGCCGTAACGCTCTCGAAACAAGCCGGTGGTAATCGTTTGCCATGGGGAACTCCCCTTCCAACCGCCTCTCCGACCCCGCAAACGCCGGCCGGCGCCGGCGCCTCCCGTCTGTTGGGAGACCTGTTGCTGCTGACGCTCCATGCCACCGCCTTCTTCGGAATGGGACTCCGGGTCGGGTTCGCGGAGTTCTGGAACTGGGTGATGCTGTTGCTGCTCGCCGACCTGGTCTGGCTGGCCTATGATCCGGCGGTCCGGCCGCGCTGGCTTCTGTGGATGATCGAAGGATTCCGGCGCGGTTTCCCTTCCCGCGTGGAGCCGTTCGAGTTGCCATGGCGGCCGTCCTATCCGCCACGCGCATGGGTGTCCATCAACCTCGTCACGGCCGCCCTGCTCGCCCTCGCCTTCTGTCTCCCTGTCCACTCCGAGGAGAGTTCGGCCGTGGCCTTCTCGACCGTCTGCCTCGTCAACGCTGTCGCGGACTGGGCCGCAACCAAGTGGTGGCTGGTCGCAACCTAGGATCGAGCCTCGTCTGGTATACTGGGCACGAATTTTGCTCAGGGAGGGTGCTTCGATGCGATTCGTCGTTCTCGTCGCCGGGTTCGCCACGGGACTTTATGCACAGTCGTCCGGATTTCAGGGATTGATCACCGACCCGAGCGGCGCGGCCATCCCCGGCGTGACAGTCCGAATTCAGAATGTTGCGACGGGCGTAGCGAACACCGCCGTAAGCAATGACCAGGGACTTTACACGGCGCCCCTGCTGACCCAGGGTACCTACCGGATCAGCGTCTCCAAGACCGGTTTCCGGACCGCCACGCGCGACAACCTCAAGCTCGACGTCGGCCAGGCGGCGCGCGTCGATTTCGAAATGAAGATCGGAGACGTCGCTGAAACCGTGGAGGTCTCCTCGGCCGCTCCCCTGCTTGAATCCGAATCCACCGTCATGGGCCAGGTGATCGAAAACAAGCGGATCGTCGAGATGCCGCTGAACCTGCGCAATTACCTCGAACTGGCGAAGTTCTCCACCGGCGTGCTGCCCGCCCGTTCGCTCGGCCGCGGTTCGCGCACCGGCGGAGAGGACGGCACCGAGGGTGGTTTCATCGCCCTCGGCCAGCACGCCTACCAGACGCAGGTCCTGCTGGACGGAGTCGACAACAGCTCGCGCGCCTCAGGCGGCCCGCTCGGGTTCCAGGCGCAGGCGGTCAAACCGCCGGTCGACGCCGTCGAGGAGTTCAAGGTGGTCACCAACAACAACTCCGCCGAGTACGGAAGCCGGATGGGAGGCAAGGTGCTCGTGTCGACCAAAGCGGGCACGAACCAGTTCCACGGCTCGGCCTACGAGTTCCTCCGCAACGAGGTTTTCGATGCGACCAACTTCTTCGCCAACCGCAGCGGGTCGCGGAAGCCGACCCTGCGCCAGAACCAGTTCGGGGGCACCGTCGGGGGTCCGATCCTCCAGAACAGGTCGTTCTTCTTTTTCAGTTATCAGGGCACGCGCATCCGCCGCGGCCAGACGTTTACCAGCACGGTTCCAGGGCAGGCGGCCCGCAACGGCGACTTCTCCGGCGAAGGCACCCGGCGCAATCAGATCTTCGACCCGGACACCACCACCGGAACCGGCGCCGCCGCCACCCGGCTGCCATTTCCCGGCAACCGGATCCCCGCCGCGCGGTTCGATCCGGTATCGAAGGTCATCGTGGAACTCTACCCGATGCCGAACATCGCCGGCCGCGACCTGCTTGCGAACAACTTCTTCTTCGCGCCCACCGACATCGAAACATCCAACCAGTACGACATGCGCGCCGACCACAACTTCTCGGCCAACGACCGCGTCTTCGGCCGCTGGAGCATCCGCCGCGACGACAAGCTCCAGAACGGTCCGCTGCCGATTTCCGCCTCCGGAGGGGGATCCGGCCAGACCATCAAGCTGCCCGGCGACAACTGGGTCGGCGGCTGGACACGGTCGCTGTCGTCGAGCGTGTTCAACGAACTGCGCTTCGGCTACACGCATTTCCCGACGCGCTTTGACCTGCTCGATACCGAGAACCTGAACAAGAAGTACGGCATCAAGGGCGCGCCGGGCGATGCGATGAACGACGGGCTCGACCACGGCCTGGCCAACTTCAACGTGTCCGACTACAACGTGATCGGGTCGCGCTGCTGCTGGCCGAACAACAACTACCTCGACGTCCTTCAGATCAACGACAACGTGCTCATGCAGCGCGGATCGCACTCGCTCAAAGGCGGCGTCGAGTACCGCAAATCCATGGTGTTCCGCGAGGCCTCCCGCCTGCGGCGGGGACAGTTCAGCTTCAACCGGATCTTCACGGCGCAGCAGCCGAACAACGCCACCAGCCGCGCCCAGACCGGGAACGGCCTGGCGGACATGCTGCTCGGAATGGCCAGCAGCACCACGACCGGAAACCAGAGCGGCGAGGACACCTACGCACCTTACTGGGGCGCCTACTTCCAGGACGACTGGAAGGTGAGCCGGAACCTGACCGTCAATCTCGGCCTTCGCTGGGAGTGGATGGTCAACCCCTACTATCCGTACGGCAACATCGTGGGGCGCGGCGGCGTGAGCCGCTTCCTCACCGAGTTCAATGTGGCGCCCACCGATCCCCGCTTCGATACCTTCGAGCGTCCCAAAGGGCCCAAAGATGGAGGCGGCAACCAGGACCTCAACAACTTCGCCCCTCGCGTGGGCATCGCCTACAAGATCGGCGCGGGCACCGTCGTCCGCAGCGGATTCGGTCTTTTCTACGGCGAAGCCGACAACTACAACAGCGAGAGCGCACGCTTTCGCAACCAGACACCCGACTTCACGGAAGTGGTGTTGAACACGCCGGACAACATCCGTCCGGTGACGCTGGTCCGCAACGGCTTCATCCCGGTCCAACTCCCGGCCGCTGCTCCGGTTCCAAACACCAACGTGAGCGTGTCGCTTGACGACTATCCGACCCAGTACGCCAGCCAGTGGTTTTTTGATATTCAGCGCCAGCTCGGCGAAGTCCTCGTCGCTGTCGGCTACCAGGGCGCCAAGGCGACGCACCTGTATGCCGGTCGCAACATCAACAATGGCGGCCCGCACCCGTCGATTCCCGAGGTCCAGCGCCGTGTTCGCCGCACATGGAATAGCGTCTCGCTGAACGACAACGGCGCCAACTCGAACTACAACGCCCTGGTCGCGCGGGCCGAGAAGCGGTTCTCCAAGGGCATGACATTCATCGCTTCCTACACGTGGTCCAAGACCATCGACCAGGCGGTCGAGAACCTGAACCAGGGCGGTTCGGGCCGCGCCAACGAATACGATTTGACCAACGAGAGAGGGCTGTCGGATCTCGACCGCCGGCACAATCTTGTGAGCAGCTTCACTTATGAACTTCCCTTCGGCAAGGGGCGGACATTTGGGGGAGACTGGAACTCGCTCGCCAATGCAATCGCGGGAGGCTGGCAGGTGGGTGGTATCCTTTCGCTGCGAAGCGGAACGCCGTTTGACATCAGCTATCCAGGAGATGCTCAGAACTCGGGAACGCGGAATCGCGGCAACCGGATCGCCTCCGGCAAACTGGACAATCCCACCATCGACCGGTGGTTCGACGAACAGGCCTTCGTGCAGTCGGCGCCCGGCGTGATGGGGAATACTGGCCGTAACGTGCTGATCGGTCCCGGGTCGCGGAACTTCGACCTGATCGTTTCCAAGATGTTGCGCCTGCCCCGCGAAGGGCATGCCTTGCAGTTCCGCTTCGAATCGTTCAACTTCACGAACACGCCGACATTCGGACAGCCGGCGTCCGGCTTGCGCGCGCTGGCGACGGCGACGATCACCCAGGCCGACGAACCCCGGCGGATCCAGTTCGCTTTGAAGTACAGCTTCTGACGCATCTGGGAAGAAGGGGACTCCTGGCGGTTTCTGCTGCCTTGACGGACCCCGGGACCCCGGTCACAGAGCTTCCTTTTTGCCGCCGTTTCTGGTAAAGTTTGACTCCACACCCCGCTGGGAACACGGGGAACCGATTCATCCGTATGAAACGCCAGATCACTGTTACCTTGAACGGACAGCCCCGCACGGACGAAGTCGAGCCGCGGCTGCTCCTCATTCACTACCTGCGGGAAGTGGCGGGCCTCACCGGACCCCACATCGGCTGCGAGACATCCATTTGCGGCGCCTGCACCGTCGAACTGGATGGCAAGGCCGTGAAGTCATGCGCGCTGTTCGCCGTGCAGGCGGACGGGCGCAGCGTGCTCACGATTGAGGGCCTTGCCTCGGACGGAACCCTCCATCCGGTGCAGGAAGCCTTCTGGAATGAGCACGGCCTGCAATGCGGCTATTGCACGCCCGGCATGATCATGGCCGCCAAGCAACTGCTCGAGCGCAACCCTGCACCGACCGACCAGGAGATCCGCCACGGCATCGAAGGAAATTTGTGCCGGTGCACCGGATACCAGCACATCGTCAATGCGGTCCGCGCCGCCTCCGCCACGATGAGGTAAGGGAGACTCCGTCATGGCCACCACCATCACCAAGACCGAGACTCTGGTTGGAAAGCGAATCCGCCGGCGTGAAGACCCGCGCCTGATCACGGGCACGGCCACCTATGTGGACGACATCAAACTGCCCGGAATGCACCACGCCTGCATCGTCCGCAGCCCCCATGCGGCGGCCTGGATCAAGGGCATCGACTTGTCGCAGTTGAAGGACATGCCAGGCGTGGTCGCCGTGTTCACGGGAGCCGACACAAAGGATGTCGGTCCCGTTCCCTGCGGAGCGTCTCTGCCCGGCCTGCGCGTCCCCCATCACCGGATTCTGGCTACCGACCGGGTTTACTACGTGGGGCACGCGGTGGCGGTCGTGGTCGCCACGGACCGCTACATCGCCCGCGACGCCGCCGACAAAATCGAGGTCGATTACGATCCGCTGCCCGCGGTGGCCGACCCCGAAAAGGCGCTCGAACCGGATGCGCCGGCTGTGCACCCGGAATGGCCGGACAACATCGCGTTTAACTATCACCAGGAAGGCGGGGACGTCAACAAGGCCTTCGAGGAAGCCGAGGTCGTGCTGAAGCAGCGCATCACGAGCCAGCGGCTGATCCCCACGCCGATGGAGACCCGCGGCGTGGTCGCGGACTGGAAGCCGGGGGACAAGTCCCTCACGATCTACTCTTCGACGCAGATTCCGCACCTGCTGCGGACGCTGGTGGCGGGCATGCTCGGACTGCCGGAGCACAAGACGCGCGTCATCACGCCGGAAGTTGGCGGCGGGTTTGGCTGCAAGCTCAATGTGTACGCCGAGGAGGCCCTGATGGGCTTCGTGGCGATGAAGATCGGCAAGCCGGTGAAGTGGATCGAGTCGCGGCGGGAGAACTGCCTGACGACGATTCACGGCCGCGGACACGTCGACTACTTCGAGATCGCGGCGAAAAGAGACGGGACGATCCTCGGCATGAAACTGAAGCTCATCCAGGATCTGGGAGCTTATCACCAGTTGCTCACGCCGGCGATTCCGACGCTGTCCGTTCTCATGATGCCCGGCCTTTACCGGTTCCGGAACGTGGTGGCCGACATTGTCGGTGTGTTCACCAACTGCGTGCCCACGGACGCCTACCGCGGGGCCGGCCGTCCGGAGGCGACCCACGGCATCGAGCGTATGGTGGACCTGCTCGCCGCCGAACTGAGAATGGATCCCGCCGAGATCCGGCTGAAAAACTTCATCCAGCCGGAGGAGTTCCCCTTCGCCACGGCGACCGGGTTGATTTACGACAGCGGCCAGTACGACCTGCCGTTGAAGAAGGCGCTCGACATCGCCGGCTACGCCAGGCTGCGCGAGGAGCAGGCGGCCGCCCGGAAACAGGGCCGCCTGGTTGGCATCGGCATCGCAACGTACGGGGAGATCTGCGCCTTCGGGCCGTCCCCGGCCACGCCGGCCGGCGGATGGGAAAGCGCCACGGTGAAGATCGACCCTGATGGCCGAGTCACCGTGATGACAGGGGCCTCTCCGCACGGACAGGGCGAGGAAACCACCTTCGCCCAGATCGCCGCCGACGAACTGGGAATCGATATCGACGACGTCGTGGTGGTCCACGGCGACACAGCTGTTGTGCAGTACGGCATCGGTACGTTCGGCAGCCGTGGAACGGCTGTAGGCGGGCCCGCTCTCTACTACGCGCTCCAGCAACTCAAGGCCAAGATCAAGCGCTTCGGTTCGATGCTGCTCGATTCCTCCGACGTCACCTACGGAGCCGGGCGGTGCGTGTGCGCCAAGACCGGCAAGTCCGTCAGTCTGGCCCAGATCGCCGCGGCGTCCTACCGCGCGATGAAGCTCCCCGAGAACACAGAACCCGGAATGCAGGCCACCTACTTCTGGGAGCCGCCGAACTTCACCTTCCCGTTCGGCGCGCACCTGGTGGTCACGGAGGTGGATCGCGAGACCGGCGCGATCGAGGTGCAGCGCTACGTCGCCGTCGACGACTGCGGCAAGATCATCAACCCGCTGCTGGTGGACGGCCAGGTCCACGGCGGCGTCGCGCAGGGCCTGGGCCAGGCGCTGTTTGAGCAGGCTGTCTACGACGAGACCGGCCAGCTTCTCAGCGGCGAGCTGACCGATTACGCGGTTCCCAAGGCGTCCATGATGCCCTGGATCGAGTCCCATCACACCGAGACGCCTTCGCCGGTCAATCCGCTGGGCGTGAAGGGTGTCGGCGAGGCGGGCACGATCGGCTGTTCGCCCGCAGTGGTCAATTCCGTGGTCGACGCGCTGAGCCCGCTGGGCGTGCGCCACCTCGACATGCCCCTGACGCCCGAAAAGATCTGGAAGATCGTGAACGCCTAGGGAGAACCACAAAGATGATCGCGCAAGAGTTCGACTATTCCGCTCCCTCGACCCTCGACGAAGCCCTGCGCCTGATCGGCGCCGGCGCCAAGCCGCTCGCCGGCGGCATGAGCCTCGTTCCGATGATGAAACTGCGGCTGGCCGCGCCCGGCCACGTCGTGGACCTCAGCCGCATCGGCGGGCTGAGCGGAATCCATCCCGCCGACGGCGTGGTGCGGATCGGCGCCATGACCACTCACTACGAAGTGGAGTCCTCCGCCGCACTGCGCTCCCTTTGCCCGCTGCTGGCCGAAACCGCCGCCTGCATCGGAGATCTTCAGGTCCGCAACATGGGAACGATTGGCGGCAGCCTCGCACACGCGGATCCGGCCGCGGACTACCCGGCTGCACTGTTGGCGCTCGAGGCGCAGGTCGTCCTGGTGAAGTCGGGCGGCGAGCGCACTCTTCCCGTCGCCGACTTCCTCGTCGACACGTTTACGACGGCAGCCGAGCCCGGCGAGATCATCCGCGAGGTGATCGTTCCCGTCGAAAGCCCTGGAACCGCGACGGCGTACAGGAAGATGCTCCAGCCCGCTTCCGGGTTCGCCATTGTCGGCGTCGCCGCGCGGGTCCAAAAGAAGGACGGCCGCATCGCGTTCGCCCGCGTCGGCGTGACCGGGCTGGCCTCGAAGGCCTTCCGAGCGGCGGCCGCCGAAGAGGCGCTGCTCGGAACAGCCGGCTCCGAGGATGCCATCCGGGCCGCAGTCGCCTCCATTGGAGTAGGCCTCGACGCCAATTCCGACATCCACGCCTCGGCTGACTACCGGCGGCAGATGGCCCGGGTCTACGCAGCCCGCGCGATTCAAGCCGCGCTCGCCCGCGGATGAAGATCTCCGGCTCGAACACGGTTCCTGTCGGCATCGAACGGGCTTACGCGGCGTTGCAGGATCCGGTCATCCTCGCGCAGTGCATGCCGGGCTGCGAAGCGCTCGAAAAGGTCGCCGACGGTGAGTACGCCATGAAGATGAAGATGGCGCTGGCCGCTCTGTCCGGCCAGTTCCAGGGCAAGGTGCGCATCGCGGATCCGAATCCGTTCACGAGCTTCAAGCTGATCGTCGAGGGTTCGGGCAAGATCGGATTCATGAAAGGCGAGGGCGCGCTGCGCCTGACGCCGCACGGCGATTCGACGGTGGTGGCCTTCGACGGAGACGTCCACGTCGGCGGAACCATCGCTGCCGTCGGGCAGCGGCTGATCGACACGACTGCGCGCATGATGATCAAGCGCTTTTTCGACAAGCTCGCCGAAGTCGTCGCGGCAGGACCGGCGGGCTGACGCGGCGCGCATTTCCCCGCCGCGATCCACAAACACTCGGACCATTGCGTTAGACTACTCCACTGATGAGAAGGCGCGATTTTCTGGCGGCGTTCACCTCCGCCGTTGCCCCTTTCCGGTCTCTGGCTCAGAACCGGACGGGGCGGATCAGGATCACCGGGGTGCGCGTGGTGAACCTCCGTGTTATCCGCGAGGCCGGTTCGATCGAGCCGGCGTGGAATCCGGGGTCGCAGACCCGATTCACTGTGGGAGGCGGCTCGATCCTCGAACTGCAAACCGATCAGGGACTCACGGGCATCGGACCCGGAATCGATGAGGCCCTGCTCCCCGCGGTGCGGGCGCAACTGGTGGGCAAAGACCCGTTCGACACGGAACAGCACGCCGCACGACTTCGTTACTACGCCGCCGGCGCGTCCTACCGGGGAGGCGCGAACGTCGACATCGCGCTCTGGGACCTCATCGGCAAGGCTTGCGGACAGCCGCTCTACAAGCTTTGGGGCGGAGCGAAGGATCATGTGATTCCCTACGCGAGCATGATCCGGCTGGGCGACCCTGAAGAGCGGGCCCGGCTGGCGTCCCAACTGGCCGACGAAGGCTGGAAGGCCATCAAGCTGCGGCTGCATCACGCCACGATCCGGGACGACATCCGGACGGTCGAGGCGGTGATGAAATCGACCGGCGGACGGATGACGATTATGGTCGACGCCAACCAGGCGCAGTCCGGCGGGAACTGGCAGCCCGGGGTGCTGTGGGACTACCGCCGCGCCCTGGAAACCGCCCTCGAACTCGAGAAACTCGGCGTCTACTGGCTGGAAGAGCCGCTGCCGCGGTATGACTTCCGTCAGCTCGCCGAACTGAACCGGCGCCTGAGCCTGCCGCTGGCCGGAGGCGAGAACAACCGTGGTCTTCACGAATTCCGCCAGATATGCACGGAGGACGTCTATGACATCCTCCAGCCGGAACCGCTGGTGATGGAAGGCATCACCGGGTTGCGCAAAGTCGGCGTGCTGGCGGAGGCATTCGGCAAGCGGGTCGTGCCGCACCACGGCGGAGGAAGCGTCGGCACGGTGGCGACCCTCCACCTGGTGGGCTCGTGGCCGCATGCGCCGTACTGGGAACTGTTGCACGATCCCCCTGTCGGCTCATTCGAGCACCGCTTTGCGATCTTCCGCAATCCACCCCGGCCGGCCAAGGACGGAACCATCGCGATCCCGCAGGGCCCGGGGCTGGGCGTCGAGATCGATCCCGGACTGATCGCGCCATAGCCGCCATGCGTGTGGGCGGATGACCCGACGCGCGACGTGCCGCGCACCCCCTTGACTCCGCCAGCGCCGGCTGCTAAATCAATCCACCATGAATTCCACTACTCGCGTAGGATCGCTCCTCGACCGAAAGGGACGGGCCGTCTGGTCGATCGGACCGGACTCATCCGTCTTCCACGCCATCGCCATGATGTCGGAACGCGGTGTCGGCGCGCTCCTCGTCATGGAGAATGGCGCTCTTGTCGGCATTATTTCGGAACGCGACTACATGCGGAAGGTGATTCTCCAGGGCCGGCTGTCGAAGGCGACGGCGGTCATGGAGATCATGACCAGCCCGGTGGTGACGATCTCAGAGCGCGCGACGATCGGGGAATGCATGCGCCTGATGACGGATGAACGGATCCGTCACCTGCCGGTGGTGGGCGGTGACGGCAGCGTGGTCGGGGTCGTGTCGATCGGAGACCTGGTGAAAGAAATCATCACGGAACAGGAAGAGCAGATCCACCAGCTTCATCAGTTCATCGCCGCCGAATATCCCCGATAGGCTCAAGCCTCGCCGCCCGGCTGCTGCCGTTCGTGATGGGGTTGACGGCGGTCGACAGGCGCCGGCCGCCGCCAACCGGGAGTTGATGATTCCTCCAATCGAAGGCAACAGGGTGAGGCGAGCGCAACGATGGGCCTCTACGAACGCGCCGACATCTACTGGTACCGGTTCGTTTGGAACGGCGAACTGATCCGGGAGAACCCGGCGGCAAGGTTCAGGCGTCGAACAAACGCCTCCCACTGTTGACGCTTCCTCTCGTCCGTCAGGAACTCCTCGGTGAACGCGAAGGGCACCCCAGTCGGAATTTCCGTGTGCCGTCTAACGCCGGTCCAGGCACGGCTGAGCTTCGCCCTCTTGAAACTCCCCTCGCTGCGTGATTCAATCGCTAGAACTTACTCCCAACGCGCTGTCCATCCCGTCCGGACCAATACAGCAGACCGTCGAATGGGGGAACCGCTTGGCAACCTCGGCGAGGGAGTGATGTTCGGTTACGGGAGCATTCGCGAGCCGGTAGAGACCGCGCCCCGAACGCTCCAGCACACCACGCCGCATCAGGCGCAGGAAATACTCGCGCGGGATGCCGGCGCCTTCAACGTCGCGTGGTCGAACCACGCCGAGGCGTCGTGCGAGAACGGTGACACGGGATTCGGGCGACTGTTGCAATACGTCATTAGATTCTCGTAAATAAATGCACGTCGCAACAGCGCATTGCAGAGGTAGAAATCCAGCCGAGGCAACACGTTGGGCGAATCTGGTCACATCAGCAAAAACGCCGATCGCAGGCGCGCAACCCGGATCAGCGTGTTGTGATGAAAACTTGTGGAATAAATGGTCGGGGCGAGTGGATTCGAACCACCGACCTCCTGGTCCCGAACCAGGCGCTCTAGCCAGGCTGAGCCACGCCCCGACCGCGTACCTTTTCAGTCTAGCGGTTCCCGCCCCACAGGGCAACCTCGCTTTCCCGCTTACAATGGAACTGTGATCCGGTGGCTGGGCTTTCTCCTCGCGACCACCCTGGCGGCTCAACAGGCCTTTCTGCCTGTTTCCGAGGTCCGTGCAGGCATGCGCGGCAAAGGCAAGACCGTCTTCTCGGGCAGCCGCATCGAGGAGTTCGACGTTGAGATTCTGGGAGTCCTGCAGAACGCCGGACCGCGCCAGTCCATCATCCTCGGCCGGCTGTCCGGCGGGCCCCTGGCGCAATCGGGCATCCTCCAGGGCATGAGTGGAAGCCCGGTCTACATTAGCGGCCGGCTCGTCGGCGCCGTGGCTCTTTCCTATCAGTTCGCCAAGGAACCGATCGCCGGCATCCGTCCCATCGAAGAGATGGTCGCCGAGCGGCGCGTCTCCCCGCGGGCGGCCAGCTTTGAAGCTCTGGCCGCTTCCCGCGAAGAGGTTCAGGCGGGAAGCGGCCGCCTGGTCAACATCGCCACGCCTGTTTCCTTCTCCGGGTTCACACAGCGCACCATCGACGCCTTCGCCCCGCAGCTTCGCGCCCTCGGGCTCACCCCCCTGCAAGGAGCCCTGGGCGGCGCCTCCGCCTCCCCGCCCCGCACCGCGCCGCCGCGGATCGAACCCGGATCGATGATCAGCGTGCAGCTCATCACGGGCGACCTGACGGTGGGCGCCGACGGCACCGTCACGCACATCGACCGCGAGCGCATCTGGGCGTTCGGCCACCGCTTCCTTTCCGGCGGCAGCGTCGAGATGCCGTTCGCCCGGTCCGAAGTCCTGACCGTTCTCCCCAACGTAAGCACCTCATTCAAGATCTCGGCCGCGCGGGAATGGCTGGGCACCATCACGAGCGACCACAACACCGCCATCGCCGGCGAACTCGGCCGGCGTGGAGAGATGACGCCGGTCTCGATCGAAGTCGACGGCCAGCGGCCCTACCGCATGCGGCTGGTGCTCGACAGGCTCCTCACTCCGTTCCTGCTGCAAATGGCCACCTACGCGGCCCTCGACGCCACCGAACGGCTGAGCGGAGCGGCCACCGTTTCCATGGATGGAACCATTGAGTTTGAAAGCGGTCCGTCGGTGCGCGTCGAAAACATCTACTCGGCGGAGACCAACGTGCCCATGGCGGCCTCGCTTGGCGCCTCCATCCCGCTCAGCTACGCCATGCAGAGCGGGTTCCCCCAGTTCAAGCCGAAAGCGGTGCATCTGCGGCTGAAAGTGGCCGAGGAACGGCGGCAGTTGCAGGTGGATCAGATCGTTCCCTCCCGGACCCGCGTCCGCCCAGGCGAGGCTTTCGAAGTCAGCGTGCTGCTGACAGGACCGGGCGGAGTCGAGCGCCGTCACAAGGCCAGCTACCGTGTTCCGCCGGGCGCCCCGCCGGGTCCGCTGCAAATCACGGTCTCCGAGGCCATGGCGACCAACCTGGCGGAGTTCGCCCATGTTCTGACCACTCCCCCGGCTTCGGCTGCCCGCGTGATCGAGGTCCTGAACAACCTCCGATCAAACCAGGTAGCGACGCTGCGAATCTCCCGAACCGAACCCTCCTTCGTCGTGCAGGGCCAGACCCTTCCCGACCCGCCCGCCTCGCTGGCCCTGTTGCTGCGCAAGTCCCCCGGGATGGCGGCCGCGGGAGCCAGTTCAAAGGTCGCCCAGTTTGATTTTCGCGAACCCGGCTGGGTGATTGCGGGCTCGCGCACGGCCCAGGTGGAAATCAAGGAATGAGACTGCTACATTTGCTCGCCGCGGCGGCGCTACTCGAGGGCGCTTCGCCCAGGGCCTGGGAGATGACGTCGTTTCAGGACTTCCTCCGCGGCAAATTCTCCTCCCTCGCCTTGCACCGGGACGGACGCATCACCCTGGCCCCGAAGCTGGACACGCTGCTCGCCTCCGACGAAGCCGCTGTCTGGTCGGTCGCCGCCGCCCCGGATGGCGCCGTCTACGCGGGCACGGGCCACAAGGGCAAGCTTTACCGTGTGGACCGCGCCGGCAAGGCGGAAATCGTGTTCACGGCGCCGGAAGCGGAGATCTTCGCCGTGGCTGTGGATTCGTCCGGCATCGTCTACGCGGCGACCTCGCCGAACGGCAAAATCTACCGGATCGCGGCCGGCAAGACGTCCGAATATTTCGCGCCGGGAAGCAGATATATCTGGTCTCTCGTGGCGGCCAAGGACGGCGTGCTGTACGCCGGCACCGGCGACGATGGCAAAGTCTGGCGCATCTCGGGCGGCAATGGCGAGGTCTACTACGAGACCGGCCAGGTGCACGTGACGAGCCTGGCCCTCGATGCGGCGGGCGCCGTCGTGGCGGGCACCGAGCCGAACGGGATCCTGTACCGCATCTCCACACGGGACAAAGCGTTTGTGCTCTATGATGCCAATCTCCCGGAGATCCGGTCGGTCGCCGTGGCCGGGGACGGATCTTTGTATGTCGCCGCCATGGGCGGCGCGGTGGCGCGTCAAAGTTCCTCGACCCCTGCAGGCACGCCTGCCGTCAGTTCCACCATCACGGTTACCGGCACGTCGACTTCGATCACGGTGACAGACCAGTCCGCCGCCCAGCAGGGTGACATCCGGCCTAAACCGGCCGAGGCGACGCCGGCCCCGGCGGCCGCCACGCCGGCGCCCGCGCCAATATACGAGCAGGCCGGCGTCGAGAAATCGGCTATCTACAAGGTGAACCCCGACAACACCGTAGAGACCCTGTGGTCTTCGAAGGACGAGAACGCCTACGACCTCGTGCTGGGTCCCGCCGGCATCTACTTTTCCACGGACAACCAGGGCCGCGTCTATCAACTCGACAATGAACGGCGGATCGCGCTGATCGCCGAGACGCGGGAACCGGAGGTGGTGCGGTTGCTCGGCACGCCGTCGGGCACACTTGCTGCAACTTCGGCCCCGGGAAAGCTCTACCGGCTGAGCGCTTCCACGGCGGCGGCGGGCTTCTTCGAAAGCCCGGTGCACGATGCGACCACAGCCGCCCGATGGGGCAAGTTGAGCTGGCGCGGCGACACATGCCCGGACTGCCAGGTGCGCTTCCGAACCCGGTCCGGAAACGCCGCCCGCCCCGACAAGACGTGGAGTGATTGGTCGGACGTTCTTGTGGATGCGGCGGGCGCCCCGGTCACCAGTCCGAACGCGCGTTACATGCAATGGAGAGCCGAACTGAAGGGAAGCGGCAAACAGGCCCCTACAGTGGACTCCGTGCGGCTGGCCTACCTACCCCAGAACACGCCGCCCTCCGTGCGCAGCATCACCGTCAGCGCGCAAACGGCAGCCGCCGCGGTCAAAGCCGCCAACGCCGGCAGCGCGGCGGCGACATACTCCATCACCGTGACCGATACCGGCGACGCCGGCGCGACATCCGCTACCGGCACGGCCACGCAACCGGTCACCCGCGCGTCCACCGAGCAGATCGCGATCACGTGGGTGGGCGAAGATCTCGACGGCGACAAGCTCACCTACAACGTTCATTTCCGCGGCGAAGGTGAATCAACCTGGAAGCCGCTCAAGTCGAACATCCAGGAGACGCTGATGGTCCTCGACGCTGAAGCGCTGGCCGACGGCCGCTACTTCTTCCGCGTCACCGCGAGCGACCGCATGGCGAACCCTGCCGCTTACGCGCGCGAAGGGGAACTTGTCAGCGCGCCGGTCCTGGTGGACCGGACGCCACCCGTGGTCACTGCCTCGGCCCCGACGCGGTCCGGCAGCACGGTGGAGGTGAAAGTGCGCGCCGCCGACGCCGCTTCCCCGCTGAAAGCCTGCGAGTACTCGATCGACGCCGGCCCATGGACGCCCGTGGCGCCGGATGACGGCGTCGTGGATTCGGAAACGGAAACCTTCACCATCCTCCTCGATTCGCCCGCGGGAGTCGAACGCCTCCTGGTGATCCGGGCTTACGACGCGGCGAACAACTCCGGACTCGCAAAGGCACTGTTACGCTAAACTAATCGAAACGTCACAAGGCCGGTCTACTCTGGCTGAGGAAGGGGGTTCCATGACGCTTCTCCGAAGCTTTGTATTCCTTTCGCTCGGGATTCCGGGCGCGATGCTGGCGCAATTTGAAACAGCGACCGTTCTGGGCACAGTCACCGACAGCGCGAGATCCGCCGTGCCGGGCGCGGCAGTCACGCTACAGGCGGCCGCCACCGGCGTCACGGCCCGCTCGGAAACGAACGCCAACGGCGACTTTCAGTTTTTCAACGTCCGCGCCGGGCGCTACACGCTGAGGGTGGAGAAGGCCGGATTTGCGACTACACAGGCGGAAGAGTTCACCGTCACCGTCGGCACGCGGCAACGGGTTGACGTGACGTTGCAGGTGGCCGCCGTGTCGGAGACCGTCACCGTCAGCGGCGCGGCGCAGCTGCTGGAGACCGACACCAGCTCCCGCGGACACGCGGTGAGCGCTGTGCAGATCGTCAACCTGCCTCTCAACGGCCGCTCCTACGCCGACCTGGCTCTGCTTGCGCCGGGCGTGCGCCGGTCCACGCTCAACGTCACGCCGGACGGCGGGTCTCTTCGCGACGCCTCCTATAACATCAACGGGATGCGGAGTTCGTTGAACAATTTCATCATCGACGGCGTCGACAACAACGCCTACGGCACAAGCAACCAGGGCTTCTCGAACCAGATCGTGCAACTGTCGCCGGACGCGGTCCAGGAGTTCCGCATCGAGACCAACAATTTCAGCGCCGAGTATGGCCGGGCCGGCGGAGGCGTCATCAACGCGACCGTCAAGAGCGGCACCAACCAGTTCCACGGCGCGGCCTGGGACTTTGTCCGGAACACGCGCCTGAACGCGGTCGGGTTCTTCAAGCCGAGAGAAAACAGGAAACCGACGCTCCAGCAGCACCAGTTCGGCGCGACCATCGGCGGGCCGATCCGGCGCGACCGCATGTTCTTTTTCGCGGATTATGAGGGTTACCGCCGCGTCCGCAGGGGCCTGGTCCTCTCGACCCTTCCGACGGCCGACCATCGCAACGGCGTCATCGGACTCCCGGTGGCGAATCCGTTGACGGGGGAGACTTTTCTGAACGGAGTCATCCCGCCGTCGGCGATCACTCCGTTTGCCCGCAAAGTGCTCAGCGAGTTGCCCGCCGCCAACCGTCCGGGCATCGCAAACAATTTTGAGTCGCTGCCGCGGCAGACGGACCAGAACGACAAGGGTGACATCCGCGTCGACCAGTACATCTCAACGAAGATGACGTTCTTCTTCCGTTACAGCCACCGGCTGGCGAACAATTTCGAGCCGCCCGCGATTCCGGGGCCCTCGGGCGGCAACAGCAATGGCAACGTCCGGGTGCTGAATTATCAGACGGCGTTCGGCGCCACCTACACGCTCTCGCCCCAGTCCCTTGTCGAGTTCCGGATGGGCGTATCCCAGACGGAAGGCGGCAAGACTCCGGTGTTTATCGGCCAGCCGCCTGCCTCCCAAGCTTACGGCATCACCGGACTGCCGGAGGATCCGCGCTTCGCCGGCGGGCTCTACGCGCAGAGCGTCACCGGCTACACGCAGTTCGGGCAGCAGTCCTCCAATCCGCAGTTTCAGAATCCCTTCCTGCTGAATCCGAAAGCGAACTACACGAGAGTGATGGGCCGCCACAGCGTCAAGGCGGGTTACGAACATCAGCGGATCGACACCGCCATCGACGACTTCAATCCGAAGTACGGGCAGGACAGCTACGGCAGCCGCTTCAGCGTTCCGGCCGGCATGTCAAGCACGAACAACCTGTACAACCTCGCCGATTTCATGTTCGGTCTCCGCAACCGGTACGCCCTCAACAACGCGGTCATTCTCAACTACCGCCAGCGCATGCACTTCTTCTACGTCCAGGACGACTTCAAAGTGAGTCCGAAGCTGACCGTCAACATGGGCGTCCGCTACGAGTTCGCCACGCCGCAATGGGAGCGCGACAACATTCTTTCCAACTTCGACCCGAATGGTCCGCGGCTGATCCAGGCGAAGAACGGATCCATCTACGACCGGGCTCTCGTCCATCCCGACCGCAACAATTTCGCGCCACGGCTGGGCCTCGCCTACAACCTGGCGTCGAAGACGGTCGTGCGTTCGGGATTCGGAGTCAGTTATATCCATTTCAACCGTCTGGGCGGCGAGAACCTGCTCGGCTACAATCTGCCCGGCATCATCGGCGTCGGCATCGATCAGCTCCCGTCCCAAGGCAGGTGCGCCGCCAACCAGGCGCCGGAAACCTGCTTCCGTCCGACCCAGGATGGCTATCCGGCCGGGCTCCTCAATCCCGCCCGGACCAGCACGCTGACCTCGCGCACGAACCACATTCCGGCGGACACACGAACCGGCTATACGATGAACTGGCACTTCAGCATCCAGCAGGAGCTGACGCGGGGTCTCGTGCTCGACGTCGCCTATGTCGGCAACCGGAGCAACAAGCTCGTTGTGCTTTCCGACTTGAATGAGGCGCGGTTCAATGGACCCGGCGAGAACCTGACGGTGAACGCCCGCCGGCCCGTGCCGGGTTTCGGACAGATCCAGATCGCGCATCCGATCGGCTTTTCCAACTACAACGCGTTCCAGGCGAAAATCGAGCGGCGGTTCAGCAACGGCTTCCTGCTGCTCAATACGTTCGTCTGGTCGAAAGCCCTGGACAACGCGTCCGGACACCTGGAAACCTCCGGCGGCGACGACTCCCGCATCAGCTTCACGCGGAGCCGGCTCTACAAAGGCCCGAGCGGATACAACCAGCCACTGAACAACACCTTCACCATCATCTACGAAATCTCGTTCGGAAAGGGGAAACGGTTTGGCGCGTCCCTGCCAGCGGCCGCCGGCGCGGTGCTCGGCGGATGGAACATCAGCCAGACGACGACGGCCAACAGCGGCCTGCCCGTCAATCTGATCTACAGCCCCGTGTCCCGGCTTCAGGTCGGCACGATCGGCAACCTCCGCGCCAACGTCACCGGCGATCCGCTCGTTCCGGAGGCGCAGCGCGGACCCGCCAACTATCTCAACCGCGATACGGTCCGCGAAGTGACCGCGGCCGCCAACGAGGTCGCCAATCCGTACGGCAACGTGGGCCGCAACATCCTGGAGGGGCCAGGCTACTTCTCGACCGACTTCGGCATCCACAAGAATTTCGCTCTGCCCCGCGAAGGGATGCGCATCGAGTTCCGCGCCGAGTTCTTCAACCTCTTCAACCGGACCAATTTTCTGGCGCCGGACAGCAACCGCAGCAGCAACACGTTCGGGCAGATCAACGGGACGTTCCCCGCACGGCAGGTGCAGTTCGCCCTGAAGCTGATCTACTAACCATTCACGGCAGCCGGTCGTAGGCGCTGGTGAACGCGTGGACCTGGCGGATCTGTTCCGCCGTCAGCAGTCCCTGGAAGGCGGGCATGAGCGTGCCGGGCACGCCCTTCTCGACGACCTCAAAATACCGGCGGGCGGCCAGCGGTGACCGGAAGATCCGCGGGCCGCTTCCGCCTGCGGCCATGTGGCATCCAAAGCAGCGCGCCCGGTAGATCTCGCCGCCCTTGGCGATCGCGTCCGGATCGTTGAGCAGCGGGTTGCGATCCTCCACCGGCGCGCCGGACGCGGCGGCCCCGGTGGCGCTCGTCGGCTGCGGAGGAGCTTCTCCGGCGATGGGAGCGCCGCCCTCGGTCGCAGGAAAGCCGTAGCCGGGAAGCACCCGCCCCCCAAGAGTCGAGCCGGGCTGGCCGACGTTCGGCAGCGCGCCCACCCGGGTCACGAGGTTGTGCCCTCTCATTTCGTGCTGCGGGCCGCCGTCCAGGGCAAACACCCACAGGTTGCCCGCTTTCGGCTCCTTGTAATAGAAAATCATGTCGCCGCCGATGCCTCCCGAAGGCACAGCCACGTACTGCACGCCATCCAACTGATAGGTCACCGGACTTCCGATGATTCCCGATCCGGTCTGGAACTGCCACAGCCTCTTCCCCGTGCGGGCGTCCAGCGCCATAAAGTATCCACGCATGTCCCCGGTGAACACCAATCCCGCCGACGTGGCGACCGAGCCTGCCCAGAAAGGCGCCGGGCTGACGATCCGCCACGCCACCTTCCGCCGGACTACGTCGTAGGCGACGAAGTTGCCGGGGTTCTTGCTGGTCAGATACTGCTGGTAGTCGGCGCCAAGGAACCATTCGCCGTTCTTCGGGCGCGGAAACTTTCCCTCCTCCCAGAATTTCATCCCCATCGCCCATTGGTTCGACAGGAAATAGACGTAGTTCAGCCCCGGATGAAAGGACAGCGGCTGCCAGTCGTTTCCGCCTTCCAGACTGGGAATAATCGGGCCGACCTCGGGCCCGCCGGACTGGGCGATCATCGCCGGGTTCACTTTCGGGCGCCCCGTCACCGGATCCAGTCCGAACGACCAGTTGATACCGGGCACGATCGCGTCTCCGTAGAGAAACTTCCCCGTTCTCCGGTCCAGCGCGTAGAAGTATCCGTTCTTGTCGTGATGAAACATCGCCTTGACCGGACCGAGCGGCCCCAGGGTGACGTCGGCGAGCAGCGGCGTGCTGACGGCGTCGTAGTCCCAGCAGTCCCACGGCGTGTACTGAAAACCCCAGGCGATCTTGCCGGTTTCCGCACGGATGGCCACCGTGGATGCGGCCCATTTGTTGTCTCCCTTTCGCACCTGGCAGTTCCACGGGGCGGCGTTGCCCGTGTTCCAATACACCAGGTCCAGGTCCGGATCATAGGAGCCGGTCGCCCAGGTCGGCGCTCCGCCGTTCCTCCAGGTGTCGCCGGGCCATGTCTCGTTCCCCTCTTCGCCGGGGCCCGGGATCGTGTACGCCGTCCAGCGCTCCTTGCCGGTTCGCGCATCGAAGGCCTTCACGAAACCACGAATGCCGAACTCGCCTCCGGCCACGCCGGTGAGCACCATATCCTTCAACGCCAGGGGTGCGCCGGTGATGCTGTATCCCTGCCGCCAGTCCGCGACGGCCGTTTCCCACACGGGCTTACCGGTTGCCTTGTCGAGCGCGACCATGCGGGCGTCCAGCGTACCGATGAAGACGAAGTCTCCGAGCAGCGCCACACCGCGGTTGATCGCCCCGCAGCAGTACACCCGTTCCGCCTCGCGCGGAATCTTGGGATCCCACGACCATCTGGCCTCTCCCGTCCGCGCGTCGATGGCGAACACGCGCGAGCCGTCGGCGGAAAGGTAGATCACTCCGTTGTGGACCAGCGGCGTCGCCTGTAGTCCCCTGTTTTCGCCTCCGGTGGCGAACACCCAGGCCGGCCGGAGCCGTCGTACGTTGTTCGGATTGATCTGGTTGAGTTCCACGTAGCGCTGCCCAAGCAGGTCGCGGCCATAGGTCAGCCACGACGAGGTGTCACGCGCCGCGGCTTTTAGCTGTTCGGCCGTAACCGGCTGGCCCTCCGCCCGCCGGACAAGACCAGAAAGAAGAAGAGATACGCAAAGGAGGAAGAGTACAAAGGTTGCTGGCATGGGTCGAGCAGTGCACGGCGACGACGTCCGCGGCCGGGATCGTTGCCGCCCGAACAGTCACCCGATCAGAATAGCAGCGATTTCAGTATGCGGCGAGCCAGCGCGCCCTCTCGACCAGCCGCGCCACGTTCGGCAGGAACGCCTCCTCAAGCGGCGGACTGTACGGGACAGGAGTGTCCGGCGCCGCGATCCGGACCACCGGACCGTCCAGGTGCTCGAACGCCTTCTCGGTGATGCGGGCGCTGATCTCGCCGCCCACTCCCCCGGTCAGCGTGGCCTCATGCAATACGATGGCCTTGGATGTCTTGCGCACGCTCGAGAGCACCGTTTCCTCGTCGATCGGCAGCAAAGTCCGCAGGTCGACAATCTCCATGGAGACGCCTTCCGCTGCGAGAGCTTCCGCCGCCTCCGCGGCCACGTGCACCATCGCTCCATACGTGATCACAGAAAGGTCGCGGCCTTCGCGGTGAATCCGGGCCCGGCCGATCGGAATGGTATACTCCCCGTCCGGAATCTCTTCTTTCACGCGCCGGTAGAGCGCCTTGTGCTCGAAGAAAATGACCGGGTCGTTGTCTCGGATCGCGGACTTGATGAGGCCCTTGGCGTCATAGGCCGTGGCGGGTTCGACCACCTTCAGACCCGGTGTGTGGACGAACCATGCCTCGGGATTCTGGGAGTGGAAAGGCCCCCCGTGGATTCCTCCACCGCTCGGGGCGCGCACGACGATCGGGGCCGGAGCGTTCCAGCGGTAGCGGCACTTGGCCGCAAAATTGACAATCTGGTCGAAGCCGCAGGAGATGAAATCAGCAAACTGCATCTCCGCCACCGGGCGCAGACCCATGAAGCTCGCTCCGATGGCGGCCCCCACGATCGCCGATTCGGAAATCGGCGTATCCACCACGCGCTTCTCGCCGAACTCATCGAGCATGCCCTGTGTGACCTTGAACGCGCCCCCGTAGACGCCGATATCCTCGCCGATGAGAAATACATTCGGGTCGCGTGTCATCTCCTCGCGGATGCCCTGGCGGATCGCTTCGAGGTAAGTGACCTGCGGCATCAGGCCGGTTCCTCGTAGACGCCCTGGGTCAACGTGGAAGGATCCGGCAGCGGACTGGCCTCCGCCCAGGCGATCGCTTCATCCACCTCGCTGCGAATGCGCGCGTAAACAGCCTCGATCTCCTCCCGAGACGTGATGCCGTTCTCAATCATGCGGCGCTCAAGCCGGACGATCGGATCCTTCGCGCCCCATTCGGCCCAGAGGTGGGCGGGCACGTAGTCTCCGCCATCGTGCGCCGAGTGGCCCGTCATGCGGAAAGTCTTGCACTCGATGAGATAAGGGCCAAGGCCCTCGCGGCAGTGAGCCGCTCCCCGCATCGCGGCCTCGTAGACGGCGAACACGTCGTTGCCGTCGACGATCTCGGCGGGAATCCCGTATCCGGGCGCACGGTCGGCGATGTCGCGGCAGGCCATCTGTTTCTCAAGCGGCGTCGAGTAGGCGTACTGGTTGTTGTTGCACAGAAAGACGACCGGTGCACGCTGCACAGCGGCCAAATTAACGCCCTCGTGCCAGTCTCCGCGGCTGGTGGCGCCGTCACCGAAATAGTTGAAGACGATGTTGCGCGATCCCTGGTATTTCAGCGCCATCGCGGCGCCGGCGGCCACGGGCACCGAGGCCGCCATCGCGCTGATGATGGCGACAATGCGGCGGTTGAGATCACCCATGTGCATGTTCCCGTCGCGGCCCCTCGTCAACCCGCCGACCCGTCCCATATACTGCGCGAACACTTCCCGAGGATGCACGCCGCGGATGAAGTAGAGTCCCAGATCGCGATGGCACGGAAACAGCACGTCGCCAGGCTCGGCGGCCAGTCCGGAGCCGACGCAGATGGCCTCCTGGCCCCGCCCGACATAGACGCCGCCGAGGATCTTGCCCTGGCGGTACAGCTTGCGCTCGATGCGCTCCTCGACTTCGCGCTGCAACAAGAGATAGTAAAGGAACTTCCTCGAAAGGTCCGCCTCCGTACTGGAGATCGATGAAGTTTCCTGCGGTCCGAGAACGGGAGCGGTCACGTCGAACATTACTCCAAACGTCTTAGTATAACCCCGGCCCGGGCGCTTCCGGCGGCGCTCACCGCGGGCCATCCTGTCCGGCGAAGCCGATGGCGTACACCGTATCGCGCGTCCGGATGAACATCACGTCGTCACTGACAGCGGGAGTGGCGTAGATGTCCGAGTCGAACTCGTTGATCGCGAGCACCTCCCAGTCGCCGGCCGCGCGCAGCACGACGACTTTGCCGTGCTCGCTGGCGATATACACCTTGCCGTCCGCTCCAACCGGTGAAGAATAGTAGTCCTCCATGGCGCCGGCGAGGCGGGCCTGCTTGAGCACCTTGCCGGTCCGCGAGTCCAGCGTGGTCGCGATGCCCCCGTTCCGTACCAGAAACACGACGCCATTGTAGATCAACGGCGTCGGCACGTCGGGAAGCGATTTTTCGAATCGCCAAAGAACGTTCGAGCCGGTCACGTCGCCGCGGCCGCCGAGCTTCACCGCCAGCAGCCCGTTACGTGCCGCGCGCCGCGTGCGGAAAAAGGTCCATTCCCTCTCGTTCAGGAATCCATCCCTGTCGAGGTCGATCGCGCGCCATGTGCCGGTGGGTTGCCAGGGCGGCGGAAGTTCCTTCTGCGCCAGCTTGCCGTCGCGGTTGGCATCGGCGGCGGCGGCCACTTCGGGGAACCCGGGCAGTTCGACCTGTTCACCGGCGTCGTTCCCCGTGGTCCACCCGTTGAAGAAGAGGGTGTCGCCATCGATGACCGGCGCCGACTTCGGCTGGCAGGTCAGTCCCCGGACAAACCAGACGGACTCCCCGTCGGCCGCCGAATAGGCCGTGAGCTGGTAGGACCCGGGCGCAATCACCTGGGCCGGTCCGCCCTCTGGGCGGTGAACAACCGGAGTCGAATAGCCGTTGATCACGTTCCGGGGCGACTTCCAGGCGATGCGGCCGGTGGCCGCGTCCACTCCGATGATGTAGGCGTCCGTATCCTGGTCGCAAACCAGGATCACCTTTCCGTCCGCGTACACCGGCGACGCGGCGATGCCGTGCTGGCTGTTGAATGGCCCCAGCGGCAGCCGCCACCGTTCCCGGCCGTCCTCGTCGTAGGCGACCAGGCCGAAGTCGGCGAAGAAGGCAAACACATTGCTGCCGTCGCTCACTGCGGTGGGAGCCGCGCGGTGGTTCAGCGCGTGCCGCGCTTCGCGTTTCGCCGCGCTCACGGACCGGCGCCACAAAACGTCGCCGGACCTCCGGTCCAGACACAGAGTGACCAGTTCGTCGCCTTCGGACGCGGTCAGAAAGATGCGGCCTCCGGCCGCAATCGGAGACGACTTTCCTTCCGGGACCCCTGCTTTCCACAGCACGTTCTTCTTGGGGCCGAACTCCGTCGGCATGCGCGAGCAGGACCGGCAGAGGCCGGCGCCGCCCGGGCCGCGAAACTGCGGCCAGTCGCCGGCGAACAGCCCCGGCGCGAGCATAAGGCAGATCAGGAAGCGCATGGGTCCGCTCACCATCTTATGCCGCGCGGCGAACTCCCGCCACGCCGCGACTAAGGATTGCAGGGCGTGTAGTTGCGCGTCGCCGTGACCGTGCCCTCGGGGATCCGGAACGTGAACGACAGCGCCTTGTTCCGGCCGTCGATCTGTTGCGCGTATGTCTGGACCGCATATTGCGAGTTGATGATCTGCACCAGACGGCCGAACAGACCTGAATACTGCAACGCCGACGTTTCGGAGAAATATTGCCCGCCGGTGTCGCGCGACAGTTGGCGCAGGAACCCGCCGAGATTCACGTTGGAGACGCCCTGCCCGAGCGCGATCGTGTAGACCGTGGCTCCGCTGGCCCGTGCCGTGCCCAGCGCCTGGTTGAAGTCCTGGAGGGCGCCCGAGAGGTTGTCGAGAGCGGTGAACAGGACGACGATCTTCCGACGGTTGGTCTCGAACCGCATCGAGGTCGTCGAATGGACCACCGCGTCGTAGACCGCGTTTCCGGGACCCACCGGCCGCAGTTGATCAATCAGGTTCAGCACGAGGTCCTTGTCCTGTGTGAAGGGAAGCAGCGGCCGGGCCTGATCCTCAAGGTGGACGATGGAGATCCGGTCCTGCGGCGGCAGCGCGTTGACAAAGCTGCGGACGGCCGCCTTGAGCAGGAGTTCATCCTCAATAGCGGCGAGCCCGTTCATGCCGAAGACGATCGAAACCGACGCCGGAGTGTCGGCAGCGGCCGGCGTGACGGTGCAGTCCACCACCTGGCCGTCTTCGCGGCACGTGGCATTGTCGCGCTGGAGGTTGCGGACCGGGTTTCCGCCGGAATCGAGCACCGTCACAAACGAGGTCACCAGCGGGCAGAACCGCAGATCGAACTGGTTGATCAGCGCCAGCGGCTGGTTCTGCGTGGCCACGCCCTGCACCACCAGCGACGCTTCATTCGAACGTCCTCCGCCGGGTGCGGGATTGTTGACAGAGATGCGCAGCACGCCGGGATCGAGGATGTCCAGGGCCTGGATGAAAGCGATCAGCTGTCCCGGATGGTTGAAAAAGGTTGACCTCGGCTGCCCGTTCACTTCGACCGTGGATCCACGCACGAATCCGCTCCCGTTCACCACCAGGTTAAACGCCGCGCCGCCGGCGTCGATCGTGAAGGGGGAAATGCCCGAGATGACAGGAACCGGATTCGGCGCCGGGGGCTGGTTGATGGCGTTGCCGGTGATCGGCACACGGAGCAGAGGCTGCACCGGATCATCGGTGGCGATCGACAGATTGGTCGACAGCGCGAAGACGCTGTTGGGAGTGAAGCGGAGAGTCAACACGCGCGTCTCGCCCGGCGCCAGAGAGAAGCCGAAGTTCGGCGACAGCGTCACCTGTGCGTTGCCGGTATTGAACGCCTGGATCGTCAGCCGCGACGTGCCGGCGTTGCCGACCGTGATCGGCGCCTCGCGGAACTGACCCACGATGACGTCCCCGAAGTCGATTCGCGAAGGCGACACGGCAAGCCGGGGATCCCTGTCCTGTCCGCCGGTGACGGCCAGAAACGCTCCTGGAGAGGAGGAGTTCAGCCCGAAGCGGACGACAATCGGCAGGCGGCCGTTGCGGGCGTTGTCGGGCACGCGGATGTCGAGATGGTAGATTCCGGCAAAGCCCGGCGTGAGGCCCGCGCCGAGGACGTTCTCCGCGGGAAGTTGCTCGTTGTCGAACAGCACGGCCGGCTGCTCCACCGTCGGCAGGAAGCCCGGCGTCACCTGGCCGACCCCGATCGGCGGGTTGGTGCGCCCGAACCCGGAGCCGAAGATGCGGACCACGTCGTTCGGCCGCGCCGGGCTGGTCGCGAAGGCGCCTCCCGCGCCCACCGGCCCGACGCCGGCGCCCGTTTCGAGGTTGATCGCCTGCACCGGGTTCGCCCCGTCCGGGTTTTGCTGATAGTAGAAAAACTCGGGCGAACTCGCCCGGATCTCGACGGTCCGCGGGTCGCTGCGCAGCTCGCCGATAATCCCGCAATTGCTGATCACCACCACGGGCTGATTTCCCAGCGCCACGTTGTCAGGAACCTGGAACAGGATCTGAAACGGCGTAACCGAAAGCAGCCGCGCCGGAATGCCCCCGATGGTCAGGCAGGTATTGGCCAGGCTGCCGGGGAGCTGGCCGTCCGGCGGATTGCTGTCGTCCACCGTGCGGTCGGCGCCGCCGATTGTGAAGTTCTTCCCGGAGAGGATCCCTCGCGCGTTGGGGGAAAGGTAGCGCAACGGCGGCGTGCTTTGGCCGGCGCTGATGATCGATCCGTCGGTGATCTCGGGAAGCGGAGGCCCGACCCGAAGCGACGTCAGCGTGAACGTCACCGGAGGAAGGTCCCCAAACCGGGCCACGACCGTGGCGGTTCCCGGGCGCGGGTTCAGCGTCGCCAGCACGAATGCCTGCCCGTTCCGGTCCGTCGTCGCCGTAGGCGCCGACAGCGTCGCGTTGGTGGCGGTGAAGCTGATCACCTGTCCGGGGATCGGATTTCGGAACATGTCGCGCAGCGCCACCACCAGCGGCTGGCGCACCGCCGTGCCTTCGTCGGCGCTCTGATTGTCGCCGGAGACGATCGACAGCGACGCGGGCCCGGGCCGGGCTTCGCCGACGCGGGCGATGAACGCCGTGCTGGTTCCGAATCCGGTGGTCGATTGCAGAGCGCCGGGCGTCAGGGGAAATCCCGCCGACTGCGTGTATCCGGCCAGGTACAGGTTCCCGGCGGCGTCTCGCGCAATGGCGTTGCCGTTGTCGTTGCGCGGCCCTCCGAGATAGGTTCCGAACCGGGCGAACGCGCCCAGGGGATCGAGGTAGAACAGGAACGCGTCGTAGGGCTCGCCCGTCGGCCCTCCCGAAATGTTCTTCTGGATGGCGTCGAAAGTCGTTTGCAGGTCGCGGCTCGAAGTGGTTCCAATCACGAACGCGTTGCCCTGCTCGTCGGCGGTCACGCCGTTTAACTGGTCGTCGCCGTTTCCGCCGAGGAACGTGGAGTAAAGCAACTGGCCGCTCGCGTTCAACCTGACGACGAAGCCGTCGCGGTTCTCCGCCGGTCCGCCTCCGAACAGAAAGCCTTGGAAGACGCCCGGACTGGCCGGAAAGCGGAGACTGTTGGTGTCGCCCACCAGGTACAGGTTCGTGCCTGACGGATCGAGATACATCCCGTTCACGTTATCCGCGCCCTCGCCGCCAAGGAAGGTGGAGAACAGAAGCGCTTTGCCGTCGGCGCTGAACTTGCTGACGAACACGTCCGCCTGGCCGAGGTGCTCGCGCTGCGGCGCGTTTGTCGTGGTGGGGAAATCGCGCAGCGAGGTGATCCCCGCCACCCACACCTGGCTGGCGCGATCCACGGCGATATGCCGGCCCGAGTCGATCGCCACGACGAAGGAGTCGTTGTCGCCACCGAGAAACGTCGACCAGATGATTCCGCTTCCATCCGGCCGCAGCTTCGTCACGAAGGCGTCGTTGTAGCCTTTGCGCTCGCTCTGGAACATCTCGAGCGTGACAGGGAAGTCCGTCGACAGCGTATCCCCGGTCACGAAGGCCGCGCCCGTGGCATCGACGGCGACGCCGAAGGCAGAGTCCGGCAACTTCCCTCCAAGCCGCGTCGAATACACAAGTTGCGTGCCGAACCGGTTCAGCTTGGTCACGTAGCCGTCGCTGTCGCCCGCGGCTCCGGTCGGGCGCTCCTGCACGACGCCGGCCGTGGTGGGGAAGTTGACCGAACGGGTCGTGCCGCAAAGAAAGACGTTGAAGTCGCGGTCGACGGTGATGTTGCCCAACGTCTCGTCGTCGCCGCCGCCTACCAGCGCGGAATAAATCACCTGCGTGCCCGTGGCGTTGAGCTTGACAACAAAAACGTCGTTGCCGCCCACCACGCGTCCCTGATGCGCGCCGGCCGTCGCCGGGAAGTTCGGAGATGTGGCCAGACCGGCCACGTAGATGTCGCCGTTTCCATCCACTGCGACCGAGTGCGCGCTCTCCCGGATCGTGCCGCCGTAGAAGGTAGCGAATTGAAGCACCGGATCGATGACCAGATCGTGGCCGCGGTCGTAGGGTCCGACAGAAAAGCCGATGGCGCCGTCCGGATGAATGCGGTAGCCGCCCGCCACGGGGCGCCGGATCCCGCCGATTTCCTGGTAGATGTACGGTTTGCGCTGTCGCGCCTCGCCGCTTTTTGTCGTCAGAACCAGGTCGCCCGCGCTGTCAATGCGCGCCCCGGAGGCGGCGTCGAACCGAAAGGCGATGACCTCATGGCTCGCGCCGGGATGAACCACGAAATCGTACTCGAGTTCCCGGCCCCGGCCATAGTAGACCAGGTCGATTCCGTCGTAGACCCCGTTGAATCGGACGCGGCCGAAGGTCGGGATGTTGGTGCGCCATTGCGAGCGGTCGCCCCTGAAGTAGTTCGCCGTGCCCGGCAGCGGCTGCTCGCCACGGCCCCGCACGCCGGGACGCGCGCCCTGGAGAGCGAATCGAACCGTTCCTCCTCCGCCATCGAACTCGGCGCCCGCCCCGGAAAGAGCGGCGTGATAGCCATGCCCGCGGGAGAGAAACTGCGCTTCCCCCGCGATCTGTCCCTGGTTCGGCTCGAACCGCAGCGGCAGTTCAGACGGGGAGGCTGCCGCCGCGGCGGCGGCCGCCGCCACCGGGATACAAACAAAACGAACAAGTTTTGTTCTCATGACGCACCGTCTATATATTACGCGATTTGACCCGCCAGCGTGAGGCGCGTAATTTCCGACTCAAGCCGGTCCAGCCCGCCGGAGAAGAAATGGTCCGCCGATTCGATCCAGATCACGCGGCTCGGTCCGGTGACCGAGTCGTGGAACGCCTGGAACTCCTCCTTCGGTCCAAGCGGGTCGTTCGTGCCCTGGACGAACACCCGCGGCGTCGTCCCCGCGGCAAAGCCGTCCTGGTCGCCGTACCGCGTGGGAAATCCCGCCGCGACGATTTGCAGCGTCCCGGGTGTCTGCTCACCCAGGCGGAGCGCAATGCGGGCGCCGAAGGAAAAGCCGGCGATCCGGAACGGAAGCGTCGGGTACCGCGCCCGCAGCCAGGCGAGCGCCGTGCGGGCGTCCTCGAGCTCCCCGCGGCCGTGGTCGTAAACGCCCTCGCTGAGGTTCACGCCGCGATAGTTGAAGCGGAGCACGGCCGCGCCGCCCGCCCGAAGCCCGCGGGCGAGGCGGTAGACGACCTTATTGTGCATGGTCCCGCCGTGCTGCGGGTGGGGATGCAGCACCAGGGCTGTATGAAGGGGATCGCTTTCCGGCTCTTCCAGCAGGGCCTCGAGCCGGCCGGCCGGACCGGCGATCATGTGGGATTCGATGCGTCTGGGCATTCTGGTTGCGCCGGAAGCCGTCTCCGGATCTCTGTCCGGGCCGCCCGAAGTTTCAACCTCGTCGCAGTCTCATCGCCGCTCCACGATCTCGGTCACGGCGCCGTCGACTTCCTCAACGAGGATCCGGATCCGCCGCCGCCCCTCGAGGCTGCTCTCGGGCATTTCAAACCGGGCGGAAATCATCCGGTCGATCTGCTGCCCCGGCGGCACGCGCTCGCGGGCGATCAGCGAGTCGTTGTACTTCTGCCCGAGCGATGGAATCCCGGCGAACATTCGGCGGGCGTCGATCTCGGCGATGGTCATCCCCTCCTCGGAACGTCCGATGGCGGTATCCACAAGGACCCTCACCCCCCGCACAACGAAAGCCACGTCGGCGGGGTTGGTGATGCGAAAGTCGGCCACCAGCACGGAACTTTTTTCGTCTATCGGCGCGGTGCGGATCATCTGGATCGTCCCGTCGAGCCTCACCACGGCGCCGCGGTTGGACCACAAAACACCGGCCACGACCGCCACCACCAGGCACAGCCCGCACAGGATCGAAGCCACGCGCGCGTTCATGGCTGCTTCAGGACACCGGCGAGCCGGCGATCCGCAGGATCTCCCGGATGGATTCGTGCGACTTTTGAACCTGGATATCGCCGAAGATGTGGGTCTCCAGCCCCACCTGGCCCCGATAGCCGTCCCTTTCGAGCCGGCGGAAGATGGCGGTCCAGTCCATGCGCTCCGGCCCGGGCAGGATGCTTCTGCCTTTGATCTGCACGTTCCCGATCCGGCGGACCGGAAGCGACTCGTAGCCGTCCGGGAAGGCGACCTCCTTGCGGTGGGATGCGTTCAATGGATCCCAATTGATGCCGACCCACCTGGACGGAACAAGACGGAGCAGAGAGACCAGTTCGGCGCAGTTGCCGACGACGCAGGCCCCCTCGTTTTCAATCAGCAGGCTCGTCTTGTGCCGGCCGGCGACCTCCGCCATCTCGTTGAGCAGGTCCGCGACGCGCGGCATGACCCGCTCCGGGTCGGCCACGCGCCATCCCGTAAACACGCGGACCTTCGCCGTTCCCAGGATCGCCGCCGCATCCAGCGCGCGCTTCAACTCGTCCATGCGCCGGTTGAACCGCTCCGGATTCTTCGAGGCCCGTGGATTGACCGGTTCGGTGCCGGGAATCCAGTATTTCAACATGCTCGTGTTGAGGAACGAGATCCGGATGCCGGCGTCGCGAAATTCCCGGGCAGCCTGTTTGAGTTCGGCCTCGGGCAGCAGGAAGTACTCTTTCCTCCCGGGAGAGTTGCGCTCGCCCGGCGTGGATCGCAGTTCGAGCCACTGGAGCTTGTACTGTCGGGCAAACTCGATCGCGCCCTTCGGGGTCCGTGCGATCTCGTCGGTGATGGCGCTGACGCGCGAACGGTCGATACGGTTGGCGCCGAAGGCGGGCGGCGCGAAGGCCAGAGCCGCCGCGCCCAACGCTTCGCGGCGAGTAACAGAGTTATTGCGGCCGTTGAAATACACTGTCATCCACCCCCGGGTTGATCTTGAATTCCTTGAGACGCTGTTCGGCCGTGCGCCTGCCGTTGCTTGAGATGACCGTGCGGAACGGGATACGGACACCACCGATTTCCCGCAGGTCTGCGAAAACTTCCAGCATGTCTCCCGGTTGACCTATCATAGCTTGACCCGCGTAGACCTTGCCCGCGGCGAGCCCGGTGGCCCGGTCGAGCAGGAGCGTCACGAAGGGGCCCACCCCGTCTCGGGAAATACGGACGGAGTCGATCGTTTTGCCCTCGACCGAATGCGACCCGGGCGGCAGCACGGCCGCCGCGTAGCCAGGCCGGTCGAAATTTCGCAGCACCGAGAACAGGTCGCGCTCGCGCGCGCTGCGGGCCTGCGCGGCCATGGCCGGCGGCATCTGCTGAACGCCCTGCATCGTGCGGGTCCACAGCGCGGACCCGTCAAAAACCTGGACGATCTCGCCCACCGGCATTTTCATCACCATGCGGGACTTGCCGGACACCGTGAAGGCGCCCTCGCTCGCGAAGGTCATCTCGCCCTGCGGGGTCGCCATCGTCATCTCGCCACTGAAGGTGAAATCGCGGATCGCCAGCACGGCGGCGCCGCCATGCGCCGCCCGCGCCCGGGCGAGCAGCCGCGAGGCCTGCGCGGAGGAAGGGTCGGCCGCCGCCTTCCCGGCCGGCGGCCCGCTGGTTGTTTGCGACGCGCCCGGCGAGGCGACGCTGAGCACCGACAGGATCACCAGGGGAAGGGTCATGGTTCCCCCCGAGCGTAGCTGGTTCGGCGGCGTGCTTTCAACCCCGCCAATGCGGTGAGCCGACCGGATCGACGGGGCGTCAGGCCGGACTCGTGATCTCCATGAGGACGATTAAGACTCGGCCGGCCTCGGTCTCGATCACCAGTTTCGTCGTGAGCGCCTCGCCGTCGAGACTGGCAGCGTAGTTGCCGTGATACGACACCGCCGGCATGGTGAGTTGCACTCCACGCGGCAGGATGGACTTCATGTTGCCGCCCACCATGTTGGCCAGTTCGGCCAGAGCGTCTTCGATCTCGTCGGGTGCAGGATCGTCGGTGTTGATCAGGCGCCGGGCGAAAAGGGCCGCCTGCCGCCGGCTGCACAAAATCGCCAGCGCTCCGTTCCACTGCCCCATGAACCGGACGGCCGCGGCCATCTCCGGCGGGGTGTCCAGCGGCGCGTCCACCGGTTCGGCCGACAGGCGGAGCATGGTTTGAAATACGCCGCAGGCGACCGACACGAGGTCGTCGAGGTAGAGCCGGGAAGGTGTTTCCGTCAGCATGGCGATTCTCCCTTCAGGCCGGCTGATACAGAATCGCCGATCCGACCTCGACACGGCGGTAGAGGTCCGCGCAGTCGGCCATCGTCTCGGCTCCGCCGAGAAACAGGTATCCTCCGGAGGCGATTGTCTTCCGGATCTCCGACAGAATCCGCCGCTTGGTGGGAGGGTCGAAATAGATCAGCACGTTCCGGCAGAAGACGAAATCATACGGGCCCTTGCCGAGCAGCGGGGACCGCAGGTCCAGGCGCTGCCAGTGGACCATCCGGCGCACTTCTTCCTTGATCTGCCACTCGAGTCCATGCCGGTCGAAAAACCGGATCAGGTAGGCCGCGGGCAGGCCGCGGTTCACCTCGATCTGAAGGTAGCGCCCCGTCCGCGCCCGCTCGAGGACCGTCTCATTGAGGTCGGTTCCGAGGATCTGAATGTTCCAGTCGCGGTAGCCGAGGTCGAGCAGAAGCATCGCGACGCTGTAGGCTTCCTGTCCCGTGCTCGCCGCTGCGGACCAGAAACTGAGCCGCCGCGTGCCCGCCCGCGCGGCGGCCAGTTTCGGAATCAGCGTCGTCCGCAGCGCTTCATACTGGTGCTGCTCACGGAAGAACAGCGTCTCGTTGGTCGTCATCGCCTCGACAACGCGACGGTGGACCGGCCGTCCCTGCACCCCCCGCAGCAGATTGCACAGGGCGCGCACGCTGGACAGTCCTTCAGAGCGCAGAATCGGAGTCAGCCGCGCGTCAAACAGATAGTGTTTGTCGTCGTCGAGAACGATTCCGCTCTCGCGGTAGATGTAATCTTGCAGGAACCGGTAGTCTTCCGGCTCAATCGTCGCCCGGGTGAAGCCGGGCGGGGAAAGCACGGAGGAGGGCGCGGGCCGGTCTGAAGTCGTCATGAGAACTGCCTTGCCAGTTCGGCCGGAATGTCTTGCAGCCGCAAAATTTTGTCCGCCAGCCCGGCGCCGGCGACCGCTCCCGGCATTCCCCAGACGACGCTCGTCGGTTCGTCCTGCGCCAGAATGCGCGCGCCCAGCTGCCGAAGCGCCGCCGCACCCCTCATTCCGTCCTGGCCCATTCCCGTCAGAATCACCGCCACAACCGCCCCTCCGTACACCTGCCCGATAGAGCGGAACATCGGATCGGCGGCGGGCCGGCACGAGTTCTCCGGCGGGCCCTGGTCGAGGCGGATCCGCGCCGTTCCCGCCCTGCCCTGCACGAGCATGTGATAGTTGCCCGGCGCGATGTAGACCTCACCCGGCTTCACCGTCATGCCGTCGGCCGCCTCCTGCACACGAAGCGGCGAGATCGAATCGAGCCTCTCGCCGAGCAGCCTGGTGAACATCGGCGGCATGTGCTGCGTGATAAAGACGGGCGCCGGGAATCCCGCCGGCAGGTTCGGAAGCAGTTCCGCCAGCGCGGCGGGCCCGCCGGTCGAGACGGCGATGGCGAGCGCCAGCGGCTTGACACACGGCGCGCGGTCCGGCCGGGACGCCGGGCGCGGAACCGCCTTCGGCGGCGCGCCGGACCCTTCCGCCAGCGGCGGCAGAAAAAACTGGCTGATCTTTGCGGCCAGTTGCCCGGCGAAGTCCTCCGGCGCCGCGCCGTTCAGCCCCGCCGAGGACGGCTTGAGCACGTAGTCGTCGGCGCCGGCCGCCAGGGCGTCGAGCGTGGCGGTGGCCCCCGGCACGGCGAGCGTGCTGAGCATGACGATCCGCACCTTGGGGTGCGCGCGGCGGATCTCCCGCGCCGTCTCGAGCCCGTTGAGATCGGGCATCTCAATATCGAGCGTCACCGCGTCCGGCTGGCGATCCGCCACCATCCGCAACGCAATCCTTCCATTTGCCGCGCTGCCCACCACTTCAATGCGGGAGGAGGTTTCCAGAGCCTGCCGGACCAGCCTCCGGGCCACCGCCGAGTCGTCCACGACGAGCACCCGGATCCGGCGTCCGGCCGCAGGACGCGGCTCAGACAAGACCGAGGATGCGAAGCTTGTCAACAATCACCTCCTGCGTGAATGGCTTCATGACATATTCGTTGGCGCCCGCCTCGAGAGCGGCTGCCATCTCCTCGGCCTGGGTCTCGGTGGTGACCATCATCACTTTCGTCGCGGCGAACCGTCCGTCCCGGCGCAGGTGGCGGACGAACTCAAGCCCGTTCATCTCCGGCATGTTCCAGTCCACCAGAATCAGATCGGTGGACTCCCGCTGCCGGTCGAGGTAGCCCGCCGCCTGCACTCCGTCGCAAGCCTGCCCGACTTCAAACCCCAGATCCTCCAGCGTGCGGCTCAGAATCGTCCGGATCGCGCGGGAATCGTCCACAACGAGCGCTTTCATCGGTGCTTTCCGTCCAGTCCCCTGTCGAGAACACGGTCCGGCGACAGGATCAGCAGCAGATTCCCATCCAGTTTGTGAATGCCTTCGAGAAGGTCCCGCTGCCGCGCGGGCAGGTTGTCGGGGGGAGGCTCGAAGCTGTCCTCCCCCGCCTCCATGACATCGCCGGCCTCGTCCGCCAGAAGGCTCGCCGCGCCTCCCTCCGTCCGGATCACCACGCTCACCTGGTCGCGGTCCCTCGGCGCCGGCTCCATGCCGAGCCTGATCCGCGTGTCGATCGCCGTCACCAGCTGGCCGCGCAGGTTCATCAGTCCCCGGACCTCCGGCGGGGCCAGCGGCACCGGGGTGATCGTCTGGTGACGGACCACCTCCTGCACACGCTGGACGTCGATGCCAAACATCATCCCGCCCGCGTAGAACGTCGCATAGCGGGCCCTCGCGCGCCGCGCCGCACCCGGTTCCGCCGCCGTCTCTGTCACCGCGCCACCTCCGCTTCCTGTTCTCTCTCCCCGGACCGCGATTCCGCCGGCTTAGCGTGCGCCGCTTCGCGCAGATGGAGCAGCGAGTCCACCAGCGCCGCACGGTCAAACCATCCCCCCGCCTCCCGCGGACTTCCGTCCCTCAGCGCCACAACCGGAATGTCCGACAGCGCCGGCCGAACCGACAGAAGCCGCCGAAGCGGATCCGGAATCCGCGCCGCCGCGAGCACGGCATCCGCGCCATGGCTTTCCAGCAGCCGGACCGCTTCCTCGGCTGATCCCGCCTCCCATACTCTGTGACCTTCGACTTCGAGGTAGTTCCTGACCACCGCGCGGCTGAACGGAGACGCGTCGGCGAGCACCACCCGCAGTGGCTTCGCCTCCTTCGCCGACGCCAGTTCCCGATGGCCGGCGGCTTCAAGGAGCACGGGCAGGTCGGCGAAGTCAGCGACCCTGCCTCCCACCACTGCCGAGCCCACCACGCCGCGGCGTGACGACGGCTTCCACGCCGTCACTTCCTCCTCGACCACGTCGTCCACCTGGTCGACGACCAGGCCGATCTGACGTCCCTCCTCGCCGTGGACAATCACCGGCACCGGATCCACCGGCTCCGGCCCGCGGCCCTCCAGGCATTCCCGCACCCAGACTAGGGGGAGGATCGCCCCCCGGTATTGCACCGCCGCCTGACCCGCTGCCGTCTCCACGCTGCTCCAGGGAAACTCCTCGAGCCGGGCAACCAGCGACAGCGGCAGCGTGAGCCGCTCGAAGGAGCCGGCGCGAAACAGCAGCAGCGCCTGCCGGACGCCGCCCGCCGCGGCTTCCCCGGCCTCCGCCCGCACCTCCTGCCCGCGCCCTTCGCCCAACACCCCGGCCCGCCGTCCGATGCCGCCGGCGTCGAGAATCAGGGCGACACTCCCGTCTCCCATGATCGTCGCGCCCGCGTAACAGTTGAGCCCCTTCAACTGATCCCCGATCGGCTTGACCACGATTTCCTGCGTGTCCTCAACCTGGTCCACCGTCAGGCCGAACTGCCGGTTTCCGGCTTGCAGCACAAGGATATTGACAGCCTCCCCACCACCCCGGCCGGAGCGTTCGAGCCCCAGCACCTCGGCCAGATCGGCCAGGGGAAGCAACTGGCCCCGCCGCCGGCATACCCGCGCCTGGTGAAGGGTCTCAATCCTGGTTTCCTGCGCCGACTGCCCGCCGTCCCGCTCGACCCGCAAGACCTCGACCAGGCTCGCCTGCGGCATGACGAACTGCTCGCCGCCGGCCCGGACCACCAGCCCGGGAATGATCGCCAGCGTCAAAGGGATGCGCAGCCGCAGCGTCGTGCCTTTGCCGGGAAGGCTCGACAGCTCGACAGCGCCGCCGGTCTTTTCGATATTCGTCTTGACAACGTCCATGCCGACGCCCCGCCCGCTGATGTTCGACACCGTCTCGGCGGTCGAAAAACGCGGCCGGAAAATCATCTGAAGCGCCTCCGCGTCGGTCAGGCGTGCGGCCGCCTCCGGCCGCAACAGCCCACGTTCGACCGCTTTCCGCCGCACCGCCTCAGGATCAATCCCGCCTCCGTCGTCGGACACCTCCACATTGACCTGTCCGCCTTCATGAAACGCCCGGATCCGCAGCAGCCCCTGCGCCGGCTTGCCCCGCCGGGCTCTCTCGGCCGGCGGTTCGATCCCGTGGTCGCAGCAGTTGCGGACCATATGCGTCATCGGATCTTTGATCGCCTCGATAATGCTCTTGTCGAGTTCCGTATCGGCGCCTTCCATCTCGATCTGAATCTGCTTTCCGCAGGCGGCGGCAAGGTCCCGCACCAGACGCGGCAGCTTGCCCCAAACCACCCCGATCGGTTGCATGCGCGTCTTCATGACACCCTCCTGCAACCGCGTGGTCACCAGGTTGAGCCGCTGCGCAGCGGCCGCCAGGCCCGGAACCTGCTCGCAGGGCATCTGCACGATCTGGTTGCGCGCCAGCACTAGTTCGCCGACCAGGTCCATCAGTTTGTCGAGCAGTTCCACGTCCACGCGGATCGTCGTGTCCGCCGCGGCCGGGCCCTTGGCCGATCCAACCCCGTCGTGCTTGATCCCGGCTTCTCCGCCCGTATCTTTCCCGGCGGGGGCCGGAGGCAGGGGCGTTGCTGGAGCCTCGGTCCGGTCAGGCCCAGGCTGCCGCGAAGCCGGAGTCCCTCCGCGGACCCCCGATTCCGGCGAGCCGCGCCGGGCGTAGGCGTCTTCCAGCCGTTGACGCAACCCGCCGTAGGTGTCCGGCCCTTCGGCCCCCGTCGCCTCGATGTGCAGCAGTTGCGCCCGGATGGCGTCCACCGCCTCGAGCACCAGCGTCACCACATCCACCGACAAAGGCCGCTCCCCATTACGAACCTGGCTCAGGATGTTCTCAGCATGGTGCGCGATCGACTCAAGCGTGGAGAATCCCAGAAACCCGCAGGTCCCCTTGATCGTGTGGATCGTCCGGAACACGCTGGCCAGCAGCTGGCTGTCGCCCGGATTCCGCTCGAGTTCGACCATCTCCCGGTCCAGCCGGCCGAGGTTCTCATTGCTCTCAACGAGGAACTCACGTACTACTTCCTGGTCTTCCACTTGGTCACCCACTGTCCGGCGACGGCGGCGTCGCGCTCAGGAAACTTATCGGTGCTCCCGGCGGCGCCGATACCGAAATGTTCCGTGCTACATTGGCGTCTCACCCGATGATCCTGATCCAGAGAATCTCTAAGCGGTACCTTCTCTACCAGCGCCCCCTCGACCGGCTGCTCGACCGGCATGGCGAGGAGTTCTGGGCGCTCCGGGATATCAATTTGTCCGTCCCCGATGGAGAGTTCCTCGCCCTGGTCGGTCCCAACGGCTCGGGAAAAAGCACCCTGTTGCAGATTGTCAGCGGGATCGTCCAGCCGACCAGCGGACGCGTCGCCGTGGGCGGCCGCATCGCCGCGCTGCTCGAACTCGGCGCGGGTTTCAATCCCGAGTTCACCGGCCGCGAAAACGTCCTGCTCAACAGCGAGATCCTCGGCATCTCCCGTGAAGACATGAAGTCGCTGCTGCCCGCCATCGCCGGGTTTGCCTCCATCGGCGACTACTTCGACCGCCCGGTCAAGGAGTATTCCACGGGCATGTATGTCCGTCTCGCCTTCGCCACGGCCATCCACGTCCAGCCCGACGTGCTCGTCATCGACGAAGCCTTGGCCGTCGGCGACGCGGTCTTCGCCAACCGATGTATCAGGAAGTTCGAAGAACTCCGCCGCGCTGGCGTGACGGTTCTGTTTGTTTCCCACGACCTCGGTCTCGTCAAGCGCCTCGCCGACCGGGCCGTCCTCCTCGTCCGCGGACAGATCGATTCGGAAGGCAGGCCCGCCGACGTCGTCAACCGCTATGTCGGTCTCGTGCACGAGTGGCAGTCCCGCGACGTGGCCGGTCCCTCCGCCCTCGAAGACCGCGCCTCCTTTCGCCATGGGGACGGGGCCAGCCGCATCCTGTCCGTGACGCTCCATGACGCATCCGGCGCGGTCATCGCCACGGCCGCCAGCGGCCAGGATGTATCCATCCGCGTGGTAGCCCGGTTCACCCGTCCGGTGGAAGAACCCATTGTCGGTATACTGATCAGGAATCGCCTGGGAATCGACGTGTACGGCACGAATACGCGCGTGGAAGGAAGGCAACTCGGTTCGTTCTCGGCGGGAGAAACCCTGGAGGTCTTCTTCACGTTCTCCTGCCGCCTGGCGCAACAGGACTACACCATCACGGCGGCGACGCAGAACTGGGACGGCTCGAGCCAGGACTGGCTGGACGACGTCGCCTCGTTTTCCGTCACCGATCTCCGGGCCGTAGCCGGTCTGGCCAGCTTCCCCACGTCGATTGAAGTCCGCCGCCTATGACGCGATTCAACGGTCCGGACGCCGCCGGAAGCCCGTCCGCGGCCGGACGAGGAGTTTGAAGATGCAATTGGCTGAGATTCAGTCCGCTCTGCGCGAGCTTTCCCTCGACGGCTGGCTTTTTTACGACCATCACGAGCGGGATCCGCTCGCCTACCGCGTGCTCGGCTTCCGCCCGGCGCGCCATGTGACACGGCGCTGGTACTACTTCATTCCGGCCGAAGGCGAGCCGAGGGGACTGGTCCACCGGATCGAGGCGGGGATGCTCGACGCCCTGCCCGGCCCGAAGACCGTGTACGCGGACTGGCGGAATCAGGTCGAGGGCCTGCGGGCGCTCCTGGCCGGGTCCCGCGCCGTCGCCATGCAGTACTCGCCCCGCAACGCCGTCCCCTACGTGGGGATGGTGGATGCCGGAACGGTTGAACTGGTCCGCTCCCTCGGCGCCGAGGTGGTCACCTCCGCCGACCTCATACAGATGTTTGAAGCGCGCTGGTCGGCCGCCCAACTGGAAGGATGCCTGGAGGCGGGGCGCCGAGTGGACGAAGTGCGCCGGGCCGCGTTTGAACGCATCCGGGCGCAGCACGCCGAAGGCGAACTGGTGACCGAATGGACCATCCGGAACTTCATCCTCGATTCGTTCACCCGCGCCGGCCTGTTCACGGACCACGGCCCGATTGTCGCCGTCAACGACAATGCCTCCAATCCCCACTACGAGCCGTCACGCGACATGCACCGGCCGATCCGGCCCGGCGACGTGATTCTCCTCGACATGTGGGCGAAGCTCGCCGGCGAGGAGGACAGCGTCTACTACGACATCACCTGGACCGGCTATACGGGGGCCGCGCCGCCTTCCGACGTCCTCAACGTCTTCGGGATCGTCCGCGAGGCGCGGGACCGGGGAGTCGAGTTCGTGCAGCGCGCCGTCCGCGAGCGGACCGATCTCAGGGGCTTCCAGGTGGACGACGTCGTCCGCGGCCATATCGTTGCGGCCGGCTACGGAGAGTGGTTCCCGCACCGGACCGGCCACTCAATCGGCCGCGAGGTGCACGGCGCCGGGGCCAACATGGACAACCTCGAAACCCACGACGACCGGCGGGTGATCGCCGGGACCTGCTTTTCGATCGAGCCCGGAATCTATCTCCCGCGCTTCGGCATACGCAGTGAAGTCAACGTCTACGCCGGCGAGGCCGAGGCGATCGTCACCGGCGAGGCGCAGCAAGCCCTCGTCATCGTCGCCTGAGCGCACAGCAGGGCCTCCCGCAGGTCAGCCTCCGCCTTCCGGCAGCAGGCGGCGGAAGAAGAAGCTCATCAGGACCTCCTGGAGCGTTCCGTTGAGGTTCCGCATCAGCCGGTCGCGCAGTGTCGCGTAGTTCTGGGTGCCGGCGAAGAGGTCCTGCATCAGCGCCCGGAAGCGCGGGCTGCGCCGGACGAACTGAACCATCCGTGCCGGAACGGAATCGAACAGGAACTTGCCAAGGTATACATGGCGGGCCAGCAGCGACGCCAGGTAGAGGTCGCGGGAGAAGTCGCGGTCCAGCAGCGCGCGGTAGGCGGCCGGCTTCGCCGAAGGCTCGTGCGCTTCGTTGAGTATGATCTGGCTGGCCAGATCGCCCGAACGGATGGCATAGTACAGCCCTTCGCCCGTGATCGGATCCACCAGGCCGGCGGCATCGCCCGCCGCAAGCCAGCCGTCGCCGGAAACACGGTTCGAGGTCCACGAATTCTTGTCGAGCGCAGGCAGCATGTGCGCGTAGAATCGGGCCTGCTTCCGTGAAATGCCGGACTCGTCCATGTAGGTCTCGAGACGCAGGCGCAGCTGCGCCGCGGGTTCGCCCTTGCCGCAGATCCCCACCGAGAGGTGTCCCGGGCGAGGAAAGACCCAGATGTAGCCTTCCAGTCCCTTCAGAAACCGGATATCTATATCGGAACGCTGCTCCGGCACCCAGTAGCCCAACGCGACCATTGTGTCCGATGCGGTCCACGCCGTTCCCGCGCCGCGGAGCGGATTTCGGGCCCCGGTGGCAACCACACAGAAATCGGCGTCGAGCGAACCCGACGGCGTCCGGATTTCCCAGCCGCGGCTGGTGCGGCGCATTTCCGTCACCCGGGCTTTCTCGATACGCGCTCCGGCGGCCTCGGCCCGGCCGAGCAGCAGTTTGTTCAGTTCGAACCGGGAGTAGATGAGCAGCGGCTGTGTGAGATCCATGCAGGCGCGGCCCGCGCCGGGCGCCTCCAAGTACGTCTTGGAAACCACCGTTTTCGGAGTGGAGTTCTCGATCAGGAACGGATACTGCTTGTATGCCTTATAGGTGATGCCGCCTCCACACGGCTTCTCCCAGGCAAGCTTCTCGTCGATCAGAAGCGTGTCGAGTCCCGCGCTCGCCAGTTTCTCGGCGGCGTGGGCTCCCGCCGGGCCGCCCCCCAGCACCGCGACCCTTCTCATCACTTCTTCCCTTCGCCGGGCGCCACCGGCGGGTGGCCCGGCGGCAGGCTCTGGGGAGGCGACGGGAGTTCACCGCCGTGCGGGGCCGCCTGAGCCGGCCCGCCGCTATGCGGATCGCCCGCGCCCGCGCTTCCCTTGCCCTTCACCTTCCACTGGTTGCCGGACCGCTCCAGCGTGTACTTCATCTCCATGGCCGAGGCGGCCTGCGATCCGCGTGGACGGAACGCCACCGTCGCCTGCGCCTCGCCGGCCTTGAAACTCACGCTGGACACATCGACGTCCATCGAGGACAGATCCAGGTCCAAGCCCTTCCGGGAGCCAAGGTGGTCGATCACCGCCTGGCGGACCGCCTCTTTGGTGTTGATGTCTCTCGAACAGGAAAGCCACGGTGCCAGCACCGTCAGGCAAATGAGGATTTGGCGCACTCACCCGATTATACGTCAGGGCCGCGCGCCCTCCGCCCAGTTGAGGGCGTACCACAGCACGGCGTCCGGAAGAAGGCTCCAGCAACGGAGATCGCCGATCGACGCGTCAAAATCGCCGCCGCTGATCAGCCCTTCGCGTATCATCGTCTCCCGGCCGGTCCGGATCACGCCGATCATGTTTTCGGCGTAGCCGGCAAACAGCGGGTCGCCCGCGCAGGATCCGAACGGGAGCCACTCCGTGCGCACCGGACGGGCGCCCGCCAGGTGCAGCAGCGTGACCAGCCTCCGTCCCACAATCGGGTCGTTTCCCAGCCGGCGGTAGGCTTCCATATAGGCCCGCCACAGCCGGGGAAACGACGGCGGTTCCGGGTGCAGCCGGAGAATCTCGTGGTCGTCATCGGCCAGCACAACACGGCCGCCGGGGCGGGCCGCGGCCACCATGCGGCGCACTACCGCCAGGGGATCGGGGACGTGCTCGAGCAGGAACCGCGCGTGCACCAGGTCGAACGTTCCCCACTCGCCCTCCTCAAGCGGTGGATCCGTGGCGTCCCCGATGCGGAATTCCAGATTCGGACGCTCGAAGGCGCGCGCTGCGGCGATCTGGTCGGGGCTGCGCTCGATCCCGACGACGCGTCCTTGGGGACCTACCCGCTCGGCGAAGGCCACCGCCATGTGCCCCAGACCGGAACCGAAGTCCAGCACCCGTCCTCCGGGCGGCGGATCGGCAGCCTCAACGCAGTGCCGGTTGATCAGCCGGTTCATCTCCGAGAGGCGGCGTTGCTCCTCCGGATCAGTTCCATGAATATAACGGGACGGAACGTCAGGCGTCGGCGTGGTCACGGAAGTAGTGGTCGAGCCGGGCCTTGTGCTGCCGGCTCAGCCGCTCCGACAGTTCCCGCATTTCCTCCCGGCCGAGCGGCTTGAACGCCTTCGCAAGGGCGACGTTCTCGGCGATGTATTCGAGCCTCGGCATTCCCAGCACGGCGGTCGCCACCGGAAGCGACAGGCCATACTGGAGAAGCGTGGCCGGCGGCGCGGCGCCCACCAGGCCGTCCGCCGCGAAGATCTTCATTGCGGTCACACCCATCTTCTTGCGGAGGGCCGCTGGCAGCGCGATCGTCTCGAAGCTCTCTTTCAACTCCCGATCGATCACCATCCCGCCCTTGCCGCTGCGCATCCCGACCAGGCCCGCGTTGAGGGCCATCTGCGTACAGTCGAAATCGTGGCGCTCGATCGCGGTCCGGAGCGTCACCGGGTCGGTGTGGCTGGTCACGCCGATGAACCGCGTGAGCTTCTGCTCGCGCGCCTTGCGCAGCGTTTCGAGCAGCCCGCCCGGAGCCTCGACCTTCGCCAGGTCCTCGGGGCCCGCCAGCGCGTGGACGTGAATGAGGTCCACATGGTCTACGCCGAGGCGCCGCAGCGACCCCTCGATGATTTTCATCGCCTTCGCGCCGTCCCGCTCGCTCATTTTCGTCGCGATCCAGAGGCCCTTCCGCCGGCCCCGGATCGCCTGGCCGACCCACGTCTCGCTCTTGCCCCCGCCGTAGCTGAACGCCGTGTCGATGTAGTTGACGCCCAGATCCATCGCTTTTTGCAGAGCTTCGATCCCCTTGTCCTGGTCCTGGTAGGAAAGCAGGCGGCTTCCGCACCCGATGCCGATCACCGAGACACGGGCGCCCGTCCTGCCCAGCACTCGGGTGGGCATGCCCGTCTTCCTGTCAATCCGCGTGGCGAGCGCGGAATACGGGGCCAGCCCGGCCAGGGGGATCGTTTCAAGAAATAAGCGGCGTGGAAGGCTCATTCGGGTTCTCCTGCTGTGCGGTCTGCCGGCTTCGTGCCGGCGGCGCGGCCCGCGGCCGGCCCAGCGCGTGCCCGGGCGGCCGCTTCAAATCCCATACGACGCCGCACCACGACAGCACGGTGAGCGCGTAGTGCGACAGATCAACCTCCCACCACCGGAACCCCATCCGGGCCGATGCGGGATAGTAGTGATGGTTGTTATGCCAGCCTTCCCCCATTGTAAGGAGGGCGAACAGCAGATTGTTCCGGCTGTTGTCCGGCGTCGGAAACCGCCTTGACCCGAAGATGTGGGTCAGCGAGTTGATCGCGAAGGTCCCGTGATACAACAGCACCGTGCTGACGACAAACCCCCAGATGAGCATCTGGAAAGCCGTCACTCCCAGCGCCGGTGCATAGCGCTCCAGCAGCCAGCCGAACAGGTACACCTTGGCGCCCAGCAGCAGTCCCGGCACCACATGGAACTTGTTGAGCCAGACCAGTTCCCCGTAACGCGCGAAGTTACGAACCAGATCCCATCGCGTCTCGTCGTACTTGGCGCACAGAATCCAACCCACATGCGACCACCAGAAACCCCTCCGGACCGGCGAGTGGATATCGTCTTCCTCGTCGGAGTAGGTGTGATGGTGGCGGTGATGCGCCGCCCACCACAACACGCCCTTCTGCATGGACGAGGCCCCGAGCCATGCCAGCACGAACTGGAAGGCGCGGCCCGTCTTGAAGCTCATGTGGGAGAAGTAGCGGTGGTAGCCCGCGGTGATCCCGAACATCCGGATGTAGTAGAGAAAAATACAGGCCGCCACCGCGGCGGGACTTACTCCGGACCAGAAAACCAGCAGGCACGCCGCATGCAGAGCGGCAAACGGAAGGCTGCGCAGTTTCCGGATTCGTTCCTGTTCGGCCTGCTCCAAGCAAGCGTCTCCTTTACGAGGCAAGATGCTAAAGTTCACCCAAAAAGTGCAGAATAACATTGCGCCGGTGGGGGCGGGCTCGATGCTCGATCAGATAGATCCCCTGCCAGGTTCCGAGCGTCATGGCGCCTCCGGAGACCGGAATGGAGAGGGATGTCTGCGTGAGCACGGACCGGATATGCGCCGGCATGTCATCGAGGCCCTCGATCGTGTGCCGGTACAGCCTCCGGTCCTCCGGGGCGACGCGCTCAAAAAACGACTCTAGGTCCCGGACCACGTCCGGATCGGCGTTCTCCTGGATCGCGAGTGAGGCGGACGTATGGGGGATGAAGATGGTCAGCAGCCCGGATCCGGCGCCGAGCGAGCGCAGCCACGACGCCGCCTCCGCGGTAAACTCGTAGAATCCTTTGCCCCGCGTCGTTAGCGTGAGCCGGTGCTGGCGTTGCTGCACGAATTGCCTCGTCCCGTTCGCCCCGGACTACTCTTGTCATCGCCCGGCGAACCGGACTTTGTGGTTAGCGGACCCGGCCGTGTTCGGCCCGGCCGGCCCGTCCCTTTTATTCTACGGTAACGCTCTTGGCCAGATTCCTCGGCTGGTCCACATCGCAGCCGCGCCGGACAGCGATGTGATAGGCGAGCAACTGGAGCGGCACGATCTCAAGCAGCGGCAGCAGCAGTTCATTGGTCTCCGGGATCGAGATGACGTGCTGCGACACCTTCTTGACCTCGTCAACGTCCTTCTCGCACGCCACCGAAACGACAATACCGCCGCGCGCCCGGACTTCCTGGATGTTCGACAGGGTCTTCTCGTAGCGCACCCGGCTTTCCTCGCTTGCCGAATCCCGCGTCGCCAGCACTACCACGGGAAGCTTTTCGTCGATCAGCGCGTTCGGCCCGTGCTTCATCTCGCCAGCCGGATAGCCCTCGGCGTGGATGTAGGAGATCTCCTTGAGCTTCAGCGCGCCCTCCAGGGCGATCGGGTAGTGTATTCCACGCCCGAGAAACAGGAAATCCGTGGCCGTATACAACTCGCGCGCCAACTGCTCGTAGTAGGAATCGTTGGCGAGCACGATCTCCATTTTTTTCGGAATCCGGAGCAACTCCTGCGCCATCGACCGCAGGCACTCGCTCTCGCCGGAGCGGGACTGCGCCAGGTGCAGCGCCAGGATAAACGCCGCCGTCAGCTGCGCCGTGAAGGCTTTGGTCGACGCAACGCCGATCTCCGGCCCGGCGTGCGTCAGCAGCGTCCCCACCGCCTCGCGCGTCATCATTGAACCGACCACGTTGCAGATCGCCAGCGACTTCGACCCCTTCATCTTGGCCTCGCGCTGCGCCGCCAGCGTGTCGGCGGTCTCGCCCGACTGAGAGATGACCACCGTCAGCACGGACTCGTCGATGATCGGATCCCGGTAGCGGAACTCGCTGCCGTAGTCCACCTCCACCGGCACCCGGGCCAGTCTCTCGATCATGAACTTCGCCGCCAGCGCCGCGTGCCAACTGGTTCCACAGGCTACAATGCGGACGGATTTGAACTCCGCGAAATCCTTCGGCGTCAGGTTGACTTCATTAAGGAAGACATGGCCCGTCTCCTGGCTCACCCGGCCGAGCATCGTGTCCCGGATCGCCCGCGGCTGCTCGAACACCTCCTTGAGCATGAAGTGCTTGAAGCCGCCCTTCTCCGCCATGATCGGATCCCACATGATCCGCGCCACCGGGCGGCTGAGCGGCTTTCCGTCGAGGTCCGACAGATTGACGCCGTCGGGAGTCAGAACCGCCAGGTCGCCGTCGTCAAGGAAGATCATGTCCCGCGTGTGATTCAGGATCGCCGGAACGTCCGAGGCCAGAAAATACTCGTTCTCCCCGATTCCCACCACGGCCGGCGGCCCGGACCGCGCGGCGACGATCTTGTTCGGATCGCGGCTCGAAATCACGCCCAGCGCGAACACTCCCGTCAGCTCGCGCACCGCCTTGCGGACCGCGTCCTCGAGGTTGTTGTCCAGATACTTCGCGATGAGGTGCGCGATCACTTCCGTGTCGGTCTCGGAGCGAAAGCGATGACCCTCTTCCTCGAGCTTCTGCTTGAGCGGGAGGTAGTTTTCGACGATGCCGTTGTGCACAACCACCACTTCGCCGCTCGGATCCGAGTGGGGATGCGCGTTCTCCTCGGTCGGACGCCCGTGCGTCGCCCACCGCGTGTGGCCGATGCCGTAGGTGCCGCTCACCGGGTTCTCGCGAACCGTTTCCTCCAGGTTCCGCAGCTTGCCCGAGGCGCGCCGGACCGAGATCGCCCGGTTGCCGTTCAGGACAGCGAGCCCCGCCGAGTCATACCCGCGGTATTCCAGCCTCTTCAGCCCGTCCAGGATGATCGGGGCGGCCCCTCGCGTTCCGATGTAACCGACAATTCCACACATGGGCTTGAATCGACCTCCTCCTAGAGAAAGTTTAGCAGTACCCGTAGTACTTAACATGGAATCGAGGCGGCGATGCAATTCCGCCGGAGACAGCGGCCGCTTTACGGGCGCGCGTCGATCGGAAACACGACCGGGTCGGATTCGCCGAGGTCGTTGATTAGCCGGACCTCCACTTGGCCGGGCCGAGCCAGGAGATCCGGCGTCAGCGTCGCTGAAACGAACGCGGAGCTGCCGTACGACGTCGGCAGAAGCGTCGCCCCCCACCGGACGGTCGTCCCCGGCGTAGCCCGCTCGCAATCCACGGCCAGCGCTGCGAGTCCGCCCGGTTGGAGATTGAACAAGACCCCTGCGGTCGCCCGCGGCGGGTGAAGGCGGCGAATGACCGGCCGCCAGTCCTGATGCTCGTTCGTCCAAGGACCGCCGGCGACAAACTCCTCGGCCCGGAAGCGGCGTTCCTGACTCAACGGTTTCACGCCGGCGCGAAGCACGTGGGGGCTCCACTTGCGCGACCACTTCGCTTCAAACCGGCGCCGGTTTTCCTCAAATATCCGCGTCGACTCCTCCGGCTTCAGCTGGCTGAACGAACCGTGGCCGAAGTGATGGATGAAGCAGTCTTCCGCCGTCACAATGCGGTAGCCCGCCTGCCGGATCCGCAACGAGAAGTCATCGTCCTCGAACATTCCCACTTCAAACCGCGCATCGAGCTCGCCGACTTCCCGCCACACTTCCGCGCGCAGGGCCGCGCACAGCAGCGGAGCGACGTTCACTTCAAGGGTCCGGCCGTGGCATTGGCGCGCCACCGCGGCGGCGAACTTTTCCATCGACGCCAGGTCGGTGTAATCAAAGTCGATTTTAGTTTCGTTGCCCGAATGGTTCGTCACCGGAGCCGTCAATCCCACCTCCCTGGCCGCGGCCAGCGGGGCCAGGAGCCGCCCGACCCAACCCGCCGTCACGAGCGTGTCCGGGTTCAGGAAGATCAGATACTCGCCCCGCGCCTGACGCGCCGCGAGGTTATTTCCTCCGGCGAAGCCCAGGTTGGCGCCGGCCGGGATCACCCGGAGCCGGTTGTCGGTGGCGGCCAGTTCCGCCAGCAGTTCGGGCGTGTCATCGTCCGAAGCGTTGTCGACGAGGATCACTTCGTAATTCGGCCAGCTCGTGTTCCGCGCGATCGATTCGAGAAACGGCCGCACGAACTCCCGTGAGTTGTGCGTCACAACGAGAATCGAAACCAGCGGGAACGACGCCGTCACGGCGGACTCGATCCGGCGCACCCGATCCTCCCAGGAGTTCTTTCTCGCGAAGGCGACCCGCCGCTCGACCAGGGCCTCGTCCTGCGGCGCCGCCGCGCGGTCCAGCGCCTCGACGAACTCATCCACGGATCCGGCCAGATACAGCAGGTCCGCCTGCGGCAGCAACTCGGGCAACGGCGTGGCGACGACCGGCTTTCCCTGGCTCAGGTACTCGTACACCTTGACCGGGTCCACGCCCCGCGTCAGCGCGTTGATGCGGAACGGAATCAGGCAGACGTCGAACTGGCGCAGACAGGCCGGAATCTCGCGGTAAGGCTTCTCTCCCGGCAGCGACACGTTTTCGAGATTCGCCAGGGGCGACGGGTCGATGGCGTGAACCTGCCCGATCAGAACGAACCGGTAGCCGGGCCGCCTCCGCGCCGCCTCGGCGACAAGCTCAACGTCGAACCACGTCGAGATCGCGCCATAGTAGCCGATCACGGGACCGCCGCCGCGACCCCCGGAGCCGCGCGTTCCGGCGTTGTGGAAGAAGTCGAAGTCGGCGGCGTTGGGCACCAGCAATGGAGCAGGTTTGTTGCCGGCATGGCGCTCGGCAAACTCCCGGGAACTCACCACCAGGACGTCGGCCGATGCGATCAGGCGCTCCTCCGCCTCCAGATTGTCCCGGCCGATGCGGGGCTCGGTGGGCCAGTTGCGCCAGTCGTCCATGAGGTCGTAAAGCACGCGCGCCTGGAACCGCTCGCGCAAAGCCATCCCGAGCCTGTGCCAGTAGGGGAACTGGATGTAGACGCAGCTTTCCGAGATGCCCTGGTCACGGTAGAGCTCAAACAGCCCGTCGCGCATTGACTCGAATGTTTCCCCTTCGAGCTTGCCGCCGTAAAGGTCGATCGGGCCCGCGGCGGTTCGAACCTCCCAGAGGTTCTCCCGCACGGGCGTCACCTCCACGCCCTCGCGGCTCCTCCGCCCCGGACTCAGCCAGTAGACGCGATGTCCCGCCTCGGCCATCCGCGCCGCGATTTGTTGCGGACGCTGGTAGCGGAACTCGAAGTCGAACACCGGAAGAATCACGATGTCGAGCTTCCGGTCCGCGCCGGCAGTCCCGGCCGGGGGCGGAGCACCGGGAAGGGCGTGGTGCAAGGCGGAGGGAGCGAACCGCCACGGATCGGGGAACGTCACGTCGTCCCGAACCGGAGCGCCGCCGGCCCACCGCAGCGGCAGCAGGAGCGCGCGCAGTTTTTCAAAGCCGGGCGCCCGCGCCGCCGCTTCGTAGGCTTCCCGGACCGCCAGCATCACCTTCCATGCCCGCTGGTTGCGGTACTCCGCCTGCCTGGCCTCGAACTCCGACGCATAGGCGGTCCATGCCGCCAGCGCCTTTCGGCGTAACGCCTCAGCCCGGCTGGCGTAGGCCGCGAAGGATCGCTCCTGGCGCGCCAGGGCGGCCCGCAACGACGCCTCTTCGGCCCGGGACGCCTCGAGTTCCCGCCGCAGCCGGTCCCGCTCCTCCTCCACGCGTCTCATCTCGGATGACGCCGCTTCGACCGCCTCCCCACGCCGCCGCTCGGCCTGGACCGCCTGCTCCCGCGCGGCCTCAAGCGCGGCCGCCGCACGCAGCCTCTCACTTTCGAGAGCAGATGCCCGCGCGGAGACGCTGTCCCGCTCGGACTCGGCCTCGGCGAGCCGGCGCTCGAGAGCCGCGTACCGGGTTCGCAGCAGGCTGACCTCGCCCGCCAGTTCCGCCTCGCGCAACTGCACCGGACGCAAGGCTTCGATTCGCTGGCGCTCGAGGTGCGCCTGGGCCAGGGCGGCTTCCACCGCGGTCTGCAACCGGCTCTCGCGCGCCGCCCCGCCCATGCAAAGCGCCAGTGCGTCCGCCAGGGCCGCGCGCATCTCCGCCTCCGGAAACGGCTCCTCCTGACTGCCGGTTTCCCATGGCGGGTCCAGCCGTGGAGGCACACCCCCTCCGACGTAGCCGGCGGCGGCGGCGAGATACGCCTTCTGGCTGAGTGGAATCAGCGGCGACCGATGAATGGCGACCAGGTCTTCAGCCAAGGCCTTGTCGCCCGCCGCCGTCCGGATGAAATGCTCTGTCCAGCTCGCCCCGACCCAGGCGCGGCCGGCCGGAGAGATGCCCGCAGCGCGAAACGCCTCGTCAAAGCCGGCCTGCGGAACCTCCTTCCCCCACTGCCAGCCTCCCTGCGAGGACAGCCGGATCCGCCACAGCCAGTACCAGTAACACCGGCTGTTGGGTGTCAGTGCCATGACGAAGCGGCGGCTTCGGCACGCCATCCCTTTCAGCAGCGCCGCCTGTCGTTCGGGCGTGTAGTGTTCGAGCACGCCGGCGTTGAAAACAAGGTCGTAGCGCGGCTCTCCTCCGTGTACGATATCGGCCAGTTCGAAGCGGGCGGCGATTCCCGCCGCGGCGAACACGCTCCGGGCGTAGTCGAGCGCCCTCGGGGAAAAGTCCAGGAGCGTGACCTGGTATCCGGCTTTCGCGAGCGCCAGGCTGTGCCATCCGCCGCCGCAACCCGCCTCGAGAACCGCCGAACCCGGGGGCGCCAGCCGCGCGATCACCTCGACCAGTTCCCGGTGGAAGCTCTCCGATGCTTCGTCCGGCTCCACCAGCGGTAGCTCAGTGTAGTAGCGCTCCCACTTCTCCAACTCGTCGTGTGGGGAAGGCGCGGGGATGCTCATCCGATCCCGCTAGTTTACCAGTCCCGGCTGTCGGAACCACCCGGCCTTTCTGCGATGCTGGAAGGAATGCGGATCACCGCTCAAGGCGTCGTTCACACCGCGGAGCCGGGGAGCGCGCGCGCCGTCGCCTGCTTTCCCAGCCTGACTGTTCTGCCCGGGGGCGATCTCCTGGCCGTCTACCGCGCCGGCTTGTCCAAGGCTGCTTCTGATTCCGTCATCGAAATCCGCCGCTCGGCTGACTGCGGCCGGACGTGGACCGAACCCGAGTCGCCGTTCCAGACCGTCTTCGGCGGCGTTGGCGGAGCCCTCCAGGTTGTCTACGTCACCGTGCTGGCGCCGGACCACCTGCTCGCCTGCGGCCTCTGGGTCGACCTGGAGGCGCACCCCGGCAAGCCGCTCTTCAACGAAGCCACCGAAGGCTGTCTTCCCATGAAGATCCTCCTGGCGGACTCGCGCGACCGGGCCCGCACCTGGAGCCCGTGGCGCGAACTCCCGGTCCCCGCCGGCGTCGGACCGCCCAGCCTCACCAGTCCGGTCGCGCGCCTCGGCGATGGCCGCCTCGCCGTGAGCATTGAAACCAACAAGAACTATGACGACGCTTCGCCGTGGCTCCAGCGGGTGGTCCACTGCTACTCCTATGACGACGGCCGAACCTGGACACCGCCGCACACCGTGACCGCCGACCCCTCCGGGCGGATCTTTCACTGGGATCAGCGTCTCGGCGTCTCCCCCGACGGAGTCGTTGGCGCTTTCTCCTGGACCTACGACAAGCCCGCCAACCGTTACCTGCCCATCCGCCGCCACCTCAGCCACGACCATGGCGCAACCTGGATCACCGACGTGCTCCCCTTCGCCGACCAGCCATCCCACCCCGCCGTTCTTCCTTCCGGACGCATCGTTCTCGCCTGGGTGGACCGCTACCAGTCCCGGTCTATTCGCGCCCGGATGGCGGCTTCGATCGCCGCGCCTTTCGATCCGGAAACCGAGGTCGTCCTCTATGAGGCGCCCGGCTGCGCCAACCGCACCGCGGACACCGGGGAACTGCTCGCCGACATGAGCACATGGAGTTTCGGACTGCCCTACGCCGAGGCCCTGCCCGACGGCGACGCTATGGTCGTATACTATGCAGGCGCCCCGGACCGGATGGAAATCCGCTGGGCGCGCCTCTCGCTTTGACTGTCATGCCCGGAACCGGACCTGAACTCTACCGCCGCGCCCGAAGGCGGATTCCCGGCGGCACGCAACTGCTATCCAAGCGCCCCGAGATGTTTCTTCCGGACCACTGGCCGGTCTACTATGCGTCGGCCAGCGGCGCGGAAGTCGTTGACCTCGACGGCCGCCGTTACCTCGACATGTCGTACTCCGGCATCGGCGCCTGCGTGCTTGGCTACGCCGATCCGGACGTCAACGCCGCCGTTCACGACGCTGTGGACCGCGGCGCCATGTGCACCCTGAACTCGCCCGACGAGGTCGAACTGGCGGACCTGCTTTGCGAGCTCCATCCGTGGGCGGACATGGTTCGCTACGCCCGGTGCGGCGGCGAAGCCCTGGCCGCCGCCGTGCGCATCGCGCGCGCCCTAACGAAACGCGACAAGATCGTCTTTTGCGGCTATCACGGCTGGCAAGACTGGTATCTGGCCGCCAACCTCGGCTCCAGCGAGGCGCTGAACGGCCACCTGTTGCCCGGCCTCGACCCTGCCGGCGTGCCCCGCGTTCTGGCCGGGTCCGCCATTCCCTTCCACTTCAACGACGAGGCCGGGTTCCACCGCGCCCTGGAGTCAGCCGGCGGCGATCTTGCGGCGGTGGTCATGGAACCGATGCGCGCCGTCCGCCCTGCGGACGGATTTCTCGAAATGGTCGCCGCACGGACCCGCGAAAAAGGGGCGGTGCTCGTGTTCGACGAAGTGACAGCCGGGTGGCGGATGAACACGGGAGGCATTCACCTCGAGCTGGGCGTGGCCCCGGATATCGCGGTGTTCGCCAAAGCCATCAGCAACGGACATCCCATGGCGGCCCTGGTGGGCGTGGGTGGGGTCATGCAGGCCGCGCAGGACACCTTCATCAGTTCCACCTACTGGACGGACCGCACGGGCCCCGCCGCCGCGCTGGCGACTATCCACAAACACCGCCGCACCGGAGCCCCGGCTCATCTGATCCGGATCGGCGGCCTCGTTCAGGATGCCTGGCGCGCCGCCGCGGCCGCCTCCGGTCTGGACATCGAGGTCTCCGGCATCCCTCCGCTGTCCCGCTTCACATTCCCGTATCCCAATTCCCAGGCCATGCGAACGCTGTTCACCCAGCTCATGCTCGACCGGGGATTTCTCGCCTCCAACGCCTTTTACGCCATGTACGCCCACCAGACGGCCCACGTCGAGGCCTACGCCGTCGCCGTGGCGGAGGTGTTCGCCGAAATACGCGACGCTGTCAGCCGGGGCGAAGTCGAGGGGCGGCTCCGCGGACCGGTCGCCCACGCCGGTTTCTACCGTCTCGCATGACGGCGACCTCAGTAGAAACCCTGCCAGAGAGCTAAGGTTCCTGACTCATCTCCCGGTTTCCTTCGGGTCTCCTGGGCTAGGGTGAAGGTTTTCCCTGATAGATGTTTTTGAGGCGGGCACTTAGAATGAAACCAGACGTCATCCGTCTGTTGACCGTCTGTTAAGACCCGGAAGCCGGGATGCGCAAGGTATTCGAAGAAAACGACGAAACACGATGCCGTCAGTGCGGCGCCAAGTTGAGCCTGCTCCAGCGGCTGTCCCGGCAGGAGTTCTGCTCGCCGGAACACCGTTCGGATTATCAAAAGGAGCAGGAATCGCTCGCCCTCGCACGACTTCAGCAGTCCTCCCTGTCGATCGAACCGCCGACGCGGTTGCTGTCGCCGGCGCCGGATGAGCCGGCAGGCTCCAGTCCGGCTCCCGCCGATCCTCCCCAGGCTTGGTTCGCGGACCTCTCTCCTGAGCCGTCGGCCGCGCGCCGGCCGATCCAGAGCGACGACATGGAGCCCGAACCCTTACCGCCTCTTTGGACCGCCGGCACAATCAACCTGGCGCCGGAGCACGCAAAATGGGAACCGGCGGGAGGGGGCGGCTTTGAGGATTTTGTCACGCCGGCGCGAGGCGACGTGTTCACAATCCTCGAGTTAGATCCGATCGCCCAGGAGACCGAGATCGGACCCCGGTTTGCGGTCCCGATCGCGCCGCTGCCGTTCGAGTGGCCCGAAGCGGAAGGCCGGTCAGAACCCGAAGATGGCCCGCCGCTGGCGCGGCTGCTCCCCCTCGCAGGACCGCAGACGCTGCGTTTCGTGCCGGTTCTCGCCCGGCCGGAACCTCAGGCGGTCGCTTCCGAGGCGCTGCCGGCGCGGCTTCGCTGGAGCGTCACCGGTTCGGCGGCCAGGACTCGGTCCGTTCCGATGGCGGAACGCGTGCGGCCGTCCTGGAAAACGCGGTTCGGCCAGGCTGGATATTTGAACCCCCGCATGCTGTCGGGCGCCTCGGAGCCCATTCCGGCGCGGACAGGCGGTGTCACCCGCCCGCGCTGCGGGTTCGGCATGGATCCCGCTCACCTTCCGGCCGCGATGCGGGCGGCTTCCCTGGTGGGGAGCCAACTGCGCCGGGCAGACCTGTGCCGGATCGGACACGAACCGCTCGACTACAAATGTGTGCCGGAATTGGCCCGGCCGGCCGATTTCGATACGGTCTCCGTCACCGCCGCGGCAAAGTGGTTGGCGCAGGGCCTGGAGGGATGGCTCCCTCTACCCGTCGAGACCCGGCGAATTCCCGCCGGAGGTCCCCGGCCTGCGCCCGATTCGTGGATCAACACGATTGACGGGCCGCCGGACATCCGCCTGGTCATGGAGAGAGCGCCCTGCGCTCTGTCGTCCGGCGAACTCCTTCCGGCGGACCTGTTGATGGATGGAGTCAGAGCCTGGGGAGGATCGCGGACACGCGTGAGCATCGCCGCCGAGGCCCTGGCGTTTGCGGCCAATCCGGTGGCTCCCGATACGCCCGCTGAAACGGCTGTCACGCTCCGCCGCGCTTCCAGGATCGACCTCGCCACGGCCATGGCCGGGGAATGGCGGATGCGCAGCCGCCTCTTGGCCCCGACCGACCCTCCGGAAGCCACGCCCGCCGTCGACGGCATCGGCTTGCTCCGGGTGGAAACACGGTCCACAGGACGGCAGCATCCCCGATCCCCCGCCCCCGCGGAGGTATTGTTCCCGCTTCCTCCAGCCGAGTTACGCGATATGGCGGCCAAGGTCCGGAACAGGCAGGACGACTTCCCTCCGGACGAGAGTTGGACGAGGCTCGCCAGCGGACGTTTCGCGGGCTGGGCGGGAATGTCGAGAAAGGAAACGGTCAAGCGCGCGGCGAGGCTGCCGGCTCCGCTGGGAGAGACCAGGGTGCCGTTGGACGCATTCGATACCGAGGTTGAGCCGTCGATGGAGCCGCTGACGTGTTCCTTTGATTCGGGAGGAGGATCGTGGGACTCGCTGATTTAGCGCAGAAACCGGACGGGCGGGCCGGTCGGCAGAGCAAATCCGACGAGGCCGGCCCGAAGCCGTATTCTGTCCCCGGAGCCGAAAAGTCGGCGCCGTCGGCCGAGTTGCGCGCCACGCTCGACCTGATCTCGCAGAAACTTCGCGCCGAACCCGCGCCGGCCCGACCGGAGCCCGCCGCCGGGCAGGGAGCGTCTCTGGCGCTCGAAGAGGGTCTGGCCGCCACGTCCCTCGCCTTCGAGGACTACCGGGCCGTCATCCGCCACTGTTCGCGCATTGTTCAGATCTCGCCGGACCACTTCGCGGCGTGGTTCAATCTGGGATACGCCCGCCAGAAGGTGGGGGAATTGCAGGAATCGGTGTTCGCCTACCACCAGGCTTCGCGGCTCCGTCCGGACGATGCGCGCCCGTTGGTCAACCTCGGCATGGTCAAGCAGGCGACCGAGGAGTGGGAGGGAGCCCGGGAGGCCTACCTGTGCGCTCTGTCGATCGATCCCGACCACCCGGTCGCACTTTGGAACCTGGGTCTGATCTGCGAGCAGAACGGTCCGAAAGAGGAGGCCGAGGCGCTCTTCACCCGTCTGGTGGCGATCCAGCCCGACCAGGAAGAGGCGTGGTTTCGCATCGGGATGATCTGCCTGGCCCGCGAGGACTGGGAGGGCAGCCTCGCCGCGTTTGAAACCTGCCTGCGCCGGCGGCAGCCATGGAAGGAGGCCTCGCTCAACCGCGGCTACGCCCTGCGCGAACTGGACCGTCCCGCCGAAGCCCGCCAGTGCTACGAGCAGGTGTTGACGTCCGAACCCCGGTGCGTCGAGGCGCTGTCGGGCCTGGCCGCCGTCGCCGTCGACCAGGGCGACTGGGAGACCGCCGTCGCGGCCAGGAAGAAACTCGTCGAACTCAAGAGCGCCGTGCCTGAGTTGACCTACAACATCGGTGTCATGCTCGACCGGCAAAACCGCCTCGACGAGGCGGTTCGCCTTTACTGCGAGGCTCTCAAGGAACGTCCGCGGTTCCCTGAAGTGCTTCTGAACCTGGGCCACGCCCTCGAGCGCCTCGGCCGGCAGGCCGAGGCAGTGGAGTGCTGGCGGCGGGCGCTCGACCTCAATCCTGCCTACGCGATCGACTACTTCCAGGAGTGACTCTCCGTTCCGGGCGTCGGCCCATGAAGCGGATCGGTTCCGGCTGATACAATGTTGAGTCCGTGCTCAACCGAATCCTGCGCATCGTGGCGGCCCTGATCTCTTCCTGCCTCGCCCTCTTCCTCACGGGCCTCGGACTGGTGGGATGGCTCGGCGGAGGGCGATTCCAACTGGACGTGATTCCCTGGCTCTCCGGCGTGGCGCTGGCCCAAGCGCTGGTCTTTTTCGGCCTCGCCGGACTGGCGTCTGTGTTCCTGACGGCGAGGGGGATCTCCCGGGTTCCCCTCGCGCTGTGGAACGGGATCGCCTTCGGGATCATGGTGCATGGCTTCTTCATTTCGAACTACCAGTTCGACGACGCGGAGCACTTCCGCAGCGCCTTGCAGATGACTGCGGCGACCGCTGTTTCCGTACTCGGATCCGTGATGCCGCTCTTCGGCAGAAGCCGGTCCTGACCCGCCCTCGGCTTCCTTCCGGGCGAGAGACGCAGGCAACTTGCATTTTCGCCCCGTTTCAGGCAAGCTAGGAGGTTTTCATCCCCACGGCATGCGCGTACGAGTCCTCTATCACGACCATTGCTTCGACGGAGCCGCGTCCGCCGCCTATTTCACCCGCTTCGTGGAGGAGAAGTTCTACCCCGGCGCCGACTTCGACTACCTCGGAATGATGCACACGCCGGCGCAGACCTGGGATGAAGCCGTCTTTGACGGCGACGTCAACGCGATTGTCGACTTCAAGTTCGCCGCTTCAAAAAAGCTCACCTGGTGGTTCGACCATCACCAGAGCGCCTTCCTCACGCCGGAAGACGCCGACTTCCACCGGAACCTCGCCTCCCCGCTTCACTTCTTCGATCCGAACTACCGTTCCTGCACCCAGTTCATCGCCGACACCGCCCGAAGCCGCTTTGGCTTCGAGGCGCCGGACCTCGCCGAACTGGTCCATTGGGCCGACATCATCGACGGCGCGCGTTACGCCGACGCGCGCGAGGCCGTCGAGATCAAGACGCCGGCCACGCAACTGGTGCTTGTGATCGAGGGCGCGAAAGGCTCCGACGTCGTGCAAACCATCATCCGGCTGATGCAGCGCCGCAAACTCGCCGACATCGCCGCCGAACCGGAGATCCAGAGATTCTTCCAGCCCCTCTACGCGCGGCACCTCGAGACGATGGACCTGATCCGCAGGCTGAGCCGTTGCGGAAATGGCGTCGTCTTCTTCGATCTGGTCGGGCACGGCCTCGACGGCTACAACAAGTTCATCCCCTACTACCTGCACCCGGAATCGGTCTATACGGTGTCGGTTCTGGAAGCCAGCTTCCGCACGAAGATCTCGGTGGGCTCGAACCCGTGGGTGACGGGTCCGCTCAAGCACAACCTGGCCACCATCTGCGAACGCTATGGCGGCGGCGGGCATCCCCGCGTGGGCGCGATCAGCTTCCCGAAAGGTGCGGTCGACGAGGCCCGCCGCGTCGCCGCCGAGATCGTGAGCGAGCTGTCCCGGTAGCCTGGACAGGCCGTCCACGACCCTCTCGATCGGCTTTCACTTAAAGCCGGCCGGTGGGTTCGCCCCGTCCCATTCCCGCCGGATGCGGATTCCCGCCAACGGATCCAGCATCGGAGCGGTCGCCAGTTGGACATGGTGCGCCCCCGCCGCGATGCGGTCGCGTACGTCCGCCGCCGTCATCACCCCGCCCACGCCGATCAACCGGAGCGGCGCTCCGGCGCGGCGGATGATGTCGGCCAGCATCTTCAGTTCCTCGAGACAGCGGGCCGTGATCGCGGCGCCGCCGATGCCTCGCCGAAGCCCCCCGAAGAGTGGTTCACCGGACCGGCCGCGGACCGTGGCCGTGATCGAATTCGCCGTCGACAACGCGTCCACCCACGGGTGCACGGCGCCGACCAGCGCCTCCGCCTGCCCGCGATCCTGAAACAACCCGATCTTGAGGATCAACGGGACCTTGCCCGCCCTCTCCCGCACCGCGGCGGCGATCTCGCCGGCCGCCTCCGCGTTGAGGTAAAGGTCCGCCTCGCCCGAGCACACGTTCGGACAGGACAGATTCGCCTCCACCGCCTGCGCCCCGCTTTCCACGGCCCATCCCGCGCAGTCGGCAAAGTCCTGGGCGATCCGCCCCAGGGTCCAGTCGGATTCAGGCGAGGCGACCACCGATACGGTCAGCACCTGGCCACGCCGCAGCGCAAGCCGCGCCCGCTCGACATCGGCCCGCCACACAGCCGGGTCCTTCGACGGCATTCCGAAGCTGATCGCCCACGTCGCGCTTCCGGCGCCGTCCGCGGCGGCCTCGACTGACGTCCCCTCTCCGCTGAGCACATTCGCCGAAACCGGAAGAAGATTCGGCGGATCATAGCTCGGCCGGCGGCGCGACCGCACGGTCTTGTAGGTTAGAACGTCAAACCCCAGCGCGGCATAGTAGCGGATCCAGCCCGAGTTGAGCAGCGGCCCGGCGGGAATGCCGAGAGGGGAGTTCACCGGAAGACCGCAGAAGTCCCATGTTCCCGGAAACGGCGGCGTTTCAACCACGGGCGGATCAGGAACGTGATCGTAGTTCCAGTCGTAGCTTCGGGCGATGTCGTACCGGTTCATCGCGCCAGCACCTCGACCTTCACCGGATTCCGCAACCTCCTTTCCCAGCCCAGGAACTCATCCACGGTCCGGAACAGCACGTAGACGTTATGTTCGGTGAAACGGTCTCCCGGTGCGAGCGGAGTCGGGGTCTGGCTGATCAGGTGGCGATGCCAGTACTTGCCGTTCCGGGCGCCGTCGCTGATCTCCGTCTTCGCCTTGACGAGTTTCGACGCCTGAAACTCCAGAATCACCGCTCCCAGTCCGAACTGCTGCTCGCGATGCCAGAACGCCACCCACGGGGTGTCGGCGGCGATCGGCGCGCGGTCGAGAATCGCACGCCGGATGTCGAGACCGGCGATGTTCACCGACCCGTCCGGCGAGGGCCAGAGGACGTGTGTGAACAGGTCGTCCATCGTCATCTCCTGGTTGCGCAGCCAGAACATGTCGATCGGCTTTTCGATCTTCATCTCGCTGCGGAAAGAAAAGTATGGCATGTGCGGAAAGAAACGGTACTCGGCGAACAGTCCGATCTCCGGATAGGAGGCATGGAAGCCCTCCCGCGTGAAGGTCAGTACTTGGTCGCGCTCCTCGCGGCGGTGACGCTGCACGGGATCCCACGTCGCGATGCTCGTATAGGCCCGCGCTCCGACGCGCTGAAAGCTCGGCGCCCAGTGCATCCGGTTCGGCGTGCGCCGGAGGGCGACGTTGACAGGCTTGAAGGTGAGCGTCCGCAGCGTTCCGCTGTCCTCGGGCCGGTCCTGGTAGATTTGGCTGGACAGGTCCGCGGCAAAGACGCTGTTCTCGACCGTGAACCCGACGCGGTCCGTCGGCCTGATGTCGAGAACCTCCCGCGCCCGCAGCTTCTGAACGGTCGCGGCGTTCAACGGAAACGTCTTCGATTCGCGGGCCTTCAGCGAGACGAATATCCAGCGTTGCCTGCCATCCAGTGTGACGGGAACAGGTTCATACCGGCGGGGTAGCCCGGCCGGTTCGGTGAGCCGGATCCGGTCGGCCGCCGGCGACGGGAAAACGGCGGCGATCAGCACGCCGTAGTGGACGATCCGATTCATAAACTCACCTCACCGCGCCGGCACGGCGGAACGCGTGCGGCCGAAACGCAGCGCCGCCACGGCAGCAACGGCCAGCCCGATCGCGATCCACTGGGCGTTCGACAGCGGTCCGGGCAGAAACGGAGCTTGGTTCTGATGCCGGAAAAATTCCACCGCAAAGCGCGCCGCCGCGATCAGAAGCAGGTAGACTCCGATGATCCGGCCCGGCGGGCCCGGCCTCCGCGTCATACGGTATGTGACCGCGAAGATCACAAAGCAGAGGGCGGCCTCGTACAGTTGCGTCGGATGGAGCGGGGTCATCAGCGGAACGCCGGTAATCCCGGCGGCGTCCGGATTGGTGAAGGTGACCGCCCAGGGACGATCGCACCGCGCACCCCAGCAGCAGCCCGCGGCGAAACAGCCGAGGCGGCCCAGACCTTGCCCGATCGCCAGGCCGGGGGCGAACAGGTCGAGCGTGGACAACAGGGGCAGCCCCTGCCGGCGAAGATAGTATGCGGCAAACCCGAGAGCCGCGATCAGTCCGCCGAAAAACACGCCTCCCGCCTGAAGAGTAGCGAAAGTGAAGATCTCGCCGGGATGCGAGGCATAGTAGCGGAACTCCAGGGCGAACATCAGAAGCTTCGCGCCGAGCAGTCCGGCCAGCGCGCCATAGACGCCAAGATTGGTGAACTTGTCGGGGTCGAGGCCGCGTTCCTTAGCCAGCCTTCCGGTGATCCACAGCGCCGCCAGGAAGCCCAGGGCGACCATGACTCCGTACGCCGGCAGCCGGAATCCGCCAATCCCGGCAAGATGAGGATACACGTCAGGTCACCGTCCTGCCCGCCGGTTTCTGCCCGGCCCGCTGAGTTGTCAGCATTTCCCAGACCAGCAAAAGCGCGCCCGCCGTGATGGCGCTGTCGGCCAGATTGAACGTTGGCCAGTGAAGGTCCCCGGCGTGAAGATCGAGAAAATCGATCACGCTGCCCCGGGTCAGCCGGTCGTAGAGGTTGCCCAGAGCGCCGCCCATCACAAGAGTCAGGGCGGCCCGATGCAGGCGGGACTCGGCCGACCACAACATCCACGCGACAAACAGCAGGACGACACCCGATACGCCGAGCAGGAACGTCGTCCTGACCGCCGGGCTGGCGTCGGCCAGAAGACTGAAGGCCATCCCGCGATTCTCTGTGTAGATCAGGTTGAAAAAGCCGGGGATGACCGTCCGCACTTCCCATGCTCCTATGGTGGACTCGACCCAGACCTTGGTCGCGCGGTCCGAGACGAAGATCGCCAGCGCTCCCAGGTACGGGATCAGCCGCTGTTTCATGCGGCGAGGATCTCCTCGACGGCCTCCGCGCAGGCGGCGCAGATGGTCGGAAACCGCGTATTTCCTCCGACGTCGGTCGTGTACTTCCAGCACCGCTCGCACTTCACACCCTCGGCCTTGTGCACGTGAACCGACAGGTCCGCCTCCGAAGCGAGCCCTTCCACCGACACCTGCGAAGTGATGAACAGGGACGGAAGGTCCGCCTTGTACTGTTCGAGCAGCGGCAGCAGGTCGCGCCCGGCCGCGAGGTGGACTTTGGCTTCGAGCGAGGATCTGATGAACTTCTCCTGCCTCGCCGCCTCCAGGCTCCGGTTCACCGTCTCCCGGACCGCCACCAGGCGGTCCCAGTTCGCCGCTTTCTGCCGGTGCCCGGCGGTCAGCCCCTGCGTCAGCTCGGACGGCTCCGGGAACAGCGCCAGGTGCACGCTTTCCGGAGCGCCCGGCGGAAGCGGAAAATGGCCCCACGCCTCCTCCGCAGTGAAAGAGAGGACCGGCGCAAGCAGCCGCAGCAGCGCGTAATGGACCCGGTGGAGCGCGGTTTGGGCGCTTCGCCGCGCGCGGGACTGCGGCGCGCTGGTGTACAGCCGGTCCTTCAAAACGTCAAAGTAGAGCGCACTCAGGTCCACTGTGGCAAAGTTGTACAGCGCCTGATAGGCACGGTGAAACGCGAACTCTTCGTAATGCTGGCGGACCGTCCGGGTCAACTGCTCGGCGCGGAAGAGAATCCACTGGTCGATCTCGAGCATCTGGGCCGGAGCCAGCGCGTGCTTGGCCGGGTCGAACCCGTTCAGGTTGCCGAGCGCGTAGCGCAGCGTGTTGCGAATCTTCCGGTAGGCCTCGGTCAGACGTGTCAGAATCGTATCCGAAAGCCGCACGTCCTCAAAGAAGGGAACCGACGCCGACCACAGCCGCAGCAGGTCCGCTCCCCCCTTCCGGATCACTTCATCAGGCTCGATCCCGTTTCCCAGGGACTTCGACATGGCGCGGCCTTCCCCGTCGAGCGTCCAGCCGCTCGTCGAGCATTCGCGATAAGGAGAGTCGCCCTTGAGGCCGACACCGATGAGCAGCGAACTGTGGAACCAGCCGCGGTACTGATCTCCCCCCTCCAGGTAGAGATCGCCGGGCCACGTGAGGTTCCAGCGCTCGTTGAGCACGGCCAGGTGCGACGCTCCCGAGTCGAACCAGACGTCAAGGATGTCGCTCTCCTTGGCGAGGCGGGTGCCGCCGCAGGAGCCGCACCGGGTTCCCGGCGGCAACAGTTCGGCCGGAGTCTTCTCGTACCAGACGTCGGAGGTATGCACGGCGAACTGATCCACCACGTAGTCGAGCGCCCTGCGGTCGGTCAGCTTGGCGCCGCAGTCCTCGCAGAAGAAGACGGTGATCGGCACGCCCCAGACCCTCTGCCGCGAGATACACCAGTCCGGTCGTGTCGCGATCATGTTGTAGATGCGCTCCTCGCCCCACTCCGGCATCCACTTGACGCGGCGGATGGCGTCGAGCGCGCGTTCGCGCAGTTGATTCCGCTCCATGCCGATAAACCACTGCTCGGTGCCGCGGAAGATGGTCGCCTTGTGGCACCGCCAGCAATGGGGGTAGCTGTGCTCGATCACCTTCTGAGCCAGCAGCGCCCCTTTTGATTGCAGGATCCCGATCACGACCGGGTTGGCGTCCCACACGGTCATTCCAATCAGTTCCTCCGGCAGCGCTCCCGGCTCGTCGGGCGTGTGATAGAAACGCCCGGCGCCATCCACCGGACAGTAGATCGGCAGGCCGTATTGCAGCCCGGCCATGTAGTCCTCGTGGCCGTGTCCCGGCGCCGTGTGGACCGCGCCGGTGCCCTGCTCCAGGGTCACATGATCGGCGAGCACCCCGGGGGAATCTCGCTCAATGAAGGGATGCCGGAACACGGCGTGTTCGAGCCGCGCGCCGTGGAACTCGCACAGCGTCCGCGCCGACGTCCACCCGCACTGATCGGCCGTCGCTTTCACCAGTTCGCTGGCGACGAAATACACACCGTCGGGCGTCTCCACCGCCGAGTACTCAAATTTCGGATGGTAGGCGATGGCGATGTTGGCGGGAATCGTCCAGGGCGTTGTGGTCCAGATCAGGCCGAAACACGTCTTTCCCGACAGCGACGGGTCCACCTTGGCCGGGTCCGACATCAGCGCGAAGCGGACCCAGATCGACGGGCTCGCGTGGTCTTCGTACTCCACTTCCGCTTCGGCCAGCGCCGTGCGGCAGGACAGGCACCAGTTGACGGGCTTGAGTCCCTTATAGACGTATCCTTTGTCCAGGAACTCCACGAACGCCCTCGCGATCGTGGCTTCATAGCCGGCTTCCATCGTCAGGTAGGGATGGTCCCAGTCGCCGAGAATGCCGAGGCGGACGAAGGCTTCGCGCTGGATATCGACGTACTTCTGCGCATACTTCCGGCATTCGGCGCGGATCTGCGCCGGCGTCATCTTCGCTTTCTTCGATCCGAGCAGGCCGTCGACTTTGATTTCAATGGGCAGGCCGTGACAGTCCCAACCGGGAACGTAGGGCGAGTCGAACCCCGCCATGGTCTTCGATTTGACTATGAAGTCCTTGACGGTCTTGTTGAACGCGTGCCCGAGGTGGATGTTGCCGTTGGCGTACGGGGGACCGTCGTGCAACACGTAGCGAGGCCGTCCCGCGCAGGCTTTGCGGATCTGGCCATAAAGGTCGATCTTCTTCCAGTGATCGAGAATCTTGGGCTCCCGCTGGTTCAGATCCGCCTTCATCGGAAAGGCGGTTTGGGGCAGATTGACGGTGTCCTTGAGGTCCAACTGAGGCGAGTCCATGTTCGGCGCGAAAGAAAGGCGTGTCGCTCCCTTTATGGTAGCCGGTTTCCCGGACGATACGCTCCCGCCAGGTCATAGGCGACGGCCGCTCCGGCACCCGTCCACGACACGTACGGTCCCCGGACCGGCTGCCCCCGCCCGATAACGATATCGGCTTCGCAAACAGCCAGAAGCTCGGCGCCGCGGTAGATCTCCACGGCCGTGTCGCCACGTACGGCAAGGCGGTAGGTATGCCCGCCTGCCACGCCGCCGGCGATCCGCGTGAAGCGGTTGTCGTGCCAGTATTCGACGCCCTCCGCGGTCACCCGAAGGGCGTAGTGGGTCGCGATCAGAGGGCCGGACGAGGCATAGACCTCGAACTCCACCGGCCCGGCGGCGCGCACCTCGACCGTGAACCCCCGCCGCGGATCGAGCGTCTCGAACTCGCCGGAGCGCTCGTTGCTGTAGCGCCCCGGTCCCGCCGCATAACGGGCCTTGACCGCGCCCGCAAGACGGAAGCGCGAAGGCAGCGCGGCCGGCTCAAGTGGCGGCGGAGGCGGCTGCCTCTCTTCGATCCACGCCTTGTTGAACTCGTAGTGGTTCACGCTGCTGACGAGGTGAATCGTCCCGTTGCGCGCCTGCGTGGCGGCAAGGTAGCCCTGCGGTTCGGAACGGTCCGCGGCCATGCGGATCCATCCCCCGTCGAACGTCTCGAATCCATGCTCCCGCCCGGTGCTGACGATCCGCCTCACGGGCCATGTCACGCCTTCGTCGTAGGAAAGGGCGACGAAGATGCTGGAAAGGTGGCGCGGCGGCCGTTCCCCGGGAGGCACCGGCCGGAAGGGGTCGATCCCGGTCGCGAAGGAAGCCATCATCAACGGACCCTCCCGCAGCCGCAGCAGCGCCGCCCGTTGACCTCCGTTGATCGGAGGAAACACACTCGGCGCCGACGTCCAAGACCCGCCGAGGTCAGCCGACACGCTCCGGGGCATCCACCCGCCGAGATTGGCGTTGCGGCCGAATGCGAGAAGGCGCCCGTCCCTGAGTTCGGCGATCGCCGCATGGACCCCGGGGATGTTGCCGCCCATGTCCCTCCATGTCAGGCCGTTGTCGCGGCTCACGTACACGGTGGAGTTGCCCTGCGCGTCGGCGCCGAACACCAGCGCTCCGGAGGCCGTCCGGAAGACCGGTTCGCCGACCATCATCCGGAATCCGAACTCGGGCTCGATCAGCCGCGCCGGCGACCACGTGGCGCCGTTGTCGGTGGAAGTCCGCAGCACGATCGCCAGAGGAGTCCACCGCCCGGCGATTCCGTAGCCGTTGATGTGGTAGAGCGTCTTGTCGCCGTCAAACCACAGCGCCGGACAATGGTCGTTGCGGTCCGGCGCGTCCCAGAACGGGGAGGCCTCCTCCCACTCCGCCGCGCCCGCGCGGAGCCGGCTCTGAGCCACGGCCAGTTCCCGTCCCCGTTCCTGTTCGCACGTATACCAGATCGCCAGAATGTCGCCGTTCGGGCATTCGGCGATCGCCGTGTCGTGATTGTGGTAAGAGTACAGCGGACCGTGCCGGCCCGGCGGAATGCGGATGAACCGCCTCGGACCCCGGAAGAACGGCGCCGCCGATCCGGCTGCCGCCGGCGGTGGGCCCTGCCTCACGTTTGCCTGGGCCCGCGGAGGCGGCGGCGCCGGAAGCGGCTTCGTAGCCGGCATCGGACCCAGCGCCACGCGAAAGCCCGTAATCCACGAACGCGTCTCCGGCAGCGCCCCCATCCGGTTGGCCGAGCGCAGATAGTAGGCCACCGTGCCGTGACTGCCGCCGCGGGTGACCTTGAAGTCGCCGCCGGCGCGTCCGACCGGATCGCGCTGCTCGCCGGCGGCGTAGGGACCGTACCAGTCCTCCGTCCACTCCTCCACGTTGCCGTGCATGTCGTACAGACCCCATGCGTTCGGGGGCGTCCGGCCGCCGGCAAGCGACACGAGGTCCCGCTTCTCTGTCCACTCGGTCGACCGAGCGTTGTTCAACGCCGCCTCCGGAAGCACCGCCCCGTCCGGATACGGAGACGCCGTGCCGGCGCGCGCGGCGAATTCCCACTCGGCCTCGGTGGGCAACCGGTAGGGAAGCCCTTCCTTCCGCGACAGCCACTCGCAGAACGCTTTTGCCTCGTGCCAGTTGACGAAAATCACAGCCTCGTCGTCGGCGCGCGAGAATCCGCGTTTGCCGCGCAGGTCCCGGTGCCCGGGGTCGAACAGTTCATACTGCGCGTTGGTGACTTCGAGAACGGCCAGGTAGAAGGGACGCGTGATGCGGACCATGTGGGCCGGATGCTCGTCGAAGTCGCCGCGGCGGGCGTAGTCGAAGTGGTAGCGGAACCGCGCCGGGTCGCCCCAAGGATACCGGGCGGCCAGTTCCTTCCGGGTGAAGTAGCCGAGCGGCGCGACCAGTCCTTCGGAGAGTTCCGCGGTTTCCCCCATGCGGAAAGCGCCCGGCTCGATCCGCACCAGTTTCATCCCGATCGAATTGACGTGGGTCCGGGCCGCCGGCAGAGGCGCCGGACGCGCCGCGACGGCTGTGGCCAGAAGGATCAACGCGCGTTCGAGCATCTTTCGCACATATCATCGTATGTGATGCGAATCGTGTGGTGGGTGTTGCTGGCCGCGATCCCCGCGCGGACTCAACCGGTGAATCTCAACGAGGCGGTCGTAGTGGCCCCTCCGAATGCGTCGTTGCAGGAGAGGACCGCCGTCCGGATGCTGGTGGAGGAGGTCGCCCGGCGCTCCCAGGTGCTATGGCGCATCGAGGCGGCCTGGCCTGGCCCCGGCCGGGTGGCGATCGCTGTCGGCCGCGCCGCCGCGGCCCGCCTGCCAGCCGTGCCCGAAGGGATGGGCGCGGAAGGCTTCCACCTTCGCGTCACGCCGCAGGCCGTGCTTGCCGCCGCGAACACGGGCCGCGGCGCGGTATTCGCGGCCGGCGGGCTGTTGCGGGCCCTCCGGATGCGGCCAGGCAAGGTCGAGATCTCGGGAGGCCTCTCGGTGACCTCCTCTCCGCGGTTCGCGATCCGGGGCCACCAGATGGGCAACCGCCCGTTGAACAATTCCGTCGACGCGTGGACCGTCTCCACCTGGGAGCAGTACATCCGCGACCTCGCCGTCTTCGGCGTCAACGCCGTCGAGTTGATCCCCCCGTACGCTTTCCAGGGCGAGCCCACGCCGCACTTCACTCTTCCTCCGCTCGACATGATGGTCGAGGTTTCCCGGCTCCTCGACTCCTACGGCATGGACGTCTGGATCTGGTATCCGGCTCTCGAGAAAGACTACTCCGATCCGCGCCGGGCCGAGGCCGCCGCGGCCGAATGCGGGAAAGTCTTCGCGCGAATGCCCCGCGTCGACGCTGTTTTCGTACCCGGCGGCGACCCCGGCCACACGCACCCGAGGGACCTGATGCCGTATCTTGAAAAGCTCTCCCGGGAATTGAAGAAGTCGCACCCGAGGGCCGGCGTGTGGGTGTCGCCGCAAGGATTCGACCAGGAATGGCTCGGCGAGTTCCTGCGCGCGCTCGACGCCGGCCCGGACTACATCGCGGGCGTCGTGTACGGCCCGGGGGTCCGCGTGAAACCCAACGAACTGCGGGCGCGCCTTCCGCGCCGGTATCCGTTGCGCATGTACCCCGACATCACTCACACTGTGCGCAGCCAACATCCGGTCGAGAACTGGGACAACGCCTACGCGATGGCGTATGACCGCGAGCCCATCAATCCGCGGCCGCTCGCGCAGGAGCGGATCTTCCGTTCCGTGGAGAAAAGCATGGACGGATTCATCACGTATTCCGACGGCGTCAACGACGATGTCAACAAGTTCGTCTGGAGCGCGCTCGGATGGGATCCCCGGCGAGGCGCGGTGGAGATCGTCCGCGAATATTCGCGTTACTTCGCGGGCGAGGAATGGGGCGAGGGGTTCGCGCAGGCATTGCTCGGTCTCGAACGGAACTGGGATGGTCCGCTGCTGGCCAATTGGTCCGTCGGCGCGACGCTGATGCAGGCGCAGGCCATCGAGCGCGAAGCCGGTCCGCGTCTGTTGTCCAACTGGCGCTTTCAGCAGTTGCTCTACCGGGCCTATTACGACGCCTACCTGCGCAACCGGCTGATTCGCGAAACCGCACTCGAGGCCGAGGCGATGGAGCGCCTCGCCGATGCGCCCCGCACGGGCAGCCTGCTGGCCGTCGCCGAGGCCGAGCGCGTGCTCGATGAAGCCGTCACCCGGCCCCGCTTCGCGGCGTGGCGGTCTCGCCTGTTCGAACTCGGCGCCGCCTTGTTCCAGAGCATCGGCATGCAGTTGAGTTTCGATCTCTACAAGGCGAACCGGCGGAAGCGGGCCGCCTCGCTCGACACGATGGACACGCCGCTCAACGACCGCGACTGGCTGAAGCTCCGCTTTGCGGAGATCCGCGCCCTCGCCGATGAAGGCGAGCGGCTCAGAAGGATCGATGAAATCGTGAACTGGAAGAACCCGGGTCCGGGCGGATTTTACGACGACCTCGGCGATCCGGCGCGCCAGCCCCGCCTGGTGCTCGAACCCGAGTCGTCCGCCACCAGCGTCTCGCCGATGGCCGGGGCGCCGCTTTCGTGGTCAAGTTATGCCAGCTCCAACCCGCGGGCGCCCGTGAAGATGCGCTACCACGGGCTCGATCCGGAGGCCCGCTACCGTGTCCGCGTCGTCTACGCGGGCGACAATGTCAGCCAGGACCAGGGTATCCGTCTGCTCGCCGACGGAGCACACACCGTGCACGGCTACATGAAGAAGCCGATCCCCGTGCGGCCGGTGGAGTTCGATGTCCCGCCGCAGGCGACCGCCGACGGCGAACTGGAACTCACCTGGGATCGCGAGCCCACTCCCTCCGGCCGCAGCCGGGGCGCCCAAGTGGCGGAAGTGTGGCTCATCCGCCGGCGATGAACGCGCCGTCCTCTATGATGGAGGGTTATGGCCAAACTCTCGATTCGCGACCTGGATCTCAACGGTAAGCGTGTTTTCATGCGCGTCGATTTCAACGTCCCCCTGGCGCCCGGCGGCCGCGAGATAACTTCCGACAAACGGATCCGCGCCTCGCTGCCGAGCATTCAGTACGCCCTCGATCACGGCGCCGGGCTGGTGCTGGCGAGCCACCTCGGCCGGCCCAAGGGCAAGCCGCATCCGGAAATGAGCCTGAAGCCCGTCGCGGCGAGACTCGCCGAACTGCTCGGGCGGCCCGTGGCGATGGCGCCGGACTGTGTCGGTCCCGCGGTGGAGGCCATGTTGCCGGCTCCCGGCGAAGTCCTGCTCCTTGAAAACCTTCGCTTCCATCCTGAAGAAGAGGCCAACGATCCCGGCTTTTCCCGGCAGCTCGCCGCGCTCGGCGACGTCTACGTGAACGACGCGTTCGGGTCCGCACACCGGGCGCACGCCTCCACCGAAGGCATCACGAAGTTCATGTCCCGGTCTGCCGCCGGACTGCTCATGGACAAGGAACTCGAATATCTGACGCTCGCCACGAAAAATCCGCCCCGGCCCTGCGTCGCGATCCTGGGCGGAGCCAAGGTCTCCGACAAGATCGAGGTGATCGAAAACCTCATCCGGATCGTCGACACGCTGCTGATCGGCGGCGCCATGGCGTACACGTTCCTGCGCGCGCGGAATCAGCCCACCGGAAACTCCCTGGTCGAGGCCGACAAAGTGGAGCTCGCCGCGAGACTGCTGGCCGAGGCCGGCCCGCGGCTCATCCTGCCGGTGGATCATGTGGTGGCCGCCGAGCTCAAAGCGGGCGCACCCAGCGAAGTGGTGGCCGAGATTCCGGACGGCCGCATGGGACTGGACATCGGTCCGCGGACGGTGGAGATTTTCAGCGCGGCTGTAGTGGACGCAAAAACCGTGATCTGGAACGGCCCGATGGGCGTTTTCGAGATGCCGCCGTTTGACGCCGGCACGGTCGCCCTGGCGAAAGCCGTCGCGGGATCGAAGGCCACGTCCATCGTCGGCGGCGGCGATTCGGAGAAGGCCGTGAAGGCGGCCGGCGTGGCTTCCGGAATCTCGCACATTTCCACCGGCGGCGGCGCCTCCCTCGAGTTCCTGAGCGGGCTCGAGCTGCCCGGGGTAGCGGCCCTGACGGAGGCCTGACGTGGTCACCCGCCGCGGATTCCTGCTTCAGGCGACAGCAGCGGCCCACCGGAAACTCAAGGTCACTTCGGTGAAGGCCGTGCCGCTCGGCCTGCTGCCGGCCGCGCGCTTCGGGCAAAACCGCTTTCAGAGCGACTACGACCCCGCCCGGCGGCGGTGGTTCGGTCCCTTCTCCCAACTGGCCGGAGCCATCCTGGTCGAGGTCCGGACGGACCAGGGCCTGACCGGCTACGGCATGGGCGGAGGAGGCGGCGCCGCCTGCTACATCATCGCAAACCATCTCCAGGATCTCGTCGTGGGCGCCAATCCGCTCAACGTCGAACTGCTCTGGGACCAGATGTTCGCCTCCACTTCCTTTTACGGCCGGAAAGGCGTCGCCATCATGGCGATGAGCGGCATCGATCTCGCCCTCTGGGACATCGCCGGAAAGGCGGCCGGAGCGCCGGTCTGCCAGCTCATCGGCGGCGCGGTCAAGGACAAGGCCCAGGCCTACTTCACCGGCAAGAACCTTGAGCTCGGGTTGAAACTCGGCTTTCGCGCGTTCAAGCTGCCCATGGACATCGGCCCCGCCGACGGAGACGATGCCCGGAAGAGAATCGTCGCGGTCCTCGTGGAGGCGCGCAAACGGATCGGTCCGGACAACCTTCTCATGATCGACTGCCTGTGCCGCTGGGACGTCGACTTCACCATCGAGATGGCGAAACGGCAGGCCGACGCCGGAGCCGGACTCTATTTCATCGAGGAACCCATTCTCCCCGACGACGTGTTCGGATACGCCAGGCTCTGCCGGGAAGTGAAAGAGACGCGGATCGCCAGCGGCGAGCACGAGTACTCGCACTACGGCTTCGATCTGCTGCTGCGCCAGAAGGCCGCTCACATCCTCCAGCCCGACCTGACCTGGTCCGGCGGACTGACCACCGGGAAGCGCGCCGCCACGCTCGCCGCCGCGCACGGAGTCCCCGTCATGCCGCACCGCGGCGGCAGCGTCTTCGGCATGCAACTGGTGATCGCCAGCGCCAACTGCCCGCTGGCGGAAAGCTTCGGCACGGGGGAGCCAGGCAACGAACTGATGGCCCTGATGACCGCGCCTTTCGAAAACGGCTACTACCGGGCCCCCGACGGCCCGGGCATGGGATTGGAGATCCCGGAAGGAGTTTTAACGAAATATGGCTTGTAGAGCGCTGACCTTGCTGTTCGCGCTGGCCGCCCTGCTGCCGGCGCAGGTATTCACAATGAACAGGGAACAGTTGACCGCCATCACTGCTCGCAATCCGTTCGAGCGGTTCGAGGACGGGCGTCCCAAGGTTCCGGACGCTCTGCTCGAGAAGGTCCGCGGGCTGTCCGTGGAGGAGTGCTGGGGTATCCTGCCCCGCGAAGGCTATCCGAACCAGTTCGAAGGCGGATGGCGGATCCTTCACCCCGAAAAGAAGCTGGTCGGCCGCGTGGTGACGGCGCAGTTCATGCCGCTGCGGCCGGACCTGAACGACCTCCTGCTTCAGCAGATGAAGCGGATCGGCTTCACCAAGGGAGCGCATCAATGGGTGATCGATCAGCTTCAGCCCGGCGATGTCATGGTGGTCGACCTGTTCGGCAAAGAGGACGGCGGATCGGTGGTCGGCGACAACCTGGCGACTGCCGTGAAAGCGGCGACCCGGACGGGAGGCATCGTCGTCGACGGCGCCATCCGCGACCTCGAAGGCATTACCCCGATTGACATGGCAGTCTACTTCCGCCACGCCCACCCTTCCGCCATCGGCAACGTCCAGCTCACCGGCTACAACATTCCGATCCGCATTGGAAAGGCGTCGGTTCTGCCGGGCGACGTCGTCCTCGGCGACAAGACCGGAATCTACTTCCTGCCGCCCAACACCGTTCAGAAGATCGTCGACACCGCCGAGGAAACGCACATTCACGACGAGTGGACGAAGGCCAAGTTCATGACCGGCAAGTACAAATCCTCTGATCTGTACCCGGTTCCCAACGACCCCGCGCTCAAGAAGGAGTACGAGGAGTACAAGGCGCGCCGCCTGGGACGGAAGTAGCAGTCTAAAGGTTCTCCCTCGCTTCTGCCGATCAACAGGCCGATGCAGTGTTTGTCCCGGCAACAGCGCGGAATGGCGGTGATCGCCGTCGCCTTGATGCTGGTCATTGCTGTCACCTGCCTCGGTCTCGGGGTCGATCTCAGCCGCGTTGTGCTGCTCAAGCAGGCCCAACAGGCGCAGATCGAGGCCGCGGCCCTGAGCGCCGCGCTCGCCCTCGACTTCACCGAACACGGCTTGGCGCGCGCCTCTGGTGAAGCCGACAGGGCGGAAGCGGCCATGCAGTACGCGGAGGCTTCCCAGGGACCGTGGCATCCCTTCGCCGCGGACCCGGCGCGCACACGCTGCGTAAAGGTGTCCAAGGACCTGGTGATCCCGCTTACGATGATGCGGGTTGTTGTGCAGTCCCCCAACCTGCCTTTGCAGACGACCGTGATGGCCTGCCAGGTCAGGCCGGGTCTGGCGGAGATTGTTCAATGAGGACGCGCCGGGCCGGCGCCGCGCTCATCGAGTTGGCGGCGATGCTGGTGGTGGCCGCTCCCCTGCTCGTCGGGGGGCTCCGGCTGGCTCATTCCGTATCGCTGACGTACCGCTTGCAGGACGCTGTCGTGGCCGGGGCTCGCCTTGGCTCGCGCCTGGAGCCGGACTCCGGAGGCCTGTTCGAAACAAGGGTTCAGGACCGCGTCCTGGCGGAAGGCGTTCCCGGGCTCCTCCGCGAGCACATCCGCGTCGACTTGGACCGCCGCGAATCGCCGCCGCAGGTCACCGTCTCGATTCACGGGTTCCGGATGCCCACCGCCTTCGCTTCCACCCTCCTTGAAGGACATCCTCGCGCCTCGCTCCCCTACATGGGCGCCGTTCGGGCTGAGTAAGTCAGCCGGCGGCCATACGGGCAGGAGGCCGCGCCCGTTCCCCGCGGGTATAATCGCCTTTTGTCCATGCGCCAATTCAGAATCGCCGTGCTCGGCGGGGACGGAATCGGCCCGGAGGTGATCGCCGAGGGCCTTCGCGTGCTGCGCGCCGTCGAACGCGACATGAAAGAGACCACGTTCGTCGTCGAGGAGCACACCGCCGGCGCCGGCGAGTATCTCCGGTCCGGCGACCCGCTGCCCGATTCGACCATGCAGGCCTGCCGCGAAGCGGATGCGATCCTGCTCGGCGCCATGGGGCTCCCGGCGGTGCGTTACCCGGACGGCAAGGAGATCGCTCCCCAACTCGACCTCCGCGAGCGCCTGGAGTTGTACGCCGGCGTCCGCCCCGTCCGACTCTACCATCCACTCCATACTCCTCTGCGCGACCATGCGCCCGGTTCGATCGACTTCGTGCTGTTTCGGGAAAGCACCGAAGGCATGTTTTGGTCCCGCCGGAACACCTACGCCAGGAACGCGGCCGAAGTCGTCGACCTGCTGCGGATCTCCCGCTCCGGCTCCGAGCGGCTGTTTCGCGCGGCGTTTCGGGAGGCGCGCCGGCGCAAGGGCCGGCTCACCCTCATCGACAAGGCCAACGTGCTGCCCGCCATGGCCTACTTCCGGATGATCTTCGATGAGGTCGCCCGCGAGTTTCCGGATGTCGAAACCGACCGCGTCTACGTCGACGCCGCCGCCCTCTACCTCGTGCGCGATCCCGGACGCTTCGACGTTCTCGTCACCGAGAACCTCTTCGGCGACATTCTGTCGGACCTCGCCGCCGGACTTGTCGGCGGCATGGGCATGGCTCCCTCCGGCGACATCGGAGACCGCCATGCCCTGTTTCAACCCGCGCACGGATCGGCGCCGGATATCGCCGGCAAGGGGGTCGCCAACCCGGTCGCCGCAATCCTCTCGGTGGCGATGATGCTCGACTGGCTGGGTGCGGCCGAAACCCGCGCCGCGGCCGGACGCGTCTGGTCCGCCGTCGAGGCCGTCTGCTCGGATCCGCAGAACCGGACGCCGGATCTCGGCGGGAGCATGAGCACGTCCGCGATGGGCTCCCGCATCCTCGACGCGCTATGAGAAACGGCTTCCGGATCTTCGATACGCACACCCACCTCGGGACGGCCCGCCATAGCGGCCGCGTCCACACCGCGGACGGCATGCTGCGGTCCATGGACGCGGCGGGAGTGGACCGGTCGCTGCTGATCCCGTTCCCCGTCGTAGACGACACGCGGGCCGCCCACGACCTGATCGCCGCCGCGGTCCGCGCCCACCCCGACCGCTTCGCCGGCGCGGCGTGCGTCTACCCGTTCCTGCCGCCCGATGAGTTTCGCGGCGAGGTCCGCCGCTGCGCAGAAGTGCACGGATTCCGGGCGCTCAAACTTCAGCCCCAGTTCCAGCCGCTCAACCCGCTGTCGCCGCGTTCGGACTTCTTCTGGGAGGCAGCGCTAGAGAGCGGGATGGTTGTCGTCGTTCACACCGGGGCCGGCGCGCCGCTGGCGTTGCCCTCCCTGTACATCCTCCCGGCGCGGCGGTTTCCGGATCTGCGGATCGTGCTCGGGCACGCCGGCGGGGGCATTTACGCCGCCGAGGCGGTCGTCGCCGCCACCGTCTGTCACAACCTCTACGTCGAAGTGTCCAGCCTCATGCCGCATCACTTGACGGAAGTGTTCGCCCACGTGCCTTCTTCCCGGCTGATGATGGGCTCGGACATTCCGGAAAGCCTCGAGGCGGAGATTGTGAAGGTCCTGAGCCACCCGGCCAGCGACGACTTCAAGCGCGACGTCTTCTGGAACACGCCCAGACGGCTGTTCGACGGAGAATAGCGTGGCGCACTACGTGGTGCTGGGAGGGCTGTTCGTGCTCTCGCTCATCACCTATGTTGACCGCGCCGCCATCTCTTCGGTCAAAGACCCCCTGGGGCGCGACCTCGGGCTCAGCGACCAGCAGATGGGCGCCGTCTTCAGCGCGTTCGCCCTGGGTTACGCGCTCGCCCAGATCCCCGCCGGCTGGTTCGCGGACCGCTTCGGCCCCCGCGCGGTTCTGGCCGCCGTCGTCGGCCTGTGGAGCCTGCTGACAGCCTGGACCGGTTGGGCCGGCAGCCTCTCCTCCCTGCTTGTGATCCGCTTCCTGTTCGGCGTGGCCGAGGCCGGCGCGTTCCCGGGATCGGCCCGGGTCTTCTACAACTGGCTGCCGCGCGCCGAACACGGCCGCGCCAACGGAATCATCTTCTCCGGCTCGCGCATCGGTGCGGCGGGAGCGTTTCCGCTGATGGCGTGGCTGCTGTCGGTGCTGGACTGGCGGACGGCGTTCGCGGCGCTCGCCGTTCCCGGAATCGCCTGGGCCGTGATCTGGTACGCTCTGTTCCGGGATCACCCCGCCCGGCCGGTTCCCCGGGAGGACCCGGCGACGGAGGTCGCCGCGCCTTTGGCGGACGTATTCCGCACGCGCGGCCTGTGGCTAGCGATGGCGCAGTACTTCGCCCTGAACTTCACCACGTTTCTCTGCCTGACGTGGATGAACCCGTACCTCAAGTCCCGCTACGGGCTGGAAACGCCGCGCGCCGCCTTCTATTCGATGATCGTGCTGCTGCTGGGGGCGACGGCGCAGTGGGTGACCGGATTCGCCGTGGACCGGCTGTACGCGTCGGCGGGCCGCGAATGGTCGCGCCGTGGACCGGCTATCGTGGGATTCCTCCTTTCCGCCGCCGGGCTGGCCGCGATTCCCGGAGCCGCCACCGCTGAGATGGCCGTTGTATGGTTCGTCGTGGCCGCCTTCGGCGCCGAGATGACGATCAGCCCAAGCTGGGCGTACTGCCTCGACGTCGGAAAGAGCAAGGCCGGAGCCGTGTCCGGCTCCATGAACATGGCCGGCAACATCGGCTCGTTCGTCAGCGCGAACGCCTTTCCCTACCTTCAGCGTGCGACTGGCGGCCCAGGGGCGTACTTCTATCTGGTGGCGGCGATGAGCGCCGCTTCGGCGCTGTGCTGGCTTGGCATGAGATCAGCCGGAAGGCCCCAGAAGGCGGTTCACCACTGAACGGGGTGGCCCGGCTCGAGCGTCCACACTTCCGCACCGGTTCCCCCGATTCTCCCGGCAAGCTGCTCCGGCCGGCCGGTCAGCACGGGGAAGGTCCCCCAGTGCATGGGGATCACCTTCCGGGGCTTGAGCATCCGCACGGCCGCGGCCGCTTCCTCCGGTCCCATGGTGAACAGGTCGCCGACCGGCAGGAAGCACAGCTCCGGTTTGTAGATCTCCCCGATCAGCGCCATCTCGGAGAAAACGGCGGTGTCGCCGGCGAAATAGGCCCGGCGTCCGTCGGAGAACTCCAGCACGTATCCGGCGGGGTCGCCTCCATACATCACGTTGCCGTGCTCATCTTCGATTCCCGAGCTGTGCAGCGCGTGCGTCATGGTCACTTTCACGCCTCCGGCCTGCTGCGAACCGCCCTTGTTCATCGGCGCGATGTTGTCCACGCCGCGCGACTTGGCGAACAGGCAGACCTCATAGATGCCGATCACTTTCGATTGATGCGCCTTCGCCAGCGCCACCAGGCCTCCAATGTGGTCGCCGTGGCCGTGCGAAGCCAGGATCGTGTCGACGCGAGCGAACCTGTGTCCGGCGGGGAACTTCGGATTGCCCTCGATCCACGGGTCCAGGACGAGCGTCTCGCCGGACTCGAGCCTGATCTCAAAGGTGGAGTGTCCGAGCCATGTGATGGTGATCATCACTGCCCATCATAAACCGCCGCCCGCGTCCGAACCAGGATCCGTTACGCCTTCTTTCGCGCCGCCCTCGACGGGCGTTCCGATGTCACGCCTTTGCGCGCCGGAGCCCCCGCTCGCAGCACCGTGCGCACGGCCCGCAGCAGATGGTTGATCTCGTGATTGCTTTTCTGCACCACCACGTCGGCGCCTGTGTTGGCTTCGTGCAACCCAAGCGGATCCACAAAACCGGACAGCAGAATGGCCGGCGTCTTGATTCCTCTGTTGCGCACGCGGCGGATCAGTTCGTCGCCGTTCATGCCCGGCATGATGTAATCCGTGATGAGCAGGTCGAAGTGTTGGCTCGAGATGGCTTCCAGCGCCTCCTCCGGCGTGGGCTTGGCGATCACGCGGTAGCCCTCGTTTTCGAGAACCAGCTTGCGCGCGTCGAGTCCCAGCGCATTGTCGTCAACCATGAGAATCAACGGGCCTGTGATACCACGATTGATGGGCGTCATTCGAGATGAGAAAGTAGCAGACGGCGCCGCGGACTGTCAACGCATTTGTAATGGATTGGAACTACGGCGAAAAGAGTTCTTGACTTCGCCCGAAGCGCTTATTCCACGGCGCGCGGCGCGTTGTATCCGGCCTTGGCGAGAATCTGGTACTTCATCGGCTTTCCTTTTTCGTCGACGATGCGCAGGGGCTCGCCGGTCGCCGGATTGACCAGGTCCACTTTGATCTTCCGGTACTTTCCGTCGCGAGCGGTGTTCGTCGGCTGATAAGCCAATGAGTACTGGTTCCGAAGAGAGTTTGAGATCGCGGCGAAAATGCCCGGGAACTCGCCCTGAAACCGCGGGAAGAACGACTGCCCGCCGGTCTCCTTGGCGAACGTGCGCATCTGGTTGTCGGCCTGGAGAAAGTCGAGCCGCTCGATCGCGCCCATGTATCCGCGGGCGTCATAGATCTCGCGGATGTACTGCATGATGCCGATCGCGTAGATGGGCACCCCCGCCGTTTGCAGCGCGCGGCGGGTCTTGTCGAAGGTGAGCTTGCTGAACGTGTCGATTCCCGACGCGATCAGTACGATGGCTTTCCGTCCCTCGATCTCCTGCATCCGCTCGGCCGTGTCCACGAGGGCGTCGTAGAGGTTCGATTCCGAGTAGGCGGCGATACGGAGCCGCTGCATGGCCTCATAGGCGGCGCGCTTGTCAGTCGAGAAATCAGAGAGGATCTCCGGACGCAGGTCATAGGCGACGACCGCGACGTAGTCCTCCGGCTTCAGGGTCTCGAGAAATCCGTAGGCCGCCGTCAGCGTCTCATACCACCCGTAAGACCAATACTGCTGGAACAGGTTGCTGAACTCGATCACCATCGCGATCGTCATCGGCGCTTCGCCCATGGAAAAGTTCGAAATCTGTTGCGGTACGCCGTCCTCGAGAACACGGAAATTGCCGCGAGGGATGTTCGGAATGAAGCGCCCCTTGTTGTCGAGCACCGCCACGTCGATCTGTACGGTCATGACGTCGCTGCGGAAGGTCGGCCCTCCTTCGGGCAACTCCTGCTTGTCCTTCCTGCTGAACTTCGACGGGATCTTGTCGCCCGCGGCGGGAGCCTCCGCCGGCTTGGCCCCCTGCGCCTCCTCCTTGTCGGAGGCCTTCTTGCGCGGCTTGGCGACGGTTTCAGAGGACCGGTTCGGACCCTGCTGTGCGGCGATGAAACAGAAACCCGTCAGCGCCAAGCCCAGCGATACGGTGATGAGAAGCTTCGGGATACGCATGAACTAGCCCCCTGCCAAGACTATAACAGTTCTCCGTGCGGCGCGCCCGGCCGGCCGGACAGGAAACCGCCCTCACTTGATTGACGCTCCCCCTGAGGATCCGGTTGCAAGGCCTGTTCCGCACTGCCCATCGCCTCTTCCAGCCGGCGGCGGCCCCGGCGAATCGGTATGTTACACTCGGCGCTATGGTTCGCCATCTTTTTTCGGCTGTCGCCCTGCTCGCGATGCTGGTGGCCCCCGCCGGCGCGGGCGACCTCGCCGGGGTTCCCACACTTCCGCACCGCCTCGTGCCGGATTGGGCGCAACTGCCTCCGGGGTGGAGTCTCGGCGAGGCCAGCGGCGTTTCGGTGGACTCGAGCGATCACGTATGGGTCTTCAATCGCGGGCCGCACCCGGTGATCGAATTCGACAAGACCGGCAAGTTCATCCAGGCGTGGAAAGAGGCGCCCGTTGTGTCCGCGCACGGCATCAAGGTGGATCCCGAAGGCAATGTCTGGCTTGTCGATGTCAAGGGCCATGCCGTGATCAAGTGCGACCGGACCGGTCGGGTCAAGATGGTGATCACCAACGCCGGACGCACGCCTGGCGGCAATGACGACCTCTACGCCTTCAACCAGCCGACC
>Ga0073934_10000818_pt1 | contig 82489 bp, 66 predicted proteins | sample LarsenN4metaG_FD_76834 | JGI IMG/M metagenome (GOLD analysis project Ga0073934, IMG submission 76834) | Hot spring sediment bacterial and archeal communities from British Columbia, Canada, to study Microbial Dark Matter (Phase II) - Larsen... ...
CATTCCCGTCTGTGAAAGAGTGAATGACAGGAATACACCGATTGCATACAATGGGATCAACAGGGTGACGCTGGCTTCGAAGATGATGATCAGGAGGGAAGCGAACAGGGCGAGGGCGGCAATCCCACGTGAATAGACCAGGCGGCTGCCACGAAACGCCAGCTGCCGGGGCAGGAACCCATCTGCTGCCAGCAGAGCGCTCAGGCGTGGGAAATCTGCGAACGATGTGTTGGCAGCCATGATCAGGATAACCGTCGTCGCTGCGACGGTCGCCAGGTAGAGCAGTCCCCGGCTGTTGTGAACAGTGCGCGCCAGCTGCGAGATCACGGTCTCTTCCTCCGAGGGGACCGCGCCGACCTGTCCGGTGAGGAAAGTGATCCCCAGGAACAATATGCCCAGGATGACAGCCATCCAGATCAGGGTGATGCCCGCATTCCGGCTGCGCGGTTCACGGAAGGCAGTGATGCCGTTCGAGATCGCTTCGACACCGGTGAGCGCCGCGGTGCCGCTGGAAAAGGCGTGCAGGATGAGAAAAGGGGTGACTGTCTTCAAGGATTGGACGATATCGAGGTGCGGCGGATCGATCACGACGCCCAAGGTGCCGGTAACGTACCGGTACAGGCCGGTCCCTACCGTGAAGATCATCACTGTAATGAAGAAATACGTCGGAACAGCGAAGATCGCGCCGGACTCGCGGACGCCGCGCAGATTCACCAGCATAATGAAGGCGACCAGTACGATCGCCATTGTCACTCGATGAGGGAGCAACTCAGGGAAAGCGGAGGCAATCTGCGCGACTCCAGAGGATATGGACACCGCCACGGTGAGGATATAGTCCGTCAGCAGAGCAGCGCCGGCGATCTGAGCGGGGAGCTCACCCAGGTTGTCGCGGGCGACAATATATGCACCGCCTCCGCCCGGGTAGGCGTGAATGGTCTGCTCATAGGAAATCGTCACGATCGCGAGCAGGATCACGATGGTTACTGAGATGGGGAAGGCGTAGGCGAAGGCGATCGTCCCGGCCGCGGCCAGGATCACCAGGATCTCCTGGGTGGCGTAGGCTGTCGATGAGAGGGCGTCGGAGGCGAAGACAGCCAGTCCGATGGCTTTGCCGATCGTCTGGTGCGGCGCATCTGCTGTCTGGAGGGGGCGGCCGATCAACCAGGTGCGGAAGGAACGAGGCGGTTTGTACTCCGGCGCTCGGTGCAAGATCGTCGTACCAGTTCCCGGTTCGGATAATGTCATAAGATGCCAAATTCAGGCGGTGAGATCTCTTCTGGATCAGTCGATGCGGGATTGTAGTCCTAAAACCCGATGGGGTCAAGATTCCACATGCGCCGCCAGCGGTCGGCCGGCTGGGGCGATCAACCCGCATCACAAACAGGTGGCTGTTCTAAAATGGATGATTATCTCTGGTGCTACCCGGAATCCCGCCGCGTCTCCCCCAGGGTCACCTGGACTTCGATCAGGCCTGATCCGCGGAATACGGTCAGGGTGACCTCTTCACCCGGCTGGTGGTTGAAGAGCGCGTTGATAAAGTTGTGTTCTCCGTCGAGCGAAACATCGCCGATCTTGGTGATGATGTCCCCTTCCTGGAGGCCGGCCTTCATCGCCGGGCTGTCCGGCATGACACGGAAGATGTACGCGCCCCACTCTACCGGCAGGCTGTAGTTGCGCGCCAGAGCGGGAGTGATGGGCTGCCAACGCACTCCGAGATAGGGGCGGGCGACATAACCCTTTTCGATGATCTGCTCGGCCACTGCGCGCGCGGTGTTCACCGGTATGGCGAAGCCCAGCCCTTCGGCGATCGTGCCCCCGAATCCTGTACCGCGGACGATCAGGGTATTGATGCCCACCACCTCGCCCGCAAGATTGACCAGCGGTCCACCGGAATTTCCCTGGTTGATGGCCGCATCGGTCTGGATCAAATCTTCCATCAGGTAACCATTGCCGGTGTCGATCACCCGACCGGTGGCGCTGATCACACCGACCGTCACGGTGTTGACGAAATCTCCCAACGGTGAACCGATGCCGATCACGGTCTCCCCAGGCTTGAGGGTCTCCGAGTTACCGAGCGTGGCGACCACCGGGAATTCGCCATCCGCTTTGAGGACCGCCAGGTCAGCGAAGATATCCGTCCCGACCAGCTCGGCTGGCAGTTCGGTCCCATCGGCGAGAGTGACGAAGATAGGTGAGGTGTTCTCCACCACGTGGTTGTTCGTTAGAATATAGCCGGCGCTGGAGATAATCACCCCACTCCCGCTGACCGGCTGACCGCCCAGCTCCCCAATCACGGTGACGACTGCGGGGCCGACTTTTTCCACGGCGTTCGTGATCGCGGTCTGCATCTCGGCTGAGGATACGGTTATACTTACACTTTCTGTCGACGCAGCTGCGATCACCTCCGCCGGGGAGCCTGATTCAACACCACCCACGCGGTTGTAAACAAAGAGGCCGCCAACAACAGCGCCCAGCATTGCCGATCCGACGGCCACGAAAGCGACCAGGAACAGGTAAGCGATCGTTTTCCAGGACATAAGCCCTCGGTGGAGTCTATCTGCGCCGGCCTCCAATCCCTCCGACCAGGCTGACGAAGTAGAGCAATTGCAGGATGGCGGTGACAAGGGCTGCGACGTAGGTGAGCGCGGCAGCGTTCAAGACGGTGTTGACGCCGCGCTGCTCGTCATCACCGACGACGATCCCGCCTTCCACGAGCAGCCGCTTTGCCCGGGCGGACGCATTCAGCTCGACCGGCAGGGTCGCCAGCGCGAAGAGTGCGCCAGCGGAGAACACGATCACGCCCAGCCAGGCCAGGCTGGCCCACTGCATGACGAGCCCCAGGATGATGAACAGCCAGCCCACCATAGACCCAACGTTCACCGCCGGGACCAGGGCCGCGCGGAGGCGCAGGGGGAAATACCCTTCGTGGTCCTGTAATGCATGACCGAGCTCGTGAGCCGCGATGGCGACGGCTGCAACGGAGCGGCCTTCGTAGACTCCGCGGGAGAGCCGCAGCACCTTCTGGCGCGGGTCGTAATGGTCGGAGAGGCTGCCGGCAGCGCCTTCCACGGTCACGTCGTACAGACCGCCGGTGCGGATCAGGCGTTGGGCAGCCTCCGCTCCGGTCATCCGGTTCCGATTCCCGACCTGGCTCCACTTCCGGTATGACGATGTGACGTACCATTGAGCGGCCAGCATCAGGAGGAATGCCGGGAGCATGAAAAGCCAGTAATCAAAATTGTAGAACAACATAGGATCCTTCTCTTTCCTTAAGTTGATCCATTTTGGTTATTCAGTGAGCAATTCGACCGCTTTGTCCAGCTGCGGGTCGCGCTCTGCCTGGATATCTTCTTCGGTAATTTCCACCATCACGTCGGGCTCCAGGCCTACCTCGTGGATCGTGCGGCCTTTTGGCGTCAGCCAGCGCGCGATCGTCACGCGGATCGCTCCCTGATCATCTTTCAAGGGGATCCAGTTCTGGACTGAGCCTTTGCCAAAGGTCCTAGTGCCCACCAGGACGCCGCGGTCCGTGTCCTGGATCGCGCCGGCAACGATCTCCGAAGCGGAAGCGGAGCCTTCATTGACAAGTACAATGAGGGGTATCTCGGTCGCCAGTCCGCCAGGCACCACTTCGTACGTATCCCGCCTGCCGCTGCCGAACACTTCGTACATGATCACGCCTCGTCGATGAACTGCGAAGCGACTTCGATGGCGGTATCGAGCGTGCCGCCGCCATTGTTGCGCAGATCCAGCACAAGCCCCACCGGGTCTCGAGCGAGGAGATCTTTCAGCGCGTCCTTTAATTCGGCGGTGGTGTCTTCACCAAAGGAGATCAGCTGGATATAGGCCACCTCGCCATCGAGCATCTCGCTGACCACGCTGGGCACGATGATTTTTTCTCGGATCAGGCCGACATCGAAAGGTTCAGCCACGCCTTCCCTCAGGATCGTCAGGGTCACCCTGGTTCCAGCGGGACCCATGACTTTCCGGATCACCAGGTTGCCGTCTATCCCGGTCATGTCCTCCCCGTCGATCGCGATGATCTGGTCGCCGGGTTTGAGACCGGCGCGCTCGGCAGGGGAATCGGGCATCGGACTGACGATAGTAAGGTATTCTGCATCTGGATCGACCCAGGCGCCGATCCCCTCGTATTCTCCCTCGAGAGGGATGCTCGCCTGACGGAACTCATCCGGGTCCATGTAGGAGGAGTGCTGATCCCCGAGCGAATCCATCATCCCCTGGATCGCGCCGCGCATCATCTCCTGATCATCGACCGGTTGTTCGACGTAGAGTTCGTGGACCAGATCCCACGCCTGCCAGAAAGGTTCGAACAGTTTATCCAGATCACCTTCCGACAGCGGATCGGCGGTGGTCGAGAGCTCAGGCGTCGTGATCTCCGCCAGGGCGCGCGCCAGATCAACTTCCGGGGACTGATCGTTTGCGGCGAAGACACCGCCAACAAACATCCCGATCGAAAAGGTCCCTGCCAGCAGCAGGATTGCCGCTGCCGCGCCCAACAGGTAAAGGAGCGCTTTTCTACCCATAATTTCTCCTAATGTCATACCTGCATGCATCGCTCATTAGATTACCATAAGAAGATTAGAACTATATAAGATAAATCAGGAGATGTATCAGTGATCTGTTAATTCCGCCAGGTATGCCTTGAAGGAAACCGGATCGGCAACCTTTTCCACGTAATCCAGCAGCGCTTCGCCGTCGACGGGATATAGGGGGTGACAGGAAGTCGGCGACGCACCGCGCGGGACGTGGACGACGGCGCATGTGAATGGCGCGACGAGATCCGCGCGGTCCAGTTCAGGGACGATCTCTTCGGCTGTGAGGATGACCCGGTCGGCGGCGATGGACAGCTCTTGATCGATGCCTTTGTTGTCGCCGATCAGCGCGTTCCCTTCCGGGTCGGAGCGCAAGGCGTGGATGACGGCGACATCCGGCTTAATCGCTGGAAAAGCGACCAATTCCTCCCCGCTGTAGGGGTCTGTCACAAGGCGCACGTCCGGGCGCAGGCGGAGCAGGTCTGTCCCGATCCAGGCCCGCCCCGGCATGAAACCCACATTTGCCAGAGTGGCCCGGAGACCAAAAGCCAGGCTGGCTTCGGTCTCTTCGACGATCTCGATCTCTCCACGATTGGCGAGGTAGGTGAACATGGGGGCAAGGCCGAAGATCTCCAGTCCAAAATAACAGGTCCGCACCCGGCTCACCATCCCTGCGCCGACCAGAAGGTCGCTCTCGGGACCTGCGGTGAAGGCGAGCAAAGTCAGGTCTTTGGGTCCGCCGTTCAGGTTGAAATGGCGCACCAGGGCGCGCGCGAAAGCCATCGGCCGACGGTAGATGGTCATCCCGCCCATTGCCAGGGTAGCGCCGGAGGGGATCATCTCGACCGCAGCGGAGAGTGAGATGACCTTGTCTTTCATATCTTTTCTTTCTGCTCAAAAGGATGCGTAGAATCCTCCATCGCGGGTGCGGCCAGGTCTGCTTCCTTCTCCTGGAGTTTGGAGACGCGCCGCGATAGTTCAGCGAGAGCCTCGTCTTCATCACCCCAGGGAACCCGGGCGCGTCCGACCGCGTGGCGCATCAGGTCGATGGTGTTGATATCCTGGCCGCGGCGTAGGGAGAGATAGAGCAGAGCAGGGATTCCGATCGCGATGGCGACAGCGAGGCAGACGACCCACAAGATGTTATCGGTTTCCATCTTTCCAGAGCTCGGGAAAGGCATGCGGCAGGTCTGTCACACTGGCGATGACCAGGTCGGCCGCAGGATGCGCTTCGAGCGAGCCGACCAGTACAGTCGTGAAACCCATCTCCTTGGCCGGGGCGAGATTGCGCGGAGAGTCATCGAGGAGGACGCAATTCCCGGGGTCGCTCTCCCCTGCCAAAAACAGGGCTTTACGGTAGGCGTCTGGTTGGGGCTTGCATAAGAAATCCAGGGCGCGCACGTCGATGATCCCGTCAAAGCAGCCGTTCAGGTCCAGCACGGCCAGGACCCGGCGGGCATGGTCCACATCGGCGTTCGTAAAAATCCATTTTGAGGAGGAGAGGCTGCTCAAGAGATCCCGCAACTCCGGGTCCGGGGCAATATATTTTTGCAGCGGCAGGTCGTGGACGTAGGCAAGGTATTGAAGCGGGTCAACATGGTGGTGGATCTGCAGGCCGCGCAGGGTCGTGCCATAGGTTTCGAAGTAATTGCGGCGCAGCTCCGGGATAATCTCCGGTGGGAAGCCGAGCCGGTCCCGCATGTACTCCGCCATCCGCTCCCGGATTGCTCCCCACAGCCCGTTGGTCTTTGGATAGAGGGTGTCGTCGAGATCGAAGAAGAGGGTCGAATAAGGCATGGGAATATTATAAAGGCAAGGCAGAAAAATTGGGCGTGAGAAGCGCCAGGTCCTAGTGCGGTTCACAGATGAAGCAGGACCTGCGTTGTTATAATTCAGGCATGCCCATCCGCATCTTACCGCCAGAAGTTGCCTCACAAATCGCGGCCGGGGAAGTCGTAGAACGCCCGGCGTCCGTAGTAAAAGAGTTAATCGAGAATGCGCTGGATGCAAATGCCACAGAGATTTCAATCAGCGTCGAAGGAGCGGGGAAGCGTGTGATCTCAGTGACGGACGACGGAGACGGGATCCCGGCTGACGAACTGTCGCTGGCTGTCTCTCGCCACGCCACCAGCAAACTGGCGTCAGCCGAGGACCTTTTTCACATTTCATCCCTCGGGTTCCGGGGCGAAGCGCTGGCCTCGATTGCTTCGGTCTCCCGCCTGACGATCACATCCCGGACTGGTTCAAGCACGGTTGGAGCACGGTTGTATGTCGAGGGAGGATTGGCTCAACCCCTTCAAGCCGTTGGAAGCCCGTCAGGGACTCACGTCCGCGTCGAAGACCTGTTTTTCAATGTACCCGCAAGGAAAAAATTCCTGAAGTCCGACGTGACCGAGAAACGCCAGATTGATGAGCTGGTCACCCGGTACGCCCTGGCGTATCCACGCGCACGGTTTCACCTTCTCCAGGAAGGCCGCCCTGTGCTCCACACGAGCGGGAACGGCGACCGCCGGGAAGTCCTGGCAGCCCTGTATGGGGTCGATGTGGCACGGCAAATGCTGGAGGTGCTCGCAGAGTATGAGGACCTCCGGGTGACCGGTTTCATCAGCCCGCTCACGTATACCCGCACGAACCGGCGTGAGATCACCCTGTTCGTGAACGGGCGCTGGATTCAGGACATCGCTCTGACAACCGCCGTAGTGCAGGCTTACCACACGCTGATCATGGTGGGGCGATTTCCAATGGCAGCTTTATTCCTGGAGCTCCCTCCAGAATCTGTCGATGTCAATGTCCATCCGGCAAAGGCAGAAGTCAGGTTTCGGGAGCGAGAGCGAGTTTTCAGCGGGGTCCAGCGGGCCGTGCGGCGGGCGCTGCTGGCGCACGCGCCGATCCCCGGCCTCTCAGCCGAATCAGGGCCAGTCCCGCGGGGCTACGAACGCCTGGGCTGGGAGAGCGAGCGGACTTACGAACCACAAACCGGCTTTTGGGGGGTGGAAAGAGAGGAGCCGCCAGGCCTCCCTGAAGAGCCGGAACACGCCGCGCCGGGCGCGCCACGCATGTCGCTTTTGCGCCTGGTTGGACAGGTAGCGGCTGCCTACCTCGTCGCTGAAGGTCCGGACGGTCTATACCTGATCGACCAACATGCCGCACACGAACGGGTGCTCTATGAAAGAGTTCTGTCCCAACGCGGTGCCGGCGTTCAATCTCAGGTCCTCTTAGAACCGGTCGCCGTCGAACTGCCGCCGGCCCAATCGCGGATGCTCGACCATCAGCTGGCCTCCTTGGAGCACCTGGGCTTTCGGGTGGAGCCCTTTGGCGCAAACACCTACCTCGTGCGCGCGATTCCCGCCCTGCTCACTGAACTTGACCCAGCCGCGGGACTGCGCACGCTGGTCGAGGACTTCGAGGAAGATGAAACACCTCTCCAGGCGGAGGCGGAAGCTCGCCTCATCGCGCGGGTGTGCAAGCGGGCAGCGGTGAAGGCAGGACAGATCCTCTCTCCAGAAGAGCAAAAATCGCTCTTGAGCGCTCTGGAACGCTGCCAGTCCCCGCGCACCTGCCCCCACGGGCGACCGACCATGATCCACCTCTCGGTAGACCTGCTGGAGCGACAGTTCGGAAGGAAAGGCGCCCGGTAGCGGCGACCCCAGCCCTGGTTAAGAAGCTGACAATGGGAGATGTACGAAGAAAGTCGTGCCCTTGCCGACCTCGCTCTCGACCTCGATCCGCCCATGATGCGCTTCGACGATTTTCTTGCAAATTGCCAGCCCCAGACCGGTGCCGTGGGCTGATTTCTCCGTGACCTGGGCGCGATAAAACTTGTCGAAGAGATGGGCCAGGTCCGCCTGGCGGATGCCCTGACCGGTGTCCTTGACAGCGATCAACATTTCGCCGTTGGCTGCGCCTGCCTGCATCGTGATCGATCCCCCCTCGAGGTTGTAGTTGACTGCATTGCTGAGCAGGTTAAGAATCACTTGTTTGATTTTGTCCCGGTCGCCAATAAAATCCGGCAGCCGGTCGGAGACTTCAAGAGAAAAGGAGAGATGGCGCTCCTCCGCCCTGGGTCTGATCACCACCGCGCATTCTTCGAGCAGCTGGCGCAGGTCAAACCTGTCCGGATGAAAAGGGACGCGGCCCGATTCCAACCGGGCCAGGTCCAGGAAGGCAGTCGTCATGTCGATCAGCCGGGTGGTCTCGTTGTCGATGATCTCGACCACCTTGCTCCGCTGGTCCAGGGGGACATCCTTGCGGAGCAGGAGATGAACGGCGGTCCTCAGGGATGCCAGGGGAGTGCGGAGCTCATGGACCATCTCGGCGATCAGATCCGACTGCTGGAAAAGGCGAGCGTTCTCGATGGCGACCGCTGCCTGCGCCGCCAGGTCCATCAAAACTTCCTGGTCTTCATCTGTGAATTCGCCTTCCAGTTTGTTGATTGCCTCGAGAGCGCCAACGACCTCATCCTTCGCGATCAGCGGGACGCCGAGCAGAGAATGCGTGGTTACTTTAGTCACCTTCCCCACCTGCCCAAAGTGGCGCGGGTCCTTCTGAGTATCCGGGATGATGATCGGCTGGCGATGGGTGACGATCCATCCAGCGATGCTCCCCTCCACCGGGACGACCAGCCCACGCATGATCGGTTCATCGAGATTTGTGGTGGATTCAAAAAAAAGCTGCCCCTTGCTTTCGTCGTACAGCAGGATCGAAGCAGCCTGAGCGTAGCTTAAATCTGCGGCGGCCCAGACGATGCGATTCAACAGGATGTCCAGGTCCACGGTGGAAGCCAGGTCCCGTGAGATTTCCGCCAGCCGCCGGTATCTTTCGAGCAGTGTGGCCTTCCCGCGCTCAGCCATCCATGACTCCTTTTGTGATGAGAGGGAGGATCTCCGCTACATCGCCGCGCAGAAGCACCACAGCCCGAGGATCCATATAGGTGGGTGTCTGGTTGACAATGATCAACCTGGCCTCGTTCTGGACTGCTTCGAAAGGCAGGTTTGCAACCGGAGTGACCTCCAGGGAGGAGCCAGCGACCAGGATCAGATCGCACCGGCGGCAGGCTTCCTGGGCGCGCATCCAGGTGCGGAAGGGAAGCTGCTCCTCAAACAAGATCACATCCGGTTTTAGTACCTTTGCACATCTGGGACAGCGAGGGATCACCCCTGCTTCGATGTAGGGACCGAGATATGCCTCGGCGGGGAACTGGCGGTAACAGCCAATGCAGGTCAGCGTCTGAAACGTCCCGTGGACCTCGTACACTCGGCGAGACCCGGCCCGCTGGTGAAGTCCATCGATGTTCTGGGTTATCACTGCGTGGATATATCCTGCCTTTTCCAGCTGAGCCAGAGCGATATGAGCAGGGTTGGGCTGGGCCTGGATGATCTGCCGGGCAAGCGGTCGCAGCCATTCGAAAAAGCGCTCTGGTTTGAGACGAAAGGCGGTCAGGGAGGCGACTTCCATCGGGTCATAGCGCGACCACAAACCGCTGCCTGCGGAGCGAAAATCAGGGATACCAGAGGGCGTGGATATCCCGGCTCCAGTCAGCACCACGCCTTTTTTCGTCGCTCGAATGAGTTCAGCGGCGAGCTGGATTTCCCGGTGTTGATCCCCGGAACGCATGCCCATAATGGATATTATATTAGAACTTGGGCAGCTGAATAGAATCGAAGGCAAAACCTGGAGTTTTAACTGCGATGGGCAATTTTCACGGCCAGCTGATCGAACTGCTGCGCGATCAGGCTCTCAGGCTGCAGGCTGATCATCGGGGCGCCTTGAAGGGATGCCTGGTAGGCGAGCTCGGGGTTTGGCGAGAACGCGACTGCTAGGCTTCTCCCCATTTGACTCTCCACCTCGGATATGGTCAGCTGGATACTTGAACGAAAACGATTGACCATGATGACGTCGATCTGACTTTCTCCGATGCCGATCGCTCGCAAGTCCTCGATCAAGTCAACCGCCTGAGCGACAGAGAGTGGGATGGGTTCAACGACGACCAGCACCTGGCTGCACATGGGCAGGATGGTTGAGTTAAGAGCGGTCAGACCTGGACCCAGGTCCAGGATCGAATACCGCGCAAGCTTTGGGAGGTGTTGGGCAATGACGGCAAAGTTCTGCACTTTCTCGGCATATCTTCCATCGGCGGGTCTCGGGGAACTCAAGAGGAGCCGGATTCCTGAAGTGTGCTGGATCAGCTCCTGGGCGACCGCTTTTTTCGAGATCTCTCCGGGTTGTAATTCCAGCAGTCGTTTTAACCCCTCCGCCTTCTTGTGACCGAGTTCCAGACCGAGGGTACCCTGGCCTGGTCTGAAGTCGGAGACCAGGATGACCTGTTTGGACTTCCGGGCCAGGTTGACGCCCAGGTTCAACGCGGTCGTGGTCACACCCATACCGCCGCGTGGAGCGACGATCCCGATCAGCTCACCCTGTTCGCCCTGAACCGGCTCCGGCGGGCGCACCTTGGATGCGCGGGCGATGACGGCTTTGACGTGGGCCAGCAGTTCCCTGGTCGAGATGGGTTTGGTCAGGTACGCATCTGCGCCGAGTTCCAAACCCCTGACTTTATCTTCCATTCCCGTCCTGGCGGTAAATATGATAATGGGGATATCCTGAGTCCTTTCATCCTGGCGGATGGCCTGGGTGATCTCGAAACCGTTGACGCCGGGCATCATGATGTCCAGGATGATCAGGTCGGGACGGTCGTTTCTGGCAATGGTCAGCGCCTTTTCACCACTGTTGGCTGTCAGGATCTGGTATCCCTTGCTCTCAAGCATCATCCCGACCAGCCGCAATGTGTCGATGTCGTCATCCACCAGAAGGACTTTTTCGGACATGCGTTGCCCTCGACCTGTTCGCGTGAATTGCTACTCAGTCTAGCATAAACATTGTGGTAATGCAAGGAACGATGTCAGTTTGAGGCTATAATTTTCATACGATGTTAGAGGAGTTGCAGCAGCGCCTGTTCGGTGAATGCGGTGTTGATAAGCAGCAGGCGATCCTGGTGGGCGTGTCCGGAGGTCCGGATTCCCTCTGCCTGCTGGATGCCCTGGATGTCCTTGGCTGCCGCCTGGTCGCCGCTCACTTCAATCATCAGCTGCGCCCCGAGGCGGAGCAGGAAGCCCAGGCGATCGAGAAGTTCTGCCGGGAACGGGGACTGACTTTTATTTCAGGTAAGCAGGACGTGCTCGCCCTGGCGCGGGAACAGCGCCAATCTATCGAGGAGGCAGCTCGAGAAGCCCGCTACCGATTTCTGTTCGAACAGGCTGCCCGGAATCACGCCCAGGCAGTGGCCGTCGGTCATACTGCGGATGACCAGGTGGAAACAGTTCTGATGCATTTGCTGCGAGGTGCCGGACTGGCCGGACTGAGCGGGATGCCTGCACGCGCCCTGCCCAACGCCTGGAGCGCTGCGATCCCGCTGGTCAGGCCGCTGCTGTCCTTCTGGCGGCGGCAGATCGAAGCGTACTGTGACTCGAGAGGTCTGAAGCCTTCGATCGACCCGTCGAACCTGGACCAGACCTATTACCGCAACCGCCTGCGGCATGAATTAATCCCTTATCTGGAGGGCTATAACCCCGCTGTCCGAGAGATTCTCTGGCGGATGGCGGAGGCTTTGAGAGGCGACCTGGAGATCATCACACAGGCAGAGACGCAGGCCTGGGCGAGATGCGTGCGCGAGGTGGGCGGCGGGTACATTGCCTTGTACCGGGAAGCCCTCCTGGAGCAGAACCTGGGGCTGCAACGGCGCGTATTCCGGCGCGCTATCGCCTGGCTGCGCCCAACTCTGCGGGATATCGACTTCATGGCAGTCGAGCGCGGATTGGGGTATGCGAGGAGCGCAGGACCACCGTCGACAGTCGATTTCATAGCCGGATTATGCCTGCTCGTCGAGGCGGATCTGGTCTGGGTGGCCGAATGGGGGGCAGCGCTGCCGGCTGGAAACTGGCCGGTTTTACTCGAGGAGCGGATCGATCTGCAAGTACCTTCCCAAGTCCCCCTGTCGGATGGCTGGGCGTTGACGATCAGGGAGGTCAGCGACGTTCCGGCGGCGCGCATGGAAGCTACCGCAAACCGGGACCCGTTCCAGGCCTGGGTGAGGCTCGATAGCCTGCCGGGACCGCTCTATCTGCGCACTCGCCGACCCGGGGACCGATTCAAGCCGCTCGGGATGGAAGGGCGATCTGTGAAACTGGCGGATTTTTTCGTTAACCGCAAAGTCCCGCGCCGGGCGCGCCACAGCTGGCCCCTGCTCTGCGCCGGAGAGGAAATCCTTTGGATCCCGGGGTTGCAGCTGGCTCACCCCTTCCGCGTGGATGAATCGACCCGGCGCATTGCATATCTGAAGCTGGCGAAGGGTGGGATCTCCCTCGGACGAACATAACCAGGTCACCCCAGACCCCTCCGGCGTGATAAAATCTGGTCACCATCGAAGAGAGGATGACATCAATCCATGAAGCTGTTTTCCCGCCGCAGGAAAGACAACCGTTTCCTCGAACTGCTCGCCCGCCAGTGTGAATTCACCGTGCAGGGAATGGAAGCGCTCAAGCAGTATATGGACATGCAGGACAGCACCCTGGCCGAGCGTGTCTCGAAGATCGAATCTGAAGCAGATGAAGTCCGCCGGATACTGATCGACGAGCTCAACCGAACCTTCGTCACCCCATTCGACCGGGAAGATATTTTCGCGCTCTCGCTGACCATCGACGATATCCTGGACTACGCCGAATCCACTGTGGACGAGATGGTCATGCTCAACGTGAAACCCAATCCTTATTTACAGCGGATGGTATCGCTCCTGACGGATGCCGCAATGGAGATCAACCGGGGGGTCCTGCGCTTGATCGATCATCCCAACGTGGCGAACGATCACGCGGTCCGGGCGAAAGCGCTGGAAAACCGGGTCGAACAGGTGTACCGGGAAGCGCTGGCCGATCTGTTCCGGGATCCGGAAAACCTGGAGGGGGTGATGGACATCTTGAAGCTGCGAGAAATCTACCGCCATCTCTCCAATGCGGCGGATCGCGGCGACCAGGCCGCCAACGTGATCGGCGACATCGTCGTGAAGTGGTTGTAGGCTAGAGCGTCAGCTCACATCCTGGCCTGCCAGGCGCCTGAGCTTCATCTGCACCTCGCGCCACTGGATTTTCGATACGCCCAGCTTCTGGCGGATCTTGTCTGGCTCCATACCGGATTCCCAGTCCCGCAAGGCACAGGTCCACCGGCACATCTCGAAGGAGATGTGCTTGTCCAGCCCAGCCTGAAGGCTGATGTCTTCCAGGAGGTATTCCAGGCGGCGCGGCGACCAGGGGAAGAGACGGTCCTGGGCGGTGCCGGGGTGCTCCGGCAGGTTGTATTGCGCCCGGTAGTGGGGGTAGAGCGCCACCCAGGACTCAGGAAGGGGGATTTTGCGTTCTTTATAGCGATGCTGCGGACTGGCGTAGCGCACGAACAGCAGCGGTCCGCCCGGCGCTTCCAGGTCGATGTGGTTCACCCGGAGGGCGAGGGTCTCGCTCTTTTTGATGCCGGTGTGCAGCAGCAGATCGAAGAGCGCGAGATAGCGGGTGTCTTTCGGGGGTCTCTTCCAGAAATCCTCCGCGGCTTGCAAAGCAGCTTCGACTTCACCCGGTGTCAGGACGACCGGCAGCGGGCTGATCACAGACCTCTGGATAATCCTTTCGGCGGGGTCGATCAGCAGCACGCCTTTCGAATTGAGCCAGCGGAAGAAAGCTTTGAGGGAGGTGATCCTCCGGGAAAGAGTCTTGGGGCTGCAGGGCACGCCGCGGCCTTTCTGCATCCATTCCAGGAAGTTGTTCAGGTCGGTGGTGGAAATGCCGCCCAGCGTCCGATCGGGGGGCAGGTAGATGGCGAGCAGGTTCAGATCTGCGGAAAAGGCTTTGAGCGTGTGGGGTGAATTTCCCTGGTCAGCCAGGTAGTACTGCCAGGCTTTGATGGTGGGGATTAAAGTGGTCTGGGGGGTGATGTGAGCCGTAGCGAGGTCGTCCAAAGCTGGAGAAGTCATGCCGGCCTCCGATTAATGCGGATAGGTTATTCGTATAGACCTAGTTTATCGTAAAAATCGAGCGGAGTCAATGCGGTCTTAACTAATGAATCAAATGAGGTTGCCTTAAAATCTTGCCGATAACCAACCAGATTCAGAACGGGTTGGGTTATAATCCAGACTTTCTGGAGAACCTTCAATCTTTTTTCTCTTTTATGTTCCGCAATCGCGCTTATGAGATTGGTAACCAAACGGATTGGGTTTCTGAGGAAAATTATCCTATTGCTGGAGGTGATGCTCATCACCTCCAGCCTTATCGTTGACAGCGCCTCCGGCGAAGACCTGACCGATGAACCGGCGTTTGAGGTCTACCTCCCGTGGGTCAGAAATAACAACATTGATATCTTCATTGACCAGGTAAAGATTATCCAGGGAACTTCGGCGTCCGGAGCGTACCAGCTGGTCGTGGCGAACAGGGACACCCTGGTGCGCGTATTCGTGGGTTCGAAGGATGGGATCGAGGTGAGCGGGGTCACAGGTCGGCTCTGTGGTTATGATGTGGAAGGGAAATCCCTTGGTTGCGAAAACGCGACGAACGGGGCGATCAAAGCACCTTCCATTGAAAAGAATTTGAACAGAACTTTGAACTTCGAGCTGCCGGCAGGCTGGATCAATCCTGGTCATTCATTTCACGTCAAGATCGACCCGAACGAGGTCATTGAAGACGGTTACAGGCCGAACAACCGCTACCCGCTTCAGGGGCTGCAGCCATTCAACGCCATTGAGACCTCCCCGCTCAAAGTGATGGTCATTCCGATCGAGTACATTCCTTTTCCTGGGGGTCAGTCCTACCTTCCGAAGCGAAACAATCTCGATTACCTGACCTCGCTCCCTATCAAACTGCTGCCGGCGCCTGGAGTGGAGTACCAGGTGGGCGTCCTACGCGCATACCAGCCGGGTTCAGCAAAAGATAACCTGGACAGCGTCGGAGGCTGGTCGAACCTGTTATCGATGATCGGGGCCATCCATGCCATGGAGGAACCTGCGGGTGCGTTTAATTATTACGGACTGGTCAACTCCTATGACGCGCACGGGTGCGCCAACGGCTGCATCACCGGGATCTCGTATCTGGGGAGGACCGGACCCTACCAGTCGGCGGCAGGCTGGAGCGGGCTGGGAGAGGGGACCGGAGAAGCTTCCCAGGCCCTGGTCCACGAACTCGGGCATAATTTTAATAGAAAACACGTGCTCTGTAATGGGAACGAGGGCAACCCAGATGAGGCTTACCCTTATCCCGGCGGTTCCATCGGCGTGTTCGGGTTGGATGTCGCGGAAAACGTGCTCTATCCACCTGGTCAGTACAGCGATTTTATGAGCTACTGCTCACCGGTCTGGATGTCCGACTACACGTTCTGGAACATCCACCAGTTCCGCCAATCGATGTTCGTGCAAAGCCTGGCAGTCGGTAGCCCTCAGGATGCGCTGTTCGTGAGCGGCTGGCTCGACGAGGGGGGGGAACTGAGATTGCGGAACGTCTACCGGCAGACAGCCCCTATCCAACCGCTCCAGGGAGGCCGGTTCCGCCTCGAACTTCTTGACAAGGACCATCAGGTGATCGCAGCTTATCCTTTCGAGATGGCTGAGGTCGCCGATGTCCCGGGGACTTACCAATTTGGGTTTTTCGTGCCGTTCGAACCGGGGTTGAGCGGCTTGCGCGTCCGCCTGGGCGGCCAGCTGTTGGGGGAGAAATTCGTCGCAGGTGAATTGTCTGGCGAAGAACGAATAAACCGGGGTCTTGGCGTCCAATCGATCCAGGACCGGACGCGTTTGGAATGGCCAGCTCGCGTCCACCCTGCTGAATCAATCACCTATCGCCTGCGTATCTCCCAGGATAGCGGAGAGACCTGGCAGGTATTGGCCCTCGACTGGCCGGAGCCGGCGTATCTTTTACCGGAGGGTTTCCTGGATGCGTCAGGCAAACTGCTGCTGGAAGTGCAGGCCAGCGATGGGATCCACACCCGGACGGAGATTTACGAGATTAATTTAGGTTGAAAACCCAGCTCGGGGCTGATTGACCGCATTGCTCTGATGACGTTGGCGACGTGTTCCCAGAGGTCAACGCCGAACTCCTCTGCGGCCGCGGCGATCTCTTCCCGGTTGGCTCCGGCGGCGAAGGCGCGATCCTTCCACTTCTTTTTCACCGAGCTCACTTCCAGGTCGTCGAGGGAGCGGGAGGGGCGCACCAGGGCGACGGCGGTTATCAGCCCGGTCACCTCGTCGCAGGCGTAGAGCGCTTTCTCCATCCGGGATTCGCGGGGGACTCCGGTGCGTTCGGCATGGCTGAGGATGGCGCGCACGATCTCCTCCGGGACGCCGCGCTGGCGGAGGATCGGCGCGCCCGCCTGTGGATGCTCCTCCAGAGTCGGGTGGATCTCCCAATCGAAGTCGTGGAGAAGGCCGGTGATCCCCCAGGTGTCCTCGTTTTCGCCGTATATTCTTGCATAGTACCGCATGGCGGCTTCCACAGCCAGCATGTGACGGAGGAGGTTGATGTTCTGGACGTATTCCTGAACGATTCCGAGGGCTGCCTCCCGATCCATTCATTCTCCTTGATGATTACTGGGCTTCCTGGGGAAAGATCGGTTCAGGGTCCCCCAGGACCGGCACAGGCCTGGTAACGTGGATCTCCCACAGGGCTGCCATCGTCGCCAGGGTCTCGCGGATTTTCCAGTACAACCGTGAAGCCTGGCGGTATTCTCGCTGATCGGCAGGTACGCCGACTGCCGGAAGGCCGAGATGATTGCAGGTGTAGAGGGCGCGGGGCAGGTGAAACGCCTGGGTCACCAGGATGGCGGAATTCAACCTGAAGATGTCCCTGGCGCGGTAGCAGGTGTCGTAAGTGCGGCGCCCGGCGTAATCGAGGACGATGTCTTCCGGCGGGACACCCAGACCCACCGCGTAAGCCTTCATCGCCCCGGGTTCGTTGTAGTCTTCAAAGCGGTTGTCGCCGCTCATGAGCAGTTTCTCGACCTTGCCTTCGAAATACAACCGGGCGGCGGTGGCAATCCGGTCCCTCAGGACAGGCGAAGGCGTTCCGTCGCGCCGAAGGCCGGCGCCGAACACGATCGCCACCCGATCTGCCTGGACGGACTCGACGCTGGCAAGGCGCGGGGCTGAAAATCGGAGCGCGAGGATCCGGGTGACGAGAAACGCCGCCAGGACGGCCACAACCAGGACTGTGAAGACCACCAGGATCATTTTCCCAATCCGAACGAGCACGGGCGAATTTTACCACGCGAGGCAGGGGCAGGATCCGCCGCCTGCAATCAAACAAATCGCTCGCGGATCTCCGAGCTGACGTAATCGAGGACAGCGACCGTGATCGCGATCAGCCAGACGGCGATGCCGGCGGCTTCGTACTGGAACTGGCGGATCCACTGGATGAGGATGAAGCCGATCCCGCCTCCGCCGACCAGCCCGATCACAGTGGAGAGGCGCACATTGATGTCCCAGCGGTAGATCGTAAAGGAGATGAAAGGCGGCAGGACCTGAGGGATCACGGCGTAGACGATGGTCTGCAAACGGGTGCCGCCTGTCGCCTGGATCGCCTCCAACGGACCGGGGTCGATGCTTTCGATCGCTTCAGAATACAGTTTTCCCATAGCAGCGATCGTATGCAGGGTGAGGGCAATGGTCCCGGCAAACGGTCCCGGACCGACCCAGATGATGCCGACCAGCGCCCAGATCAACGGCTCGATGGCGCGCACGACATTCATGATCGTGCGGATGAGGGCATAGAGGATCAGGCCGATCTTGACCTGACCAAGGCTTCCTTTCCGTAGGGCGTAAATGCCACTCAACAATCCGACCAGGACGGCTCCCCCCACGGCATAGCGCACTTCAGTCAGGGCTGCGACCTCCTGGGTCAGGGGTATGGCCCGGAAACCCCGGCTGAAGAACAGGCCAAGGGCGTAACCACCCGTGGCCCCGATGACTGCAAAGAGCAGAGCAGTGAGGAGTCTGCTGATAGGTCCAGGGAATCTCTCGCTCATTGTTTGCAGCCCGGAGGAGCCTGCTTTCCATCCCAGATATCCCAGACCGACCACCGACACCAGGCCGACCGAGGCGATGACCAGCGGGCTTTGCTGCAAGCCGCCGAGGTAGAGGATCAGCTGCCTGGTCCCGATCGAAGCCAGCCCTACGCCGGCGGCCAGGCTCAGCAGACCACCGGTGAGAGCTGCCAGTGTGGTCGTGATGGGGGCCATCAGGTTGCGCGCTGCCAGGAAGCTGATCGGGATGGAGAAGACGATCCCGAAGAATGTTGCCATCAGGCCCAGCATGATGGTCTCGAGCATGCCCACCAGAGCCAGGTTCATCTCCCGGCTCAACTTCAGGGTGAAGACTCGCTCGCTCTGCTGGCGGACGAGCAGGGTGTGGATCTGGTCGCCGACCGCGGTTGCGGGGATGATGGCTTCGGGGATGTTCAGGGTGGTGGTGAACTCTCCATTCTCGTCGATCGAGATGGTCGTCTCTCCCACCCCGCGTGGCCGGAAGGGGTTTCCGATCGGGTTCTTCCAGAAAATTTCCGCCTCCGAACCGGGGGCGAAATTTCCCCCTGTGATGGTCAGCCGCGTACCCGGCGTGAAGTTCCCGCGCAGGTCGCGTTCACTCAACTCACCGCAGGTGGGCGTCACGCTGATCCAGGGTTCTGATGGTTGAGGTTCATTGACGGGCGGGCCCTGCGCCCCTTCAGGACAGGGCGCCTGAATTTTAGCGCTGGCTTCGACGGTGACCACCTCGAACTGGAAGGCGGTTTCCCAGGGCCAGATAATCCTGCGGAGGATGACCTGGGTGTCCCGGTATTCGGAGATCGCCTTGGGGAGATCGATCTTGGTGATGTTCCAGCCGAGGATGAAGATGATCACACAGGCGATCAGGACGGCAGGCGAGAGCGACTGGACATCCTGCCGTGCTCCGAGCCGGCTGGCATCGCCGACCTGCCAGAACCAGAGAGCCGCCAGCACCGCTGCTGACAGGACCGCGGTCGTCCCATAGACCTGGGCCAATTCCTGCGCAGTTCCGGCAGCGCTCAGGAGGCTATCCATGACCAGGAATACCGCAACTAAATAGAATATCCCCAGGCCTGCCTGGGTGAAGGCCTGGCTGGAGACGTCTTTGATGAGGAATCTGTTCAGCAAATAACGCAGGGAGATGAAGAAGAATAATAACGCCATGCATTCGAGCACGAGGATCGAGAAGACCCTGGCGCTCAGCCCCAGGTCAGGAAAGCGTGCCCGCTGGGCGATCGTCCAGATGCTCAAGCCAGCGAGGACGCCGAACGTCGCCAGGAGGCTGATCCCCCGGCTGATTTTCCCGACGATCACCTGACCGAGGCCAGGCACGATCAGTGAGAGAAAACCGTGCAGGAAAGAGGATCTATGAAAGGTCGGTTGTTCCTGTCGATTATTCATTCAGCGCTTAATAAATTCTTTGGATGGATCAGGCTCCCAGCCGCTCGGCTTCTTCTCCGTAGATCTCTTTGAATTCCGCGTCGCTGAGCTGGCGGATATCCTCCCTGTCCCCCTGAAATACGACGCGTCCTTCCCGCAGGCCGATCACTCGTGTGGCGTATCGCTGCACAAGATCGAGGAAGTGCAGGCTGCAGATGATTGTAACTTTATCTTCTTTGTTGATTTTTTCGAGGTAGCCGAGGATCGAGTGGGCGAGGACGGGATCGAGGCTCGCCACCGGTTCGTCGGCCAGGATCATCTTTGGCTGCTGCATTAAGGCGCGGGCGATGCCGACGCGCTGCTGCTGCCCGCCGCTCAATTCGTCAGCCCGATTGCGGGCCTTGTCGGGGATGCCGACCCGCGCCAGGGCCTGGAAGGCCAGCTCGCGGTCGGCCCGGCTGAAGCGGTTGATCAGGCTCCACGCGGGAGGGGTGTAACCGAGCCGGCCGGTCAGCACGTTGGTAAGGACGCTCGAGCGTTTGACCAGGTTGAAATGCTGGAAGATCATCCCGATCTCCCGTCGGATGAGGCGCAGCTCTGCCTGGCTGGCCTGCGTGATGTCGCGGCCGTTCCAGATGATGCGCCCCTCGGTCGGATCGATCAGGCGGTTGATGCACCGCAGGAGAGTTGATTTCCCGGAGCCGCTCAGGCCGATGACGACGAGGAACTCTCCATCCGGCACCGAGAAACTGACATCCCGCAAGGCGACGGTGCCGTCCGGATAGATCTTGGTGAGGTGTTCGATTTGAAGCATATTGAATTCCGGCTTCCCGGCTGGCTGCGGGCCGGGAAGCCGGTAACGGGCGGTTAACTACTACGGGTTGACCAGTTCTTCGATGTCGATGCCGGCCGCCTCGAGCTGCTGCCGGAAGCCATCGTAGAAGGAATCATCGACTTCCTGCATCCCGTCCCACGAGTAGACGGCACCCAGGATCTCCAGGCCTTCTTCCGTGGAAGCCAGATCGAGCAGGGCGCCGACCAGGGCATCACGCACTTCTGCGGGGAGATCGGGCACGAAGCTGATCGTGTCGTTGGGGATCGGGGCTGATTCGGCAATGACCACCACCTTGTCCATGACGTCCGGGAAGTCTTCCTCGACGTTCGTCCGGGCATCAACGAAGGTGGCGCCGGCATCGCAGTCGCCGTTGTACACAGCGATGACCACGGCGTCATGCCCGCCAACGTCGGTGATCGACGCCAGGTCAGCCTCTGGATCGATGCCTTCCGCCTGCATGGTGATGCTGGGGATGACCCATCCGGATGTAGAAGTCGGGTCCGGGCGGCAGAAGGTCTTCCCAGCCAGGTCCGCAATGCTGGTGATGCCGCTGTCGGCAGCGGTGATCACCTGGCCCTGGTAGAAGGCGGAGCCGAAGCGCACCGAGGCAAGCGCGACCTCCGCGCAGCCGCGGGCTTTGGCCAGGACGTAGTTGAAGGTGTTCAGGGCGCCCATGTGAGCCTCGCCGCTGCACATGGCTTCGACTGCGCCGGTGAAGTCCGTCGTGATGAGAGGCTCCACGATCAATCCGGTCTGCTCTTCGAAGACCGCGGCGATCTCCTCAGCCCCGGTCAGGACGGCTTCGGTATCCTGGGAGGGCACGAGCACCCAGACGATGGGGTTTTCTTCCGTGCCGACCTCGGGCTCGGCGTAAGCCCCTTCCCCGATGCCGCCGACCTCGGCCTCGATCTCCTCGGGTGTTTTGGTGAACCACTTGGAGTTGATCTGCTCGAGCGTCCCGTCAGCCTTCATCTGGGCGATCACCAGGTTGAAGGGTTCCACAAGATCGCTGCCTTTCGGGAAGATGAAGCCGAGCTGGTCGCTGGAAAGCGAAGGACCGATCAGTTTCACTTTGTCGGCGTTGACGCCGACATATCCCAGGCCAGCCACCTCGTCGATGACCACGCCATCGACGTCGCCAGCGATCAACGCCTGCACCGCCAGACCGAAGGTGTCGAAGGCGACGATGCGGTCCTCAGGGACGTATTTCAAGGCGGTCTGATAGTTGGTGGTGCCGACCTGCTCGCCGAGTTTCAGGTTCGGATCGGCGGCCAGCTCCTCGATCGTCTCGAACCGGTCCTCGTCGATGCGGACCAGGAGGCGTTGCTCGATGTTGGCGTAGCCATCCGAGAAATCGACGCTTTGGGCGCGCTCCTCGGTGATAGTGATGCCATCCGCGGCCATGTCGAACTGCCCTTCCGCGACAGAGGCGATCATCGTGTCCCAGGCGAATTCAACCCAGACCGGGGTGCAGTTCAACCGCCGGCAGGCCTCGTTGATGAAGTCGTAGTCCCAACCGCCTGGTTCCCCAGTCTCCAGGCTGACGAAATTGAACGGGAGATAGGCATTCTCCACCGCGATGGTGATCTCCCGACCGCCGAGGTCCGGGAGCACGATCTCTTCTTCGGGTTCTTCGGTTGTAACCTCGGGGGGCGCCTCAGTTTCGGGAGGCGGCGCCTCGGTTGTCGCAGGGGCAGCCGGCGCACAGGCTGCCAGGATGAAACTGAACAGCATCAAAATACTGACGAACAGATAGAACTTTTTCATGGGTACTTTCTCCTCCTGAGAGTAAGTGGATTTAGGGGTCGTACGTGGCAGGTTAATTCGCTCCCGGTCACCTCCTTCCTGAATGCATGGAACGTAAATTTCACATATCAATCGCCGGTTTTCAGGCGCTTCTCCATATATTTCACCCCCATGGAAAGGATCAACGTCATACTGAGATAGAGAAACGCAAGTGTACTATAAGTTTCGAGATATAAGAACGAGGCGGAGGCGTCCTTCTTTCCCAGCTGAGTGATCTCGTTGACACCCAGGGCTGAAAGCAGAGACGATTCTTTGAGCATAGAGATAAAATCGTTTCCCAGGGGCGGGAGGATACGGCGGAAGGCCTGCGGCAGGATGATGAAGCGCATGGACTGAGTCCAGGTCAGCCCCAGCGCGCGCGAGGCCTCCACCTGCCCTTTTTCGATCGATTGAATCCCAGCCCGGAAGATCTCCGCTGAGAAGGCGCCGTAGTTGACCGCCAGGGCGATGATCCCGCGGACCGTGTAACTGATATTCCGCTGATTTAGATTGCTCAACGGATTTTCCGCGGCTATCCAGCCCATGGATGCCATCCAGTCGCCGAGGCCCTGGATCCAGCCGGCGAACAAAGGCACGATGGCGATGGCTACGTACAGGATTAACACGAGGGTCGGGATTCCCCGCACGATCTGGACATATAGCGTGGCGAGGTTGCGGGCGACGGGGTTCTTCGACATCTGACCGAAGGCTGTAAACAGGCCGATCACCATTGCGAGGAGGAATGCGTTGATGGTGATCGTGATCGTCAGGCTGATGCCAGAGAGCAGACGCCCCAGGATCTCGTTGTAAGTCGCGTTGGTGATGAAGTTGTAAATCAGCGCCGCGGATATGAGCAGGAGGAATAAAACCCACCAGGGGAAATCCGACAGACGGTCTGCGAGTGTGGCCTGTCCAAACGAGGCCGGTTTGAGTTTCGGTGCGGCGGCGGCGGTTGTTGAGGATTCTGCGCTCATGTGTCCCTGGCTCGGAGCATCCCCGAAGCCGGAGTGGTCCATACGAAGCCGAAAGACTCGAACTCGTCAGGTAGATTGGCGTTTGCCCCTGCTAAAGGGCAGGTATGGGGGGAGGGATGAATCACGGTCGACAGAGTCCCAACGCCAGGTTTTAGTGGGTAAATCATAACCTGATTTAAGCCTGAAGGCAAGTGAATAGATCTCACTCTTGCGAATGGGAAACCTAAAGGTTACAATGCCCATCAAATGTACACAGATGAAGACTACCAAGAGACTTTAGATTATCTTTACAGCTTTGTCGATTACAGCCTCCAGAAGTCCTTTCGTTACTCGCCCGAAAAATTCGACCTGAGCCGTATGCGGGCATTCGTGGAGTCGCTGGGGAATCCCGAGCGGGCTTATCCCATCATCCACATCGCCGGCACAAAAGGAAAAGGTTCTGTGGCGGCATTCTGCGCAAGCGCCTTGAAGGAGAGTGGGTATCGGGTCGGCCTGTACACCTCTCCTCACCTGGAAGATTACGCAGAGCGAATCCAGGTAAACGGACAGCCCATACCGCACGACGACCTGATCTCCCTGGTTAGGGAATTGAAAGCGAAGATCGAGGCCATCCCGGAACTGACGACGTTCGAGATCACGACGGGTCTGGCTTTCCTCTATTTCCAGATGCAACGGGTGACTGCGGGGGTGATCGAAGTCGGCCTGGGAGGGCGGCTGGATGCCACGAACGTTTGCCTTCCAACGGTCACCGTCATCACCTCTCTGTCATACGACCACACAGACCTGCTGGGAAATACGCTGGCCGCGATCGCGGCGGAAAAGGCGGGCATCATCAAACCAGGGATTCCAGTGGTGATCTCTCCGCAGAAGGATGAAGCCCAGGAGGTGCTCGCGCGGGTCGCTGGCGAAAGAGGGGCGCCGCTGACGGAGGTCGGGCGGGATTACCATTTCGCGCCGGTCGCACACACTTTCCAAGGCCAGAGCCTGGTCCTCTGGCCGGCCTCCAGGCAGATCAGAGAGGCCGGCAATCCGTCGCCTGGGAACCCGGTTGCTGCGGGTGAGGTGCAGCTGGATATTCCCCTGCTTGGACAGCACCAGGTGGAGAACGCTGCGACCGCCTACGCTGCGCTCCAGGTGGCCCACAAAAACGGCCTGCCGACCAACGAGGCGGCTATCCGCCTGGGATTCAGTCGGGCGTCCTGGCCCGGGAGATTCGAGATCTTGCGCCTGGACCCGCCCGTGATCATCGATTGTGCGCACAACCGTGATTCGGCAAGGAAGCTTCGCCTGACACTGGATGAATATTTTCCGGCGCATCCGGTCGTGTTGATCTTCGGCGCGTCTGAAGATAAAGACATCCAAGGGATGTTCGCAGAGCTGCTGCCGCGGGTCAGGCAGGTGGTGGCGACCAGGTCCTCCCATCCGCGGGCGATCGACCCGCAGGCGCTGGTCGAGATGGCAAACCAGCTTGGGAGCCAGGCGAAAGCGGTTGCGACGATAGAAGAGGCGCTGGAGGAAGCAGAACTGCTTACGAGAAATGATGCGGCAGTATTGGTCACAGGGAGCATCTTCGTGGCAGCGGCTGCCAGGACTGTCTGGCAGGAGCGCCAGGGAGTGAGATCGATGGAAACGGTAGAAAAGAAGTCATGAGAAGCGACGATTGGTTTACCAGAGACGACGAAGACGAATTCGGGGAAGCTCTGCACAGCCGGACCGAGGAGCTTTACTCCGTCCAGGATGCATTGCCGGATGACCAGGGATTCATCGAGTGTCCGGCGATCCCGCTGCGAGACCTGGTCGTCTATCCCCGCATGGTCTCCCCGATCTTCGTTGGCAGGGAGAGCTCCCTGCTGGCGATCGAAGAAGCCCAGGCGGAGGAACAGACCATGATCGCCCTGTTCCAGCGGGATTCGGAGCAGGAAAACCCGGGCCCGGAGGATTTCTACCCGATCGGCATGGAGATCGCCGTGGGGAGGCTGTTGAGCATGCCGGACGGCTCCAGCTCGGCGCTGGTCCAGGGTCGCCGGCGGCTGGAGATCATCGAGTTCACCCAGCTGGAGCCTTACCTGGTCGTGCGGGCGCGCCGTATCTTCGAAGCGACGAAGGTCGACAGGCAGGTCGACGCGACCATGCGGACTGTGCTCGAATTGTTCCAGCGCTGTGTGCAGCTCGACCGTAGCCTGCCGGAAGAGGCGTATTTGTACGCCCTGAACATCGAAGAGCCCGGCTGGCTGGCGGATATGATCACCACTTCGATCGCGCCGCCGCTCGATCAGAGGGTGGAGCTGCTGATGATCCCGGAACCTCTCGAGCGGCTCCGCCGAGTGGTCAAGATCCTGGCGCAGGAGGCGGACGTGCTGGAGCTGGAGGACGAGATCCACGCACGGGCGCAGGGTGAAGTCGACCGCACCCAGCGGGAGTTCTACCTGCGCGAGCAGATGAAGGTCATCCAGTCCGAACTTGGAGAGAGCGATCCCTGGGCGCGTGAACTGAGCGAACTGCGGAGCCGGATCGAAGGGATCGGGCTGCCGGAGGAAGTCCAGGTCCGGGCGCTGAAAGAGGTGGACCGGATGAGCCAGATGCCGCCGCTCTCCCCGGAAGTCGGCATCATCCGCACGTACCTCGAATGGATCATGGAGCTGCCCTGGGTCGCTGCAACGGACGACAATCTCGACGTCCGGCACGCGGAGAAAGTGCTCGACGAGTACCACTACGGGCTGACTCGAGCGAAAGACCGGATTCTGGAGTACATCGCCGTGCGTAGTTTGCGCCCCACGCGGTCCCGGCAACCGATCCTGTGCTTCGTAGGGCCGCCCGGGACCGGGAAGACTTCTCTAGGGCGTTCGATCAGCGAAGCGCTCGGACGAAGGTTTGTCCGCCTGTCCCTGGGCGGGGTGCGCGATGAGGCCGAGATCCGCGGCCACCGGCGGACATATGTCGGCGCGCTCCCCGGCAGGATCCTGCAGACCATGCGCCGGGCGGGCACCGTGAACCCGCTGTTCATGCTGGACGAGGTCGACAAACTGGGACAGGATTTTCGCGGCGATCCGGCGTCTGCTTTGCTCGAAGTGCTCGATCCGGAGCAGAACCACGCCTTCTCCGACCACTATCTCGAACTGCCTTATGACCTGTCGAAGGTGATGTTCATCACCACGGCGAACACGACGGGGACGATCCCGCCCGCCCTGCTCGACCGGATGGAGCTGATCGAGTTTCCTGGCTACATCGAAGAAGAGAAGCTCGAGATCGCCAGGCGCTTCCTGATCCCCCGCCAGATGGACGAAAGCGGGCTCGAGGTATCCGAGCTGATCATCACCGACCAGGCGCTCCAGCGCCTGATCCGTGAGTATACTTACGAGGCCGGGGTGCGCAACCTGGAGCGGGAGATCGGCCGCATCTGCCGGAAAGTCGCCCGCCTGAAAGCGGAAGGGAAGCGGTATCCGAACCAGATCGGGGCATCGCAGGTCGAAAAATACCTGGGCCCGCCGCAGTTCTTCAACCTGGAGGCCGAGCGGCGGGACGAAGTTGGCGTGGCGACCGCCATCGCCTGGACGGAAAACGGCGGCGAGATCATGCCGGTGGAGGTACTGCTGGTCGATGGAAAGGGCGGAATGCAGATCACCGGACAGATCGGCAACGTGATGCAGGAATCCGCCCAGGCCGCGCTCTCGTACCTGAAATCCCGGACCAAACAGCTGGGAATAAACCCTGAAATCTTCGAAAATATCGACGTGCACATCCACATCCCGGAAGGCGCGATTCCGAAGGATGGTCCGAGCGCCGGGATCACCATCGCCACCGCGCTGATCTCCGCTTTCAGCGGGCGGAAGGTGAGGAAGGATGTCGGGATGACCGGCGAGATCACTCTGCGCGGCCGGGTCCTGCCGGTCGGGGGTGTGCGGGAAAAGGTCCTGGCGGCGCACAGGTACGGCTTGAAGACGGTGATCCTGCCGCGGCGCAACCAGAAGGATTTGATCGACATCCCCAAACGCGCCCGAGAGTCGCTGGAACTGTTGGCGGTCGACCACATGGACCAGGTGCTTGAGATCGCCCTGCAACCTAAACCGGCATCCAGGCGAGCTCGCCAGGCAAAACCCGCACCCGAAAAACACCTCCATTCCGAGGAGACCTCGCGGATCAAAGAACCCCCGCCGGTCGTCCATCCGGGGGCGTGAATATTAAAACTCTACACGGCTCCGGGATTTTGAACCTGACTGATATGCCTTCGGCAGGCATAGAATCCCGCCAAGGGTGGGCGGCTTTCTGTGGCCGCCGAAAATTTACTTGGTGCGAGAACCTAATCCGAAAGAATGACGGGGAGGTAATTGGGGTTGGTGATAATCATCTGAACGATCCGGTAGACAGATCCAGTGGAGGCGTCCGTCAGGTACAGTTCGCCAGTTTCGTCTTCCCCGAAGCTGGTGATATTCAAATTTGTGTCGAGCAGGACCTGGTTGACCCAGCTGCCGGACTGATCCTGCAGACCCCAGATAGTCCCGCTGCAGTAATCCGCGAAGAGATAGAACCCTGCCAGAGCGGGATACGCTGACCCGCGGTATACATACCCGCCGGAGACGGCGCAGGTCCCGGAGAGGTGGGTGGCGTACGCGTGGACCGGCGGCGTCATCCCGCTGTCATCGCAGGTCGGGTCGCTGTAGCATTCGAAGCCCTCCAGAACGTTCCAGCCGTAATTCTCGCCGCCCGGGCTGCTGGCAGGCTGGAAGTCGATCTCCTCCCAGGATCCCTGCCCGACGTCGCCCAGGAAGAGATCTCCCGTCTGGCGGTCGAACGAAAAGCGCCAGGGATTGCGCAGTCCCAATGCCCAGATCTCCTCCTGGTAGCCGCCGACCCCAATGAACGGGTTATCCAGCGGGATGCCGTATGGAGAATCTCCAGACTCGACATCAAGGCGCAGCAGCTTCCCGAGGAGGGATCCCGGATCCTGAGCGTTTCCCGCCGGGTCGCCCCCGCCGCCCCCGTCCCCGGTCGCGATGTATAAGTAGCCATCAGGACCGAACTGCAGCTGTCCGCCGTTATGGTTCTGGTTCGTTGGGTGGGCGAGATCGAGGACCGTCTCTTCGCTGTTTGGGTCAGCTGAATCCGGGCTGGGACCCAGCGAAAAGCGGGAGACCCGGTTATCACCGTTCTCTCGAGTGTAATAGACATAAAAGTGATCGGCAGAGGAACCGTAGCCGGGAGGGAAGGCCACGCTGAGCAAGCCCTCCTCGCCCCCTCCGCCGGAGAACGGCGAGCGCACCCGGTCGGTGATGTCGAGGAAAATGCCTTTAAGGGTACCGTTCTCAATTATCTTTATGCGTCCGCGCTGCTCCACCACGAAGACCCGCCCGCTGCCGTCACCGGTGTGAGTGAGGTGCACGGGGGTTTCCAGCCCACCTGTGACCAGTGCGAGGGCTACCTCCGGCGCGGCGGGAGCGGGATGAGCGATCGCAAAGAGTGTGAGCAGGCTCCCTGCGAACCCGACCAGCAGGACAAAAAGGGAATTCTTCGCGGCGATCCGGTTTTTTAGACCAATCCAACCCATATTCTCTATAATAACCGAATCGCGCCTGAAGGGAACAGGAAATTTGTACTGATGGCTAATGGCCGGTCAGGGCGGGCAGGCGTTCTGGAGGTGCTCTGCGTAAGTGGTGGCGAAAACGTGGCGACCGGAGCCATCGCAGGCGGCCCGGAAGTAATAGTAGCCTGTCTTGGCGGGAAAAGCCACCGCGCGCAGCGCTTCCTCGCCGGGGTTCGCGATCGGAGAAGGGGGCAGCCCAGGGTACCGGTAAGTATTGTAAGGTGAATCGACCTGCAGGTCGCGGCTCGTCAGCGGGTTCGTCCACCAGGTCTTCTGGCGGTCGTTGTAGCCCAGGGCGTACTGGACGGTCGAATCCGCTTCGAGGGGCATCTCGATCGCCAGGCGGTTGAGGAACACTGAAGCGATTATCGGCATCTCGTCCGGGAGCACGGACTCACGCTGGACGATGGAAGCCAGGGTGACAGCTTCATACAGCGTCAGCCTCTGGCGTTCGAACCCGGCGAGGAGGTCTGGAGCTAACCGGGACTCGAAGCTGTCAAGCAGAATCGCAAGAAACATCTGAACGCTGGACTGGCGGGGGATCTCGTAAATACCCGGGTACAGGAATCCCTCGAGGGTGGTGCCTGGGGGGAGTTCTTCAAACAACGAGCGATCTTCGAGCCAGGCGCGAGTTGCGGCGAGGAATTCAGCGGGGGAGAATTCCAGGCCCGATGTAGGCAGGCTGGCCGCAATCTCTTCCAGCCGCCAGCCGGGAAGGATGGAGAAAGTCACCACTTTCGGCGTGGCGTCCTGGAGGGATCCTGCGATCTCTACCGGGCTGAGCGACGGCTCAAGCTGGTAACCCCCGGCCTGAATGGTCCTGTCCAAACCTGCGTACTCCAGGTATGCGAGGAACGCCCCGGCATCCGGGATCGCGCCTGCCGCTTCAAGCCTGGATGCGATAGATTGAGGCGATTCTCCCAGCGCGACTTCGAACGCCAGTGGGCCGACCAGCCGGTTGCTCGGCTCTATCAGCGCGTCGGACTGCAGGAAAAGCAGCGTTGACAAGTAAAGTCTATCGATCAGCTCCACCCCTTGTTTTGGCGGTCCGAAAGCGGCCTCCACCCGGTTGAACAGATAAAGGATCCCGCCAAGTAAAGCGCACGCACCGACGCAGAGGAGAAGAGCGAGGGCAGCCGCAGCTGCCTTCATTGCTGAACGACGGCTCCTCCTCATGCTGCTCCTCGCTTTGCCTCAAGGTAAGACTGAAGGATAACTGTGGCAGCCAGCTCATCCAGGTGAGTGCGCCGCTTTCCGCGAGAGACGCCAAGCTCCCGCACAGCTTCGGAGGCGGTGGAGGTGCTGAATGCTTCGTCCCACATGACGACCGGGATGTCGGTCTGTTTCCTGATGGCCGCCGCCAGCCGGGCAGCCCGCCGGCCTTCCAGCGTTGGACGCCCTTCTTCGTCGAACGACTGGCCGACGACGATCTCGCCAACCTCATTTTCGGAGGCGATCGAAGCGATGGTCGCCGCGTCGATCTCTCGGGCGACATGCCTGACCACCGTGAGCGGCCTGGCGATCACCCCGCCCGGGTCGCTGATGGCGAGGCCGATCCGCTTTGCGCCAGGGTCCACCGCGAGCACTCTCATCCTGTCAATCGTCTGCAATCACCCTCCCTGGAAGGCAATCCGGAACGGCAAGAGGGGCATCACGGGCCACCAGCGCGGGTACACATCGATCGTGGGCGCCGTGGATAGGGGGAGGGTCTCTGCCAGACGCTGGATTGCTTTGGAGGGGGTCTTTCCCAGGGCGAGGCTGACAGCCTGGTTCCGGTTGGGGACTGCCTGGATCGTGCGGACAGCGCGCATCTGCCAGCTGACCGAACCGGGCTCGCGGAATTGCGGCCGGGTGAGGTGCTCGATCTCCAGCGTCTCGGGGAGGCTCTGGTAGCCGGCTGGCAGGCGGGTGTCCAGGATGGCTTCGGCGAGTGCCGTCAGGTCCGCGCCGAATACGACGTGGACCACGTACTCCAGGCGCAGATTCAATACCAGTTCACTGGCGGGGTCTGGGCCCGAGGGGTCGAAAGATTCTTCCAGGACGTTCGCCAGCGATGGAGAGTCAACCAGGAGGTCACCGGTATGTAGAGAGCGCTGGATCTCCTGCCTGGCCGTGCCCTCCAGCGAGGTAAGCAGCTTCTGCCGGAGCACTGACCGGTCGCCGTCCGTGGCTGCCGGGCTGGCGGCATCCTCGCCTCCGGAGAACGGCCTAGGATTCGTCACCGAAACAGACACGCCGAGGTCCCCTTCGATGGCCTGCACCCTCCCAGCGGGGAGGTTTCCACTGCTTCCCGGGAGCGCGGCGGTCACTGGCAGGCTGACCTCCATCCCGGGGCCAGCTGATAAACGCCCTTCCCTGTCAGTGGTGAACCGGATCGATCCATCTGTATTGCTGACGACCGTTCCCGCGGGGATGGTGATCTCCTTGTCGGTGAGGTTGGTGAAGGTAACTGACCCTTTCGCTGTCTGGTACGGTAAACTGGTTGTGCCCGTCGTCGGGATACTGGCACGCCCTTCGACGATGGTGCTGATCGTCCGCAAGGGGAGTATCCCGGAGAGGTTGACCCTTTCAGCAGACTCGCTCGCCTGGATCGTCAGGTGGATCGACTGCTCTTCTGTCCTGGGGGAGAGTGTGATTTCTGCGCTTGGGAAGAGCGCCGCGGCGATGGACAGCACTGCAAGAACCCCCAGGCTGAAGGCAGCCACGCGTGGAGCTGGCTTGATCGTCGCCGGCGTGCGTTCTGGCCGGATGACATCGGCGAGCCGGCGGCGCGGCTCAAGATATCCTGGCGGTAAGAGCCGGCGGACGGACCGCTTCCAGCGCCTCTCCTGGGCCTCGCGCACGGATTTAAAAACCGGGATGCCCAGGCTTTGTGCGTGATCCCTGACCTGGGAGTCGATCGTGACGAGCGCCAGCTGGCAGCCTAGAGACTGGCTGTGGCGGGCCAGCAGGACCAGGTCCAGGCGACGAGCCAGCGCCTGTCCAGCCGACCGCAGTCGTCCACGTGCGGGCCAGACCAGCACCAGCCGGCCTGTCTGGGTCCAGCCCATTTTGTCGCGCACGGAGATCGCGTCGTCGTGGGGTTCGATCTGGATGATCTGGGTTTTCATGGTTGTGCCCCCGGTGGTTCAACCGGAGTGCAGTCTATACTTTCAGATGCTTCGAAATCCAGGGACCGACGGTTTCCAGGGCTTCGTCCAACCGGCTGGCTTCCCTCCCTCCAGCTTGCGCCAGTGTCGGGCGCCCGCCGCCGCTGCCGCCGAGGTATCCGGCCACATGCTTGGCCAGTTCACCTGCATTCAGGCCGCGCTCAACCAGGTCCTCGCTGACGGAGGCGACCAACAGTGGACGATCGTCAGTTGTGGAGGCCAGAAGCGCCACGCCGCTCGGGTGCCGTTGCCGGAAGCGATCGATCAGCCTGCGGAGCGTATCCGCATCGGCATCCGCCAGCCTGGTTACCAGCACCGGGACGCCTCCAACAGAGGGGACCCCCTCGAGCCTGCGGTTGAATTCCTGCAGGGCTAGGTCCTGGCGCAGGGCCGCGATCTGTTTACGGGCTTGCTCCAGCTGGTCTAGCAGGGACTGTGTCTTTTCGACGACCATCTCCGGGCCGGTCTCGAGGATCGCCGAGGTTTTTTCGAGAAGCTGGAATCTACGTTTAATTAATTCGTAAGCCCCTCTGCCGGTAACCGCTTCGATCCGTCTCAGTCCAGCGCCAATGCTGCTCTCGCTCGTGATCAAAAAGATGCCGATGTCGCCCGTTTCGCTGACGTGTGTACCACCGCACAGCTCGTAAGAGAAAGCGTGATTTCCGCCGATCGAGATCGTCCGCACCGTCTCGCCATATTTTTCGCCGAAGAGCGCCATCGCCCCCTCGGCGACCGCCTGCTGGAGAGGTTTGAAGGTGATGTCCAGGCGGTGGTTTTCGAGGATGCGGGCGTTGACTCCTGCTTCGATCCTGGCCAGCTGATCTTGTTCGACCGGATCAGGATGGGTGAAATCGAACCTGAGGCGGTCCGGCGCGACGAGGGAACCGGCCTGCCGGACATGATCCCCCAGCACGGCGCGCAGTTCGGCGTGGAGCAGGTGGGTGGCGGTGTGATTGCGCATGATATCGCGGCGGCGCTGGGCGTCCACGCGGGCGATGGCTTGATCGCCGCGCCGGGGTGCCCCCCGGACGACCTCCCCCACGTGGACGATCACTCCGGCTGCCGGGCGGCGCATCTCCCGGACGACTATCTCCCAGCCAGGGTCGCCGGCCGATACGATGCTGCCGGTGTCTGATACCTGCCCTCCGGCTTCGACGTAAAAGCAGGTCGCCGAGAGCAGGACCTCGACTTGGTCGCCAGGGGCGGCCTGTTCGATGAATTCGCCAGCGCGGGAAAGCGCGAGGACAGTGGCCGCGACTTCGAGGGTGGAGTACGGGTCGTATTCGACGCCGCCCGAGGGGATACTCCCATCTTGCCGGAGCTCTGTGAGCAGGTCCTGGTAGCGCTCTGTATCCCCTTCTCCCAGGACGGCAAATGCCTCGCCGGCTCCTGAAACCAGGCGATGATCCTCCAGGGCTTTTTGAAACCCTTCTTCGTCCACATCCAGGGACCGCTCCCGGGCGATGTCGCGCGTGATCTCCAACGGCAAACCGTAGGTGGCGTAAAGATCGAAGGCAACTTCCCCGGGAAGGACGGTCCCTCCCTCAGCTTCCAGCCCGGAAAATAAAGCTTCCAGTTTCGATACGCCGGCTTCAACGGTGCGTTGGAAGCGGAGCTCCTCGCGGGTGATGTTATCCAGGATCGCCCTCCGGTTCCGGACCAGCTCATGATAGAAATCCCCATAATGCTCGATCACGGTCTCAGCCACCCTGGCGAGGAAAGGTGGCTGAAGGCCGATCAGGGCACCGAAACGGGATGCTCTGCGGATGATCATCCGGGTGACGTAGTTGCGCCCGGTGTTTCCCGGGACGACGCCGTCCGCGATGAGGAAGGCGGCGGCACGGGAGTGATCGGCGATCACCCGATAGGGGGTGATATGGCGCGCGCGCTGGGCGGCGTCATGCCCAGTCAGCGACTGGATGGCGTCCATCATTGGGCTGAGCAGATCCGTCTTGTAATTCGAGTCCACGCCCTGGAGGACGACCGCGATCCGTTCAAGACCCATGCCGGTGTCCACGTGCATGGCTGGCAATAATTCGAGCGTCTCAGGACCTGACCGGTTGTACTGGATGAAGACCAGGTTCCACAATTCGAGAAAGCGCGTGCATCCCGGCTCGTTGACCCGGCAGGTGTGGTCTGGCTTTCCTTCCAGGGCACAGTGCCCGGGCCCCAGATCGATGTGGATCTCGCTGTTCGGCCCGCAAGGACCGGTGTCCGCCATCTCCCAAAAATTGTCCTTGCGCCCGAAGAAAGCGATGTGGGAAGGATCGAAGCCGGGCTGCTGGCGCCACCAGCCGGCGGCTTCGTCGTCGCGCTCGATCTGCCCCTTCTCGTCCTCGAAGCAGGTTGCCCACATCCTCTCCTTCGGCAGACCCCACACCTCGGTAAGCAGTTCCCAGGCCCATTGGATGGCTTCCTTTTTGTAATAATCTCCGAAGGACCAGTTGCCGAGCATCTCGAAGAACGTATGGTGGGTGTCGTCGCGACCCACGTCGTCCAGGTCGTTGTGTTTTCCGGCGACGCGCAGGCATTTCTGAGAGTTCGCGGCGCGCTTGTAAGGCCTGACATCTGTTCCGAGGAAAACGTCTTTGAACTGGACCATCCCGGCGTTCGTGAAGAGGAGTGTCTGGTCGCCTCCCGGGACGAGTGATGAGGAGGGCACGAAAGTGTGACCTCGCTCAACAAAGAAGTCTATAAACATCTGGCGGATCTGCGCGCCTGTCAGGTGCTGGCCGGGCATAGAGGCTCCATGGAAGGACAGGGGATCAGGGAAGGGGGATGCTGGCTCGGCGGTTCAATGCAAACACTTCCACCGCCGTACAACCCTGGCTTTCCTGAGTGAATTATACCAATTCGAAACGCTGCACCGCCGGCCAAAGGAAGCAAGCAACCTCAGGTGGGCAAGTGGGTTATAATGGATCGTCAAGGGAAGGAAGCAGAAAAATCTGATCATATCCTGAATGCAATGGAGCCATGTGAACGGAGAACCAGCATCAATAAATCCCGCAACGGTCGATTCATCCATCGATGCTATTTTACCGGTGTACAACGAAGCCCGGACCGTTCGGAAAGTTCTGTCTGTCTTGCGCCAGGTCGATTGCCTTGGCGAAATATTCGTCGTGGATGATGGCTCGACAGATGGTTCTGGAAGGGAGATCGAAGAAGAAGCCGAAGTTGACCAACGCATCCGCCTGCTGACCCACCCGAGTAACCAGGGAAAAGGACAGTCGATCCTCCATGCGTGGCAGACAACCAGGGCGAGCTGTTTGCTGCTGCTCGATGCAGACCTGCACGGCTTGGAGCCGCGCCACATCCTGGATCTGATCGAACCGGTTCTACAATGCCGCGCAGATATGACCATCGGACAGTTCAAGCGCGGTTATTGGCGGACGGACTTTTCTCACTTCGTCACGCCCTGGTTGAGCGGGCAGCGATGCCTGCGTTCAGAGCTGCTGGAACACGTTTCCCCAGCAGCGGCGGCGGGGTATGGGATTGAGACTGCACTCACGGTGGCAGCCAAACAGGATGGATGGCGCTGCGAGCGGGTCCCCATGTACGGCGTGTGGCACCGACCCAGCGAACAGCGCCTGGGGTGGCTGGCCGGGTTAAGAACCCGTTCCCGAATGTATGGTCAAATTGTGCGGGCCTGGTATCTGGCAGGTGGTCTGCGAAGATCGAAAATGAGACCGATTGTGAGATAATGGCACCATATGCCGCAGCTTGATCTGTCAAGCACACCGTCCGCGAAGCCCCTGTCCCAAAACGGAACGAGAACCTGGCTCCGCAGAGCCTTGACTGTGGCCCTGCTGGGGTTGTTGATATATTTCTTCTGGCCGCTTTTCAGCGAGATCAAAGCGGCAGCGGGGCTTTTCCGAACGGCAGACTGGATCTGGTTGGGTGTGGCGGTCTTGATCCAGGTCATCTCCTATTGGTTCCTAACCTGGCTCAATAAACTTTCGCTGCAGCCTTTCTCTGGAAACATCAAGACGGGACCATTAGCCGCGGTCTTGACCTCGATGGCGTTCATCTCGGTTGCAGTGCCGAGCGCCGGGCTCAGCGGGATGGCCATGCGCGTGCGATTACTCCGGAAGTACGGCTATCGTCCGGAGGAAGCGCTCTTTTCAATGGTGGTGGAAACGGTCCTGGAGCTCATTGCCCTGGTTTCGGTTGGAATCCTGGGTGTGGCGTACCTGGTCGAGAGCGGGAGGCTGGAGGAGGGCAACGTCATCTTCCTGGTCGCGGTGGGGATCGCCTCGATTGGGACCATGTGGTATGGCTGGATCCTGGTCAGAGATCCGGTGAAGAGCCGGAGGATCGCCTTCAAACTGGCCAAGGTTTGGAACCGTCTGGGGGGGCGCTTCCGAACCTTCGATCAGGACTACCTAGACGAAAGATTAACGTTCTTCCAGACCAATCTGAGTCACTATCACAGTTCGGTGCTGTGGAAGCTTCCTCTGGCGGCGTATGGGAAGGTGTTCCTGGATGTCCTGTGCCTGGGCGCCAGCTTCCGCATGTTCAACTACAATATTTCCCCATCCACGTTGTTCATCGGGTACGGGCTGGTGCTGACTTTCAGCGGGATGGGCGCGCTTCCCGGGGGATTGGGCATGACCGACGCCATGGTGCCGATTATCTTTTCATGGTTGAGGGTTCCGGGCTCCGTGGCGATCGCCGCCGGCCTCACCTACCGGCTGATCGCCTTCTGGCTGGTCAGATTTGCCGGCTACATTAGCTGGCTGGTCCTGGAGCGGAAAAAATGAACCGGCCAGCAGTCCGGCGATACCTGTATTTTGCAGTCTTCGCCTCAGGGATGACGACCCTGGCTGTCGAGCTGAGTGCATCGCGTCTGCTGGGGAACGTCTTCGGGACCAGCAACCTGGTCTGGGCGAGCATCATCGGGTTGATTCTTATCTACCTTACAGCGGGCTACTTTTTAGGCGGTCGGTGGGCAGACAGATCCCCCAACCCGCGGACCCTGTATACCATCATGGCATGGGGAGCCTTTCTCATCGGGGTGGCTGCGGTCGTCGCTGCTCCCGTGCTCCGGCTGGCTGCGGACGCCTTTGACCAGCTCCAGCTGGGGATTCTCTTTGGCTCCTTCGCGGGAGTGCTCATCCTTTTCAGCCTGCCTGTGACCCTGCTCGGGACGATCTCTCCCTTCGCCGTCCGCCTGGCGATCGACGATGCCGAGCACGCCGGCACTGTCTCCGGGCGGATCTATGCCATCTCGACGCTGGGATCTTTTATCGGGACTTTCCTGCCCGTTCTGGTCTTTATACCCACCATCGGCACCACGCGCACCTTTTTGACGTTCAGCCTGTTCCTGAGTCTGGTCGCCATCGTTGGAATGGGGTTTACCGTCAGCTGGAAGAAGGCGTTCACCTGGGCGTGGATGCCCGTCCTGATCATCATTTTTGCCCTGTCAGGCTGGCGAGCGGGGATCAAAACCACTACCGGGCAGATCTACGAAAGCGAGTCGGCGTACAACTATATCCAGGTGATCGAGCGCGATGGCTATCGATACCTTAGATTGAATGAAGGACAGGGTGTCCATTCTGCGTATCATCCGACCGAAGCGATGATCTACGGCCCCTGGCTGGAGTTTCTGGCTGCGCCTTTTTTCAACCCCCCTCCTTTCTCGCCGCGCCCGGTGGACAGCCTGGCGATCGTCGGCCTGGCGGCCGGGACGACCGCCCGGCTGGCGACGGCAGCGTTCGGACCGATACCCATCGATGGCTACGAGATCGACCCGGAGATCATCGAAGTTGGCCGAGAGTATTTCGACATGAACCTGCCGAACCTCAACGCTCACGCCCAGGATGGGCGGTGGGGGTTGGAGCACAGCCCCCGGCGCTATTCGATGATCGCCGTCGACGCTTACCGGCCTCCATACATCCCCTGGCATCTGACGACCCGTGAATTCTTTGCGAATGCTAAAGATCGTCTCCAGGAGGATGGCGTTCTGGCGATCAACGTGGGCCGCGCGCCGGACGACAGGCGGCTGGTGGATGCAATGACCAGCACCCTGCTGGCTGTCTTCCCGACTGTGCATTTGACCGACGTCCCCGGAACGTACAACACGATCATCTATGCCACAAACCAGCCCACGTTGCCGGAGTACCTGCATCATAACCTTTTGAACCTTTTCCAGGAGGCGGAGACGAGTCCAGTGCTGCTCGAGGCGCTCAAGATCGCCGCTCTCAACCTGCAGCCCGTGCCAGCCAGCGCGACGGTGTTCACCGATGACCTCGCGCCGGTAGAATGGATAACAAACGATATGGTTTTGAGGTTTCTCCTTTTCGGGGATCTGGAGGCGGTTCAATGAGTCAGAGGAGCGAAGCGACAGCGGATCCGGCCGCGGAGAAATTCTTCAAATTTCTGGGCTGGCTCGTGACGATCCTGGTCCCGCCAGCGCTCGTCCTGTCAGCCGTGCGCCTGCTGCTGACGCCAGTATTTATCAATATCGAATACCGTACGCCGAACTTCCCGACCGATCCCTACGGGTTCACCCGGGAAGACCGCCTGCGCTGGTCGCGGATCGCACTGGAATACCTGTTAAACGATGAGGACATCTCCTTCCTGGGAGACCTGCGTTTCGAGGACGGGTCGCCGGTTTACAACGAGCGTGAACTGCGGCACATGGAAGATGTCAAGGAAGTCGTCCAGTCGTCCCTGGTCGTCTGGTACGTTTCACTGGGAGGGCTGTTGCTCTTCGATGTGTGGGCCTGGCGCGGGAAATGGTGGGAGCAGTTTCGGCTCGGGATGGTCCGGGGAGGTAACCTAACCCTTATCTTGATCGGCCTGACGATCGCAGCGGTGCTGGTTGGCTTCAGTCTGTTCTTCGTTTTCTTCCACCAGGTGTTTTTCGAATCTGGGACCTGGATGTTCCGATTCTCTGATACCTTGATCCGGCTTTTCCCGGAACGATTCTGGCGGGATACTTTCCTGGCGGCTGGGGTGCTCACCCTGGCGGGTGGGCTGCTGATCAGATATGTCTTCGGCAGGAAAATGAAAACGCCGCCGGAGGCGGCGGCGTAATCCACGCGAAATCGAAAATCAGGCGCCGAACTTGTCCAATCTACCGGCGTGGGCCAGGGCGAGTGGGATGGTGTCCAGGGCAGGGAAATTACCCAAGCCGCCGTGGGCGCAAGCCCGTTCCCCGAAGACGGTCTGATCGTCGGGCCTGACGGTCTTCGGCGCCCAAAGCAGGAACGGCACCGGGTGCCAGGAGTGGGTGCGGAGGAGCGTCGGGGTGGAGTGATCGCCGGTGATGATCAAAACTTCAGGATTTAGATCCAGCAGGCGCGGCAAAGCGGCGTCCACCTGCTCGATGATCGCTGCCTTCCCCCGGAAATCGCCGTCCTCGCCTTTGCTGTCGGTCTTCTTGATGTGGATGAAGAAGAAATCGAAGTCTTGCCAGACCCGCGAGACCGCCGAGAACTCGTCCTCCGGGGTTTCACCGGGAAAATCGATGACCTGCATTCCCACCAAGCTGGCGACGCCCTTGTACATGGGGTAGACCGAGACGCAGGCCGGGCGCAGCCCATAGGAATCCTGGAAAGAGGGCAGATTCGGGTCGGTGGCGAAACCGCGCAGGGTCAGGCCGTTTGCCTTCGGATGTCTGTCCAGGGCGCGGCGGGCGCTGGCGATCCATTGGTTGAACAGCTCGGCGGTGCGCCTGGCGGCGGGAGTGCGGGCCTGAGCGGGGAGAGGAGGGACGCCGGTTGCCTGGGGATCGGTGTCATCGATGTCCGGATCGAGACCCTCGCCGCGCATCACGACTGCAAATCGGTACTCTTTCACGTGGCGGACTTCGATCTCGACGCCGGGCACTTTCACATCTTTCAGCTTTTCGACCAGGGGGATCGCCTCCGCGGTGGAAATGCGACCGGCGCGGCGGTCGGAGATGTTCCCTGCGGAGTCGAGTGTGCAAAAATTCCCACGGGCGGCCACGTCACCGCGCCCGACGTGCAGCCCGACGCCCGTAGCTTCCAGGACGCCCCGACCGATCTCGTACTGGAGCGGGTCGTAGCCGAAGAGCGCCAGGTGCGCCGGCCCGGAGCCGGGTGTGATCCCCGGACGGATGGGTGTGGACAACCCGATCATCCCCTCTGCCGCCAGGCGGTCCATGTTAGGGATGTGAGCGGCTTCCAGTTCGGTAGGGCCGCCTGGTTCGACAGGCAGCCCTCCAAGACCGTCCATAACGATCAGGACGATCTTCGATTTCGATGCGCGCAGCAGTGGAGGGAGATATTCGAATGGCATACTTCGTTCTTCAGCGAATGGCTTTTTCCGTATCCCGGTCGAAGACGTGCATGTTCGCCATGTTGAAGACGATCTGAATCTGGTCGCCGTAATGAACGCGGGTGCGCGGATCGACCCGGGCGATGAAGTTGTGCTCGCCTGAGTTCAGGTACAGGAAGATTTCATTGCCCATCAATTCTGTCACGTCCACCCGGGCTTCGACCGGCTGAGCGACGATCCCGGGGGGAGTGAATTCAGGGTAGAAAATGTCCTCCGGTCGGATGCCAAAGATCACATCCTTACCGACATATGGATCGTAAACCTTGTTCCGATCCTCAGGGATTTTGACGGTGAAGGAGGAACTCTGAATGTGCAGGCTGCCGTCACCCTGGACGATCTTGGCTGGGAAGAAGTTCATCGCCGGAGACCCAATGAACCCGGCGACAAACAGGTTATCGGGCTTATCGTAAAGGTTCTGAGGAGTATCGATCTGCTGGAGGATACCGGCGTTCATGACGGCGATGCGGGTCGCCATGGTCATCGCTTCCATCTGGTCATGGGTCACGTAGATGAAGGTTGTCTCCAGCTGGAGGTGCAGCTTGCTGATATTGGCGCGTGTTTCGACCCGTAGCTTTGCATCCAGGTTGGAGAGCGGTTCGTCAAAGAGAAACACCTTTGGCTCGCGCACGATCGCCCGCCCAACAGCGACCCGCTGGCGCTGACCACCAGATAGCTGCCGCGGCTTGCGGTCCAGCAGGGTCTCGATGCCCAACATCTGCGCGGCTTGTTCGACCCGGCGTTTGATCTCCGCCTTGGGAGTCTTCCGGAGCTTGAGGCCGAACGCCATGTTGTCGTATACGGACATGTGCGGATACAGGGCGTACGATTGGAACACCATGGCGATGTCCCGGTCCTTGGGGGGCACGTCATTGACCACCTGGTCCCCGATCATGATGCGTCCCTCTGTGATGTCCTCTAATCCAGCGAGACAGCGTAGCGCGGTGGACTTCCCGCAGCCAGAGGGTCCAACAAGCACGAGGAATTCCTTGTCGGCGATCTCGATGTTGAGATCGTTCACGGCCACCACGTCTCCAAACCGCTTTGTGACGTGATCGTAAGTTACACTTGCCATTGGTGATTCTCCTTTCTAAGCGAATATAGTGACTGGATTATAAACCAAGTGAATCGAAACGCAAACGGTTTTCCGGAATAATCTCGCCACTTGATGATTCGCAGCACTCGGCATAAAATGACCCCATGGTTAAAACCGAAGATGTCACACCGATCCGCCGGCAGTATCTCGAGATCAAGCGCCAGCATCCGGATGCCATCCTTTTTTTCCGTTTGGGAGATTTCTACGAGACGTTCGATCAAGACGCCGAGATCGCCTCTCGGGAGCTCGACATCGTGCTGACCTCGCGCAATGTTGCGAAAGGTGTGCGCGTCCCCATGGCGGGCATCCCTTACCACGCTGCCGAGAACTATCTGGCACGCCTGATCGAAAGGGGTTTTCACGTGGCGATCTGCGAGCAGGTGGGCGACCAGCCAGTCCGCGGTCTGGTGCCGCGAGAGGTGACCCGGGTCGTGACGCCAGGCACGATCGTCGAACCAGGACTGCTGCCCGGCGACGGCAACAATTACCTCGCCAGCCTGGTATTCCAGGAGGAGCGGGCCGGATTCGCCTACGTCGACATCACCACCGGCGAGTTTTCCGCCACGGAGATCCGGGCGGCAGACCTTATAGGGACTGTCCGGGCGGAACTGCTGCGGTTGAACCCGGCTGAGATCCTTCTCCCGGAAGGTCTTCAAAGAGAGGATGGATGGCCAGGTCACGTAACACATCTGCCTCCCTGGCGCTTCGAACCGGGCCGCAACCAGCAGGTGCTTCAGGAGCATTTCCAGGCGGCATCCCTGGATGGTTTCGGCCTGCGCGGGATGCCGCTGGCGGCAGCGGCTGCCGGCGCGATCGTCCAATATCTGCAAGATACCCAGCCCGCCGCGCTCGGGTTGCTTACCAGCCTGTCGTGCTACGAGATCAGCGAGTTCATGACCCTCGATTCAGCCACCCGGCGCAACCTCGAACTGACACAGACGCTCCGGGGTGGGACGAAACAGGGGACGCTCCTCGGTGTGCTGGACCATACGATCACCCCGATGGGGCGCCGCCTGATCATGCAGTGGGTCAGCAAACCGCTGCTGGACATCGAAAAGATCCGCGACCGACAGGAGGGCGTGGAATTCTTTGTCAAAGAGGGAATGATCCGGGCGGAGGTGAGGGAGGCGATGAAACCGCTTGCCGACCTGGAACGGCTGACCCAGCGCATTGTCGGGGGATCAGCCCAGCCGCGCGACCTGGTCGCTCTGCGAGGCACCCTGCGGCAGCTTCCAGGGTTGCGTGCTATTCTTCCGGAGAGCTGTCCGGCCCTTCGGGACGTCCTGGACGAGTTCCATGTTTGCGAGGAGGCGCTGGAACTGCTGGAAGCGGCGCTCGAAGACGATCCGCCAGCCACCCTGCACAATGCAGGTGTGATTAAGGCTGGATTTTCAGCGGAACTCGATGGGATCGTCGAGCGATCGCGGTATGCCAGGGAATGGATCGCCGGGCTGGAGGCCGAGGAGCGCAAGCGGACCGGGATTAAGACCTTGAAGGTGGGTTACAACAAGGTGTTCGGCTACTATCTCGAAGTGACACGGGTCAATTCCAGCGCAGTACCACCGGGATACATCCGAAAGCAGACCCTGGTCAACGCGGAGCGGTTCATCACGCCGGAATTGAAAGAATACGAGACCCTGGTTTTGAACGCCGAGGATCGGATCAAGGAGCTCGAGGCGCGCCTGTTCCGGGAAATATGCACCCGTCTCGGAGAATCGGCAGGACGCCTGATGGCCACCGCGCGGGCGATCGCCAGGCTCGACGTGTTATGCAGCCTGGCCCAAGCGGCGGCGGTCAACAACTATGTACGCCCGGAGATCCTTGAAGAGGACGTACTGGAGATCGCCGAGGGGCGGCACCCGGTGGTCGAGCAGGTCTTGAGCGGGGAACGGTTCGTGCCCAACGACGCGATCTTCGAGCCCGGAGAGCGGGTGCGGATCATCACAGGACCGAACATGTCTGGTAAATCGACGTTTTTACGTCAGATCGCTCTGATCGTGCTCATGGCTCAGATAGGGAGCTTTGTGCCAGCGGAAAAAGCGCGCATCGGCCTGGTGGACCGCATCTTCACCCGGATCGGCGCCCAGGATGAAATCTACGCCGGGCAGTCGACTTTCATGGTCGAGATGGTGGAGACGGCCAGCATCCTGCACCACGCCACCTCACGCAGCCTGCTGATCCTGGACGAGATCGGGCGCGGGACGAGCACTTATGACGGTGTGTCGATCGCCTGGGCAGTCGTCGAATACATCCACAACCATCCCCATCTGCGAGCGAAGACGCTCTTTGCCACCCATTACCACGAGCTGACCCAGCTGGCGGAATTGCTGCCAGGTGTGCGGAACTACAACGTGGCCGTGAGCGAGGCGGAAGGGAAGGTGGTCTTTCTGCACCGGATAGTACCCGGCGGCGCGGACCGATCGTACGGAATCCACGTCGGGCAGCTGGCCGGGCTGCCGCGCCCGGTCGTGCAGCGGGCCGGGGAGATCCTGCGGCAGCTGGAAGCGTCTTCCGGAAAGGCGGTCCGTTTGGACCCCCAGGTGCCGCACCAGATGGCGCTCTTCCCTGAAACGAACCCGCTTCTGGAGGAATTGAAAAAACTCGACGTCAACGGGCTTTCGCCGATCGAAGCTATAAATAAGCTCTATGAATGGAGGAGGAGATATATCGGGGAGGAACAGCCTGGGCAGCGCCGTGCAAGGGAGTGAAGCCATTGGCCTCGCGTGCGTCAATGTCGGCTCCATCCTCGCCCAGCAGGGGGACGAATTCGGAATGATGTTTTGTTAGGCTGCCTGACTGTCCAGACAGCCTGATCGAGTTAAGATCTGGATCGAGAGGATCTTAAGGCGACATGCTCAGCCCTGTTCGGGAAGCCCGTTAAATAAACCGACAATGTTCCCGGTCGGATCCGAAAACAGGGCGAACCAGCCGATCTGGGGGATTTCGGTCTTCGGGACGAGGGTCTTCCCGCCCAAAGATTCGGCCTGTTTGAGCGAGGCTTCAACGTCCTCTGTTCCAACGTAGACAATGGCGCTCCCTGCGGGAGTGTTTTCGGAGACCTGGTTAAAGCCTCCGCCGACCTCTCCTTCACCGGTCTCGAAAGTGGCGTAGTTCAGTTCTGGCTGGTGTTCGATCTTCCAGCCGAAGAGGTCGGCGTAAAACTTGCCAGCATCCGCGAGGTTGTTCGCGGACAGCTCGACGTGGACGATAGGGTGTTTGGACATGGCATGCTCTCCTTTGGGGGTTAATGGATTTGGCGGTCTCTTGACAATATAGCACATTTGTTCTATGTTGTCAAGATGGATTCTACCCCTTTTGTGATTCGCAGGTGCACTACTTACCGATCCGGGTAGGATCGGGTTCAATGAAGAGATACTTCTCGATAGAATTGGGAACTAGAGATCTGCCAGGAAATCCAAAACCACGTGGTTGAAGAGCATGGGTTGTTCCATATTTGGGAGATGGCCGGCGTCCGGAATGATCTCGAGCCGGGAATTCTTGATCGCCGCGTGCATGATTTCCGCCTCGCCGGTCGGAATGATCTGGTCATCTGCCCCGTGGATGATCAGAGTGGGGACCGAGATCTGATCAAGGAAGGGTGTCGAATCCGGACGCTCTTTCATCCCCATCAAGGCCGCGACGATCCCTTCCGGAGAGGTTCGGTTCATGATCTCCTCCACCTGTTTCACCAGGTCAGGATTGGAACCATAGGTCTTGGGGGACAGCATCTTCGGCAGCATGGCGCTGACCGCTGCCTGGGTGCCCTCGTCTTTGACCTGGGATGCCAGGCGGTCACGGTTCGCTTTGGCCTCGGCGGAATCAGCGCCTGCGCGGGTGGAAACCAGGATCAATCCGGCCGCCCGGTCGTGGTGGCGCCGGTGGAATGCCAGGGTCACGTAGCCGCCCATCGAAAGGCCGCAGACAACCACCGGCCGATCGATCCCCAGTGCGTCGAGGACCACCAGGCAGTCGTCCGCAAGCAGGTCCATCGACGAGATCCCTTCTGTGGGCGGGGTCTCTCCATGGCCGCGCAGGTCGGGGGCGATGACGTGGGCGGATTCGGATAACCCCTCAATCTGGGAACGCCAGATCTGCCGGTTGAGGGGGAAACCGTGGATCAGGAGCAGTGGGAGACCGCTGCCGTGGTCCTCGAAGATCATGCGGAAATCGGGCATCACGAGTTCCATAGGACTCTCCTGCGCGGGTCTGAATTGTATTGCCTTGATTGTATCTTAAAGAAGTTACGCATTTGAGAGGATTTCGGGGTGTTTGAGGAGGCTTCGCCCGCCCAAAACACCCCCATCCTCCAACCAACTACGTAAGTCCTATAATTAAGCCTGGTGCATTCCTGCCAGGGAGGCGAAGCGGGTGATCCCCGCGATGTGGTCATCGGGGGTCTGGAAACCCGATCCCATCGTGTTGAAGGACAGGTGTGTGGCGCCGTGGGATTCCCAATCGCGCAGCATCCTCTCCCAGGTATCCATGTCGCCATCTCCGTAGGCGAGTCTGGCTTCAATCCCGAACCTGGACCGATCCCGGCCGTGTTCTGCCAGGACGCGGTCGATCGACTCCAAAGCTTTTTCCGCTGCTTCGGGTGTCCGGTAGTTTGTCATCCAGCCGTCGCCGATGCGCGCTGCTCGCTCCACAGCCTGATCCGCGTGCCCGCCGAACCAGACTGGGATTGGCCTCTGGATGGGCAGCGGGTTGATCCCGGCGTCCGGGATGGTATGCCAGCGACCGGAGAAATTCACCAGCGGCTGGGTCCACAGCTTGCGCAGGACTGCGACCTGTTCTTCGATCCGCCTCCCGCGATTGCGGAAGTTTTCGCCTAACGAGATATACTCGACCTCGTTCCATCCAAGCCCGACGCCGAGCCGGAGGCGCCCGCCGGAGAGGACATCCAGCGTGGCAGCTTGCTTGGCGACCAGCGCTGTCTGTCGCTGCGGCAGGATGATGATGTTGGTGCCAAGCTCGATCCGGTTCGTGAAACCTGCCATGTAGCTGAACAGGACGAAGGGCTCCAGGAAGGGTGATTGGTAGGTGTAAGGACCTGTCCATCCTCCAGGCCGGTCGGGGTTGGCTCCCAGCACGTGATCATACGCCAGGAGGTGGTTGAATCCCAATCCTTCCGCAGTCTGCGCATAATCCCGGATGGCTGCCGGATCGCTGCCAAACTCCGTTTGCGGGTAGACGACGCCAAATTTCATCCTTCAATTCCTCCTCTGCTTTCTCTCCACCTGAGGATATCTTCAACGTGTTCTGATTCGTGTTCGAAGCTGTCACCTGCGATCCATTCCCACAGGGGGTGCCCATCCAACCAGGGAAAATAATCGGGATCGGAGAATGACTTCTCTGGAAGGTCCTTCACCCTCCGGATGGTTTGTTTCCGCACGCTGTGAAAATCCTGGAGTGCGAGGGCGAGAGGTCGCGAGCGGCTCTCTTCAAACCACCGCTGGTTGGTCTCGTCGACCTCGACGCGGCTGAAGTGGACAGTCGTGGGCTTCACTCCCTGCGCCGCCTGCCAAAGCAGCTTGACCAGCTCCGCTTCCCAGCGGGTGATGTGCACGAGAAGGTCCTTCACAGACCACTCGCCGACCACTCCCGGTCGGGTCATTTCCTCTTCGGAGAAGCCGTCGATCGCAGCCAGGAATTTCTGGCGGCTTTCTGTCAGAGCAGTGAGGACTTCAGATTTGGTCATCCTTCAACATCCATTATACAGGCTAATAAGTGGGTGGCGTTCATCGCGATAAAGCCTCCAGCTGGGCAGCGATTTTCTTTGCCTTTACCCGGTAGGTTGACAGCTTCTGGCGCTCTCCTTCGACGACGCTGTGAGGGGCTTTTTGGGCGAAAGGCCCGGCAAGGAGACCCTCCAGTCGGTCGATCTGGGCCTGGGTCTCTTTCAACTCCTTTTCCAGGCGTGCGCGCTCCTCCTCTGCATCCACCAGGCCTGCCAGCGGAAGATACATCTCAACCGTGCCGACCACCAGGGTGACGGCGCCTGTGGGTTTTTCGGCGAGGGATTCCTCGATCGTCAGCCGATCCGGATCGAGGCGGGCGAGCGCTGCGATGACCCTGGCTTGCTGGCGGAGGGGCTCCGCCTGTGCTCCGCCGGCGATCATCGCCGGGATGCGCTGGCCGGGTTTCACATTCTTCTCGGCCCGTACGTTCCGCAAGGCGCGCACGATCTCCATGACCAGGGTGAAATCGCCAATCGCCTTCGCCTCCCAGGCTTCTTCCGGGGCGGACTCCGGCCAGCGGGCGACGATCAATCCTTCTTCCCAGGCCTGTCTCTGACCCTGCGCATCCAGGATGCCGGGAGTGGGGAGGATCGGCGGACGGAAACCTGTAGCAGCTTTCTTCAGGTGATCCCAGAGCTCCTCGGTCACGAAGGGCGTGAACGGGTGGAGCAGTCTCAGGCAGGTGTCCAGGACCTGAACCAGGTGCCGCGCGGTGGCGTGCGCGATTTGGCCTCCAGAGGCCAGCTGCAGCTTGGCGATCTCAATGTACCAGTCGGCGAACTCGCTCCAAAAGAAGTCGTAGATCAGGCGCCCGGCTTCCCCGAACAGGTAATTCTGGAACAGGCGTTCCGCGTCGCGGACAAGCGCTCGGAGGCGGGCGTGGATCCAGGCATCGGCGAGGGTAAAGGCTGGAGGAGACCCGGGTGAAGCCAGGGGAGTCTCGACATCGCCTTCTCCGCGCATTCCCATCTCCTGCAGGGCGGCGAGCACGAACCTCCCGACGTTCCAGACCTTATTGGCAAAATTCCGGTTGGCCTCCACTTTTTTCAGGCTGAGGTTGACATCGTTGCCGGGTGCCGATCCGACCAGCAGGGTGAGCCGCAGGGCGTCTGTCCCCATCTCGTCCATCACTTCCAGGGGGTCGATAACGTTGCCGTACGTTTTGCTCATTTTCCGCCCACCCTTGTCACGGATCAGCCCGTGCAGATAGACCGTGTGGAAGGGGACCAGGCCGGTGAACTCCAGGCCCATCATGATCATGCGCGCGACCCAGAAGAACAGAATGTCGTACCCGGTCTCCATCACCGATGTGGGATAGAAATAGCGCAAATCCGGCGTATTATCGGGCCAGCCGAGGGTCGAGAAGGGCCACAGACCCGAGGAGAACCAGGTGTCGAGCACGTCCGGGTCCTGCTCGATCTCCAGGCTGCCGCACTTCGGGCAGGAGGACGGGTCCTCCCGCGCCGCGCAGGCTGCTCCGCACGACCGGCAGTACCAGACCGGGATGCGGTGGCCCCACCACAGCTGGCGGGAGATGCACCAGTCGTCGATGTTCTCCAGCCAGTTGTAGTAGACCTTGGTGAAGCGCTCCGGGATGATCCGGATGTGCCCATCCTGGACGGCGGCCAGGGCTGGCTCGGCCAGGGGGGCCATGCGCACGAACCACTGGGTGGAGATCATCGGTTCGACGATCTCCCCCCCGCGCTGGGAGCGCGGGATGTTGAGCATATAGGGTTCTTCTTTGATGACCAATCCAGCCTGGCGCATGTCCTCCCAGAGCCGCTGGCGGGCTTCGAAGCGGTCCAGGCCGCTGTACGGCCCGCCGTTGGCGTTGACCCGGGCGGATTCGTCGAGCACGGAGATCACCGGCAGCCCATGCCGCTCGCCGATCGCATAGTCGTTCGGGTCGTGCCCGGGGGTGATCTTGAGCGCGCCGGTGCCGAATTCCCGGTCCACGTACTCGTCGGCGAGGACTGGGATCTCCCTGCCCAGGATGGGCACCAGGACCGTGCGCCCAAGATATTTCTGGTACCGCGGGTCTTCGGGGTGGATGGCGACGGCGGCGTCGCCCAGGATCGTCTCCGGACGGGTGGTTGCAACGGGGATGTATTCGGAATCAGAGCCGGCGAGCATGTATTTAAAGTAATACAGGGTGCCAGGTTCTTCCGAGTATTCGACTTCGAGGTCTGAGACAGCGGTCTTCAGGCCGGGGGACCAGTAGATCAGGCGCGGTCCGCGGTAGATCAGACCCTTTTCGTACAGGCGCACGAAAGCCTCCCGGACGGCGCGGGAGAGGCCCTCGTCGAGGGTGAAGCGTTCACGTTGCCAGTCGCAGGAGGCCCCCAGCCGGCGGATCTGCCGCGTGATGATGCCCCCGTATTTCTCCTTCCAAGCCCACGTCCGCTGAAGAAAATCTTCGCGCCCGACCTGTTCGCGCGTCAGCCCCTCATTCGCCAGGGACTTCTCTACCTGGAGCTGGGTGGCGATGCCGGCATGGTCCGTGCCTGGGACCCAGAGAGCTGGCTCGCCCTTCATCCGGTGATAGCGGATCATCAGGTCTTCGACCGCGACGAACATGGCGTGACCGAGGTGCAGCTCGCCGGTGACATTGGGTGGCGGGATGGAAATGACGAACGGCGCGATGGAGGGATCGAAACCGGGTCTTCTCGGGTCGTTGGAGGGCTTGAAGAAGCCGTTCCGCTCCCACCATTCGTAGATGCGCTGTTCTACGCTCTGGAAATCATAGGTCTTGGGCAGGGCGTTTTCTAACTTTGCCATGATCGCCTCCTTATGAATAAAAAAAACCTTTCGTCCGGAATGAGGACGAAAGGGCAGGCCTTCCGCGGTACCACCTCGGTTCGCCGCTGCGCGGCGCACTCGTCGCTCCTTTTGGAGCTCGTCCCAACCAGCATTGGGACTTCGCTGTAACGGGCTTCCCGTGCCGGTCTACTCCCGGAAATCTCTGCTCCGGTTTCTTCGGCAGGCGACCTGGGCGACGTTCGGCGCGGGGCGTCTGAGGGGGCTCTCAGCCAACGGCCACTCCTTCTCTGTCAGCGCCTCCGACACCTACTCCTCCCAGAGAGAGCCAGAATATTCGAGTGATTTACTGCAGATTATATCCAGATTGCCTTTGGAAGTCAACGATTTTCGTGTTCTGCCGGTGTGTTGGAAGACTTTGACGAAATATTTTCCCGCATGTGATATAACTACTCCTGCGTTGTGATGTTTGTCACATGAGCAACTCCTGGAATTAAGATAGAATTTCACGAGAGCCAAATCCCATCAAGGAGAGCAGCCATGAAAGGAAACCCTAAGCTCATCGAGGTATTGAACCAGCTGCTGGCGGATGAGCTTACCGCCATCAGCCAGTACATGGTGCACGCCGAACTGTGCGAGAACTGGGGGTACGGCAAGCTGCACGAGGCGGTGGAGAAGCAGGCTTTCGACGAGATGCACCACGCCGAGTGGTTGATCCAGCGCATCATCTTCCTGGAGGGCGAGCCGGTCGTGTCCAAGCTGAACCCGATCAAGATCGGGACTTCGGTTGTCGAGATCATCGGCAACGATCAGGACGCCGAGGTCATGGCGGTCAAGGCTTACAACGACGGTATCCAGCTGGCCCACGACCTGAAAGACCAGGCGACGGCCGATCTGCTGACAGAGATCCTGAAAATGGAAGAAGGCCACGTGGATTGGGCCGAAAAGCAGCGCGCCCAGATCGAACAGATGGGACTGGAAAACTACCTCTCGCTCCAGGTCTGATAAGAAAACAGTTCTGCAGTTCAGCGTGAAATTGGGGATGTTTGGGCAGGCTTGGCTTGCTCGAACATCTCATCCTGCCCCAACGGCGTAGCTCCTACGAGATTCACCCCAGGCGGACGCGCGGATTGAGGGCTGCATAGAGCAGATCTGCAGCCAGGTTCGCCAGGGCATAACCGAGCACGGTGACCATGCTGACGGCCTGCAGGAGGGGCAGGTCGCGCCGGTCGATGGCGAAGAGCATCAACCGGCCGAGCCCTGGATAATTGAAGACGTTTTCGATCACCACCAGGCCGCTGATCAGCCATCCGAAGCTGATCGCGATGACCGTGATAGTGGGCAGCATTGCGTTCCTTAACACATGCTTAACCACCACGGTCCGCCGCGGCAGACCTTTCAATTCGGCGGTGCGCACGTACGGCTGTTTCAATTCCTCCACCACGCCGGCGCGAGTCAGCCGGGCGATGTAGGCCAGCAGTACGAGCGAGGCGGTCATAGCTGGCAGCACCAGCATCGGCAGGATCTGAAAAAAGGGGGCACCCGAAGGAATCGAGGAGCTTGCGGGCAGACCGGGCAGACCAAGCTCCCGCAGGCCGAAGGAGAAGAACTGGATCAACACCAGACCGGTTACGAATTCCGGCAACCCGACGACGGCCAGAGAAGCGACGCTGATCGCTCCATCGATCGGTTTGTTCGCGTTGAGCCCGGCTGCCACTCCGAGGCCCACAGCCGCCGGGATTGAGATCGCCAGGGTAAGGGCGGTGAGCAGCATCGAATTTCTCAGGCGCTCGAAGATCATCGGAAATATCGGCAGGCGGGTGCTGAACGCAGTTCCCCAATCTCCTCTCAGGAAATCCATCAACCAGGCAGTGTACTGGATCGGGAGCGGCTGGTCTAACCCCAGTTCGTTGCGGCAGGATTGCAGCGCTGCCTCGCCCACCTCCCTTCCCAGCACCACCCGGCATACGTCGCCGGGCAGCCACTGCGTCACCAGGAAGATCATCAGGGAGGTGAGAACGACTGTCAGCAGGAGAAAGCTCAAACGGCGGAAGAGATAGCGGAACAAGAATAGATCCTTTACGTCTGCATGGCCGCGAGTTCAGAGACCGGTATGTGGCAGAAGATCCGGTTCTTCGTCCTAGGGGTGGTCTGCCAGGGAGGGGTCTCGTCCACGCAGATCTTCCCTAGAAAGCGTGGGCAGCGTGTGTGGAACGGGCATCCCGTTGGTATGTTTGTCGGGCGGGGGATATCGCCGACGAGGTGGATCGGTTTCCCTCTTCTAGTGGGATCGACGTCGGGGATGGCCGAGAGCAGGGCTTCCGTGTAAGGGTGATACGGCGGCTCAAACAACTTGGACGCCGGAGCGACTTCCATCAGGTGACCGAGGTAGACCACAGCGATCACGTCTGCCAGGTACCCGACCACGGCCAGGTCGTGGGATATGAGCAGTAGGCTGTTCCTGTGCTGACGCTGGAGGTCGTGGATCAGGTTGAGGATGGCGGCCTGGACGGACACGTCCAGGGAAGAGACCGGTTCATCACAGATCACGAGCTCCGGGCTGGCGGCGAAAGCCCGGGCGATCGCAACTCGCTGGAGCTCACCCCCGCTGAGCTGGCCCGGGTAGCGCCCAGCGTACTCCGCGTTCAGGCGGACGGCCTCCAGGAGACCGGCGACGTATGTCTTCACCTGAGAGCGCTCGATCCCGAGCATACGGATGAGCGTCCGACCCAGGGCTTCGCCGATGGTGATGTGAGGGTTGAATGCCTGGTCGGGATTCTGAAAGACCATCTGGAGCCTGCGCAGAGTCGCCAGGTCGCGCTGCGAGAGGCGCTCGGGGAGAGGCGCGGAAAGCAGCTCGATCTCCCCGCCAGTCCGGGGCACCAGTCCCATCACCGCACGGGCCAGGGTCGTCTTGCCGCTGCCGCTTTCGCCGACCAGGCCGAGGGTCTGCCCCGGAGCGATCTCCAGGTCCACCCGGTTCACCGCGCGCACCGCCCTGGGTGGGGATCTGCGGATGACGTCGATGAGAGGCCTGCGGACGGGAAAATGGACATCGAGCGCCGCGATCCGGAGATTGGCATTCGCCTCCACTGTCCGGTCCTCCGGAGGACGCGGGGGCGAGGCTGAATGTTGGAGCATCGACGTCGGTCCATGCGGACCTGGTAGTTCTCCCTGGCGGGGGTCGACAGCTCCAGACAGGATCTCTTCCCATCGATGGCAGCGGGACTTACGGGAAACGCCCGTCGCGAAGAAGGGCGGGCGGGTCTCGCAGATCTCCACTGCCAGCGGACAGCGCGGGCGGAACACGCATCCGGAGGGCAGTTCGCCCAGCGCAGGGATAGAGCCCTGGATACTCTGAAGCCGAACGAACTCTTTCGTGTCTCCGAGGCGAGGCACGCTTTCGATCAGGCCGGCGGTATAGGGATGGAAGGGCTGAGTGAAGAGATCCGCGGTGGAGGCTTCCTCCACGAGCTCACCCGCATAGAGAACAGCGACCCGGTCGCAGACCTGCGCCACGACGCCCAGGTTGTGGGTGACGTAGAGGACAGCTGTGTTCTGGAGCTGGATCAGCTCCCTGACCCGCTCGAGGATCACCGCCTGCGTGGTCACGTCGAGGTTCGTCGTCGGCTCGTCGAGGATCAACAGGTGGGGATCGGTGCTCAGCGCCAGGGCGATCAAGACGCGCTGCTGCATGCCGCCGCTGATCTGGTGTGGATAGCTGTCAGCCACCCGCTCTGAATCCGCCATCCCCACGCGATCGAACCACTCGTTCGCCAGGCCGCGGGCGGCTGCCGGATCCAAACCGAGGTGATGACGCAGGGATTCGGCCAACTGTTCGCCGATGCGCATCGTGGGATTCAGCGCTGACCCCGGGTTTTGCGGGACAAGGGCGATCTGCTTTCCCCATACCTGGCGAACTTCAGCCAGACTGAGGGCAAGCAGATCCCGACCGGATAAGAATACCTGGCCGCTGCGGATGGAACCGTTCTTACCCAGGTAGCGCATGACCGCCAGGGCGAGGGTCGTCTTCCCGGAGCCGCTCTCCCCCACCAGGCCGTAGGTTTCGCCGGCGTGAATCGACATTGAGACATCCCGAACGGCTTCCAGCCAGGTCCCATCCTGGCGGTAAGCAACGGTCAGATTCTCGATCTGAAGAACCGGTTCGTTACTGACCATAGAAGTTGCTTCAGGATTCCCCCTGGAGGAGCCGCCGGAGGCCGTCTGCAGCCAGGTTCACCCCGATCACGACGACGGAGATCGCGCCGGCAGGAAAGTACATCGCCCAGGGGATCTGGACGGCGAAGGATCTGGCTTCTTTGACCATCAACCCCCAGTTCGGGCTGGGCGGCTGGACGCCGACGCCCAGGAATCCCAGGGAGGCTACCAGGAAGATGGCGTAGGAGAAGCGTAGGGCGCCTTCCACCGCCAGGGCCGGAAGAGCTGAAGGCAGAATCTCCCGGAAAAGGATCCGGGCTTGAGTCTCACCCTGTAAACGGGCCGCCTCCACGAACTCTTTGGTTTTAACGGAAAGCACGACGCTGCGTACGACGCGCGCAACGATTGGCGTGTAGACGACGACGATCACTGCCAGGATGCTGTTCCGGGACTGCCCGACGGTCCCCAGCAGGAGCAGTGCCAGGAGCAGCGCGGGCATCGCCAGCAGGCTGTCGAACGTCCGCATGATGGCTTCATCAAGCCAGCCGCCGCGGTATCCAGACAGCAACCCGACGAAAGTGCCGCTGACCACTGCCAGCAGGGTGCCCAATCCGGATAGAAGGAGGATCTCCCGAGCGCCAAGGACGACGCGGCTGAATACATCCCGCCCCAGGTTGTCCGTGCCGAACCAGTGGGCGGCGGATGGCGGCTGCCGGGCATCGGAAGCGATGATCGCGTTGGCCCCGTAAGGAGCCAGGACTGGCCCCAGGATAGCGATCAACAAGAATGCGAAGGTGATGAAAACGCCAGCTGCCGTGATGGGTTCCTTGTAAAGCCGCTGAATGGAGCGCGCTGCGCCCACACCCCAGCGCATCGCTCTCGCCGAGAGTGGAGAACTTTGGTACGTGATATTCTGCACGATTACGGGCCAGCTTTGCTCACGACTGCCAGGTCAGAACGTCCAGGGAAAGGCTTCATTGCGAAACCCTGGAAATCGTCCCGAATTGCGCCGAGCTGGGCGAAGAAATAGGGGATGATGACCAGCCCGCGCTCGATGAGCAGCGCCTGGATCTGCCGGTATGCATCCACGCGTTCCTCTTCGTTCATCGTCCTCCCGGCCAGCTCTGCGAGGGCGTCGAATTCCTCATCACAGAAATGGGACTCGTTCCAGATGGCGCCGCACACAAGCATGGTATCGAGATAGAACTGAGGATAGGGGCGTGATCCCCAGCCGGTGATCCCGAGGTCCACTTCAAGCCACCCATCATCGGCGTAATAGACGCTCTCCGGCTCGACTACGACCTCGACGTTCACGCCGATCTCGGCCCACTGCTCTTTGAGGACGACCGCCAGGGTGGGGCGGTTTCCGGTGTCCGGAGTGTGGAGGACCAGGTCCAGCCCATCGGTGTAACCGGCATCGATCAGCAGCTGGCGGGCAGCGTCGAGGTCCCTTTCCGGGAGAGGCGTCTCATCCGAGTAATATTGGGTGTACATCGGGCCGATGGGGGAATCACGGCCGATGGCCCCGTACCCCTGGAGGACGAGCTGGTAGATGGCCTCTCGATCGGTGGCGAGGCGCAGCGCCTGGGTCACGCGGGGATCGTCTCCGGGGGGGCGGTCGGACCGCAGGCGCACCAGGTCGAAGCCGTTGGTCGCCACCTCGAGCGGGACCAGGTCAGGCTCATCCTTCAGGCTGTTGTACAGGTCCGTCGAGAGGAACATGACCAGGTCGACCTGTCCACTGCGCAGCGCTTCTACCTGGGCGTTCTGGTCTGGGAAGAAGATGAATTCGAGGTTTGCCAGCCGGGGTTTGCCTTCCTGGAAGTAATCGGGATTGGCCTCCAGCTCCATCCGGCTCTCGGGTTCGTACGCCACGACCCGGAACGGACCGCTGCCGTTCGAGAAAGTGTTTGCATCTTCGGTCCCGGCCCGGAGGATGAGGGCATGGTTATCGCTTAAATCATACGGGAAGAACGGGTTCGGCTCGGTCAGGGTGAAAGTGACTTCGAACTCTCCGGTCGCCTCGATGCTTGCCACGTTGCTGTACAGGTTCTCTGTCGGAAGCCCGGAACCCGGTTCACGGAGCCGGTCGAAAGTCCAGACCACGTCTTCGGCGGTCAGCCGGGTGCCGTCGTGAAAACCGGCGTTTTCGACGAGGGTGATCACGTAAGTCAGGCCGTCCTCGCTCACCTTCCACTCCCGCGCCAGGCGGGGTTCGAGGGTGTTCTGCGGCGTGACATCGATCAGGTAATCGTAAACGCTGCTGGCGACGAGCACCTCCGGGTCGGATGAAATGAACGCCGGATCGATGTTCACGATCGGTTGCACGGCGATACGCAGCAGCCCTGATGGTTCCCCTGCCTGGATTGCGACTTCCTCGCCGGGTTGCGTGGCTTCCGGGGCGCTTCCTGCGCAGGCCGGCAACAGCAGCGCCAAGCCGGCGAGCAAAGCTAAGGTCCACAAACGGCGCTTTTGGGACGATTTCACGGAAAAACTCTCCATTTGTTGTTTCCTCCTGCTTGTAATTCAACTTTCAAATTGATGTCATGGGAAGGGCGAGTCTTACTCGTTCCCGGCGCCGAACCACGTGAATACCCGGCGGCGATTGGATTGTGGAAAAATCTCTGGTTGCGGGAACTATTGAATTAGAACTTAATTACTCGAATTATACCGAACTATGGCCGCTGCGCTGGCTGGCAATCAGGATGTGAATTAAATTCGCCGGGCTGCGGGACAACTTCGTTCACCCCTGCACAGGATCTTGAGGCTATAATCGAGGCGTTTGCCTGGAATATCCCGATCATCGGGAAAAAAGATTGATCATAAGGAGGCAAGATGTCGGGCTCAGTTATCGAGAGTATTTACAACGAGCGCCAGAGCAGGCTGGCGACAGTCATGGAGAAGGCCGGCTTCGAGGCGGTGGCGATCAACGCGGGTCCCACGCTGTTCTACCTGACCGGCCTGCATTTCCACCTGAGCGAACGGCCCGTAGTAGGGATCTTTACTCCACAAGGACCAGTGACAATGGTCCTGCCGGAGCTGGAAAGCGGCAAGCTAGCAGGACTCCCGTATCCTGTACTTTCGTTCCCTTATGGAGACGATCCGGCAGGCTGGGAAAGCGCTTTCCGGGAAGCTGCTGCAACAGCCCGGATTTCTGGCGCGCGGCTTGGGGTGGAGCCACGGCGCTTGCGAGTGCTCGAGATGCGCTTCCTCGAGTCGGCTGCACCGGGGGCGGAATTCCTGTCCGCCGAGAGCCTGATCGCTGCACTGCGAATGCACAAAGACACCAGAGAGATCGCAGCCATGCGCCAGGCGGTAGCCATCGCAGAGCGCTCACTAAAGGATACCTTGCCCCTTATCCGGAGCGGGATGAGCGAGCGCGAACTCGCCCGGAAGATCACAACGCAGCTCCTCCGGCATGGATGCGACCCGGAGCTCCCCTTCCAGCCAATCGTGGCTTCCGGTTCGAACAGCGCCAACCCGCACTCTTCACCATCGGACCGGCTCATTGCGGAAGGGGACCTGCTCATCCTGGATTGGGGAGCAAATCACGGAGGCTATTTTTCTGACCTGACTCGCACCTTTATGATCGGTCGGGTGGACCCGGAGTTGAAGAAGATCGCCGGGGTCGTGTCACAGGCAAACGAAGCCGCCCGGGCAGCGGTCAGACCAGGCGTGGCCGCTTCCACCGTCGACCGGGCCGCGCGCCAGGTGATCGAGGAGGCAGGATATGGAGAGTACTTCATCCACCGCACCGGGCATGGTCTGGGGCTGGAGGTGCACGAAGAGCCTTACATTTACGCCGGCAATCCCATGACCCTCGAGCCGGGGATGACCTTCACGATCGAGCCTGGAATCTACCTGCCGGGACGTGGCGGCGTGCGGGTGGAAGACAACGTGGTTGTCACCGATGAGGGCGCGGAAACATTGAGCACGCTGGACCGGACGCTGTTCGCCATTTGATATAATCTGCTCACGTACTTGCCGCAGAGTCATCTTATCCAGGGAAATTGATTATGTACATCGATCCAAATTCTGGCGGTATGCTTTTCCAGGTGCTGCTCGTCATCCTCGGGGCATTCACCGGGGCGGTCTTTTTATTCTACGGCCGGATCAAGATGGGCATCGCCCGCCTCCGGCGGGTCCTCCGGGAAAGACGCCCAGGGGGGAGCGCCTCCGACTCAACATCTGAGCCGTGAAGCGGTTTGCTGCGTTCACGGATTTTTTCCTGAAACGGTACTCCAGGCAGGGGCTTTGGTCGCTGTTCCTGACGGTGGCTTTCGTTCCCCATACCTGGACCCTGGTCCTGGCGTTCCGCGACCTCTCCTGGGTGACGGAACGATCCAACGCCTGGGACGCTGTGGGCCTCACGGCTTATGGGCTGATCTTTGCTTTCCTCGAGAGCCTGGTCATCTTCGCCGTCGCAGCGCTGCTGGGATTATTCGTCTCCTCAAAGTGGGAGGAAAACAGGCGCATCGCAGCGCTGTCCTTCCTGGCGTTGAATGCTTTCCTGTGGGCTGCATTGGGTCAGCTCGCTTTTCTCCTGGATTTTTCTTTACCTGAGGAGCTGGCTCGCATCCTGATACAGTCAGGGCATCCGGTGAGATTCCTGTACGCGGGCAGCCTGGCGCTGGTCTTGTCGACCGTCCTGGCGCCGACCTGGTTAATCCTGCGTTCCGATCGCATGCTCAGATTTGTCAGGGCGTTCACCGGACGGCTGAGTCTGATGTCCTCATTCTATCTTCTCTTCGATCTGGCGGCGCTGGTCATCGTCGTGGTACGCAATGTCACATGAAGCTCCAAACATGGATTCGAACCTCGATCGGCGTGAATTCCTGAAGCTCGCTGGGCTGTTATCGCTGGGCTATGCGATTCATAGCAAGGGAATTGCGCCCGCGGCAGTCCCGCAAGCCCGCCGGGAGAACATCCTCGTGGTCGTGTACGACGCGCTCTCCGCGCACAATGTGTCGCTGCACGGATACCGGCGGGATACCACTCCCAACCTCGCCAGGCTGGCGGAGCGGGCGATCGTTTACCACAACCATTACGCCGGGGGCAACTTCACGACTCCGGGGACGGCATCTCTCCTGACGGGAGCTCTGCCCTGGACGCACAGGGCTTTCGTCCACGATGGGAAGGTCTCCGATTCTTTTGTATCGAGGAGCATCTTTCATGTGTTCCCAGATCACTACCGGATCGCCTACTCGCACAATCCCCTGGTCAATACCCTGTTGGGTCAGTTCAAGGAAGACCTCGACGAATACATCCCACAAGAGAGGCTTTTCCTGGCGAGCGATGGGATCCTCCGGGCGCTGTTCAAGAACGATGAGGATATCGCCACGGTGAGCTGGGCAAGAACGATCAAAAGGCAAGAGGAGGGGTACAGCTATTCTCTGCTCCTGTCTCACCTTTACGAACGGTTTCGCGAGCGCCGCATCGCAGGTCTCAAGCCAGATTACCCCCGCGGAATCCCCCACATCAGCACCGACAATTATTTCCTGCTCGAACAGGCGACCGACTGGATCAGCAGCCGTTTAAGAGAGCTCCCGCAGCCTTTCCTGGGGTATTTCCATTTTCTCCCGCCGCATTTCCCCTACAAGACCCACCGGGATTTCTACGGGAAGTTCCAGGGGGATGGCTGGCAGCCACCCGATAAACCGGTCGATTTTGCTTTTAACCAGGGTAAGAGCCAGGAAAGACTGCTCGAGTGGCGCACCTGGTACGACGAGTTCATTCTGTACGCCGACAGGGAGTTTGGCAGGCTGTTCGATCACCTGGCAGCAAGCGGGCTGCTGGAGGACACGTGGGTCGTGTTCACCTCAGACCACGGCGAGATGTTCGAGCGTGGGATCAGCGGTCACCTGACGCACGCCCTCTACCAGCCGGTCATCCGGATCCCGTTGATGATCTTCGAACCGGGACGGGATGAGAGAGTGGACGTTCACACCCCGACGAGCGCGATCGACGTCCTGCCGACCTTACTCCAGTTGGTCGGAGAGGCCATCCCGGACTGGGTTGAGGGGGAAGTGCTCCCGCCGTTTGGGCGGAGGAGCCCGGACCCGGAACGAAAGCTGTACGCACAGGTCGCCCGAGACAACGATCCCACGGCCCCCCTCACGCATGCCTCCCTCATGGTTCTGGAGGGATCCTATAAACTGACCCGCTACTTCGGGTACGGCAGACTGGGGGAGGCGAGGGAACGGATCGAGCTGTACGACTTGGAGGCAGACCCCGAGGAATTGAATGAACTATCCACGATCGAGAAAAACAAGACCGAAGAGCTGCTCATTGAACTGGATGATAAGCTGGCAGAGGTCAATGCGCCGTATCTCTGATTGCCATGAAACGTGATCTGCTGCTGATTGCCATTTCGATGTTTGCCTGGGGGCTGGGAGAGGGGATGTTCCTGTACTTCCAGCCCATCTACCTGGAGCAGCTGGGTGCCGACCCCGTCGCGATCGGGAGCATCCTCGGCGGATTCGGCCTGGCGATGACCATCTCTCACATCCCGGCAGGCTACCTGGCGGATCGATTTGGACGCAAACCGCTGTTGGTAGCGGCCTGGGTCCTTGGGACGCTGGCGACCTGGACGATGGCTTTCGCCGGGACGCTGGCGGTATTCGTGGCTGGCTTGCTGCTCTATGGGATTACCTTGTTCGTAATGTCGCCCTTGCAGAGCTACGTGGCCGCAGCGCGAGGCAAGCTCTCGGTCGGGCGGGCGATCACCCTGATTTCGGCGGGATTCAACCTGGGGGCCGTGATCGGGCCCTGGCTGGGGGGGAGAATAGGCGACCAGCTGGGGATCCGGCAGACCTACTTCATCGCCGGGTCGATCTTTATCGCGTCCACGTTCATTCTCCTTTTCATTCGTCCTCAACCGGTCGAAGGGAAAACCGCGAGCGGAAGAGACAGAGGCTGGATCTCTTCTCCGCGCTACATGGTCTACATGGGGGTGATCTTCGTGGCGATCTTCGCCACGTACCTGCCCCAGCCGCTCACACCGAACTACCTGTCAAACCAGGGTGGGTTGAACCTGAGCCAGGTCGGCAGCCTGTATTCGGTCGCCAGCGTCGGGGTCGTGGTGCTGAACCTCGTCCTGGGGGCGCTGCCGGCCAGGATCGGGTTCCTGCTGGGGCAGGCAGCAGTCGGGATTTTCTCGCTGCTCCTCTGGTCCGGGACCGGGCTGGCCTGGTACCTGCCAGCCTTTTTGCTGCTCGGCGGGTTCCGGACCGCCAAGGCGCTGGGGATGGCGCAGGTGAGGGAGCTGGCGCCCTCCGAAAGGATGGGATTGGCCTTTGGCCTTTCCGAGACGGTGGCCGCCGCCGCTGTGGTCCTCGCCCCTCTGCTGGCAGGCTACCTGTACTCGCTTAACCCGCGTGCGATGTACCCCCTGGCAGGGTCCCTGATACTGATTTCGCTGGTGGTCAGCGCCGTCTTTTCTCCTGCCAGGAAGCAGCCAGAAGAGGGACCGGCTGGAACTGTACCGGTCGGAATAGAGATCGATCAGGGTTCTTAAAAGCGGTCGAACCTGATCGCCAGGGAAGGATGGTCTCGATGGGAACCTATTATGACCTCGGCATCTGGCTGGTCCTGTACGTGCAGAGCTGGGGAACGTGGCTCTTGAGCCCCATGGAGTTCTTTTCATTCCTGGGGAGCGAACAGTTCTTCCTGCTGGTCATGCCATTCCTGTACTGGTGCCTGGATACCGGTCTTGCGCGACGGATAGGTTTCATATTGATTCTCGGAAACAGCCTGAACGTCATTTTAAAGCTGGCCTGGCACAGCCCGCGGCCATTCTGGTACACACGGGAGGTAAGCGCCTACGCATTCGAGGGCTCTTTCGGCGTGCCGTCAGGTCACGCCCAGAATTCCGCTGCAGTGTGGGGGGTCCTGGCAGCCTCGTTGGCGAAGAACTGGATTACAGGAGCCGCCGTCCTGCTCGTGTTCTTAATCGGCCTGTCCAGGGTGTATCTGGCGGTCCATTTTCCTCAAGACGTGCTGGTCGGCTGGCTGATCGGCGGCGCGGTGCTGTGGCTGTACCTGCGCCTGGAAGGACCCGTCAAGGACTGGTTGGAGAAAAGGAGCCTGGGGGCACAGGCCCTGACCGCGCTCCTGGCTTCCCTGGCGTTCGTTGCTATCGGTGGGCTTGTGCGGTTCACCCTGAACGACTGGGCGCTCCCAGTGGAATGGATCGAGAACGCACGCGCCGCTTTCCCAGACGAAGAGATCAACCCTCTGAGCCTGGAAGGACTGCTGACCTCCGCCGGGGCTTTGTTCGGTTTCGCCGGCGGGATCGCCTGGCTCGAGGCGCGCGGGGGGATGGATGTCTCGGGCGCCTGGTGGAAGCGCGGCCTGCGCTTCCTCATTGGTGTCGCCGGCGTGGTTGCCCTGTGGGCAGGGCTGGGGGCCATCTTCCCGGCGGGGGAGATTCTGGCGGCGTATGCGCTGCGCTACCTGCGGTACGCCCTGGTCGGTTTTTGGATTGCTGCCCTCGCTCCGGAAGTGTTCCTCAAAATCGGACTGGCTAAAAGATAAACAAATAGACTTCGGAAATTTATTTTTAATATTTCCGAAGTCTTCCTATCAGTCTTCTTTCGCGGCCGCCTGCTCTTTCTGCCGGGCGGCGATGATCTCCTGGGCCAGGTGGGCCGGGACGACTTCGTAATGGGAGAATTCCATGGTGAAGACGCCGCGCCCGCCGGTGATCGACCGCAGATCGGTCGTGTACCGCTGCATCTCAGCCAGGGGGACCTGGGCTGTGACTACCGAACGGCCTTTCTCTGTGTTCATGCCCTGGACCCGGGCGCGGCGGGTGTTCAGGTCGCCAAGCACGTCGCCCATATTGCCCTCCGGCACCGTGATCTCGACGTTCATAATCGGTTCGAGCAGGACGGGAGCGGCGTCCTTGACGGCCAGTTTGAACGCCTCGCGGCCGGCGATCTCGAACGCGACCGGCTTGGAGTCGACCGGGTGCTCTTTGCCGTCGACCACGGCCACCCTGACCTTTTCGACCGGATAGCCGGCCAGCACTCCGCTCTGCATCACGCCGCGCACGCCTTTCTCGATGGCGGGCATGAAATTGCTCGAGATGGCCCCGCCGAAGACCTCATTTTTGAATTCGAAGTTTTCGTCGGTTAACGGCTCCACCCGCATGTGCACCTCGGCGAACTGGCCCGCGCCCCCAGTCTGCTTCTTGTGGCGGTATTGAGAGGTCCCAACCTTCGTGATCGTCTCGCGATAAGGGACCCGGGGCTCTTCGATGTTCAGGCCGGTCTGGAACTTGGTCTCCGCCTTGCGGATGGCGACGTCGATGTGCTGATCGCCCATGCCCTGCAGGATGGTCTGGTTGGTGCTGGGTTCCTGGTGCCAGGAGAGGGTCATGTCCTCCTCGCACAGCCGGGTGAGGGTGGGGCTGATCTTGGCCGAATCGGCCTGCGTCTTGGGGGTGAGGGCGACTTGGTAGAGGGCATGGGGGTAAGTTGGCACCGGCAGTTCGAGGGGATGGCCTCGATCGCAGATCGTGTCGCCGGTCGAGGTCACCGAGAGCTTGGGCACAGTCACGATGTCCCCGGCGTGGGCGGTCTTGACCGGGATGGCCTCTTTCCCCCGCAGCAGGTTCAGGTTGCCGAGCCGCTCTTCGGCCGCTTTCGTCTGGTTCCAGACGCGGATGTCGACGTGGAGCATGCCGGAATACAGGCGGAAATAGGTGATTTTGCCGACGAAAGGATCGGCAGTCGTCTTCCAGACGTACGCCGCCAGGGGACCGTTGTCGACCGCTTTGAGCTGCTCTTCACCCTGGGTACCCTTGGCGATCACGGGGGGGATGTCGGCGGGGGATGGCATCAGCTCGATCGCCGCGTCGAGCAGCGGGGCGATGCCGATCTCGGCCGAGCCGGCAGCCACCAGCACGGGCACATAGGCGCGGCTGCGCACCACGCTCACCAGGCCGCGCAGGATCTCTTTCGCGTCCAGGTTCTCGCCTTCCAGGTACTTCATGAGGAGCTCGTCCTCTCCCTCCGCCGCGACTTCGACCAGCTCGCTGCGGGCCGCTTCGACCTCGGACATAAATTCGGCCGGGATCTCGACGGCAGTCTTCCCGTCGCCGGGGTAGGCTTTCATCGTCAAAAGGTCGAGCACCCCCTTGAAGTCCTGTTTCTCGCCCCAGGGGAGCTGCAGGGGGATCAGGCGGATCTCGGATATGTCCTGGACCGAATCCAGCGCTTTGCGGAAGTTGGCGTTGTCGCGGTTCATCTTATTGATCACGACGAACCGCGGGAGGTTGAAGGTATCGCAATAATTCCAGGCGATCTCGGTGCCGACCTCCGCGCCGGCGACCGAGTCGACCACCACGATCGCGCCGTCGGAGACGCGGAGCGCAGAGATCATCTCTCCGATGAAATCTGTGTACCCGGGTGTATCCAAGAAGTTGATCTTGTGATCCTTATACTCGATGGGGATGACTGCAGTCGATAAAGAAATTCCACGCCGAATTTCTTCGTCTTCGAAGTCCGCGACGGTCGTGCCGTCCTCGATCTTGCCCAGGCGAGTGGTCGCCCCCGTGACGTGCAGGAACGCTTCCGCAAGCATGGTCTTGCCGGCGCTGCTGTGGGAGACCAGGGCGATGTTGCGGATGAATTCTGTGGTGTATGCTTTCATGAAAAGGAGTTCTCCTGATGGGAGGCTGCACCCGGGCAGGCGCAGCCCTTGATTTGGACGGCTTGATTTTAAGGGAAGTCGCGCCGGTTGTCAAAGACATGGTATAAGGAAATCTCTAATAGGGTAAAATTTTTATGATTAAGTTCACATTCGCGGTCATCCAACTCTCGTGAGAATCCTTTTTCTATTCCTCGACGGCGTCGGGCTGGGCGAGGACGATCCTGGCGTCAATCCCTTCGCCCGGGCGGCGATGCCCAATTTACAGGCGTTGTTGGAGGGGAACAGGCTGCTCAAGCGCGCCGCCGCTCCTGGTCACTCGCTGGAGACGGACCGGGCCACGCTGCTCGCGCTGGACGCCAGCCTGGGCGTCGGGGGCAGGCCGCAATCAGCGACCGGGCAGGCAGTCCTGTTCACTGGGAGGAACGTCCCCGCAGAGCTCGGATACCACTACGGTCCCAAGCCAAACCGGGAGGTGGCGGAGACCCTGCGCAACGGGAACCTGTTCAGCCTGCTGCGAGAGAGAGGCCTTCGGTGTGCCCTGCTCAACGCTTACCCCCCGCGCTACTTCTCCGGGATTCGGTCGGGAAGGCGGCTGTACTCCTCGATCCCCCTGGCAGTCACCAGCGCGGGCATCTCCCTGATGGGGGAAGAGGACCTGCATGCCGGTCATGCGCTGTCGGCGGATTTCACGGGCCGGGGATGGCGCGAGCGGTTCGGCCTGGATGAGACTCTGCTGATGGCGCCGGAGGCTGCGGGTGCCCGCCTGGCGGACTTGTCCGCGGCGTACGATTTTTCCCTCTTCGAATACTGGTTGAGCGACATCGCCGGGCACAGGCAGGACATGGAGGCGGCGTGCAGCCTGCTGGAGGAGTTCGACCGGGTGATCTCCGGCCTCCTGGCAGCCTGGGACGACCGGCACGGCCTGGTCCTGCTCACCTCCGACCACGGCAACCTGGAAGACCTGAGCACGCGGCGCCACACCGAAAACCAGGTGCCCTGCCTGTTGATCGGAGCACGCGAGGACAGGCGAACTTTCTCGAACGGGCTGCGCGATCTCACCGGGATCGCCCCGGCGATCCTGCGCGCCTTCGAAGCGGGGATATAATTATTCCTCTATCGAGGTCATCGAAACGCTGAACGTTTCGATGTGTCACGGCTGGATGGTGATCGAGGCCGCCCGCGCTGCGCTCGAAGGGAAAAGCCTTTCCGATATCGTGGAGCTGGTCAAGGGGATGATCTCGATCACGCGCATGATCCAGACCGCGGACACCCTCAAGTATCTCTACATGGGCGGAAGCCTGCTCAACATCAAGCCGCTGATCGGTATGGAGGAGGGCTTGATCGTCCCGTTGGGCGCCGCGCGCAGCCGGAGCCGGGCTTATCAGATCATGGTCGAGAAGGTCGAGGCGGCGGCAGGGTACCTCGAGAAGATCAAGATCGCCTACATGCACGCGGCCGCGCGGGAGGAGGCGGAGAAGATCAATGCCCTGGTGGAGGAAAGGCTGACGGTTGTGGAAGCGTTCATCGCCGAGCTCTCGCCGGCGCTCGGCGTCCACACCGGTCCGGGAACAGCCAGGCTTACGCTGTCGGTTCAGCCATCGACTCCTTGTGCTCGCGGATCAGTTCGCGGCGCAGGATCTTGCCGACGGTGGTCTTGGGCAGTTCGGTCCGGAATTCGACCAGGGTGGGGACCTTGTATTTGGCCAGGCGCTCCTTGCACCAGTCTCTGACCTCGTCTTCGGTCAGCGTCTCGCCGGGCTTGACGACGACCCACGCCTTGACCGTTTCGCCGCGATAGGGGTCGGGCACGCCCGCCACACCCACTTCCAGCACCTTGGGGTGCTCGGCGATGACTTCTTCCACTTCCCGCGGCCAGACCTGGTAGCCGCCGGGTTTGATCAGCTCTTTCTTCCGGTCGACGATGTAGAAATAACCATCTTCATCCATGCGGGCGATGTCGCCGGTGTACAGCCAGCCCTCGCGCAGGGTGTTGGCGGTCTCGGTGGGCATGTTGTGATAGCCCTTCATGACCTGAGGACCCTTGACCACCAGCTCGCCGATCTCGCCGGGGGGCAGCACGGTCATGCCGTCATCCAGGCTGACGATGCGGCAGTCCACGTCCGGCAGCGGAAGGCCGATCGATCCGGTGCGATTCTCTCCCTTGAGCGGGTTGCAGTGCGTGGCGGTGGGCGCCTCGGATAAGCCGTAGCCCTCGAAGACCACTCCGCCGGTAAGGGCCTCGAATTTCTCTTTCGTCTCGCGCATCAGCGGCGCCGAGCCGGAGATGCAGGCTTTGATCGAGGAGAGGTTGAACTTCCCGGCCAGCACATCGGGGTGGTTGTTGATGGCGTTGTAGAGCGTCGGCACGCCGGGGAAGATCGTGGTCTTGTATTTCTCGATGCTGGTGAGGACGTCTTTCAAATCCCGGGGATTGGGGACCATGACCATGCCAGCGCCGGTGCGGATGGCGAAGAGCATCCCCGCCACCATCCCGTAAACGTGGAAGAGGGGGATCGCCATGAGGACGGTCTCTTTGCCGTCCTCCGCGGACGGCATCCACATGCGGATCTGGAGGGCATTGGCGACCAGGTTGCGGTGCATGGCGATCGCGCCCTTCGATATCCCTGTCGTGCCGCCGCTGTACTGGAACAGGGCGTCGTCGTCCGGGCTGACCTCGACTTTGGGGCGGTCTTCCGGTTTATGGCGGGCGATGAGGTCCTGCATCCAGTAGTCTCCGCTGCCCAGCTGGACCCGGAACCCCCCTTTCTTCTCCCGGGTGAGCGTGAACAGGAAGGACAGGATCGGCGGAAGGAATTCTTTGAGGTTCGTGACGACCAGGGTCTTGAGGCGAGTCTTGGGCTGGACCTCTTTGATCAGGTTGTAGAAGTTGCTCATCACGAGCATGACTTCGATCCCGGCATCGTTGGTCTGGTGTTCGATCTCGCGGGCGGAATACAGGGGGTTGGTCGCCACAACGACCGCGCCGAGCTTGAGAATGGCGAAATACGCCAGGACGAACTGCGGCGTGTTAGGCATGAAAATACCCACCCGGTCTCCCTTCTTCACCCCCAGGCTGGCGAGTCCGGCTGCCAGGCGATCGGTCAGATCGTTCATTTCCCGGTAAGATACCTTTGCTCCCTTGAAAATGGTGCAGGGGGAGTCAGGATATTTTCGGGCAGCTTCCTCGAGAAGGTAGAAAAGAGGGACTTCCGGGTAATCAATGTGATGAGGCACCCCCTCATCGTACCGGGCAAGCCAGGGCTTTTCGCTCATGGTGTTCCTCCTTTGAATGAACAGCGGACGGTACGAAACGGAAGACGAATCGATATTGGATTGTTCCGAGAACTAAAAATAGTATAGATTCATTTTTGGGGGTTGTCAACTAATCCTAACCAGTCGCGGATAGATTTCTCGATCTCGTCGCATACGTGGGGGTGGGCGGTGAACCAACGGATCTCGGGATCGGACCGTTTGAACCAGTTTGCCTGGCGGCGGACGAACTGGCGGGTCCGCCGTCTGATGCGCGCCACCGCCTCGTCCAGGGAGAGCTGCCCCTGGAGATAGGCCGCGATCTCCTGATAGCCGATCGCCGACAGCGCCGGGAGGTCGGAGGCATAACCCCGCTCCAGCAGGTCTTGTACTTCCCGGACCAGTCCCGCCGCGAGCATATTCTCGATCCGGGCGTCGATCCGGGCGTAGAGCTCCGGCCGGGGCAGGTCGAGGCCGATCGAAAGCATCCGGTACGGAGCGCCGCCGGAGCGCCGCTGCTCTGAAAAGGGACGGCCGCTGTGCAGGATCACCTCCAGGGCGCGGATCGTGCGGCGCAGATTGCGGTGATCGATGGCCGCGGCCGCCGCCGGATCGAGGACTGCCAGGCGGGCATGCAAGCCCCGAGCGCCGATCTCTGCCGCCCAGCTCTCCAGGGCAGCGCGCAAACGCAGGTCTGGATGCGCCAACGGGATCTGCCACCCATGCAGGATGGCGCGGAGGTACTGGCCGGTGCCGCCGACCAGGAATGGCAGGCGCCCCCTGGATTGGATATCTTCGATCGCCTGCCGGGCGGATCTTTGATACAGGGCCAGGCTCCAGGTCTGGTCCGGGTCGGCAGCGTCGATCAGGTGGTGCGGCACACGCGCGCGCTCTTCCGAAGTGGGCTTGGCGGTCCCGATATCCATGCCGCGGTAGAGCAGGCGAGAATCGGCGGAGACGATCTCGCCGTTCAGGCGGGCAGCCAGCTGCAGGGCGACTTGTGTCTTGCCGACCGCGGTGGGTCCCAGGATGACGACCAGAGGCTCCTTGGCTGGGTTCACCGGATCAGTCGCGGACAGCATTTTCGAAGTGGTGAATCACCGGATTCTCGTCTCTCCGGAAGAATTCGATAGCGATCACGTCGATGCGCCAGCTGCCGTTAAGTTCAGGGTGCTCCTGAAGGTAGTACTGCGCAGCGTCCCGCAGGTGGGCTTGCTTGCGTGGGGTGACCGACAGCTCAGGCGGCCCGAATTTCGTCGAGGCGCGGGTCTTGATCTCGAAAAAAACAAGAACCGGTTCGTGTTCTGATGGCAGCGCCGTTCCCCGATCTGGCTCGAACCCGACCAGGTCGATCTCGCCATACGGCGTGCGGGCATTCCGTTCGAGAATGATGTAGCCCTGCCGGGAGAGATACTCCGCTGCCAGCGACTCCCCCCAACGACCGAGGGACTGCCGGGTGGAAGTCACAGGTCCTCCTTTGCGAGGCGGCGGGTCAAGCGCGTCCAGAAGCTGCGTTTTCGCCGGGATGACGCTTGCACCAGGCGTTCGTAGTGGGTAAGCATGACTTCGGTCGTATGCTTTATGGAGAATGCTTCCACCGCCTCCCTGGCGCGCCGGGACATAAGAGCGCGGCTCTCATTTTCGACGACCATGCGGGTCAGCTTGGCGGTGAATACTGCCAGGTCTTCTTCAGGAGCGAGCAGGCCGGTCACGCCATCTTCCACGGTGTCGCTGATGCCAGGCGAAGCGATGCCGACCACCGGCAGCCCGGCGGCCATGGCCTCGATCACAGAGAGCGGATGCACCTCGGTTACCGAAGCTGTGACGAAGGCATCCGCCATACTCAAGTAGGCAGGCAGTTCTCGATAAGGGATCATCCCGGTGAATACCACGCGGTCAGCGATGCCCATATAGCCGGCGCGATCCATCAGGTTGTCCTTTTCCGGGCCGTCGCCGATGACCAGCAGCCTGACCTGATCGTAAGTCTTCGTCAGTCCGGCAAAGGCGCGCAGCAGGAACACCAGGTTTTTTTCCGGACCCAGGCGTCCCATGTAGGTCAAGATAACGTCGGTCGGTTTGAACCCCAGCTGCTCGCGAGGGATGGTCTTGTCCGGAAAGCGGAAAGGTTCGATATCAACGCCGTTCGGGACGACCTCAATTGGAGCATCCACCCCCAGCCGGCGCAGGACATCCCGCAGCCCGTGCGATGGGGCGATGACCAGGTCACAGGAACGGCAGAACGGCGGCAGGTAGGCCCGCAGAAAGGCATCTCCCAGAGCTTCGGGGATCACAGGCAGGTAAGCCTGGACGTAAAGGTCATAGCGGGTATGGTTCGTGAAGACGATAGGGATGCCTTCCGGTCTGCAGTAGCGGATGGCAAGCCTGCCGCTGGTGAACGGGTGGTGGACATGCACCAGGTCCATCGTGCGGAGGAGCTTCTGCGCCTGGTTGGAGTAACGGACGCTGATGTACAGACCGGTGTCCACGATGGGCAGGCCCCGGGTGCGGACGATGTTCGGCTCATCATCGTCGTAGTCGTCTCCACCGAAAGTGAAGACATATACTTCGTGACCGACAGCTTCCAGGGAGCGCTTGTTGAGCGAGATGTAGCTGGTTACCCCGCTGACGTGCGGCTTGTAAGCGTCTGCCAACATCCCAATCCGCATCGGATTCTTCTCCGGCATACTCTGAACATGGATGATTGCTCTCATTATACGCCAAGGTTTGGGAGGGTCTCATTCGAGAAATCGGTTAAAATGCTCGCGTGGTCAGACCCAGTCATCTACCCAAGGCGGACCGGCTCAGCGTGGTCGCGGCGACGATCCTGCTGGCCTATGGCGCGACGCGCTTCATTGATCTGCCGGAACGTTCCGTGAGCGTCCAGTTGCCGGGGCTGTTCCTGGAATACGAGCTGGACGTGTATACATTCGTCGCGCTGCTGGTCGCCGGGCTGACCGCTACCGGGGCAGACCAGCTCCTGCGCGATCATCCAGCCCTCGGGACGAAAAGGACCTACGAGCACTGGCTTCTGCCTGCCCTGACGGCGTGGACCCTGGCAGTCACGCTCTACCAGCTGCCCGTTGGGGCGGAGTGGCTGGCCAGTTTCGCCGCTGGCGGCGCACTGCTGATGCTGGTCTTGATCGCCGAATACATCGCGGTCGACTCTCGAGATGTCAGATTCCCGGTGGCAACTGCCGGACTGACTGCGGTCTCTTTCGCTTTGTTTTTGCTGCTGGTGATCGCCATGCGTTCAGCAGGACTGCGCCTGTTTTTCATCTTGCCGGGGGTCTCTTTCTCCTATGCGCTCGTCTGCCTGCGCACCCTGCACCTGCGTCTGGGGAAATGGCTCGTCATGCAGTCTATTGTCCTGACGCTGATCGTAGCCCAATTTACAGCCGGCCTGCACTACTGGCCTATCTCCCCGATCGCATACGGCCTGGCCGTGATGGGACCGGCGTATGCGCTGACCAGTCTGATCGGGGCGCTGACTGAGGGAGAACCTGTCAAAAAGGCGCTGGTCGAGCCTGGCGTCGTGCTGGCAGTTGTGTGGGGGATCGCTGTGTGGACATCCTGAAGCCTCTCCCTCCCGAAAAAATCCTTCTGCAGCGCAGTCACTGGCAGGAGATGCTGGCTGACGTCACCCGGCGCGAACACGAAGAAGCGTGCGGGCTGGTGCCAGGGAAGGGAGTGACCAGCCTGGCGGTGATCCCGATGGCGAACGCACTCCACAGCCGGGTCCGTTTCCGGCTCGATCCGGAAGAGCAGTTTGAGGCTTTTCGGAGGATCGCGGGGAATGGCTGGGAGCTGCTTGCGATCTACCATTCACACCTGGATGGGCCGCCGGGACCCTCGCCGGTAGATGTTGCCGAGGCGACCTACCCTGAAGTAGTCTACCTGATCTGGTCCAGAATCAAGGGGAAATGGGAATGCCGCTGTTTCCTGATCTCCTCCGGACTGTTCCGGGCAGTCACAGTGGTCGTGATCGACGACCTTCAACAGAGTCACCCGCCGTCTTCGTCGTCCGAAGAGGCCGGGGGTTTGCCGACCATCTTCTCGTAGAGTGCCCTCAGGTTGCGACGGTGGAGCTCCTCCGCCAGCCCGCCGATCAGGACCCGGCTTTTCCCGCTCTCTTCGACGGTCACTTCGGCGAGCATATCCCAGGCGTACTTTCGCCGGGACGCTTTACGGACTGCCTTCCGGATGGTAGAAAGGTATGCCAAGTTGTCCTTGATGGCGCCCTCTATCTCCCCGCGCAGGACGATGTCCCCGTGCCCCTGGATGACGTTTTCCAGCCCCAGCTTGCCGATTTTCTTGAGCGAGGCGAGCATGTCATCCGGGTCGCCGTCGACAATGTAAGGCAGGGGCATGAAGACATCCCCGGCGAACAAAACCCGGTCTTCTTCGACAAGGACTCCGATGTTATCCGGGCTGTGCCCTGGCAGGGGCAGCAGGGTGAGAGTCTTCTTGCCGACTCGCAGGCTCAGGCTGCCCTCGCTGAAGGTGAGGTGGGGGAGGACGATCTTGATCTGCCGGAAGGTAGTGCTGCCGCTGCGCGCTGCCTCCAAAGAGGCGCGGCCGCGGGTGTCCAGCAGGTCGCGGCAGAGCGAGTGGGCGATGACGGTCGCGCCCGGGATCAGGCTGTTCCCCCAGGTGTGATCGGCGTGGTAGTGTGTGTTGATGATGTACCGAATCGGTACCTGCAATTCCTGCTCGATGAAATTCCGGACCTCGAGAGTCTCCTCCGGGAGAGCCAGGGTATCGATCAGGACTGCCCAGTTCGGACCGACGACAGCGCCGGCGGTGACCTGGGCGTAGATCTCGCTCTGGAAAGAGTACACGTTCTCCGCTACGCGCTTACGCTGGACCATTGCCTTTGCCTGATTTCGAATTCAGCCGGACTTTCGCGTTCCACCGCCGATCGGGACAGGCCCTCCCCAACCAGCGCCTCCGCAACTAGAGAAGAATAGCACAATTTGAGAACAAAAGTCAAGAGAGTTTGACATAATTTACAGATTTCAAGGACCCTCCCGCATCGCCACGATATGGCGGGAGGGAGAAGGCGTTTCGGTCAGCGAGCTCAAATGAGCGAAGGACGGTTGGATGTCTTCAGCGATGGGGTGCTCCCACTCATTATAATTCGCTTGACAGCCTTATTCTGCTCAGGTACAATCCCTGAACCGATACCCTGGGAAAGGGGCCTGTGGCGCAGCTGGGAGCGCGCTTCAATCGCACTGAAGAGGTCGCGGGTTCGAATCCCGCCAGGTCCACCATGGCAGGGATGAAGGCGGAAGGCCTGTCCTGGCCAGCAGGCCAGGGCCTGTCCTGGCCGTCAGGCCAGGGATGAACTGTGATGGTAAATCTTTCATCCTTCGTCCTTACAAAACCGGGCCCATAGCGCAGTTGGGAGCGCGTCTCAATGGCATTGAGAAGGTCGAGGGTTCGAATCCCTCTGGGTCCACCAAAACCAAGGATGAAGGCAGATGGCTGAGCAAGGATAAAGCAGGGTCTGCAATCTCATCCTTCTAGAGCCTGGCAGGAGTAGTAGACCATCCAGCAGCGAGCCGGGAGAGCGAGGTGAAAGCCCGGCGGGGTGTCCCTGGAACACAGCCTGAACAGCGGGGTCGAACTCGCCTGCCGTCCTGGTTTACTCTGGAAATCAGAGGCACCAGGGTGGGCTTCGCCGGTGAGCAGAATCCACGACGGGACGGAGTTTACCTGAGCGCTTTGTGGATCCCTTAGCCGGCGGCGGGATACGCCCGTTACCGCGTGCCAGAGCGGCGCTTCAAACGTTTGAAGGTTGATGAGCATTGCCCCCGGGAACTTCAACCGGTCGACAGGCCAGGTGAGATGGGCAATTGCCCGGCATGCTACCTTCTAACCCTTGAAACGCAAGCAGGGTGGTACCGCGAAGCAGATCCTTCGTCCCTGTGACGAAGGGTTTTTTTGTTATTTTTGATTGAGGATTTTTAATCAAAAGGAAAAATTCGAAAGAGTCAAACATGGAAAGCATTACACTGGCTGCCAGCTGGCACCCGCGAGGAGAACTCTCCCGATTCTATACACTGCTCCCGAGATTGGAGCCAGCTTATTCCGGAATCGTAATCTCTCTGCCGCCTGATGTGGACCCCTCCGTCGTGGCTGAACTGGACGCCATCCGGCAGGTGAGAGTGGTCCGCACCGAAAACTGGTCCTGGGGACGCTTCAGCGCGGTGGAAGAAGCGCTCGGGTTCGAGGCGGGCCACATTCAATACGCAGACCTGGACCGCCTGCTGAGGTGGGTGGAAACCAGGCCTGGTGAGTGGCGTGCGACGCTGGACCGGGCCGGCCGGTCCGACTGCCTGATCATCGGGCGCACACCCCGGGCTTACGCGACGCACCCGAGGGCGCTTGTGCAGACGGAGGCGATCAGCAACCTGGTGGTATCGCACCTGCTGGGGATGAAAATGGACGTCAGCGCCGGCGCAAAGTTATTCAGCCGGGCTGCGGCGGAGTACATCATCCGGGACTGCCGGCCTATCGGAGTCGATGGTCACGCGCTGGGGACGGACGCAGAGTGGCCGATCGCCTTGCAGCTTGCCGGATTCAGGCTGGATTACGTCGAAGTCGACGGCCTGGACTGGGAATCCGCGGACCAGTACCTGGAGCGAGCCGCCGGACCAGAGGACCAGCGCAAGGCAGCCGAGAGGTACGACGCCGATCCTCGAAACTGGGAGCGGCGGGTGGCTGTCGCTCTAGAAATTGTCGAGACCGGACTGATAACCGTTGGGAAGCAGGTTGCGGAAGCAGCCCATCGGTAAATGCGGATACTGGCTGATGCCATCAGCCAGAGAATAATGGTTTGAGAGAGAATTGGAGTACGGATGAAGACCCCATCAGCTTACAACCCATCAGAGATCGAACCCAAGTGGCAGAAAAAGTGGGAGGCCGATGGCCTGTACCACGCGGACATCGATCCAACCAGGACAAAGCACTATGCCCTGACGATGCTGCCGTACCCTTCGGGGGACCTGCACATCGGTCACTGGTATGCCATGACGCCGTCCGACGCCAGGGCGCGCTTCATGCGCATGCGCGGGTACAACGTCATGTTCCCGATGGGCTTCGACGCTTTTGGGCTTCCGGCGGAGAACGCCGCAATCAAACACAACATCCACCCCAAAGAGTGGACGTACGCAAACATCGAACGGATGCGGGCTCAGCTGCGCAGCATGGGTGCAATGTTCGACTGGCGGCGGGAGGCGGTCTCCTCCGATCCCGAATACTACCGCTGGACGCAGTGGTTCTTCCTGCAGTTATTTAAACACGGCCTGGCGTACCGAAAGATGGCTGCCGTCGACTGGTGTCCAAAGGACAACACGACCCTGGCTCGCGAACAGGTGGTCGGCGAGGACAGGCGCTGTGAACGCTGCGGCACGCCAGTGATCAAGAAAGACCTCGAGCAGTGGTTCTTCAAGATCACGGCCTACGCCGAGGAGCTGCTGGATTTCTCGTACCTGGACTGGCCTGAGCGGGTCGTGCTGCTCCAGAAAAACTGGATTGGGAGAAGCGAAGGTGCGGAAGTCCACTTTCCGCTGTCCGAAGCGGGGGATCTGGCGCCTGGGGAAACGGGACGGTCGATAACGGTCTTCACCACCCGTCCGGACACGTTGTGGGGCGCGACGTTCATGGTGCTGGCGCCTGAACACCCGCTCGTAGAACGGATCACGAGTCCCGCACAGCGCGAGGAGGTCCAGGCATACGTGCAGCAGACTCTGCGCCAGTCTGAGATCCAGCGGGAAGCAGCTGATAAAGAGAAGACCGGCGTATTCACCGGCGGGTATGCCATCAACCCGGTCAACGGCGAACAGATCCCAATCTGGATCGCGGACTACGTGCTGATGACGTACGGCACCGGGGCGATCATGGCTGTCCCGGCACACGACGAGCGCGATTTTGCCTTTGCCCTCAAATACGGGCTGCCGATCCTGCCTGTGATCGATCGTCCAGACGGGTTGACCAGGTCGGTCGCGCCTGCCGGGACGATGGGGGAAGGGTTTGAACAGGCATTGGAGGGCGCGGGCATCTCTTTCGAATCGAGAGCGGAGGGACTGTTCGTGGCCATCCCCGCCGGCAAGGTCGAGCAGTACGTGGAAATCGCGCGTCAGTACGTGGAGCCCGATGCCTGGAACGAGGTCGTCGGAACACGCTGGGTCTTCATCTTCGCGGACGAAATCCTGGAATGGGATTCTCGGGCAGCCGAGGCGCGCATCCTGGAACGCTGCAAACGGTTTGAACCAGGCGTACGCCAGGCGAGGACTGTGATGGAGATGCTGTGGCAGGTCGAATTCTATCGCGACGCGCTCTACCACCACGAATACGGGCGGATGATCCATTCAGGGGAATTCAGTGAGACGCCGGGCGAGGCGGCGGTGCGTGCAGTGACCCGCTGGCTCGAGGAGAAAGGGTACGGGAAGGCGGCGGTCAACTATCGGCTGAGGGACTGGTTGATCTCGCGGCAGCGCTACTGGGGGGCGCCGATCCCGATCGTGTACTGCCCAGATCATGGCGCAGTGGCTGTCCCAGAAGAAGAACTGCCGGTCCTGCTGCCTGACGATGTGGAATGGCGCCCAACGGGAGAGAGCCCGCTCAAGCTGCACCCGACCTGGAAACAGACCACCTGCCCCGAATGTGGAAAGACAGCCGACCGAGAAACGGATACCATGGATACCTTTATGTGCTCATCCTGGTACCACCTGCGCTACCTCAGCCCGCATTACGATCAGGGTCCGTTCGATCCTGCCGAATATGCCTACTGGATGCCTGTGGATACCTACACCGGTGGGATCGAACACGCAACGATGCACCTGATCTACACGCGCTTCTTTCACAAGGCCTGCCGGGACATCGGCATCACGAAAGGCCCTGAACCCATGTGTCAGCTGCGCAACCAGGGCGTCATCCTGGGGGAGGACTCAGAGAAAATGTCCAAGAGCCGGGGCAACGTTGCCGCTCCCGATGAGCTGGTGCGGCGGTATGGCGCGGACACGGTCCGGGCTTACCTGATGTTCTTCTCCCGGTGGGACCAGGGCGGACCTTGGAGCAGCAGCGGCATCGAAGGAACGGCGCGTTGGCTCAAGCGAGTCTGGGCGATGTTCCTTGACCAAGGACGGACAAATGAAAACCGAAGGCAAAAGTCCGCGGAGGAATCAGGAACGGCCATTCGAGTACTACGGCGGAAGGTGCACCAGACCCTGCGCCAGGTGACGCACGATTTCGAGACATTCGAATTCAACACGATCGTGTCGGGCCTGATGGAGCTGCTGAACGAGATAGCCAGGGCAAAGGAACAAGGCGCAGGGGGTTCAGCTGCCTGGGCGGAGGCCCAGGATATCTACCTGCGCATGTTGGCCCCCATCGCGCCGCACATCGCAGAAGAGGTGTGGGCGCGGCTGGGAAAACCTTATTCGGTTCACCAGCAGCGGTGGCCGGAGGTGGACGAGGAAGCCGCCGCAGAAGAGCAGATCACCCTGGTAGTGCAGGTCAATGGGAAGGTGCGCGACCGTATCACAGCGCCAGTGGACATCAGCGACGAAAGAGCCAGGGAGCTGGCGCTGGAATCCGAAGCTGTCCAAAAGTACCTGGTTGGGAAGCTGCCGCGCAAGGTCATCGTCGTGCCAGGGAGGCTGGTGAACATCGTATTGTGACAGGAAAACAGTTCGCTTCCTTTTATACGCTTTTTACCGGGGTGGTCTTCCTGGTGGTGGCAGGGGTGCTTTTCGCGTCGATCTTCCACCGGTTTTTCCACCACCTGCACATGGACCTGGATGAGGAATAGCGAGAGGGGTTCAACCCTTGGAATGGGGGTGCAAGGCAGATAAAATAATAAGTTGAGGAAATCAAGATGGCAAAGAACAAGAAACGAATCGTGAAGACAGACAAAGCGCCCCAGCCGATCGGGCCGTATTCAGCCGGGGTGAAAACCGGGAAATGGGTTTTCACCGCGGGACAGATCGGGATCGATCCCCAGACCGGCGAGATCGTCGAAGGCGGGATCGAAGCGGAGACGCGCCAGGTGTTGACCAACCTCAAGAATCTCCTGGAGGAGGCGGGCGCCTCTCTCGACCAGGTGGTCAAGACCACGGTTTTTTTGCGCGATATGGAGGAATTCCCCCGGATGAACCAGGTCTACGCCGAATTCTTCGACAAAGACTACCCGGCGCGCTCGACGGTCCAGGTTGCGGCGCTGCCGAGAGGGGCTGCGGTCGAGATCGAAGCAGTGGCTTTAGTTGATCAATAGGTGGGATCAAACACCCCTCACATGCACTGGCACGTCAAGGGTTTGGGAATCCCGTAAAATATCTCCTGCACTCAGAGGTCATGCATGCCTCGAGTTTCCATCATTGTGCCATGTTACAATGAGCGTGAGACCATCCGCCTGCTGCTCGATGCGATCCGCGGGCAGACCTTCCCGGTGAGGGAGTTGGAGGTCATCATCGCGGATGGGCTCTCGACAGACGACACACGGCGCGAGATCGCTTCGTTTCAAGGAGCGCATCCGGAGTTGGAAGTGAGAGTGGTCGATAACCCGCGGCGGATCATCCCTGCCGCTTTAAACCGGGCGCTGGAAGAAGCGCGCGGTGAGATCGTCGTTCGCCTGGACGCCCATTCTGCGCCCAAACAGGATTATGTAGAGCAGTGCGTTGCAGCGCTCGAGGCCGGACGGGGCGAGAACGTCGGCGGCCTGTGGGAGATCCTGCCAGGGGCAGAAAACTGGAAGGCGCGGGCGATCGCCGCCGCCGCGTCCCACCCGCTCGGCGTGGGGGACGCCCGCTACCGGCTAGGAGGAGAGCCTCAGCTGGTGGACACCGTCCCTTTCGGTGCTTTCTACCGGGAGCTCGTGGAACGGATAGGCCCGTTTGACGAGACTCTCTTGACGAACGAGGATTACGAGTTCAACGTCCGCATCCGCCAGTCGGGCGGCCGCGTGTGGTTCGATCCGGCGATCCGATCCGCTTACTTCGCACGGCGGGATTTCGCGGCGCTGGCCCGGCAGTACTGGCGTTACGGGTACTGGAAGGCGCGCATGCTGCGCCGTTATCCGGGCGCTTTCCGCATCCGCCAGGCTGCGGGTCTGTTTGTGATCAGCTTTCCTCTGCTGGCGCTGCTGGGATTGTGGCGGCCCTGGGCGTGGTTTCTGCTTGGATTGGAGTCGCTGGGCTACCTGCTGGGCTTGATGACAGCGGGAGTGCAAATTGGATGGAAGAAGAAGGAGATCAGCATGGTCTTAGGTGTGCCCATTGCGATTGCTGTGATGCATTTTTCCTGGGGAAGCGGATTTCTTTGGAGTCTGATCGACAGAGACCACAGTCTGACTGAACGTCGCTTCTCCCTAAGACCCTGAAGGACTGACCTGGTTTTGAGCATGACAATTCCCAGCCGCGTCCAAAAATCGAAACGCTGGAGGTTACACACCCGTGAACGGCGGACGGTGCTGGTCCTGGGGGACTTCCTGGTCGGGCTGATTGCACTGACGGTTGCTCTCGTCTTTTGGGGGCGCGCAGAGCGCTGGTTGGGACTTTCGGTCGAATTCCTCGTCGAGCGGGTGCCCGCCTGGTTCTACCTGCTGCCAGTCTTCTGGCTGGTGCTGCTGGTCGAGCTCTACGATCTCCGTCGGGCGGGCGATCTCGGGGCGACCGTCCGCGGCCTGGTGGCAGCGACGCTGATCGGCCTAGGCCTGTACCTGCTGCTGTTCTTCTATTTCACCGATCCACCCCGATCGCTGCTGCCCCGGAGAGGGGTGGCGGGATTTTTCATTGCAGCTCCCTTGCTGACTCTCGCCTGGCGCTTCCTCTACATCCGCATTTTCACGACGCCGGCTTTGATGCGGCGCGTGCTCCTGGTCGGCGGAGGGACCACGGGGCAGACCCTGCTGAACGTCATCGATGACCTGTGGCCGCCGCCTTTCTATCTGGTGGGCATCATCGACGATGACCCCCAAAAGCGCGGGCAGACGATCGCGGGCCACCCGGTCATGGGCAGCAGCGACTGCCTCCTGGAGATCATCGAAAGTGAAGAAGTATCGGATATCATCGTGGCGATATCCGGCGAAATGCAGGGCACGACCTTCCAAAGACTGCTCGACGCCCAGGAAAAGGGCGTGGAGATCAGCCGCATGCCTGTAGTCTACGAGGAATTGCTCGGCAGAGTCCCGATCCGGTTGCTCGAGGCCGACTGGATTCTGCGCTCTTTCGTGGACCAGAGCCGGGTCAGCGGTTTTTACGAGCTGGGGAAGCGCCTGGTGGATATCTTCGGCGGAGCGATCGGCGTGATTTTCCTCTTGATAACCCTGCCATTGATCAGCCTGAGCATTTTGCTGGACAGCGGAAGGCCGGTCTTCTACACACAGACTCGCGCCGGGCGGGGGGCGCAGCCTTACCGGATCCTGAAATTTCGCACCATGGTGCAGGATGCTGAGGCAGACGGCAGGCCCCAATGGGCGAAAGAGGACGATGTGCGGGCGACGCGTGTGGGAAAATTCTTGCGCAGGACTCACCTCGACGAGCTGCCGCAGTTCCTCAATGTCCTGCGGGGTGAAATGAGCCTGGTCGGGCCGCGCGCCGAACGGCCCGAGCTCGTCGAACTGTTCCAGCAACACGTGCCATTCTACCGTGCCCGCCTGCTGGTCAAGCCCGGGATCACGGGCTGGGCGCAGATCAACTTCGGTTATGCTTCGACGATCGATGAAACGGTGACAAAGCTGGAATATGATCTGTATTACATCAAACACCGCGGACTGCTGATGGACACCCTGATCCTGCTGAGGACGCCAGCGACCATGTTTGGGTTGAGAGGCCAATGAAATTCCTACTCCGTAACCCAAATCGGATTCTGTTCCTGGGCGATCTCTTCCTGATCGTAGTGTGCGTGGTAGGGAGTTTCGTGTTGCGCCTCCCGCTGGACCAAAGATTCTTCGACAACCTGCCGCAGGCGTACTGGATGATCGGGACTGCCCTGGCGATCAAACCGCTGATTTATTCCAGCTTTGGCCTCTACCGTCGCGTCTGGACTTATGCAAGCACCCGTGAGATGAAGCTCATCGCAGCCGCAGTGTCTCTGGCTTCGGCGGCGGTTGCGGTGGTGATGGTGGTGATCACCTCCTTGCAAGTGTACAAGGGTTTTCCCCGGAGCGTGCTGGCGATCGACTGGCTGTTGTCGCTTCTAGCAGTGGGAGGTTTGCGGTTTGCCATGCGCCTGGTCGCAGAAAGCCGGAGCGGGAGCATCCGGACCCCTGCCCGGACCCGGCGGGTGATGATCGTCGGTGCAGGCGACGCCGGGGCGCTGGTTGTACGAGAAATGCAGAAGAACCCGCAGCTCCACTTCCAGCCGGTGTGCTTTGTTGATGATGACCCGGTGAAGCAAAAGCAGAGCATTCATGACGTTCCGGTAGAAGGGACGCTGGACGACATCGGTCAGGTGGTTGATGCCTGGAATATTCAGGAGGTTATCATCGCAATCCCGAGCGCTCCCGGGCGGGTTGTCCGCCAGGTGACCGAAATCTGCCGGCTCAAAGGGGTGCCATTCCGCACCATGCCCGGTATCTATGAGTTGATCGGCGGGAAGATCAACGTGGGACGCCTGCGTGATGTCGAGATCACCGACTTGCTCCGGAGAGCTCCGGTTGAGATCGACAGTAACCTGATTGGGAGCAGCCTGAGTGGGAGGCGAGTGCTCGTCACAGGCGCCGGCGGCTCGATTGGGCGGGAGCTCTGCCGTCAGGTCGCCCGCTGGGGTCCCTCCGACCTGATTCTGCTGGGACACGGGGAGAACACGATTTTCGAAACCCTTGTGGAGCTGGAGGAAGCTTACCCGACTTTGCCGGTGCATCCCGTGATCGCCGACATCCGTGATCAGGACCGGCTGGATAACATCTTTGAGAACCTTCGCCCGCAGTTCGTGTTCCATGCTGCGGCCCACAAACATGTCCCTTTGATGGAGGTGAACGTCGAAGAAGCTGTGACGAATAACGTGATCGGCACGCGCAATGTGGTCGAGGCGGCGCTGAATTACGGCGTCGATCGGCTGGTGCTGATCTCAACCGATAAGGCCATCCGTCCGACAAGCGTGATGGGGGCGACGAAACGCGTGGCAGAGATGCTGGTGCTTGATGCGGCAAACCGTTCCGGGCGAGCTTTTTCCGTCGTTCGTTTTGGCAACGTGCTCGGAAGCCGGGGAAGCGTCATCCC
>Ga0073934_10000821_pt1 | contig 82250 bp, 89 predicted proteins | sample LarsenN4metaG_FD_76834 | JGI IMG/M metagenome (GOLD analysis project Ga0073934, IMG submission 76834) | Hot spring sediment bacterial and archeal communities from British Columbia, Canada, to study Microbial Dark Matter (Phase II) - Larsen... ...
CGGCATCACACCCGATCAAGCCTACTTCACCCCGCTGCCCCTCCGCATGGCAGCCTAACAACGGCAGAGGCTCCACTTAGCGACGCGGAAAAACTGTTCAAACAACCGGGACCACCTCATTGAGCCATAGCGTCCACCAACAACCAAGACGTAATAGTCGCTGTCATCGATGACGCCTTTTATGAGAGCCCATTGATCCTCATCAGATGCCGGGAACAGTTCCATACCCGCTGGGAAGTGATCCAGGCTGAGTAGGGCCTGCATCACGGCCTGCCGCTCTTCCTTCAAATCGGCAAAGGTTGAGCTGACGAACACCTGATAGCGCTTGTCCATGTTCAGTCTTTGTGGTGGCGCGAGTAGCCACGTCTACGGCGAGGGAGAGCGCTCCCTTCATACAGAGGTAGAGTACTCCCGTCACGCAATGAGAGCTTTATCGCAAATTGCACGCGCAAGCTGTTGATGTTGTTGCCTTATAGGACTTTTGTCCGCGCAATATTCGTAAAGGATTCCGTCAACTTTCCGCACTTCATTTCGGAGGTTTACGTATTGTTCTGCGCTGAACTGCGCTGAACAAAAATCGGCAATAAAAAAACCTCTGAAAAATCAGAGGCTTGGTGGGCGCGACAGGGATTGAACCTGTGACCCCTCCCGTGTGAAGGGAGTGCTCTCCCGCTGAGCTACGCGCCCGGACCAAAGGCCGGGATTTAAGGAATCGGTCGGAAGGGTGTCAAGCAGCGCCGGCCGTTTCACGGTCGGAAAAAGCCGAAAATCACCGGATCGGGTTGGCGGCCGGCGGCCAAGGTGAGGAGGCGGGCGGCGGCGAGGTCGGCTGTGCCGGGGCGGCGGTCCGCGGCTGCGGCTCGGGGGAGCGTGCAGACTTCGGCTTCTTCGTCTGTCGCCGCGGCGAGGCCTTCACGAGTTCCGCATAGACGGGGCTCGGATCGAAGCGCGGCAGCGCAGCGCCTATCGCGACCTCGCTATCGCCGCGCAGGTCATCCGGCGGCATCATCTTGACTGCGATGGTCTGCGGCTCGAACCCGGTCAATGCGAAGGTCGCCATGAAATCCGCGGCCGGCACCGCGAGTGCGCAGGGTGTCTTGCAGGTCTGACCGCCCGATGTCTTCACCTCGGCGCCGGCAGGCTCCGATTCGAATTGCAGCGGCACGGTCGGCGTGGCGGTCTTCAGCATTTCGCCAGACGACGAGCACGCCGCCAGCGCGAACCCGCAAGCTGCGATCGCTAGCATTCTGTGCATAGGCCGTTTCCGTTCGTTCACAAAGCGGCGCGCGCCACTGTCACCCTGCATAACCATACGAGCGGGCTAAGGCAGGTGCAACACGGTTAGCCGTGTCTTGAGGGCAGGCGATGAATTTTACAAATGGGGGGCGTAGCGGCGGTGATGGGAACCGGCCGCAATTATGGTTAACGCGCGGACGCAATCGCACTGCATCATTGCCGCAAATCAGGCCAGCAACTCGAAAATCGCGGGCGGAAGCCGCTCGTAATGGCTGATGACCCGGTCCGGTTTGAAGGCCGCAACCGGAATGTCCGTATAGCCGAAATCGACCGCAACCACGGGAATCTGGGCAGCCTGCGCAAGCCGGATATCCGTCAGCGAATCTCCCACCATCACGGTTCGCGCGATGTCGCCACCGGCCATGGCCACGGTTTTTCGCAGCGCATCGGGATGCGGCTTTTTCACTTCGAACGTGTCCTGTCCGCAGATCGCGGCAAAGCGCTGCGTGAGATCGAACGCGTCGAGTAGCCGAAGAGAGAGCCACGCGAGTTTGTTGGTGCAGACCGCGAGCGCGCAGCCGCGCTGCGCGAGAATGTCGAGGGCTTGCTCGACTCCGGGGAAGGGGCGCGAACGGTCTGCGATATGCGCGGCATAGTGGTCCAGAAATGCCTTGAAGAGATCGTCCATTTCCGCCGCCGGAAGCTCGCGGCCCTGTTCGATCAGTGCCCGTTCCAGCATCGGCCGCACGCCCCCCCCGATCAGCATCCGCGCCGTGTCGTAGGCGACCGGTGGGATGCCTTCCCGGGCGAGTATGGTGTTGAGGGTATCGACGAGATCGGGGGCGGTGTCGACGAGGGTCCCGTCGAGGTCAAAAACGACGATAGGGCGAGGCATGCCCCTCGCTAGCCTTGCCGGGCGGTGCTGGCAAGGGCGGCCGAGGAGCTCATTTGGGGGCTAGGTTCTATGGCCGATCGGAGCTAGACAGGCACCCCAAAACGCATTCGGAACCGACTTCACCCCCGATGGATATTGACCTGCAAAAGCGGCAGGCCGCCGCCAAGGCCCTCGATTGGGTCCGGCCCGGCATGCGGGTGGGGCTCGGGACCGGCTCGACCGCCCGGCACCTCGTGGATTTGCTGGGCGAAAAGGTGCGCGCAGGCTTCGACGTCCTCGGTGTGCCCACCTCGGAAGCCACCCGGGCCCAGGCGGAGCTATGCGGCATCCGCCTGTCGACTCTGGACGAAACGCCAGAGCTCGACCTGACCATCGACGGCGCCGACGAAGTGTCTCCGCACCTCGACCTGATCAAGGGGGGAGGCGGGGCGCTGCTGCGCGAGAAAATCGTCGCCTCGGCCTCGGCGCGGATGATCGTGATCGCCGACGACTCCAAATGGGTGGACGTGCTGGGCAAATTTCCCCTGCCGATCGAAGTCGTGCCCTTCGGGCTGACCGCGACGCAGCGGCATGTTCAGGCTGTCCTGCCTGCAGGCGCGGTGATCGCGCTGCGCCGTGGCAAGGACGGCCATCCTTTTGTCACGGATGGCGGACACTTCATTCTGGATGCCTCACTCGGTCGCATTCCCGAGCCGCGCACGCTCGCCGGCCGGCTGGCGGCTATTCCGGGGGTTGTCGAGCATGGCCTGTTCATCGGCATGGCCAGCGCCGTCGTTCTTGCCGGCGCCGGTGGCGTCCGCGTCATCGAGCGTTCCTGAGATTATTCATTTAACGGGAGTCGGATCATGAAATTCGCAACGTTCGCCCGGATGTGCTGGGCTGTATGTATCGGCGCCATGTGCCTGGCCTCGCCGCAACCGGCGTCCGCGCAGCAGCCGTCCGCAGCCTCCGTCGCGGCGGCCACCGAAATCGTCGAAGCCAAGGGGTCGATGATCCTCTTCGAGCCTCTGGTACCCGGCGTTATCGAGCAGGCCAAGAATGTCTTTCTGCAGACCAATCCCAATCTGTCCAAGGATCTGAACGAAGTCGCGGCCAATCTGCGCAAGCAGCTGGCGTTGCGTCTTGGCAATCTGAAGGCCGAAGCTGCGAAGACCTATGCTTCACACTTCACCGAGCAGGAGCTGAAGGACATCGCCGCCTTCTACAAGACGCCTCTTGGCAAGAAGATGATCGAGGAAGAACCCAAGATCGTCGATGAAACGCTGCGTATGGCGCAGGACTGGGCGAACAGGCTGTCCGAGGAGGTCATGGGCATGTTCCGCGCCGAGATGAAGAAGAAGGGACACACGATCTGACGGTTGGCGCATCGGGTTCTTCGGGAATGCAGATTCATGGCTGAACGCGACGTCGATCTGTTCGTCATCGGAGGCGGGTCCGGCGGCGTCCGCGCTGCGCGGATTGCGGCCAGTTATGGCGCGCGCGTGATGCTCGCCGAAGAATATCGCATGGGCGGGACCTGCGTCATTCGCGGCTGCGTGCCGAAAAAGCTCCTGGTCTACGCGTCGCGTTTTGCCGACGATTTCGAGGATGCGGCCGGCTATGGCTGGAGCGTTCCCGAACCGTCTTTCGACTGGCCGACGCTGATCGCCAACAAGAATCGCGAGATTACGCGGCTGGAAGCGGCCTATACGGCTAATCTCGAGCGTTCCAAGGTCGAGATTGTCAAGACCCGCGCTGTGCTGGAAGGGCCGCACGAGGTGCGGCTCTTGGCGACCAACGAGATCGTGCGCGCGAAGCATGTGCTGATTGCGACCGGCGGCTGGCCGCATCCCGGCGCCGAGATCGCCGGCCTCGAGCATGTCATTTCGTCGAACGAAGCCTTCGACCTGAAGGAACTGCCAAGGCGCATTCTCATCCAGGGCGGCGGCTATATCGCCGTCGAGTTTGCCGGCATCTTCAACGGGCTCGGCGCCGAGGTGACACTCGTCTATCGCCGCGAAAACATTCTGCGCGGCTTCGACGACGACGTGCGAGAGCATTTGCGCACCGAGATGCAGACGCGCGGCATCAGGATCGTGACCAACAACATCGTCGAGTCGGTCGAGAAGGTGGATCACGGCCTGTGTGTGGGCTTGTCCGATCATGAATCGATCGTGGTCGATCAGGTCATGTTCGCGACCGGCCGCCGTCCGAATGTGAGCGGTCTCGGCCTCGAGAAGGCGGGCGTGAAACTGTCGGAGAGCGGCGCCATCGCGGTGGACGCCTATTCGCGCACGTCGGTGCCGCATATCTACGCCGTCGGCGATGTCACCGATCGCGTGAATTTGACGCCGGTGGCAATCCGCGAGGGGCATGCCTTCGCCGACACCGTGTTCGGCGGCAAGGATATCACGGTGGATCACACCGAAATCCCGACCGCTGTATTTTCGGAGCCGGAGGTGGGGGTGATCGGACTGACGGAAGCGGAGGCGCGCAAGCGCTTCGCGCGGGTCGACATCTACAAGACGAGCTTCCGGCCGATGAAGGCGACGCTGGCCGCGCGCGACACCCGCTCGTTCTTCAAGCTGGTCGTCGATGGCGCGACCGACCGGGTGGTGGGTTGCCACATCGTCGGACCCGATGCCGGGGAGATGATCCAACTGGTCGGCATCGCGGTGAAGATGAAGGCCACGAAGGCCGATTTCGACGCGGTCATGGCTGTGCATCCGACGGCGGCGGAGGAACTCGTCACCATGCGCGAGAAAGCGGCGAGCTACGTCCGCCAGGCCGCCGAATAGGGCGAGGATCCGGTCTTCAGGGGCCGAGGAATCAGGTTTCTACGAGCATGTAGTTTTATATGTGAAGGCCCGCTATAACGCCGCCCATGGGGCGTTCGGCCCCGCGCAGGAGTTCATGTCGTGCCTGAGCGTTGGACGCCAGACAGCTGGCGCGGAAAGCCCATCTTGCAGGTCCCGGATTATCCGGATCGGGCCGCCTTGCAGGCGGTCGAACAGCAGCTGGCGAGCTTTCCACCCCTGGTTTTTGCAGGCGAGGCGCGCAGCCTGAAAAAGGCCTTGGGCCGCGTGGCTTCAGGGGAAGCCTTCCTGTTGCAGGGTGGAGATTGTGCGGAAAGCTTCGCCGAACATGGGCCGAACAACATCCGCGACTTCTTCCGTGTGTTCCTTCAGATGGCTGTCGTGCTGACTTTCGCCGGCGGCTCTCCGGTGGTGAAGGTCGGCCGCATCGCCGGGCAATTCGCCAAGCCGCGGTCTTCCCCGACCGAGAAGAAGAACGGCGTCGAACTGCCGAGCTATCGCGGCGACATCGTCAACGGCATAGACTTCACGCCGGAGGCGCGCGTTCCCGATCCGCGGCGTCAGATCGAGGCGTACCGGCAATCGGCGGCGACGCTGAATCTGTTGCGCGCTTTCGCGCATGGCGGCTACGCCAATCTCGGCAGCGTGCATCAATGGATGCTCGGCTTCGTGAAGGATTCGCCGCAAGCCCGTCGTTATCAGGAATTGGCCGACCGGATTTCCGAAGCGCTCGATTTCATGCGCGCCTGCGGGCTCGATCTGGAAAGCCATCCCGAATTGCGCACGACCGATCTTTACACGAGCCATGAGGCGCTGCTGCTCGGTTTCGAGCAGGCGATGACACGAGTCGATTCCACGACCGGCGACTGGTATGCCACCTCCGGCCATATGGTCTGGATCGGCGACCGCACGCGCCAGCCCGATCACGCGCATGTCGAATATTGCCGCGGCATCAAGAACCCGATCGGCCTGAAATGCGGACCGTCGCTGAAAACCGACGATCTGCTGAAGCTGATCGACATTCTCAATCCGGACAATGAGCCGGGCCGTTTGACGCTGATCGGCCGGTTCGGAGCCGACAAGGTCGGCGAGCATCTGCCGGCGCTGGTCCGTGCCGTGCAGCGCGAGGGCAGGGTAGTGGTCTGGTCCTGCGACCCGATGCACGGCAACACCATCACTGCCGCCAACGGCTACAAGACGCGGCCGTTCGACCGCATCTTGTCAGAAGTGAAGGACTTCTTTGCTGTGCACCAGGCCGAAGGCACCTATGCTGGCGGCGTACATCTGGAAATGACCGGACAGGACGTCACCGAATGCACCGGCGGCGCGCGCGCGATCACGGATGCCGATCTCAACGATCGCTATCACACCTTCTGCGATCCGCGTCTCAACGCAGAACAGTCGATCGATATGGCGTTCCTGGTGGCCGAGCTTCTGAAGAAGGAGCGCACCGCCAAGGCCAAACCCCTGTCGGTCGCCTCGGCTTTGTGAGCGAGACCGCTTACCCCGGCACGGACGATTTTGCGCTTTTGGTGCTAGACTGATTGTCCGTGCAGGCTGGGGCCCGGGGCGGCACGTCTACGCATTCATAATCCAGAACGGGCAAGGGAGGACGTCCATGCAGTTCCGCGTGTCGCGAGCGGGCGCGCTATCGCTCGCTTTGATGATTGCGCCTTTTTCATTTGACGATGCCGTCGCGCAGATTGCCGTGTCGGCGAACGACAACAAGGCGGTTCTTGTCGACGGCGCCAATACCGTTCCCGCCAATCCAGCACCAGATACCGTCACTATCATTGATCTGAATGCCTCTCCGCCGAAGCTGCTTGGCGAAATCAACGTGCCGGCCAGTGTGGTGGGGCCGCCCTCAAGCGTTGCTGTGGCGCCCGATGAAAGCTTTGCTATCGTGACGGCGGCGACCAAGCTCGATCCCGCCGACCCGAAGAAGACCGTTCCTGACAACAAGGTCTCGATCATCGATCTGAAAGCGTCACCTCCGGCATTGCTTGCAACGGTAGAGGCTGGCGCGGGTGCGGCCGGTGTTGCCATCAACCGCGCAGGCGATCTGGTGCTGGTCGCCAATCGTTCCGAAGGCAGTGTCTCGGCGTTCACGGTATCCGGCAAAACCCTGACGCCGGCAGGCAAGGTTCAGCTTGGCGATGCCAAGTCTGGCCCGAGCGCGGTGAGCTTTTCGCCGGACGGCAAGACCGCGCTGGTGACACGCGATGGCGACCACAAGATTTCAGTGCTCAGCATTGACGGAAGCAAGGTCGAGCATGCCAAGCGCGACCTGCATGCGGGCCTGCGGCCCTATCCGCTGGGCATCACGCGCGATGGCGGCTATGCCGTCATCGCCAACATCGGCGTTGGCGGCGGCGACGCCGACACCATGAGCCTCCTCGATCTTAAGGCGCGTCCGGCGCGCGTGGTGGATACGGTGAGCGTCGGCCAGACGCCGGAAGGTCTCGCCGTGTCGCCGGACGGAAACCACGTTGTCGTCACCGTGATGAACGGCTCGAACAAGTCGGCTAAATCGCCGTTCTTCAACGATTTCGGCCTCGCAAAAATCTATCGCATCGGCGAGAGCAAGCTCATCCCCGTCACCGAAGCCAAAGTCGGGCATTGGTGTCAGGGCGCGGCCTGGAGCAAGGACAGCAAGACGATTCTCGTCCAGTGCATGGTCGAGAAGGAACTCCAGATTCTCACCTTTGACGGCAAGGAGTTGAAGCCCGCCGGCGCCATCAAGGTGAATGGCGGGCCATCCGGAATTCACGTGGCCGGGCAGTAATTCACACAGGATCAGCAGACGATCAGTTTCGGGCTTCGGCGACGGCTGAAGCCCGGTGCTGCGCGCACGTGGTTTTCCTCCTGTTAACAATACCGCGAAGCGCCATCGCCTTGCTCCAGGCAAGAGCAACGATTTGAAAGCAATTTGATTCAAATTTTACGCGCCAATAGACGGGCGGGGCGCGTGTGGTGCGTGGTGCATATTCATTTGTAGCGTTGCTGGCATTTCTCGCCGTGAGCGGTGCAGCCCAGCCAGCCGATTATATCGATCCGCAATGGCCCAACATTCCTGGCGAGCCGGGCTATGTGGCCGGCATGAGCGGCGCGCCGCGCTGGCCCAATCTGCCCAAGCAGCCTGCGGTCTCTTCCTTCACCGGCGAATTCGGCCTGCGCTACTGGTACAGCTGGGGAAAGACCCAAAAGGATCTCTATGGGCTCACCCGCGATCAGCTCGTTTCGCGGCTCACCTACGACGATCTCAGCGGACATTCCGGCGAAGCCTATGGCCGGCTCAATCACTCAAACGGTCTTTTTCTGAAGGGCTATGTCGGGGCAGGCATCATGCCCAACGGCTCGCTGAACGATGAAGACTTTCCGCCTGTGATCGCGCCGTATTCGAGCACGGACAGCAAGCAGCGCGAGGGCCATCTGGCTTACGCCAGCATCGATGCCGGTTTCAATCTCCTGCGTCAGCAGAATTTCCGGCTCGGCGTGTTTGGCGGCTATCATTATCTGGAGGACAAGGTCAGCGCCTATGGTTGTCAGCAAGTGGCCGGCAACCCGAATATCTGCGCTCCCGGCGACGTTCTTGCCAACACGCTCGTCATCTCGCAAAACAATCGCTGGCAGTCGGTGCGCGTCGGCGCCGATGCCGATATCAGGTTGTCGGATCGCCTGATGCTGCGGCTTGATGCGGCCTGGCTTCCCTATGTCCGTCTCAGCGGCACGGATTTTCACTGGCTGCGCATCGGCAACAATCCCGGCGATTTCACCGGCGGGCTGCCAGAGGACGGCAAGGGCAAAGGCTATCAGCTCGAGGCCGTGCTCTCCTATGCATACAATCCGAATGTCACCTTTGGCATCGGCGGGCGTTACTGGCGCATGGACAGCGAAGGCCATACCCATTTCGAGAACCATATCGTCGGAGGTGGCGGCTCGCCGCAGCCGGTGGACTGGAAGACCGAGCATATGGGGGTGTTCGTGCAAGGCACCTTCAAATTCGGCCCCTATGTGACAGGCGCGAATTTTTGATCTAGGTCTCTCTGCAGATCGAATCCGAGTTCCATCGTGCAGCGCATTCTGCGGGCCACCATCCACACCCTGAACGGACTGCGCGCCGTCATCGCGAGCGAGGCTGCGTTCCGGCAGGAATTGATGGTTTTGGTGATTGCCGTGCCTCTCGCCTTTGTCATTGCGGCGGAGAACTGGAAACGGCTGGCGCTGATTGCACTCGTGCTGTTCGTCATGGTCGTAGAACTGCTCAATACTGCGGTCGAGAAGCTGGCTGACCGGGTTACGCGGGAGCATGATCCGGAAATTGGTCGGGTGAAGGACATGGGCTCGGCCGCCGTGGGCCTGAGTCTCTTGGTGGCCGGCCTGTTCTGGCTGCTGGCAATCTGGGAGCGCATCGCAGCCCTTCTGTAGCCGCCGGCCAGGCGTCATTGCGGCCCGGCCATCGCCCCGCTAGACCATCCCCATGACCCAGCGCCCCGTCGACCGCCTCGCCATTGCCCTCGCGCAGCTCAATCCTGTGGTGGGGGATGTGGCGGGCAATGCCCGGAAAGTTCGCGAGGCCCGCGCCAAGGCGGCGGGGCAGGGCGCCCACCTCGTGCTGTTTCCGGAGCTTTTCATTGCCGGCTATCCGCCGGAGGATCTGGTTCTCAAGCCGGCCTTCCAGGCCGCCTGCCGCGTCGAGGTCGAAGAGCTGGCGCGGGAGACCGCCGATGGCGGTCCCGCGCTCGTCGTCGGCACACCCTGGTTCGAGAATGGAAAGCTTTATAACGCTGCAGCTTTGCTGGACGGCGGCCGGGTTGCCGGCCTGCGCTTCAAGGTCGACTTGCCGAATTACGGCGTTTTCGACGAAAAGCGGGTGTTTGAGCCAGGACCGATGCCGGGGCCGGTGGGTTTCCGTGGCGTGCGGCTCGGGGTGCCGATCTGCGAAGACATCTGGGGGCCGGAGCCGGCCGAATGCATCCACGAGACCGGCGGCGAAATCCTGCTGGTGCCGAACGGCTCGCCGTATCGGCGTGGTGTGGTGGATCAGCGTCTCAGCGTCGCCGTCGCACGCGTCAAGGAAACAGGGCTGCCGCTGATCTATCTCAACCAGATCGGCGGTCAGGATGAACTCGTGTTCGAAGGCGCGTCCTTCGTCCTCAACGGCGATGGTTCGCTGGCGGCTCAGCTTCCGGCCTTTGAAGAAGCCATCGTCACGACGCAGTGGACGCGCACCAAGACCGGCTGGCATTGCGAACGCGGGCCGCTTGCGACGATCGATCCGCAGGAAAAGTGCGACTACGCCGCCTGTGTCCTGGGGCTGCGTGACTATGTGACCAAGAACGGATTTCCCGGCGTGGTGCTCGGCCTGTCCGGTGGCGTGGATTCGGCGCTCGTCGCGGTCATAGCCGTCGACGCACTGGGCGCGGAGCGCGTGCGCTGCCTGATGCTGCCTTACAAGTTCACATCGCAAGAATCACTCGACGACGCGGCGCTTGTCGCCAAGGCGCTGGGCGTGAAGTATGACACGCTGCCGATCGCCAGCGCCGTTGAGGGGCTGGAAGCGGCGCTGGCGCCGCTGATCGTCGGCACGCCGCGCGACGTGACCGAAGAGAATCTGCAGGCGCGCGCGCGCGGCGTCATCGTTATGGGCGTGTCCAACAAGTTCGGGCTCATGGTGCTCACGACCGGCAACAAGTCGGAAATGTCCGTCGGCTACGCCACGCTTTACGGCGACATGAATGGCGGCTTCAATCCGGTAAAGGATTTGTACAAGACCGAAATTTACCGTCTGTCGCGGCTGCGCAACGAATGGAAGCCTTCGCTCGCGCTTGGGCCTTCAGGCCGCGTGATTCCGGAAAACATCCTGACGCGTGCGCCTTCGGCCGAATTGCGCGAGAACCAGACCGACCAGGATTCATTGCCGCCCTATGACGTTCTCGACGCGATCCTGGAACGTCTGGTCGAGCGCGAAGAGGCCGTTGCCACCATTGTCGACGCTGGCTACGACCGTGACACGGTGATGAAAGTTGAGCGCCTCCTGCATATCGCCGAATACAAGCGGCGCCAGGCCTGTCCCGGGGTGAAAGTGACGCTGAAGAATTTCGGCCGCGACCGCCGCTACCCGGTCACCAACAAGTTCCGCGATTCCGGTGCGCCGCTGCCGAAATTCGACAACTCCGTTGCTGCCGCACAGGCGGTCAGGACCGAGGCCTTCGATTTCTGACCCTATTGCGTCGTCAGGAATTTCGGGCCGACGCTGCGGATCGGCTTCGGAGCGTCAGTGCCGGCCGGATTGCTTTCGGCAGGAGCGGCCGCGGCGGCTTGGCTCGCCGCCGGCGTGCCGCCTTTCGGTGCGACGATCGGCCGGCCTTTGGCGTCGCGCGGCGCGTTCATGACTTTGGCGCGCTCTTCGGTGACGACGATATCGCCGCGTTCAAGGACAGTCTGGCGGTCGTCTAGATGTTTCAGTGCATCCGCCCAGCTTTCGCCCGGCCGCTTGCACGAGCAGGCCGCGTTGTATTCCTGCTTGAACTTGAAGGCATTGGGCAACGATGTGTAGGGTTGCCCGTTGATCGACACCGCTTTCGAAATGTCTTCGCCGGGATTGCGATAGGAGAACAGCACGACCTCCGCAGCCGGGCACATGCGCTGGCAGGTGCGCTCGTCGTCGCGGAAACGGTCCTGCGAGGTCGAGAACGAGATCGGGAAGAAGGAGCCGTCGCAGGTCCGCACGCAGACGGTGCGGAAGCCGGAGCCCATTTCCTGATTCTGCTCGGGCGCGAGGATCGAGCCCGGGCCGCCGAACAATTGATCGAAGAAGCCGCGCCCCTGCGATTGAGCGGCGGCCTGCCGATATTGCGGACCGCAATCGTTCTGCGCCAGGGCGGCGAGTACGGCGCGCCGCTGACCGTCGCGCTCGTAATTGGCGCCTGTGCCCTGCATGCGCTGCAGATCGGCCTGCATCTTGGCCTGGTTGTTGCGCATGTCCTGGATTTGCCTGGTGAGCGGGGCGCATTGCTGCGATTGCTGCGGATTGAACAGCTGAAAGAAGCCGGAGCTTTCGCAGCCGAGCCGGCGCGATTGCGCCACGGCGCGGTCGAGTTCACCTTGCTGGCGGGCGATGGCGTCTTCGTAGCGGCGCAATTGCTCCACGCGGGCCGGATCGCCGCTGGCGCGGTCGATGCCGGAGAGCTGGGCCTCCAGCCGGTTGCAGACCTGATCGCGCGAGGTGCCGCCGGGCTGCGGCTGAAAGCCCTGTGCCGCGGCCAGGCTTGCGGCCGTCAGCGTCCACGCAGCAACGGCAGATGTGCGGAATAGCGCCAGTACCATCGTCCCCGCCGACATTTGTTCGGTTCCCCAAGGCCGCAGGATGGCAGCGGCCATGAGGCGCCCGTTTGGTTATCAAAGCGTTAATCCCCGGCCCCAACCAGCACAGCCGCGGGGCAAGGTCAATGTTGCTCGCGCTTGTCCGCCCTGACAACCGGCGATTTCGTGCGGGTTTCCGCGCGCAGATTCCACAGGATACCAGCGAGGATGATCAGTCCGCCGACAAAGACCCAGATATCCAGGGCCTCGCCGAAGAACCACCAGCCCACCAGCGCAATCAGCGGGATGCGCAGGAAATCCAGCGGCGTCACCAGGCTGGCGTCGCCCCAGCGGAAGGCATTGGCGAGACAATAATGTGCCGCAAGGCCAGCGACGCCGATGCCGAGAACGGACGGGATTTGCGATGCGTCGAGCTTGAGGGGGAAGAGAGGATCGCTGCCGGCGAGCCCCATCGGCAATTGCATCAGGTTCATCCAGAAGACGATTGCAAAGGTGCTCGTGTTCGCGGTCATCTTCTTGGTGAGGACATTGAACACGGCGTAAAAGAAGGCCGCGAGCAGGACCAGCAAGGATGCCGGCTGGAATGTCTGGAGTCCGGGGCGCAGGATCACCAGCGCGCCGATGAAACCGAACACGATCACAATCAAGCGTCCGGAGGTGATGCGTTCGCCGAGAAACATGACAGCGAGAATGACGACGAACACCGGCAACATGAATTCCAGCGTGAACACCACCGCCAGCGGCAGCAGCGTGAGACTGAGCGCCCAGCAGAATTGCCCGCCGAAATGGACGGCGGACCTCGCAAAATGCAGCCCCAGTTGCGAGGGGGCGAATCCCTTGCGCAAGTCCGGGCGGACGGCTGCGAGCGACAGCAGAATGACGAGTGCGAGCGAGCTGCGGATCGTCAGGATTTCAAAGATGGACAGATTTCCTGCGAGACCGCGCACCGACACGGCCATCACGGAGAATGAAATGAGGGTGCCGGTCATCCAGAAGAGGACGCGGCTGATCTGGTGGGCGGTCACGTGCGGCTGGTAACACGACAGCGCGCCGGGAGATAGGCGCGCGGCGCGCAGCAGTCATTCGCTGTCGAACTGATTTTCCGGCCGCGCCTTGTCGAAAGCGGGCAATTTCGCACATGCAGCATCGACGGCGAGGATATTCGGGAAACGCTCGAGCGGCACCTTGAAGCGGCGCGCGTTGAAGACCTGCGGCACGAGACAGATATCGGCGAGCCCCACATGCGAGCCGAAGGCGTAGGGGCCCGGTTTCAGCAGCGGCTCGATCGCCTCGAATCCCGACAGCACCCAGGAGGCGTACCACTCGTTCACGGCCGCGTCGTCGTGGCCGAGCTTGCGCAGATATTGAAGCGCGACGAGATTGTTCAACGGGTGAATGTCGCAGGCGACGATCTGCGCCACCGCCCGCACATGCGCCCGTTCGATGGCGTCCTTCGGGAGGAGGGCGGGGTCAGGAAACACCTCGTCGAGATACTCGATGATGGCGAGCGACTGGATCAGCTTTTCACCGCTGGAAAGTTCCAGCGTGGGTACGCGCATCTGTGGATTGATCGCCTTGTAATCCGGCTTCCTGTGCCGCCCTCCGTCCTTGGTAAGGTGGATGGAGATGCCCTCGTAGGCGATGTCCTTCAGATTGAGTGCGATCCGCACGCGATAAGCGGCCGACGAGCGGAAATAGGTGTAGAGCTTCACGGGTCCTCCTGGCGGCTGCAGTTCTGGCGCCTGCCGGCCGGCCGTCGCAGGCCGGCACAAAGTGTCAATCGTCGTGTTCGCCTTTTTCAACTTTCGCCGCAAGCGTCATGGCCCGTTTGGTGAGATGCTCCAGAGCCCGCGCGAAGGCGGGACGATCGGCCGGCGGGATCGCCTCCAGAAGATGATTGGCGAAATCGCGGGCGCCGGGCGCGAGATCGTTGTAGATCGCGCGACCCTCGGGGGTGAGCGAGAGCAGGGATTCGCGCAGGTCAGACTTGTTGGAACGGCGCTGCACGAGCCTGTTTTTTTCGAGGTGGGCGACCGCGCGCGACACCTTCGTCTTGTGCATGTGGCTGTGCGCGCCGACCGCCTTGCCGGTCATGACGCCGAATTCCCCGAGCGTCACCAGCACCCGCCATTCCGGAATGCCCATGCCGTAGCGGTCCGCGTAGATGCGCGAGAGCGCCTGCGAGACGAGGCTCGCCGCCACATTGAGCTGATAGGGCAGGAAATCGTCCAGCTTCAGGGGCGCATCGCTGGACGCCGCCGCCTGATCCACCGGCTCCGTCGCCGGGTTATGGCCTGCTTTTGCCTGTGGTGCCATGAAGGCGATGCGCGCCGTTTGCTCCAGACCGGCCCGGAACATGACTTAACTTTCGGCGAGGCGCAACGGGGCGGAGAGGCCGCGTGGCGGGTGAAACCGCGCCGCAGACCCTGAGATTTAACGGCGACGCACGACGCTCTGGCGGCGCGTGGGCGGCGCGGCCATGGCATTACCACGGTGACGGAAACTGATGCGGCCGCGGGTCAGGTCGTAAGGCGACATTTCCACGATGACGCGGTCGCCGACCCCGGTGCGGATCTTGAACTTGCGCATTTTGCCCGCCGTGTAGGCGAGCACCTCGTGGTCGTTGTCCAGCTTTACGCGAAAATGGCCGTCCGGAAGCACTTCCGTGACGGTGCCATCGAATTCCAGCATTTCTTCTTTGGCCATAGAGCGATCCTTGTCCGGGACACGGGTTATTGCGGGCTGCGGGCGTTGTCGCGCCGGCCCCGCATGAATGCAACCGAGGAAATTTCGCCGTTATAGGCGGGTGCGTGCTGGGCGCCAGCACGCGGTGCCGGATGTTCCGTCTGGCGCTGACCGGCGGGCCGCCGCCGGCGTTTGCGGCCGGCGCTGGCCTTTGCGGCGCCATTGGACTGGCCGCGATTATCCGGGCGGACGCTGCGATGATGTTCGCGCGCTGTCGGGACGGCCTCGGTCACGGCTTGGCCATGACGATCGGTCGCCGGCACCCTCATGCGGATCAGCCTTTCAATGTCCCGCAGATAGGCCCTTTCTTCACCGTCGCAGAAGGAAATTGCAACCCCCTCGGCACCGGCGCGGGCGGTGCGGCCGATGCGGTGCACATAGCTTTCAGGAACGTTGGGAAGGTCGTAGTTGATGACATGGCTGATGCCGTCGACATCGATACCGCGGGCGGCGATGTCGGTGGCGATCAGGGTGCGCACCCGGCCATTGCGGAAATCGGCGAGGGCGCGGTCGCGTTGGCTCTGTGACTTGTTGCCGTGGATCGCCGCCGCTCCGATTCCCCGTTGCTGGAGCTGGCGTACGACCTTGTCGGCCCCGTGCTTGGTGCGGGTGAAGACGATGGCGCGGTCGATGCTTTCGGTCTTAAGGGTCTCGGCGAGCAAGGCGAGCTTGCCGGCCTTGTCCACATGCACCACGCGCTGCGCGATACGCTCGGCAGTAGAGGCGACCGGTGTCACCGCGACGCGGGCCGGGTTGCGCAGCATGTGCCGGGCCAGATCCTCGATTTCCTTCGGCATGGTGGCCGAGAAGAAAAGCGTCTGCCGCTGTACCGGCACCTGCTTGATGATTTTGCGGATGTCGTTGATGAAGCCCATGTCGAGCATGCGGTCGGCTTCGTCGAGCACCAGGATTTCCACGTGGTCGAGCCGCAGCGCGCCGTTATTCACAAGGTCGAGCAGCCGTCCCGGCGTCGCGACCAGAACGTCGGCGCCGTTGGCCAGCGCGCTGCGCTGGCGGCCGATCGGCACGCCGCCGATGGCAAGCGCAACCTGCATGCGCAGATGGCGGCCATAGGTGCGAAAGCTGTCGACGATTTGGCCCGCCAATTCGCGGGTCGGGCTCAGCACGAGCACCCGGCAGGTTTTGCGTTCGGCGCGCTTTTTGTGGTGGGAGAGGTGGTGCAGGATGGGCAGTGCGAAGGCGGCCGTCTTGCCGGTGCCGGTCTGTGCGATGCCGACGACATCCTGGCCGGAGAGAACGTGAGGAATGGTTTGCGCCTGGATCGGCGTGGGTGTTTCGTAGCGCTCTTCGGTGAGCGCGCGGGTGATCGGGGTTGCAAGGCCAAGTTCGAGAAAAGCGGTCAAGAGTTGAATCTTTCATGCAGCGAAGAGCCGCCGCCGTTCGGGCGCACGGATTCGTTCGCGGGTTGAGCAGACACCCCGCGTGGTCTGGGCTGCCAATGAATGGGATCGGGGAAAATGGCGGGCAGAAAACCAAGTGGCTGGCTTTCGTTCACGCGGCCCGCAGGCGGCTTCAAGCCGACTCCGATGCGCCTATATCGTCGTTATGCGTGTTGATTTCAAGGCAATAATGCTTGGATTGACTATGGTTTCATTTGTAACTAATATGCGGTGAATCAATAATGGCCGTATCTTTCGGCCGAGGAGGACGTCCATGGCCAGCGAACTCGACACCCGCCCGCGCATGGCGCGGCCCGCCCCCCCGTCCTCCGGCGCCGTCAAAACGCAGTGCGCCGGCAAGAAGAAGGAGCGCATCTCCGCTTTACTCGACGGTTACATGTCGGGCTTCGGCAACAGTTTCGAGACCGAAGCGCTGCCGGGCGCTCTCCCTATCGGCCGTAACTCCCCGCAGAAGGTGAATTACGGCCTCTATGCCGAACAACTCTCCGGCTCGCCCTTCACAGCGCCGCAAGCGACCAACCAGCGCTCATGGCTCTACCGCATCCGCGCCACCGTACGGCATACGGCGCGCTTCAAGAAGATCGACAGGGGCCATATCCGCACCGCGCCCGAGCGCGAGGATTCGGATCTGGCGATCGGACCACTGCGCTGGAATCCCACGCCGTTCCCCAAGAAGAAGACCACTTTTGTCACCGGCCTGCACACGATGACGGTCGCCGGCGATTGCGAATCCATGTCCGGCATGGCGGCACATGTGCTGCTGGTCACCGAGTCGATGACGCGCGAGCATTTCTTCAACGCCGACGGCGAATTGCTGATCGTTGCCCAGCAGGGGCAATTGCGCTTCCGCACCGAGTTCGGCGTGATCGAGATCGAGCCGGGCGAGATCTGCGTCATTCCGCGCGGCGTCATCTTCCGTTGCGAACTGATCGACGGTCCGGCGCGCGCCTATGTCTGCGAGAATTACGGCGGCGGCTTCACGCTGCCGGATCGCGGGCCGATTGGCGCCAACTGCCTCGCCAATCCGCGCGACTTTCACACGCCGGTCGCTTGGTACGAGGATGTCGAGCAGCCGACGGCCCTGTTCGTGAAATGGGGCGGCGAGCTGTTCAAGACGCAAATCCCGCATTCGCCGCTTGATGTCGTCGCGTGGCACGGCAATTACGCGCCCTACAAATACGACCTAAGGCATTTCTCCCCGGTCGGCGCCGTGTCGTTCGACCATCCCGACCCGTCGATCTTCACGGTGCTGACGTCGCCGTCGGAAACCCCGGGCACGGCGAATATCGATTTCGTGATCTTCCCGGAACGCTGGAGCGTTGCCGAGAACACTTTCCGGCCGCCCTGGTATCACCGCAACATCATGTCGGAGTTCATGGGCCTCGTGTACGGCGTCTACGACGCCAAGCCGGAAGGTTTCGTGCCGGGCGGCATGAGTCTGCACAACACCATGCTGCCGCATGGTCCCGACACCGACGCGTTCGAGCATGCCAGCAACGTCGAGCTCAAGCCGGTCAAGATGACCAACACGCTCGCCTTCATGTTCGAAACGCGCTTCCGTCAGCGGGTAACGAAATTCGCGGCGAAATCGAGTACCCTGCAGGCCGACTATATGGATTGCTGGAAGGGATTGAAAAAGCATTTCGACGCCAAGCGGCGCGAACCGAAATAAATGAAGCTCGCGTCTCTGAAGGATGGCCGCGACGGCCGCCTCGTCGTCGTGTCGCGCGACCTGTCGCGATGCGCGGATGCGTCTGCGGTCGCGCCGACGCTGCAGGCGGCGCTCGATGACTGGGACGCGACGGTGCCGCGGCTCACCGAAGTTGCCGATACGCTGGAAGCGGGGCGGGGGCCGCATCTGCCCTTCGACCCGGCAAAGTGCGCGTCACCCTTGCCGCGCGCCTACCAATGGTTGGACGGTTCCGCCTATGTGAACCATGTCGCACTGGTGCGGGAGGCGCGCGGTGTAGCCGTGCCCGACACCTTCTGGACGGACCCGCTGATGTATCAGGGCGGCTCCGATGTGTTTCTGGGGCCGCGAGATCCGGTCGCGATGGCCGACGAGGCATGGGGCATCGATCTGGAAGCGGAAGTCGTCGTGATTCTCGGCGACGTTCCGATGGGTGCAAGCCCTGAGCAGGCGGCAAAAGCAATTCGCCTGATCATGCTGGTGAACGATGTCACGCTGCGCAATCTCACCGGTCCGGAACTGGCGAAGGGCTTCGGCTTCCTGCAGTCGAAGCCGTCATCGGCATTCACGCCGGTTGCAGTGACACCCGACGAGCTTGGCAAAGCCTGGGACGGCGCGAAGGTCCACTTGCCGCTGCTGAGCTTCATCAACGGCAAACCATTCGGAAAACCGGTCTGCTCGGCTGACATGACATTCGATTTCCCGACGCTGATCGCGCATGCAGCGAAGACGCGCGCGCTGTCCGCCGGCACCATCCTCGGTGCCGGCACGGTATCGAACCGCGATGCCGATGGCGGGCCGGGCAAGCCGATCGCGGAGGGCGGGCTCGGCTATTCCTGCCTTGCCGAGCAGCGCACGGTGGAAACCATTCGCAACGGCAAGCCCTCGACGCCATTTTTGCAGTTCGGCGACCGCGTCCGCATCGAGATGCTCGACGGGGACGGCCGCTCGATCTTCGGTGCGATCGAGCAAGAGGTGGTACGCTACCGGGCGAAGTGAGGCTTGGGAGACCGCATGGCAGAGCAGCATCTTCTCGTTCCGGCCCTCGGCCGCATCTATCGCGCGCTGGCGCCGTTCACCGAGTTGTTTGTCCGTGTCGTCGCCGGGCTTTCATTGGTGGCGCATGGCTATCCAAAGTTCGGTGCCCTTGGCGCCAATGCGTCGTTTTTCGAAAAGGCCGGATTCACTCCGGGCTGGCTGTGGGCGCTTGTGGTCGCTCTGACCGAAAGCATCGGCGGGCTGTTTCTGGCGATGGGGTTTCTGACGCGCCTCGTGTGTGTTCCGATCCTGCTCTTTCTGTTGACTGCGATCTATTACCACTCCCAGTTCGGCTTCTACTGGAATCTGCGCGGGTTTGAATATCCGCTGTTCTGGTCCATCGTGGTATTTCACTTCTTGATTCACGGCGGCGGGCGATGGTCGGTCGATCATCGTCTCGGCCGCGAAGTGTGAGTGGGACAATGGCAAAGGGTTTTGCGTCCACCGGCGACACCGCCGAGAAAACGATCTCCTTCGATGAGATCGGCGAGGGGCTTTACGCCTTTACTGCGGAGGGCGATCCCAATTCAGGGATCATCGTCGGCGACGATGGCGTCATGGTGGTGGACGCGCAGGCGACGCCGGTGATGGCGCTCGAGGTGATCGAGCGCGTGCGCAAAGTCACCGACAAGCCGATCAAGTATGTGCTGCTGTCGCATTACCACGCCGTGCGTGTGCTCGGTGCTTCGGCCTATAAGGATGCAGAGATCATTTCCTCCGACGCCACGCGCGACATGATCGTGGAGCGCGGGCAACAGGACAAGGATTCGGAGATCGGCCGTTTCCCGCGCCTGTTCCGCGCGGTCGAATCCATTCCCGGCCTGACCTGGCCGACGATCACTTTTGCGCAACAGATGTCGATCTGGCTCGGCAAGCGCGAGGTGCGCATCATGCATCTGGGCCGCGGCCACACCGCTGGCGATGTCGTCGCCTATGTGCCGGACGCCAATGTGGTCTTCTCCGGTGATCTCGTTGAATATCGCTCGGCATGCTATTGCGGCGACGCGCATCTCACCGACTGGCCGCAAACGCTCGATCGTCTGGCCGCATTCAAGGCGAACGCGCTGGTGCCGGGCCGCGGGGCGGCGCTGACGACGGCGGAGAGGGTGCAGGCGGGTATCGATGGAACCCGCGATTTTCTCACGACGCTCTATGGTTCCGCCAGGGATAGCGTCGCAAAGGGTCTCACCCTGAAAGAGGCTTTCGCCGCCGCCCGCAAGGTGATGGATCCGAAATTCTCCGATTACGCCATCTACGAGCATTGCCTGCCGTTCAACGTTTCGCGTGCTTACGACGAGGCGAGGGGCATCGACTGGCCGGTGATCTGGACCGCCGAGCGCGACCGCGAGATGTGGACGGCGCTGCAGGGCTGACACGCCCACGCCACCTTGTCGCCCTGATCGGCCAGCATGGATAGCCGCCAGGGGGCGGCCCTTTTTCCGGTTTCATCGCTGATGTTTGTCGCGTTCGCGATCTCTTCTGTCCATTGTCTGCCCAGCGGTTTGCGCCTGATCGGCTTGGCCGGCTGTTTGGCGCTGCTGAGTGCCTGTGCGAATGCGCCCGGCGGCGCAGTGCTTCCGTCGGCGACCGGCAATCCCGACGTCTCCGCCATCAGCAGCGATCCCACGCTCACCGTCGTCACCACCCGCAATCCCGTGCGCAACGCGCGCGCGTCGCCGTGGTTCGGGTCCGAGCGCGCCAGCGCCAGCCAGGCGCGTGTCCGCCTGTCGTCGCCGCAGGAGAATGCCTTTGCGCCTGTGGGGCTGGGCGACTGGCGCATCGCTAGCGTCGAGGCGATTCCGGTGGGGACAGGCCTGGCGCGCGGCGCCGACCGCAAGGACGTGCTGATCTATGTGCACGGCTTCAACCAGACCTTCGAGACCGCCGCGCTCGACGCGGCGCGGCTGTCGGACGGCATCCGCTTCCGCGGCGAGACCATGCTGTTCTCCTGGCCCTCGCGCGCGCGGCTTTCGGAATACATCTACGATCGCGAAAGCGCATTGTATTCGCGCGATGCCTTCGAAAGCATGCTCGACCATCTGATCGCAGATCCGCAGGTCGGCAGGATCAATATCGTCGCTCATTCCATGGGAACGATGCTGACGGTGGAAGTGCTGCGCCAGCTTTACGATCGCCGCGGCAGAGCCGTCGTGGACAATCTCGGCGCCGTCGTGCTCGCCGCGCCCGATATCGACATGGACAGCTTTGCCGCCTCGGTGAATCGCATCGGGCCGCTCACCAGCAAGATCAGCGTGCTGGTTGCGGCGAACGACCGCGCGCTGGATGTGATGAAGCGGCTGGCCGGTGGCGTGACGCGCGTCGGCACGGCCGAAGCCGAGAAGATCCAGGCCTTGGGTCTGCGCGTCATCGACGCATCGCAGGTTGCCGTCGGCGGCATCAATCACGATCTTTTTCTGTCGAATGCGAAAGTGCGGCAGGAGGTGCGCCGCGCGCTCGACGAGGCGGCGGGACCAGCCTTTGCGGGCGCGCAGCCAGTCAATTAGGCGGCACGTTGAGAGACATTGCCCGACGGGTTGAAAGGCGCTATTAGTTGCATCTGAAACCGTTTGGCGCGGCCACCTGTCTCATAAGAACCGCGTCGCCGGGGAGGAGCCATGGCGTCCGCGGCGCCCAACCAGCGCAAGACGATCTATCATTACGCCTACCGGCGCTCGCGCGATCAGGATGCGGCCCCGCCCGCACGGCATCCGGTGGTCGTGGTTGGCGCCGGCCCGGTCGGGCTGACGGCGGCGATAGACCTCGCCCTGCGCGGCGTGCCCGTGGTTCTGCTCGACGACGCCGACCGGATCGGCGAGGGGTCGCGTGGCATCTGCTATTCCAAGCGCACGCTCGAAATTCTCGACCGGCTCGGTGTCGGCGAAGGCCTGGTCCGTCAGGGCGTCACCTGGAAGCTCGGCAAGGTCTATCTCGGCGACGATCTTGTCTATTCCTTCGATCTGCTGCCGGAAGACGGCCACAAGATGCCGGCCTTCATCAACCTGCAGCAATATTATCTGGAAAAGGCGCTGGTCGACCGCGCCCTCGAGCTTCCCAACATCGATCTGCGCTGGCGCAACAAGGTGACCGGTGTCGAACGGCGCAATGACGACGTGCGGCTCATCATCGACACGCCCGAGGGGAAATATCAGCTCGATGCCGACTGGCTGATCGCCGCCGATGGTGCGCGTTCGACTATCCGTGATCTTCTCGGCCTCGGCTTCAAGGGCGTGACCTTCGAGGACAAGTTCCTGATCGCCGACATCCGCATGACGGCGGATTTCCCGACCGAGCGGCGCTTCTGGTTCGATCCGCCATTCCATTCCGGTCAATCCGCATTGATGCATCGCCAGCCGGACAATGTCTGGCGCATCGACCTGCAGCTCGGGCCGGACGCCGATGTCGAGGCCGAGCAGCGGCCGGAGCGGGTGACGGCGCGGCTGAAGAAGATGCTCGGCGAGCGCGATTTCGAGTTGGAATGGGTGTCGATCTATCGCTTCAATTGCCGGCGGCTCGAACGTTTCACGCATGGCCGAGTTATCTTCGTCGGCGATGCGGCGCATCAGGTTTCGCCCTTCGGCGCGCGCGGCGCCAATTCCGGCGTGCAGGATGCCGAGAATCTGGCGTGGAAGCTCGCCGCCGTGCTGAAGGGAGAGGCTGATACGCACCTGCTCGACAGCTACGAGCTCGAGCGCATGCAGGCGGCGGACGAGAATATCGGCCATTCGACACGATCGACCGACTTCATCGCGCCGCATTCGCCGGCGGAACGCACGTTGCGCAACGCCGTGCTGGCGCTGGCGCCGCACTGCGACTTCGCGCGGCGCATGGTCAATTCGGGACGTCTGTCGGTGGCCACCGTTTACGACACGCCGCTCTCGACGCCCGACGAGGCGGCATTTGCCGGCGCGGCGCGCCTCGGGGCGCCGGCGCCGGATGCGGAAATGCAGACAGGGGAGGGCACGCCCTGCCACCTCGTCGCGCAGCTGTCGAGCGGCTTCGAACTGCTCTATGTGCGTGATGGCGCAACGCCTGCGCCGCCGGACGGGATCAAGCTGACTGTCATCGGCGAGGATCTGAAGGACACGCACGGCTATTTTGCACGGCGTTTCGACGCGACGCCGGGCGCCGCGTATCTGCTGCGGCCGGACCAGCATCTGTGCGCCCGCTGGCGCAGCTACGACGCGGTCAAGGTTGCGCGGGCGCGTGCGCGTGCGTTGGGGCGCTGACTCACGCGGGCATGCGCATCGACAGCAGCATCTCGTTGCAGGCCTCCGCGCAGTCATGACAGACCTTCGCGCAGACGGCGCAATGCTTGTGCATCTCGCCATGCCGGCGGCATTCGGCGCCGCAGGTGCGGCAGAAGGCGATGCAGGTCGTGAGCTGGGCTTCCAGCAATTGCCGGTGCCCGACCTTGTTGGTGCGCGACATGATGGTTCCTGTCGCCGAGCAGACCGCCGCGCAATCCAGATTGAGGCGGATGCAGGTGATCAGCTTGTCGACATCAGGCTCGGCAAGGCAGGCGTCGGCGCAGGCGGTGCAGGCTTCCACGCAGGCGAAGCAGGCTTCGATGCAGCGGGTGATGGATTCGGCGTGACCCGGCCGGTCTGGATGCGCTTTCACCATGGCGCGAACGGCAACGGCTGACATGGCCCTCTCCGTGATAACTGTCGGTTGCGGCAGCTTCCGAGGCAACGGATGCATGCGGTTTTGGTTCCAACTGCTGCGCGAAGTTCCCTGCATTGATCTTGGCGGGACCTGAACTAGGCTTGTGCAGGCCAAAAAGGACCGGAGGAAGGCGGATGGCTGCATTGATGACGGAATCGCGATTTAGAGATCCCGACGCGGCCTATGTCGCGCTGGTCGAGGCGCGGCGAGGCCTCACGGATGCCGAAGCGGCAGCTTTGGACGCAAAGCTTGTGCTCATTCTCGCCAACCATATTGGCGATCTCGGCGTCCTGAACGAGGCCATCGCGCTGGCGAAAACACAGCGCTGACGCATGGCGTCGCAACTCACCGACGGCAGTGTCTTCAGCCATGTCACCATCGGCACGGACGACATTGCGCGCGCGACGGCCTTCTACGACAAGGTGCTCGCGCCGCTGAACATGGGAGCGCCCGGGATTCGGGGCCACTATCACGAGAATTACTACGGCACATATGTTCGCGATCCCGACGGCGACAAGATCTGCGTCGTCCGCCGCGCGCCCGAGTGATTTCCGGTTGCGCGTTATGGGCTCTCGATGATCTTGTCGATGATGGCGCTCGCGCGCGTCAGAGGATCGCTCGAATCCGCGTCGAGGATCTGACGGACCTTCTTGATCAGGTCGTCCGGCGTGAACGGCTTGGTGAGCAACTCGACATCTGCGTCGAGCCGCCCCTGATGGATGATGGCGTTGCGGGTATAGCCGGTGGCGAACAGGACCTTCAGTCCCGGGCGCCGCCGCCGCGCCTCGTCGGCGATCTGGCGGCCGTTCATGCCGCCCGGCAGCACGACGTCGGTGAACAGCATCTTGATGTGGGGATTGGCGTCGAGCAGCCGCAGGGCGCTCGATCCTTCGTGCGTGGAGACCACGTCGTAGCCTTCCTCGCGCAAGACTTCCGTCGCGAAGCGGTTGACCTCCTCATCGTCCTCGACGAGCAGGATCGTTTCCTTCAAGCTCTCGGCGCCTGGAGTCTCCGTCGGCGCGGGCTCCGGCGGATTCCAGGGCTCGATATTGGTTTCATCCGTCAGCCGCGGCAAATAGAGCTTGATGCTCGTGCCTTCGCCGATCTCGCTGTAGATCTTGATGTGGCCGCCGGACTGCTTGACGAAACCATAGACCATGCTGAGCCCGAGGCCGGTACCGACGCCCGTCGGCTTGGTGGTGAAGAACGGCTCGAAGGCGCGGTCGATCACGTCCTTGGTCATGCCGGTACCGGAATCGCTGAGGGCCAGCATCACATATTGGCCAGGCTCAACCTCGCCGGCCTGCGCGGCGGAATAGGCCTCGTCAAGATAGGTATTGGCGGTTTCGATCGTCAGCCGTCCACCCTCGGGCATGGCGTCGCGCGCATTGATGGCGAGATTGAGGATGGCGTTCTCGAGCTGGTTGGGATCGATCGCGGTTTTCCACAATCCGCCGGCCAGCACGGTCTCCACCGTGATGCTTTCGCCGATCGACCGGCGCAGCAGTTCCGACATCCCCTGCACAAGCCTGTTGAGATCGACCGCCTTTTCCTCCAGCGGATGCTGGCGCGAATAGGCGAGCAGACGCTGGATCAGGGTGGCTGCGCGCTGCGAGGCCTGACGCGCGGAATTGAGCGTGCGCTTCAACCGCTCGTCGCCGTCCGGCGCGCGCCGCAAGGCGAGATCGATATTGCCGAGGATCGCGGTCAGCAGGTTGTTGAAATCATGCGCAATACCGCCGGTCAGGCGTCCGACCGCTTCCATCTTCTGCGATTGCCGCAGCGCCAGCTCGGTGCGCTCGCGGCGCGCCACCTCTTGCTTCAATTTGGCCAGCGCCAGCGCGGCATTGCGCGTGCGGCGCAGCGCGACAAGCGACAGCAGGAACAGGGCGATCGTTGCCGGGACACCGAAAATCAGATGGCGCGACATGTTCAGCAGCCATTCGGTGATCACCGTCTGCCGGTCGACGCCGGTCATCGCGTAGACGTCGATATTGGCCAGCCGCCGGTAGGCATAGATGCGCTCCTTCCGGTCGAGGGGCGAGGTCGCGTGGATCAAGCCAGACACGCTCTCCTTCATCGCCGGGATCAGCGGGCTGTCGTCGGGCAGGCGGCGCGGAAACCGGGCGTCGACAGGAAAGCGCGTCAGCACCGCGCCGTCGGCGCGGACCAGCTGGACCACATCGGTGTCCCGGCGGGGCAGGGTCGAATAGAATTGCGAAAAATATTCCGGCTTCGCGGAAATGGTGGTCAGTCCGTTGAACGCGGAGGCGCTACCGGGGGAGGTCCGGCGTTTGCTATAGGCGAAGAAACGAAATTCCTGGATGCGGGACTCGAGCAATTCGCTGACATAAAGCAGCAGGTTCGGATTGTCCTTCAGAGCCCTGAAATAGTCGCGATTGCTGAGATCGAGCACCGGCATCGGGAATACCGTGCCGGAGACGAGCGCTTTGCCGTTGGCGTCGATGACCCAGATGTCGAGCAGTTGCGGCATAGAGTTGGTCAGGATGCGCAGGCGCTGGTTGAATTCCCGCTCCCGGGCGCGGATTTCGGCATCCGGAACTGCGACTATTTCGTCGGTGTAGCGGGCCGCCAGATCGAAGGTCTCGAACACCTTGGTCGCGTGCTCGTACACGACGTCCAGCGTGCGTTCGAGGCGGGCGGTCGAATCCTCGAATTGCTGGCGGTACCCGAACCAGGCGGCGATCGCAAAAATGGCGACAGGCAGGACCAGCGACGCGACGACCAGCAGCCGCAGCGGCCGCGTCGCATGCGCCATGTCACGCGAGGAAATGGAATCCTCTGCGGCGGCTTTCTTCGGGGTCTTTGCCAAGGCCGGAATTGCGCCCCTTCAATCGCTGTCCCAAATCAGCAAGGAGCCATTTTGGTAGCCGCTTGGGCCGGTGAGTTCAATGCTGCAGCACCGCATGCCTCGCATCCGGCCGGCCGAATGCCCATATTCGCCAGGCGTCAAACCGGAGCCTTCCGATGTTCAAACTTTCCCGCCGCGGTTCCATCGCCGCCCTGGCCATGATCGCATTGACGGCCTTGAGTTTCGGGCCGGCGCGAGCCGTCGAGGATCCAGACCTGCTGTTCAAGCGCTCCACGGTCTTCAAATGGCTGTCGCCGAACGACAAGCTCGCGACCTACGGCATCGACGACCCGCAGGTCGAGGGCGTCGCCTGTCATTTTACCGTTCCCGAGAAAGGCGGCTTCAAGGGCTGGATCGGTATCGCGGAGGAGGTATCGGATATTTCACTCGCCTGCCGCCAGATCGGGCCGATCAAGTTCAAGGCGAAATTCGAGCAGGGCGAGGATGTGTTCCGGCAGCGCCGCTCGCTGTTGTTCAAGAAGATGCAGATCGTGCGCGGCTGTGACACGAAGCGTAATGTGCTCGTCTACATGGTCTATTCGGATCGCCTCATCGAAGGCTCGCCGAAGAATTCGACCTCCTCGGTGCCGATCATGCCTTGGGGCGGCGCCGCGGAAGTACCGCGCTGTGCGGACTGGGTCGAGAAATAGGATTCGTGCCTAACGCGTGCACTCGATGGCGACGAATTCCATGCAGGCATCGCCACGGCAGGTGCCGCCGCTCGCGGTGGGCACCGCGCCGGTGATCTCGTCGCGATCGACCTTCCGGAACGAGGCGGCCTGGGCGAACTCCTTCGACTTGCAGTAGGCCGCAGCAGCCGCGGCCCCGCAGCTTGCGCCGGAGGCGAGACAGCGGTCGACGCCATAGCCGTCGGCGTCGTTTGCGATGATGAAGATGCGCTTTTCCGCCTGCGCCGCGGCCGCGGCCAGGAGGGCGGCAACAAGAATGGGCATTGCCAGCAGGGACCGCATGGGGGTCGCTCGCTCTTGGAGGTATTGCCGTAAATTGGCTGGAAATAACTAAGGTTCTGTTAACCGGTTCCATCCCGGTCGAACAAGACGGGGCAGGCGCTCGCTCCCCGGTTTGGCCCGGGGTGCGGCTTTGTCGCCACGCCGGCCTGGCTAGTGGCGTTGTCGCGCCGTCTTGCCGGCCCGGGGCCGCTGGTCGCAGAAGGCGCGGTAGAGCACGCGAATCAATTTGCGCACCGTGCTGTCGGCCAGCCGGTAATGGACGGTGGTGCCGTCGCGACGCTGCGACACCAGCCGCTCCGCCCGCAGCACCGCGAGATTCTGGGAAACCGCGGCCATGCGCAGCCCGGTCAGTGTCGCGAGCTCGCCGACGGATTTTTCGCCGTCGGCCAGATGGCAGAGCACCATCAGGCGCGGCCTTGAGGCCAGCGCCTTCAGCAGGGCTGCAGCGCTCTGTGCGTTGGTTTCGAACTCTTGAATATTCATAATTTTGAATGTATAAAAGATGGTGTGGGACCGATCAAGTACGAACCGGGAGTATCGCCATGTCGATCCTGTCCGCCCGGGTCTGGTCGCCCTATGCCGCCGGCATTCTGATCGGGCTATTGCAGATCCCGGCTTTCCTTCTCATGAACACCGCGCTCGGTGCCTCGTCCTCGTTTGTGACGGTGGCGGCGAGCATCGCGTCTGTCTTCGATCCCGCCGTCAACGCCATTCCCTATTTCAAGGCGCATGTCTCAACCGCCAAGGACTGGTGGCAGGTGGCATTGGTGATCGGCGTCGCGCTCGGCGCATTCATGTCGGCGCGGATGTCGGGCACCCTGCGTCCGGCCATGTCGGAACTTTGGGGCAGGGTGATGGGTCTCAACTTTCCGATGCGGCTCGTGGTCGCCTTTGCCGGCGGATTCGTGCTGCTGCTCGGCGCGCGCATCGCCAATGGCTGCACGTCGGGCCATGGATTGTCCGGCCTGTCGCAGCTCGCGGTGTCCTCGCTGATCGCGATGGCGGCGATGTTCGTGAGCGGCATCGCCATTTCCGCATTCCTCAAGCGCGCGTAACGGAGGCTTCCATGTCTCTCATTCCTGCGATTCTTCTCGGCCTCGTCATGGGCGCGGTGTTCGGCCTCGCGCTGGAAAAGGCGCGGGTCATGGAGCCCGGTTTCCTCATCGGCCAGTTCCAGATGACGAACTTCATCATGATCAAGGTGATGCTGTCGGCGATCGCGACCGGTCTTGTTGTGCTCGCCGTGCTGCACGGTCTCGGCATCGTGCAGCTGAGCGTGAAGGCCGCGCTGGTCGGCAACATGATCGTTGGCGGCTTGCTGCTCGGCGCCGGCATCGTGTTCGCGGGGGCGTGCCCCGGCACGGCTCTGGCGCAGCTTGGCGCCGGCTACAGGGATGCCTGGGCGGTGGTCGCGGGCGGGCTCGCCGGCGGCTACACCTACGGCCTCTACCAGAAGGAGATCGACCGGGCGCTGGACTGGTCGGGCATGGGCCTCGGCAATCTCGGCAAGATGACGCTGACCGACCTCCTGCCGGGCGGTTTTGTCACCCTGGCACTCGTCTTCGCCGCGCTGATCGTGGTCGGACTGATCGCGCTGGAACGCTGGCGGCCCTGGCGGGTGGAGATGGAGCGACACGATCCGACCGGCGGTCCCGGCCGCAGCCCCGGAATCGCCACCGGCTACGCCGCCCCGGCCGAATGAAGCACCAGGCCCGCCCCGGTCTGCCGGGGCGGGCTAAGCTCTTCTTCATCCTGCTCAAATCCCGGCCAAACATAGCCTTGACGGCGGAGCAGGGGTTCGGCCATTGTCCGCCGCATGACGATCCGCAACGCAATTTTCGGCATTTGCCGGGAGATTATTCGCTAGCGCCCCTCGCTGGCTGCGGCCGTCTTTTGTCCATTGAGATAAAGAGAACGCCCGGGGCCAGCAGGCGCCGGGGAAGAAGGCTCAATGGAACTCAAGCTCTACGATACGCTGACGCGCGAGAAGCGGCCCTTCGTGCCGCTCGATGCGAAGAACGTGCGCATGTATGTGTGCGGGCCGACGGTCTATGACTTCGCCCATATCGGCAATGCGCGGCCCGTCATCGTCTTCGACGTGCTCTATCGTCTGCTGCGGCATCTCTACGGCGAGACGCACGTCAAATATGTCCGCAACATCACCGACGTCGACGACAAGATCAACGCGCGCGCCGCCGAGCGCGGGATTTCCATCCGCGACCTGACTGAAGAGACCTACAGGAACTTCAAGCAAGACGTCGCGGCGCTCGGCTGTCTGCCGCCGGACGTCGAGCCGCGCGCGACCGAGCATATCGAGGAGATGAAGACGCTGATCGAGCGCCTCGTCGCCTCCGGCCATGCCTATGTCGCCGAGGAGCACGTGCTGTTTTCGGTGCCCTCGATGAAGGATTACGGGCAACTCTCGAAGCGTCCGCTCGACGAGATGATCGCCGGCGCACGCGTCGATGTCGCGCCCTACAAGCGAGACCCCATGGACTTCGTGCTGTGGAAGCCGAGCAAGGAGAACGAGCCGGGCTGGCCGTCGCCGTGTGGCATCAAGACGGCGGGCCGCCCCGGCTGGCACATCGAATGCTCGGCGATGAGCTGGAAACATCTCGGCGAGACCTTCGACATCCATGGCGGCGGCATCGACCTTGTCTTTCCGCACCACGAGAATGAAATCGCGCAGTCGCGCTGCGCATTTCATACCGGGCTGATGGCCAAGACCTGGATGCACAACGGCTTCCTGCAGGTCGAAGGTGAGAAGATGTCGAAGTCGCTCGGCAACTTCGTCACAATCCGGGAGTTGCTAGCTAGCGAGAATTTCGGCGGGAAATCATGGAATGGTGAAATTCTTCGATTGGCTATGCTTCAAACTCACTACAGGCAGCCGATTGATTGGACGGCACAGAAACTTTCAGAAGCGCAACGCTGGTTGGATCGCTGGTATATTGTGTTAGGCGATGTTCAGCCGTCGGCCGAAATTGACTATAATATTGTCGAGCCCTTGTCTGATGATCTGAACACGTGGGAAGCGTGCAGGCGGTTAAATGCCGCGATTCCTGCGGTATTTGGACTTTCCAAGTGGGACGAAAGTGTCTCGGATGTTTCTGAAGACAGAAAGCGCTCTCTCAAAGCGACTGCCCTTCTTCTGGGCTTTCTCTCAAAATCAAGGGCCGAATGGGAAGAAGATAAGAAGCGAAGAGCTGGCGTTGACGAAAAACGCGTCGAAGAACTGATCGATGCTCGCGCTACCGCCCGCAAAGCAAAAAACTGGGCCGAATCCGACCGCATCCGCGACGAGCTCGCCAAGATGGGCGTCGTTCTGAAAGACTCCAAGGACGGCACCACCTGGGAGATCGCGCGATGACGAATGGTCCGTTCAGCGGCGGCTGCCAATGTGGTGCGGTGCGCTTTCGCGTGGGACGGCTTGGCCGTCCATCGATCTGCCATTGCCGCATGTGCCAGAAGGCTTTCGGCGGTTTCTTTGGTCCGCTGGTGACAGCGCACGAACTGGTGTGGACGCGCGGGCAGCCAAACTATTTTGCGAGCTCCAACAAGGTGAGCCGCGGCTTTTGCGGCAAGTGCGGCACGCCATTGACCTATGAACACGGAGGCAGCCCGGAAGTGGCCATCGGCGCCTTGGATCGGCCGGAGGTGGCTGCGCCAACGATTCAGGTCAACCCCAACGACAAGCTCCCATTCTTCGATGATCTGTGCAGCCTCCCCATGCGTCAGTCGGGGGAGGATCCAGAGCAGGAAGCCTTCAAAGCTTCACTTATCAGCTACCAGCACCCCGATCACGATACCGACCGTTGGCCGCCGGAGTCCTTCAGATGATGGCCCGCGCCAATCCAGCCCTTGCGATGCGTCCGTACCTCGCGGCGGACACGCCGCTGCTCGCCGAAATCTTCCGCGCCAGCGTGGAGGAGCTCGCCGCCGAGGATTATTCCGACGCGCAGATCGAGGCGTGGGTTTCGGTCCTCGACGACGAGGCGGCCTTCGGCAAGCGGCTCGGCGAGCAACTGACGCTGATCGCAACGCTGGACGGCGCGCCGGTCGGCTTCGCCTCGCTCAAGGGCAATGACGGCATCGACATGCTCTATGTGCATCCGGCGGCCGCCGGGCAGGGCGCGGCGACGATGTTGGTCGATGCTCTGGAAAAACTCGCGGCGGCGCGCGGCATGCAGAAACTGAAAGTCGACGCCAGCGACACCGCCGAGCATTTCTTCCGCAGGCGCGGCTATGTGCCGATGCAGCGCAACACTGTGCTGCGCGGCGAGGAATGGCTCGCGAACACCACGATGGAAAAGCCGCTCGGCAAGGAGACGATGCAATGAACCTGCAGCGCCATCACATCGTCGTCTCGATCGTCGCCATCGTGGTCGCGATTGCGCTGGCGGCCAACTATTACCTGTGGTGAGGATGCCATGAAACGCCCGGACACGCCGTTCCCGCGCCACTGGCTCTATTACATCGTGCTCAAGCTCGTGGTCATCGTTGCGGCGGTCGCCATCGTGCTCAAACTCTACGGCTTCTGGTGATTTATGGCGCGCGAACGGCTTTATCTCTTCGACACCACGTTGCGCGACGGCGCGCAGATGAACGGCGTCGACTTCACCCTGCACGACAAGCTGGTCGTCGCCGAGATGCTGGACAAGCTCGGTCTCGATTATGTCGAGGGCGGCTATCCCGGCGCCAACCCCACGGACACCGAATTGTTCGGCGAGGATCGCAAGCTCGACGCGACCTTTACGGCTTTCGGCATGACGCGGCGTCCCGGCCGCTCGGCGTCCAACGACCCGGGCCTTGTTGCGCTGCTCGACGCCAGGGCCGACGCCATCTGCTTCGTCGCCAAGGCCTGGGATTATCATGTGCGGGTCGCGCTGGAGACGACCAACGAGGAAAATCTCGCCTCGATCCGTGACAGTGTGACAGCGGCGAAGGACAAGAGTCGCGAGGTGCTGGTCGATTGCGAGCATTTTTTCGACGGCTACAAGGCCAATCCGGATTACGCGCTGGCTTGCGCCAAAGCCGCCTATGACGCCGGCGCGCGCTGGGTGGTGCTCTGCGACACCAATGGCGGCACGCTGCCGCATGAGATCGAGGCGATTGTCGGCACCGTGGTCAAGCACATCCCCGGCTCGCATGTCGGCATCCATGCGCACAACGACACCGAGCAGGCGGTGGCAAATTCTCTCGCGGCGGTGCGCGCCGGCGCCCGGCAGATCCAGGGCACGCTGAACGGCATCGGCGAGCGTTGCGGCAACGCCAATCTGGTCTCGATCATCCCGACGCTGAAGCTGAAGAAGGAGTTCGCCGACAAGTTCGAGATCAATATCTCGGACGCGCAGCTGAAAAATCTCGCTGCCGCCTCGCGCAAGCTCGACGACATGCTGAACCGCGCCCCCAACCGGCACGCGCCCTATGTCGGGGACAGCGCCTTTGCGACGAAGGCCGGCATCCACGCTTCCGCGATCCTCAAGGACCCCGCGACCTACGAGCATGTGCCGCCGGAGAGCGTCGGCAACCGCCGCAAGGTGCTGGTCTCCGATCAGGGCGGGCGCTCCAATGTGCTGTCCGAACTGGAACGCATCGGCATTGCGGTCGACAAGGCCGATTCCCGCGTGGCGCGCCTGCTCGAGGAGGTGAAGGAGCGCGAGGCGCTCGGCTATGCCTACGAGGCGGCCGACGCCTCGTTCGAGCTGCTGGCGCGGCGCATGCTCGGCAAGGTGCCCGATTATTTCGACGTTGAGCAGTTCGATGTGAATGTCGAGCAGCGCTACAACGCGCTGGGCAAGCGTGTCACCGTGGCGATGGCGGTTGTGAAGGTGAAGGTCGGCAGCGAGACGCTGATCTCGGCCGGGGAGGGCAACGGTCCGGTCAACGCGCTCGACGTCGCCTTGCGCAAGGATCTGGGCAAGTACCAGAAATATATCGAGGGGCTGAAGCTCACCGACTATCGGGTGCGTATCCTCAACGCCGGTACGGAAGCGGTGACGCGCGTCCTGATCGAAAGCGAGGACGAGAACGGCGATCGCTGGACCACCATCGGCGTATCTCCCAACATCATCGACGCCTCGTTCCAGGCGCTGATGGATTCGGTATTCTACAAGCTGGTCAAATCCGGCGCGCCTGCATGATCGACCACGTCTCCGTGTCCGTCAGCGATCTCGACCGCTCCGCCGTTTTCTACGACGCGGTGCTCGGCGCGATCGGCTACATCAAGCTGGAGACGCGCGCGGCGACGATTGCCTTCGGCCGGAAATATTCCGAGTTCTGGATCAACCATCGGCCGTGGATGAAGCCGGTCGAGGAGGATTCGGGCACGCACATTGCGCTGCGCGCAGCATCGCAGGACATGGTCGATGCGTTTCACGCCGCAGCGCTTGCGCAGGGCGGCGCCTCCGATGGCGAGCCCGGCCTTCGCCCGCAGCACGGCGAAGGCTATTACGCCGCCTTCATCCGCGACCCCGACGGCAACCGCATCGAGGCGGTGACGTTTGTGAAGTGACGTCCCCGTTCGTCCCCGCGAAAGCGGGGACCCAGGAGTCAAGATGCACTAGGTTCCCGCTTGCGCGGGAACGAACGGAGAGTGGTTGACGTAAACGCAATTCGTCAACTCACAGCCTCTCCGCCGTGCCCGCTTCCATCAGCTTCTCGGCTTCCGACACCTTGCGCGCGGCTTTCTTCAGCATCGGCAGGATGTCTTCCACGCGGTCGGCGCAAAGCAGGTTCACGTTGTTGGCGGTGTGGATGAAGGCGAGCTCCTTCATGTGATCGAGCAGCGCGCGCAGGGGATCCCAGAAGCCGCCGATATTGGCGATCAGGATTGGCTTCCGGTGGCGTCCGAGCTGCGCCCAGGTGAGTTGCTCGACCAGTTCTTCCAGCGTGCCGATGCCGCCGGGCAGCGCCACGAAGGCGTCCGAGCGCTCGAACATGATGCGCTTGCGCTCGTGCATATCGCGCGTGACGATCAGTTCCTGCACGTCCACCATCGGCCGCTCCCGGCCGGCCAGGAATTCCGGGATGATGCCGGTTGCCTGTCCGCCCTTGGCGAGGAGCGAGGACGCGACCGCGCCCATCAGCCCGACCGAGCCGCCGCCATAGATCAGCCGAATGTCGTTCTCGGCCATGATCGCGCCGAAGGCGTGCGCGGCCTTTACGAATTCGGGATCGGTTCCGGGGCCGGAACCGCAATAGACACAGATATTTCGAATCGCGGTCATGAGGCGGACTGTGACACTGGATGCAAAAGGGCGTCAAAGGCGGGCTGAGCTATGCATGTAATTCCGCAATAAGCCCATTCCAAGGTACCTGTTGGGGCTGGGCCGGGTATGCGCGCCATGTCCGCCCATGACTGCACCTGAGCCGGAATGCCTATATAAGGCCGCTCAGCCAGCCAGGATTTGAGCCCGCCGGGTAACGACCAATGACCTCACGCCAAGTTTCCGGGACGCCGTCCCAGCCCCCCATGGCGCACCCGCATCTCAGCGGCGGATTGTTCGCGACCTTGCTCAATCTCTGGCCCTATATCTGGCCCTCCGAGCGTGCCGACCTGAAACGCCGTGTCATCTTCGCCATGCTGCTGCTGGTTCTGGCGAAGCTCGCGACCGTCGCCGTGCCCTTCACTTACAAATGGGCGGTCGACGGACTGAGCGGGCAGGGGCAGCCGGCGGGTGAGGCGACCTGGCTCGATCACTGGCTGACCTGGGCGATCGCGGCGCCGGTCGCGATGACCATCGCTTACGGGGGCATGCGCATCCTGATGGCGGGCCTGACGCAATTGCGCGACGGCCTGTTCGCGCGCGTCGCCATGCATGCGGTGCGGCGCCTCGCCATCCTCACCTTCGAGCACATGCACCAATTGTCGCTGCGCTTTCATCTGGAGCGCAAGACCGGCGGACTGACGCGGGTACTCGAGCGCGGACGCAACGGCATCGAAGTCATCGTGCGCATGGTGATCCTGCAATTGATGCCGACGATCCTCGAACTGCTGCTCATCGTCGGTGTGCTGCTCTGGCAGTTTGACTGGCGCTACGTCGCCGTCATCTGCGTCACCGTCATCGCATATATGTGGTACACCTACATCGCCACCGAGTGGCGCATCGCCATCCGCCGCAAGATGAACGAGAGCGATACCGACGCCAACACAAAGGCGATCGACTCGCTGCTCAACTACGAGACCGTCAAATATTTCGGCGCCGAGGAGCGTGAGACACGACGCTACGACCGCTCCATGGCGCGCTACGAGGAAGCGAGCGTCCAGACCTACACATCGCTCTCCTGGCTGAATGCGGGGCAGGCGCTGATCTTCACGCTCGGCCTGACCGCGACCATGGTGATGTGCGCCTATGGCGTCAAATCCGGCACCAACACCGTCGGCGATTTCGTCATGGTCAACGCCATGATGATCCAGCTCTACATGCCGCTGAATTTCATGGGCATGGTCTATCGCGAGATCAAGCAGGGGGTGACTGACATCGAGACGATGTTCTCCATTCTCTCGCGCGATCCCGAGATCACGGACAAGCCGGATGCCAAGCCGCTGCAGGTGAAGGCCGGCGATATCCGCTTCGAGAATGTGTCCTTCGCCTACGAGCCGGATCGCCCCATCCTGAAAGGCATCAGCCTGCATGTGCCGGCGGGCAAGACGGTGGCAATCGTCGGCCCCTCGGGCGCCGGCAAGTCCACCATCTCGCGGCTTCTCTTCCGCTTCTACGAAATCACCGGCGGCCGCATCCTGATCGACGGGCAGGATATCCGCGAGGTGACACAGACGTCGCTGCGCGCGGCGATCGGCATGGTGCCGCAGGACACCGTGCTGTTCAACGACACCATCCGCTACAACATCCGCTATGGGCGCTGGGAAGCAAGCGACACGGAGGTGGAGGAGGCGGCGCGTCTCGCCCAGATCGATGCTTTCATCCGCATGTCGCCCAAGGGCTACGAAACCGAAGTCGGCGAACGCGGGCTGAAATTATCCGGCGGCGAGAAGCAGCGGGTGGCGATCGCCCGCACCATCCTGAAGGCGCCGCCGATCCTCTTGCTCGACGAGGCGACCTCGGCGCTCGACAGCCACACGGAAAAGGAAATCCAGGACGCGCTGGAGCGCGTCTCGGAGAACCGCACCACACTCGTCATCGCGCACCGCCTCTCGACCATTGTCGGCGCCGACGAGATCATCGTGCTCGACAAGGGCGCCATTGCCGAGCGCGGCACGCATGCGCAACTGCTCGCCCGCAAGGGCCTTTACGAAAGCATGTGGAACAAGCAGCGGGAAGCCGAGGAAGCGCGCGAGAAACTCGCAAAAGCGGGCGAGGAAGACCTTGCTCCCAACCGTCTTCCGCCGCCGGTCGAGGACGATATTTCCGCTGCCGCCCGCGCGCCGCGGCCGGTCGCGCCGGTCGATGTGGTGGAGTGAGGCGATGCGCCGCCGCTTGCAGTGCGGCGCGAAGTCGGGCAACTAACGCACTATGTCCATTGCCAATTCCATCCGCTCCCAGCTCGTCCCCATCCACCCGGAGGGATATCCTTTCATCGGTGCCTTCGCGCTTCTGAGCCTCGTCCTGTTCTGGATCTGGACGCCGCTCGGCTGGCTCGGCACCGTACTGACCGCCTGGTGCGCCTATTTTTTCCGCGACCCTCAACGCGTTACGCCGGTTCGTGAAGGTTTGATCGTATCGCCGGCCGACGGGCGGGTGAGCCGCGTCGCCAATGTCGTGCCGCCGGCCGAACTCGGCCTTGGCGACAGGCCTTTGCCGCGCGTCTCCGTTTTCATGAGCGTGTTCGACTGCCACGTAAACCGCAGCCCGATGGCTGGGAAGATCGAGCGCATCGTCTACAAGGCCGGCAAATTCCTGAACGCCGATCTCGACAAGGCGAGCGAGGATAACGAGCGCAACTCGCTGGTGATCGCGAGCGGCACTGTCCGGATCGGGGTGGTGCAGATAGCGGGTCTGGTGGCCCGCCGGATTGTGTCCTTTTCGCGGGAGGGCGATGTGCTCGCGGCCGGGGATCGCTTTGGCCTGATCCGCTTCGGTTCGCGTCTCGACGTTTATCTACCGGAAGGGACAAAGCCCCTGGTGGCCGAGGGGCAGACTTCGCTGGCCGGCGAAACCGTGATTGCCGACCTGAAGAACGCCGATTCCCTGCGCACCTACCGGGTCGGATAGCGGTAAGGACGCGGTTCCCCCGCAATGGCGGGGGCCGGGTTTGCTTGCTATATAGATTGCATGCTGTTCCCTCCGATCGACCCTGACCGTCTGGCCGCCCGGAAAAAGCGCTTTCGCGCTATCCCGGTGCGCATCCTGCTGCCCAACCTCATCACCCTCTTGTCGCTGTGCGCCGGCCTGACCGCCATCCGGCTGGCCATCGAGGGACGGCTGGAATGGGCGCTGGGCGCCATCGTCTTCGCTGCGATGCTGGACGGCGTGGACGGACGCCTCGCACGGATGCTCAAGGGCCAGTCGCGCTTCGGCGCTGAACTCGACAGCCTCGCCGATTTCGTGAATTTCGGCGTGGTGCCGGGTCTCATCCTCTATTTCTGGGGCCTGAACGAATTGGGCTCCGTCGGCTGGATCGCGGCGCTTGTGTTTGCCATCTGCATGGTGCTGCGGCTCGCCCGCTTCAATGTGATGGCCGACGATCCGACACGTCCGGCCTGGGCCTCGAATTTCTTCACCGGCGTACCGGCTCCGGCCGGCGCCATCATCGTCATGCTCCCGATCTATCTCAATCTGCTCGGGATGCCGCGGATGACGGTGCTGTCGCTGCTCTACACGCTGGTCGTATCGTTCCTGCTGGTGTCGACGCTCCCTGTTTTCTCCGGCAAGCAGATCGGCAAACGCGTCGCGCCCGACAAGGTGCTGCCGATCTTCGTGGTGGTGGTGCTGTTTGTGGCGCTGCTGGTCAGCTATCCGTGGTGGGTGCTCACCATCGGCTCGGCCTGCTATCTCGCTTCGCTCCCCTTCGGCTGGTTCGCTTATCAGCGCTACAAGGCGAAGGATGCGGCCGCGACCGGGATCGACACTGCCGCCCCGGCGTCCGAACAAGCCAGTTCGCCTCCGATGTCGCCGGTGCTGCCGGGCGGCGAGGATGGCGAACGTCCGGGCCGTCTGAACTGACCACACGAGTCGTTCGGCATGAAACGAGCGATTGCCGCGCTGCCAGGCGGGACAGCCAGCGATCTGCCGTGCGTCGATACGCTTCTTCTTGACTATGAACAGCGGCAGCGGCCGGAGGGAAGGCATGCCGGACTGCGCGGGACGCAGATTGTCATCGCCTTGCCCCAGCCAGTTGCGTTGCGGACCGACGACCGTCTCGTTCTCGACGATGACACGCTCGTTGAAATCGTGGCGCGGCCAGAGCCGCTCTATGAAGTGCGTGCCGGCAATCCCTCCGAACTGGCGCGTATCGCCTGGATGCTGGGCGACCGGCATCTGGCCGTCGACATTTCCGAACGTCGTCTGCGTGTGCGACGCGACCCCGTCATCGCAACGCTGCTCAGTACCGCCGCAGTCAGGATTCTGGCAATCGACGCACCGTTTGAACCCGAAGGGGGCGCATATCCGGGTGCACATGGCGGGCGATGATCCGACCGCGGCTGGGTCTTTACCGCCGAATGAAAGTTGCTAATATGGTTACAAATGAAACCGACTAACCGAAGTCGGGACGAGGGAGGAACCACATGGCATTTCATCGCCGGCAATTTATCAAGCTCGCTGGTGCCGCAATTGCGGCGCCGGCCATTTCGCGCGGCGCATTCGGCCAGGCGCAGACGACGCTGCGTCTGCATCACTTTCTGCCGCCGGTGTCCAATGTGCATACGCGCCTGCTGACGCCATGGGTGAAGAAGATCGAGCAGGAGTCGGGCGGTCGTCTCAAGATCGAGATTTTTCCCTCGATGCAGCTCGGCGGCACGCCGCCGCAGCTTTACGATCAGGCGCGCGACGGCGTCGCCGACATCGTGTGGACCTTGCCGGGCTCGACGCCGGGCCGCTTCCCGAAGATTGAAGTGTTCGAATTGCCCTTCGTAGCCGACAAGCGCGGTGTGCCGAATGCCAAGGCGGTGCAGGCCTTCTTCGACGGCAACCTGCGCGACGAATTCAAGGAGACGCAGGCCTTGTGCGTCTGGGCGCACGATCACGGCCTTATCCATGCGACCAAGCAGGTCAAGAGCATGGACGACCTGAAAGGCCTGAAGCTGCGTTCGCCCACGCGGCTTGCAGGCGACGCGCTGAAGGCCCTTGGTGCCAACGGCATTCCGATGCCGATCCCGCAAGTGCCGGAAGCTTTGGCGCAGCGCGTCATCGACGGCTGCGTGGTGCCGTGGGAGGTCGTGCCGGCGATCAAGGTGCACGAGCTGGTGAAATTCCACACCGAGATTTTCGGTTCGCCGACGCTCTACACCGCAACCTTCGTCATCGCGATGAACAAGCCGAAATACGATGGCCTGCCGGCGGACCTGAAGAAGGTGCTGGACCAGAATTCCGGCATGGCCTTCGCCGAAGCCGCCGGCAAGATGTGGGACGAGCAGGCGGTCGCGGTCGAGGAGATGGTGAAGAAGCGCGGCAACACCATCACGCAACTGACCAAGGACGAATCCGAGCGCTGGCAGAAGGCAACCCAGCCGGTCGTCGACAACTGGCTCAAACAGGTGAAAGACAAGGGCCTGAACGGCGAAAAGCTGCTCGCCGATGCCAAGGCGGCAATCGCCAAATACGCGAAGCCCTGACCTGAGTGATCGGATGACGGAAACAACTGGGGAGGGCGGGCAGGCGGTCCGAGAAGGACCGCTGGCCGTCCTGACACGTCCACTGGCAATTGCCGGCGGCCTTCTGTCCGTCGCCCTTGCGCTGATCGTCACCGTGCATGTCTGCCTGCGCTGGCTGCTCAACAGCCAGGTGCCGGGCGACATCGAGCTGGTGCAGATCGGCACGGCACTGACGATCTTCGCCTTCTTTCCGCTCTGTCAGTCGCGGCGCGGCAACATCGTGGTCGACAGTTTTACTACCCATATGTCCCCGCGCGGCCGCGCTTTGCTCGATGCGTTGTGGGACCTGGTTTACGCCGGCATGGCGCTCATCATCGCCTGGCGGCTGGCGGTCGGCGCCTGGGACACGATGCGCAGCAACACGGTGTCGATGATTCTCGGCCTGCCGACCGGCTGGGCGGTGGCAGCCTGCGCGGCGGCGGCGGCGTTTCTTGGCATTGTGGCGATGGCCACCTCGCTCCGCCTGATCCGGGGCCGCGCATGAGTCCGGCCGCCGTTGCCGGGCTCGGCTTTCTGGCCATGCTGGTGCTGATCGCGCTGCGCATGCCCGTCGGGCTTGCCATGCTGGTGACCGGCAGCGCCGGCGTCGTCTATTTCTCAGGCTGGACGGCGTTCCTCAGCTACATGAACTCGACGCCGTTCTATCTGTTCTCCAATTACACGTTGTCGGTGATTCCCCTCTTTATTCTGATGGGCGCTATCGCCGAGCGCTCCGGCCTCTCCACCAAATTGTTTGCGGCGGCGGCGAGCCTGATCGGCCATCGGTGTGGTGGCCTCGGCATGGCACTGATCGGTGCCTGCACCGCCTTCGGCGCCATCTGCGGCTCCTCGGTGGCAACGACGGCGACCTTCGCCCGCGCGACGCTGCCGGAATTCAGCCGCTACCGCTATGGACCGGGCTTTGCGACCGGCACCATCGCCGTCGGCGGTACGCTGGGCATTCTGATCCCGCCTTCCATCATTCTGGTCGTCTATGCGATCACGACAGAGCAGAATATCGCCAAGCTGTTCAAGGCGGCACTTATTCCCGGTCTCCTTGCAGCGGTCTTCTATTGCATTGTGATTGCGCTGATCGCGCGCCGCAATCCGGACGCCGTGCCGGCGCATGCCAAGGTCGGGCGCAAGGAGCGGATCGCGGCGCTGCTGGCAGTATGGCCTGTGCTGCTCGTGGCGGTGGTGGTCGTTGGCGGAATTTACGGCGGCGTGTTCACACCAACCGAGGGCGCCGGTGTCGGCGCCGTCTCCATGATCGCGATTGCGCTGACGCAACGCACCCTGGGCTGGGCGGAGTTCCGGGATGCCTTGCTGCAGACCGCGGAAACCTCGGCGATGATCTTCATCATCATTCTCGGCTCGCAGGTGTTCGAGGCCTTTCTGGGCCGCTCGCAGCTGCCAGAGAAGGCCGCCGAGTTCGTCGCCGGCTTCGGATTGCCCCCGCTCGGGGTGATCGCCGTGCTGATGATATTCTACATCCTGCTCGGCGCAGTCATGGATGAACTCGCCATGATCCTGCTGACGCTGCCGGTGTTCTTCCCGATCGTTTCGGCGCTCGATTTCGGGTTGCTGCCGGACGAAACCGCGATCTGGTTCGGCATCCTGGTGCTGATCGTGGTCGGCATCGGCCTCACATGCCCGCCGATCGGTCTCAACGTGTTTGTCGTCGCGGCCATCGCGCGCGATGTGCCTATGGCGACGATCTATCGGGGTGTGTTGCCCTTCATCGCGGCCGATATCGTGCGGCTGACGCTGGTCGCCGCGTTCCCGGTCCTGGCCTTGTGGCTGGTGCGGCTGCTTGACTAGCTTGGCAGCGGATGTCCCGGCATCAGGTCGTAAGGGTGCGCCCAGCCGGGCAGCGCCTTGATGCGGTCGAGCCAGGCGCCGATGTTCTTGTGCGTGCCGGCGATGTCGAAGCCGAACTCCTCCGCCGGGTAATACAAATACGCGACCATTGAGATATCGGCGATGGTCGGGTGGTCGCCGACGAGATAGGGGGCCTTGCCGAGCCGCTTGTCGACGATGGCGAGATTGTTGTCGATGCGGCCTTTCAGGAAATTCAGCACCGCCGGATCGCCCGCGGGCTTGGCAAAATTGCGCAGGAAGCGATAGGGCCCGAGAAAGCCGTTCACCTTCTGGTTGTCGAAGATGATCCAGCGCAGCGCCTCGAGCCGCTCGTCCTCGGTCTGTGTGTGGAATTTGCCTGTTTGTTCCGAGAGATATGTCAGAATCACGCCGGATTGGCTGAGCTTCTTGTCACCATGGACGAGGACGGGCGCTTCGCCCATCTCGTTGACCTTCTCGCGGTATTCCGGCGTGAGCTGCTCGCGCTTGCCGAAGAAATCCACGAAGACCGGCTCCCAGTCGGCGCCGATCAGGTTGAGCATGAGCGCAACGCGATAGGCGTTGCCGGACTGGGCAAAGCAATAGAGTTTGTATTCCGACATTGTTTCACCGCATCGTCGGGATGACGAATTCTGCGCCTTCCTTGGTGCCGGAGGGCCAGCGCGAGGTCACGGTCTTGGTCTTGGTGTAGAAGCGGATCGAGTCCGGGCCGTGCTGGTTGAGGTCGCCGAAGCCCGAGCGCTTCCAGCCGCCGAAGGTGTGATAGGCGAGTGGTACGGGGATTGCGAAATTCACGCCGACCATGCCGACATTCACCCGGTTGGTGAAGTCACGGGCTGTGTCGCCGTCGCGGGTGAAGATCGAGACGCCATTGCCGTATTCGTGCTCCGAGGGCAGGCGCACCGCCTCTTCGTAGTCGTGCGCGCGCACAACCGAGAGCACGGGCCCGAAAATCTCTTCCTTGTAGATCGTCATGTCCGGCTTCACGTGATCGAACAGGCAGCCGCCCATGAAATTGCCATTCTCGTAGCCCTGCAGCTTGAAATTCCGGCCATCGACCAGAAGCTTGGCGCCTTCCTTGATGCCGAGTTCCACGTAGCCTTTCACCTTATTGAGGTGCGCCTTGGTGACCATAGGTCCGTAGTCCGCGCTGGGATCTGTGGAGGTGCCGATCTTCAGCGCCTCGACGCGCGGGATCAGTTTTTTCACCAGCGCGTCGGCGGTCTTCTCGCCGACCGGAACGGCCACCGAGATCGCCATGCAGCGCTCGCCGGCGGAACCGTAGCCGGCGCCGATGAGCGCATCGACCGCCTGGTCGAGGTCGGCGTCGGGCATCACCACCATGTGGTTCTTGGCGCCGCCGAAGCATTGCACGCGCTTCCCGTGTGCGCAGCCGGTGGAATAGATGTATTCCGCGATCGGCGTCGAGCCGACAAAGCCGATCGCCTTCACGCGCTGATCGGTCAGCAGCGTGTCGACGGCTTCCTTGTCGCCGTTGACGACGTTGAGAATGCCCGCCGGCAGCCCCGCTTCAAGCATCAGTTCAGCAAGCCGCATCGGCACGGAAGGATCCCGCTCCGACGGCTTGAGAATGAAGGCATTTCCGCAGGCGATGGCCGGTGCGAATTTCCACATCGGGATCATCGCCGGGAAATTGAACGGGGTGATGCCGGCGACGACGCCTAGCGGCTGGCGCATGGAATAGAGATCGATTCCGGGGCCGGCGCCGTCGGTGAATTCTCCCTTCATCAGATGCGGAATGCCGCAGGCGAATTCCACGACCTCGACGCCGCGCTGGATGTCGCCCTTGGCATCGGCGATGACCTTGCCGTGCTCGGAGGCAAGGAGCTTGGCGAGCGGCTCCATTTCTTTCTGGATCAGCTCCAGAAACTTGAACATCACCCGTGCACGGCGCTGCGGATTGGTGGCCGCCCAGGCCGGCTGGGCCGCCTCGGCATTGGCGATGGCCTTCTCTACCTCGGCGCGGCTGGCGAGCGCCACCTTGGCCTGCACGTCCCCCGTATTGGGGTCGAAGACGTCGCCGAACCGTCCCGATGTGCCCGCGACGGCTTTGCCGCCGATGAAGTGGCCGATCTCACGCATTTGTCTCTCTCCCGGGTTCTTAATTTTCTTAACGATTATCCGGCCTCTGCGAAAGGCCGGGCGCGTCCGGCGATGCGGCCAGCGCATGGCCGCCGTTAGGCTTTACGCTCCTTTAAGCGCACGCGGCCTAATGTGCCAAGGCCCAGTAAGGGCCTGTCGCGTGGCGTTGGGGTAGCGTTTATGGATATTGCAACCGGTCTGGGTCTCCTCGCCGGAGCCGTGGTTCTTGTCACCTTGATTCTCATGGGTGGCGACCTCGGCATGTTTCTCGACATGCACGCCGTGATCGTGATTTTCGGCGGCTCTTTCGCGGCCACCCTGATCCGCTTCCCGCTCACCTCGATCTTTCACGGCGTTCCGGTCGGCCTGAAATACGCCTTCACGCTGCGCCGCATGACCCAGCGCGATCTGGTCGACGAGATCGCCGCGCTCGCCGAGATCGCCCGCAAGCAGGGGCCGATCGGCCTCGAGCGCGTGGAGGTCGACGATCCATTCCTGGCCAAGGGCGTGCGCTACGTCGCCGACGGCTACGACGCCGACTTCATACGCGACAATCTGGAACGCGACCGCGACAATTTCATCACCCATCTCGACGAGGGCCAGAAAATCTACCGCGCCATCGGCGACTGCGCGCCCGCCTTCGGCATGGTCGGCACGCTGATCGGCATGGTGCAGATGTTCGCCAACATGACCGACCCCTCCAAGCTCGGACCCTATATGGCGGTGGCGCTGCTCGCGACCTTCTACGGCGCCGCGGTCGCGAACCTGTTTTGTCTGCCGATCGCCGACAAGCTGCAGCTCAAGCTGCACGACGAGGACATCAACCGCACCCTGATCATCGACGGCATTCTGATGATCCGCGACGCCAAGTCGCCGGCCCTCGTGCGCGAGATGCTGCTCGCCTATCTGCCCGAAAAGCATCGCCATGAAGAGGGCGAGCTGGCCGCCGCCTAGCGGACAGCCGGGCGAAACACATGGCCAGAAAGAAACATGGCGGCGGGCATGGCGGCGGCGGGCACGGGTGGTTTGTCACCTTCGCCGACCTCATGGGCCTGCTGGTTGCGTTCTTCGTGATGCTGGTGGCATTCTCGACGCAGGATCAGGCCAAGTTGCAGATCGTGGCCGGTTCCATGCGCGAAGCGTTCGGCGTGCAGCAGAATGTGCGCTATTCGGGCATCATCGAGGTGGACGGCCTGCCGACACGGCCGCGCCTGAAAAATGCCGCGCGCATCAATCCCGAGGATTCGACCAACACGCCGGCGCCGGACGAGCAGGATCACAATCGCCAGTATGGTTTGAAGCTGAAGCAGGAGCGCGCCTTCGCGCTCGCGTCGGCGTCGTTGCGGCAGGCCATGCAGGACATGCCCGAACTGTCGGAAATTTCGAAACACATCATGTTCGAGGAAACCAAGGACGGGCTGAATATCGAGATCGTCGATCAGGACGGCCGCTCGATGTTTCCGGACGGCGCCAAGGAACCCTATGAGCGCACGCGCCGCGTGGTGCAGAAGCTCGCCACGCAGCTGAAGGCGATGCCATACCGCATCACGGTGACCGGGCATACCGCCGCCAGCAGGCTGCCGGCGCGGCGCGGCTACGGCCCCTGGGACCTGTCCGCCGATCGCGCCAACGCCATTCGCCAGATTCTGGAGGAGGAGGGGGTGCCGCCGGCGCATATGTTCATGGTGGCGGGGCGTGCCGATACCCAGCCGCTTTTCCCGGATGATCCCTATATTGCCGCCAATCGCCGGGTCACCATCACCCTGATGAAGGAAGAACCGCCGCTGCCGGTCGATTTCAAGCCCTGACGGCGGTTTGCATCGGGCGGCCGCTCAGGCCACAAGCGGGTTGCGGCGGGCCACGCGGTGGGATAAGCCGCCGCGTCTTCGCGGCGTACGATCAGTCGGTTCCATGAAGAATGCCCCAGCGGAAGTCCCGGCCGGCCCGGAAGCCAGTGGCCAAGGGGCGGACGCCAGCCATAGTGCGAATTTTGTCGCCCTGACGCTAGGCAGCGTTGGGGTGGTGTATGGCGATATCGGCACCAGCCCGCTTTATGCCTTCCGCGAAGCGGTCCACGCGGCCCAGGGCGGCGGACCCTTGACCCGCGACATCGTGCTCGGCGTTCTCTCGCTGATCCTCTGGTCGCTGATCTTCGTCGTGACCGTCAAATACGTCCTGATCCTGCTGCGTGCGGACAACAACGGCGAAGGCGGGACATTGTCGCTGACCGCCTTGGCCTCGCGCGCGATGGGCAGGCGGACCACGCTGGTCTTCGTTCTCGGCATGATCGGCGCCGCGATGTTTCTCGGCGATTCCTTCATCACACCGGCCATCTCGGTTCTGTCGGCGGTGGAAGGCCTGAAAATCGCAACGCCCGCTTTCGAACATTATGTGATCCCGATCACGGTCCTGATCCTGGTCGCGCTGTTCTCCGTGCAGAGCCGCGGAACGGCGAGAGTGGCCGCCTTCTTCGGACCGATCATGGTGGTGTGGTTCATCTCGCTGGCGCTGCTGGGCCTGCTGCACATCAGCGACGACCCGCATGTGATGCTCGCCATCAATCCGCTCTATGCCATCGAGTTCATGCTCGACCACGGCAAGATTGCGCTGGTGACGCTCGGCCTTGTGTTCCTCGCGGTGACGGGCGGCGAGGCGCTCTATGCCGATCTCGGCCATTTCGGGCGCAAACCGATTCAGACCGCCTGGCTTCTTCTTGTGATGCCCGCGCTCCTGCTCAATTATTTCGGACAAGGCGCGCTGGTCCTTGCCAATCCTGCCGCGCTGGAAAATCCGTTCTATCGGCTGGTGCCGGAGACCTTTCTGTTGCCGATGGTGCTGCTGGCAACGGCGGCGACCGTGATCGCCAGTCAGGCCGTGATCACGGGCGCCTATTCGCTGATCCAGCAGGCGATCCAGCTCGGATTCATCCCGCGGCTTGCGATCATCCACACCTCCGAAGCGCAGGCCGGCCAGATCTATATTCCCCGCGTCAACACCATGCTCCTGATTGGCGTGGTGCTGCTCGTGCTGCTGTTCCGCTCGTCGAGCGCGCTCGCCTCCGCTTATGGCATCGCCGTCGCGACGACGATGATCGTCGACGGCATTCTCGGCTTCCTCGTGATCTGGAAATTGTGGCGCTGGCCGTGGTGGCAGGCGGCGCTGCTGATCCTGCCGCTGGTGACGATCGACGTCACCTTCTTCTCGGCCAATCTGCTCAAGCTTCTCGATGGCGCCTGGGTGCCGCTGCTCTTCGCCGGTGTGCTTGGTTTGCTGATCGTGACCTGGCGGCGCGGCACGCGCATTCTGGCGGACAAGACCCGCAAGACCGAGGTACCGCTTGAATCGCTGTTGCGCAGTCTCGAGAGAAAGCCGCCGCATGTCGTGCCCGGGACGGCGGTTTTCCTGACCAGCGACCCGGCTTTTGCGCCGACCGCGCTCATGCACAATCTCAAGCACAACAAGGTGCTGCACGAGCATAATGTAATCCTGACCATCGTGACGGCCGACACGCCGCGCGTTGCCGACGAGGAGCGCGTGACCATCATGCCGGTGTCCCCGCATTTCAGCCGCATCGCGCTGAAATTCGGCTACATGGAACAGCCCAATGTCCCGAAGGCATTGGCTATCGCCCGCAAGCAGGGCTGGACCTTTGACATCATGTCGACGTCGTTCTTCCTCTCGCGACGCTCGCTCAAGCCCTCCGCCCATTCCGGCATGCCGGTCTGGCAGGACCGGATCTTCATCGGCCTGGCCAAGAGTGCCAGCGACGCCACCGACTTCTTCCAGATCCCGACCGGCCGGGTCGTGGAGGTTGGCACGCAGGTGGCCATCTGACGCCACCGGGTGGGGCTTGCCAATAAAGACAAGAAAAATCAGTGCCTTGCGCTCATTATGTCCGCCGACCCCGGCATAATCCGCATGGCAGGTTCGGTGTTTTTGTGATGCGGCTGGCGTGACTCCGGACGTCGCCGGGTCTATAGCGCCGCACCGCATTTTGCGGTGCACCATTCCAGAGGAGTTCCCCAGCAATGGTTTATTCAGCCGCCGCCGGCCCTGCCGGCGGCCCCCCGCAGGCGGACGCGCACAACGTCCGGGCGGGTTTTTGGGCGCTGACACTCGGCAGCATCGGCGTCGTATACGGCGATATCGGCACCAGCCCCCTGTATGCGATGCGCGAGTCGGTGACGGCTGCGGTCGGCCACGGCAATCCCGCAACCGAACAGGCGGTGCTCGGCATTCTCTCGCTGATCATCTGGGCGCTGATCCTGGTGGTCACCGTCAAATACGTGATCATCCTTTTGCGCGCCGACAATAACGGCGAGGGCGGAACGCTCGCCCTGATGGCGCTGGCGCATCGCGCACTCAAGCGCGGCGGCGGCGTCGTCATTTTGCTGGGCATCATCAGCGCGGCGCTGTTCTACGGCGACGCCATGATCACGCCGGCGCTGTCGGTTCTGTCCGCTGTTGAAGGGCTAAAAATCGTCACACCGGCCTTCGAGCCTTATGTCGTGCCGCTGGCGCTTGTCATCATGATCGCCCTGTTCGCCGTGCAGTCGCGCGGTACCGCCAGTGTCGCGACCTATTTCGGCCCGATCACGCTGGCCTGGTTCATTGCGCTCGCCGCCGCCGGCCTTTGGCATATCGCCGACAATCCGTCAGTGCTGCGCGCTTTCAATCCGGTTTACGGAGCGTCCTTTGTCATCGGTCACGGCGTTATCGGCCTTTTGACCTTGGGCGCAGTCTTCCTTGTCGTCACCGGTGCCGAGGCGCTCTATGCCGATCTCGGTCATTTCGGCAAGAAGCCGATCCGCGCGGCGTGGCTGACGGTCGTCCTGCCGTCGCTGACCATCAATTATCTCGGGCAGGGCGCCCTGGTGCTCGCCGATCCGAAGGCGATCGAAAATCCATTCTTCCTGCTCTATCCGGACTGGGCGATCCTGCCCATGGTCGGTCTCGCGACGGCTGCCACCGTCATCGCCAGCCAGGCCGTGATCACCGGCGCCTATTCGATCACCAGCCAGGCGATCCAGCTCGGCCTCTTGCCGCGTTTCGAAATCCGCCACACCTCGGAATCGCAATTCGGCCAGATCTACATGCCGCGCGTGAACATGCTGCTGCTGATCGGCGTTCTGGTGCTGGTCGTCTTCTTCCGCTCCTCCAGCGCGCTGGCCTCCGCTTACGGCATCGCCGTGACGGGCACGATGGTGGTGACGGCGATGATGGCGTTCGTCGTGGTGTGGAAGGTCTGGCGCTGGGGGCTCTTGGCCGCCGCGCTGCTGATCGTGCCGTTCCTGCTGATCGACATTGTCTTTCTGTCGGCAAACATGCTGAAAGTCTTCGAGGGCGGCTGGATGCCGCTGGCGCTCGGCGCCTGCGTCATGCTGGTGATGTACACATGGCGGCGCGGCAGCCGTGTGCTGTTCCAGAAGACCCGCAAGCTCGAAGTGCCGCTGCGCGAGCTTGTCGCCTCGCTGGAAAAGAAGCCGCCGCAGCGGGTGTTGGGCACGGCCGTGTTCCTCACCGGCGATCCGGACAGTGCGCCGACCGCGCTGTTGCACAGCCTCAAGCACTACAAGGTGCTGCACGAGAAGAATGTGATCCTCACCGTCGAATACGCGGAAACGCCCCGGGTCGATGAATCGGAGCGGGTGCGCATGGAGCCCTTGGGCGAGACCTTCCTGCGAGTGGTCCTGCGCTTCGGCTTCATGGAGCGCCCGAACATCCCGGCGGCCCTCGCCATTGCCCGCAAGCAGGGCTGGACCTTCGACATCATGTCGACGTCATTCTTCCTGTCGCGGCGCTCGCTGAAGCCGGCCAAGGATTCGCGTCTGCCGCACTGGCAGGACCGGATCTTCATCGGGCTTGCCCGCAGCGCCAGCGACGCCACCGACTATTTCCAGATCCCGACCGGGCGGGTGGTGGAGGTCGGCACGCAGGTCACGGTGTGACGCCGCGCCCCGCGGCGACGGTGTAGATTTCGGCCGGCGGACGTCCTAAATCAGGGCGTCCGCCAACTATCCATCGAGGGACCGCAGCATGGGTCTGTTCAGCCGCAAGCCGAGTGTAAAGGATTTGACGCCGGAAGAAGTGGCGCGCGGCCTTGCCGAAGGGAAGATGCTGCTGGTCGACGTGCGCGAGCCCAACGAGACCGCGGTGGAGAGCTATCCCGACGCAGTGCTGGTGCCCTTGCAGAGTTTCGACCCCACGGCCATCCCGGACCCGCGGGGCAAGCAGGTGGTGTTTGCCTGCCGCTCCGGCAAACGCTCGGTGACCGCCTCGCTCGCTGCCCAGGAAGCCGGCTACCCCTACGATTCCCATCTGGCTGGCGGCATTCTTGCATGGAAGGCGGCGGGCCTGCCGACCAAAGCCGGAAGCTGAGCGACTTTCATCCGCGAGTTTCAATCATGTCACGACAGATTTTCTCGCCGTTCTGGGCCGCCGCCATTGCCGTTCTGATTGTCCAGCCTGCGCCTGCTCAGGCGCCGCGCGAGCGGGTGGTGAATATCTACAACTGGTCGGACTACATCGACCCCGACGTCATCGCCGATTTCACCAAAAAGACCGGCATCAAGGTGCGCTATGACACCTTCGATTCCAACGACACGCTGGAAACCAAATTGCTGGCCGGCAAGTCGGGCTATGACCTCGTGGTGCCGACGGCGTATTTCCTCGAACGCCAGATCAAGGCCGGTCTGTTCCAGAAGCTCGACAAGAGCAAGATTCCCAATCTCGCGCATGCCTGGCCGGAGGTGGCGCAGCGGCTCGCGACCTACGACCCCGGCAACCAGCACGCCGTCAACTACATGTGGGGCACGACCGGCATCGGCTACAATGTCGAAAAGGTCCGCGCCGCCCTTGGTGCGGACATCAAGGTCGATAGCTGGGACATCGTCTTCAAGCCGGAGAATCTGGCGAAGTTGAAGGATTGCGGCGTGATGATGCTGGATTCCTCCGACGACATCATGCCGGCGGCCCTGCGCTATCTCGGCCTCGATCCGAACAGCACGAAACAGGATGATCTGGAAAAGGCCGCCGAACTCTTGACGAAGGTGCGCCCCTCGGTGCGCAAGTTCCACTCCTCCGAATACATCACCGCGCTCGCCACCGGCGAAATCTGCCTCGTTGTCGGCTGGTCCGGCGACATCAAGCAGGCGCAGAAGCGCGCGCAAGAAGCCAAAAACAAGATCGAGATCGGCTACGCCATTCCGAAGGAAGGCGCGCAGATGTGGTTCGACAATTTCGCCATCCCGAAGGACGCGAAGAATGTCGCCGAAGCGCATGCCTTTATCGACTACATGATGCAGCCGGAGGTCGCAGCGAAGAATTCGAATTTCATCTCCTACGCCAACGGCAATCTGGCCAGCCAGAAGCTGATCGACAAGTCCGTGCTGGAGGATCGTTCTGTCTATCCCGACGCCGAGACGCTGAAGAGCCTCTACATCATCACCGCGCGCGACCAGAAGACGCAGCGGCTGATGAACCGGCTGTGGACCAGGGTGAAGACGGGGCGCTAAGCAGCAGCCCGATCCGTCTCTCCGTTTGTCCGTGCGATAGCGGGGACTCAGAGCAGGACGGGATTCTCGCTCCCCGCTTCCACGGCGGCGAGGGCAGGGCAATGAACGGAAGTGGCCGGGGCTATCTGGGCTTTTTATTTGGGGCGCTGCGGTGGTCCCGCTCGCGCTCTCGGGAGGGATTGAAGTCGTGACCGCAGAACGGAAGCACGCACTTGACCCGCCAGCCGTCTTGGATCGCAAAGTTCTCGGTTGGTTTGGCCTGGCCGACAACAGGCGGGACGCCTCGATGGTCCTGAACACGCTCGCGAGCCTCGGCCGTTGATGGCACGAGAATGGCGGCGCTGAGAAGGCCGGTGCTGGCCAGCGTGATGACTGCGAACCTGTGGAGCATGGCACGCTCCTGATGAAACGGGTTGACCACTTGGCCATGGGTCGGCATTCGCTGGCGGGCGGTTCAAGCCGGGCCCCGTCGCCGGCCGCACAAAGGCGTGAGAATAGCGGCTAACGCATCTCACAATTCACGACGGTCCAATTGCCGGCGAGTGAACCGCTGCGAATGGCGATGCGCGAATCGAAGGCGAAATCGCGTTTTGCCACCCAGTCGATCTTCGCCGGAATGCGCCTGAGCTTGGTGCCGAAGTGATAGTTGGGACCGGACGTTCCCGGAATTTCATCGAAGGTCAGATAGGCGCGCTTGCCTCCGATCTTGCCTTTCCAGACATGCACGGCATAGGGCAGACGGCGGCCGTTCGATGCTGTGTGCCACGTCGCAACGCCGTAGGCTTCGGCCGTGAAAGTTTTGTCCCTGTCCGAACGAAAAATGGGCAACGGCGGCTGGCAGCGTTCCGGCTGGCTCTGGGCCTGAGCGAAGCCCGCCAACAAAAGCAGGACCACAAATCCGGCGATGCCTGTCCGAAACCTCACCGCCAGCGCCGGTGCAGCCACAGCCATTGCTCCGGCGTTTCGCGCACCCAGCCTTCGACGACATTCGTGATCGCCTGCATGGTGCCGGCGATGTCGATCTTGCCCTCGACGTCGCGCACCGGAGGCACTTCCTCGGTCAGTTCGGCGAAGAAGCGCCGGTTCGGCTTGCGCACCACCCGCACGCCGTGGATCGGGCAATCGACCTGACGCGCGAGGCGGGCGATCAGCGGATTGGCGTTGGTTTGCCGCCCGAAGAAGGTCACCGGCACCCCGCGCACATAATACTGGTCGACCAGCATGCCGACATGCAGGCCCTCCTGCAGCGCCTCGGCGGCCTTTACCGGCGCGTCGAGGCCCGTCCTGATCAGCCGCCCCATATTCACCCCGCGCGTGTTCAGCACCATGTCGGCGACCGCGCCGATATTGGGCGCGCGATAGAGCACGGCGCTGGGCAGGCCATGCGCGGCGCCGGGAAGCGCCGGCATCTCCCAGTTGCCGAGATGGGCGGCGAAGATGAGCGCCGGCTTGTTGTCGTCGCGCAGCTTGATGAATCGCTCCTCGCTCTCGGGCGAGAAGTCGATGTGACTCTTTCCGCGATTGTTGGGGTCGTGATCCCAGATGCGGTCGAGATGGGCGAACTCGATGCCGATGCGGCCCAGATTGTCCCAGACGCCGTCGAGGATTTTCTCGATCTCCTCCGGCGTTTTTTCAGGAAATGCGGCGGCGAGATTGGCGCGGCCGATCTTGTGCTCGCGCAGTTTCGGTCCGACCTTGCGCATGACCCAGCCGGCGAAATCCGACATCTTGTTCGGATCGCCGAGACGAACGAGCTTGATCAGTCCGACCGCGAGGTTGCCGACAACGGCATCGCGAACGCTGTCGGGAATCCGGATGCGCATCAGGCCAAGACCTCGTCATGCCGATGCTTGTTACCGCAAGTCGGATGTTTCCGACTTGCGGTACACAAGATCGCGGAACTCGGGCAAGCCCGAGTTCCGATGGCACGCCGCTCAGGGATGCAGTGCCTTCCCAAGCGGGATGGCCGGGGCAAGCCCGGCCATGACGGCAGATAAGTTGTCGTGTCCATCGACATCAGAAGCTGACAATGACCTTGCCGAACACCTGCCGGCTTTCCAGCCGCGCGAGACCCTTCTCCAGATCTTCGAGCCCGACCTCGGTATCGATCACAGGCGTGAGCCCGCCCGCCATCTTGTCGAGGCTGTCGCGGATGTTGCGCATCGAGGCGCCGAAGGAAGCGAGGATCTTGTATTGCTGCTGGAACAGCTGCATCAGGTTGATGGTCACGGTCGGACCGGCGGTCGAGCCGCAGGTGACAAGGCGTCCGCCTTTCTTCAGGCAGAGCAGCGAGCCGTTGAAGCCTTCGCCGCCGACATGTTCGAAGACGACATCGACGCCCTTCTTGTTGGTGAGCTTGCGCACGCGGCCTTCGAACCGGTCGGTGCGGTAATTGATCACGTGATCGGCACCGATCGCCTTCGCCTTCTCGATCTTGTCGTCGCTGCCGACGGTGGTGATGACGGTACAGCCGAGCTGCTTGGCCATCTTGATCGCGGTCGAGCCGATGCCGGAGCCGGCGGCATGCACGAGGATCGTCTCGCCCGGCTGCAGCTTGGCATTGTCGAACAGCATGTGCTCGACGGTGGAGAAGGCGACCGGCGCGCAGGCGGCGTCGCGCATCGACACGCCTTTCGGCACCGGGATCACCAGGCGCTCCTGCATGTTGACGAGTTCGCGCGCGAATCCGTCGACATGAAAGCCCATGATGCCGCTCACGTTCTCGCAGAGATTGTCGCGGCCTTCGCGGCAATATTTGCAGCTGCCGCAGGTCAGCGCGCCATACATCACCACGGGGTCGCCGGTCTTGAAGCGGGTCACTCCAGGCCCGATCGCCGCGATCTCGCCGGCGGCTTCCGCGCCCACCACCAGCGGATAGGCGCGCTTGGCGAAGGCCATGCCGCGATAGCCCCAGACGTCGATATGGTTCAGGCCCACCGCGCGTACCCTGATCTGCACCTCGCCTTGTCCGGGCGGCGGCGGGGGCGGGAGGTCGGTGAGCTCGAGCTTTCGGTCACCGAGCAAGGCAAGCGCACGCATGGACGCGATATCTCCGGGAAAACGGCCGAAAAGGGCGGGAAAACGTGCGCTTGGGTAGCCCCCGGCCAAGGGGGGCGTCAACCCGCATTCTCCTCAGCGGGACGGCCGGAAGTCCCGGGCATCCCGCTGAAAAAAGCGCAGCGCCGTGCGCTGCGCAAACCTTTGGAAGCGTTCCAGCGACGAATTCGCGTGGTGCCCGATATACTGTCGGACTACCTGTCGCAACGCGGGGGCCCTTCCGTGGTCGATGATCAGGACGACGTGCAGAGGACGCTCAAATACGGCTCGGAACGCTACCTCGTCAGCCAAATTCCGCTTTTGGGCATTCTGCTCATGCTGGGTGTGGCGACGCAGGTCTGGCCCTCCGCAGTTCCGTGGCAGGGATATTTCGTGGGGGCGGGGCTCGCCTTGGCAAGCTTCGCCTATATCGTCTTCGCCCTTTGGCGGCGCTACGTCGCGCCTGGCCCGCAGCGGCTGGTGCTGTCCCCGGACGGTATCGATCAGCGCCTGTCGCACGGGCGCATCCTGCACATTCCCTGGGACGAGGTGCAGGGCGTGGTGTCGGTCGATCAGAGTGTGATCAACATCGTCGGCCTGCCGCAGACGATCCTCAAGGTGCCCGCCGTCGTGGTGTCCGAGAGGTTCTACGACGGCGCGATGCCGGAGCAACCGTGGCTCAAGCGGTCGCTCAACTGGGGGCATTTCGCAGAGCGCGGAAACGGAGGCGTGCGCATCCTGTTTCGGCCCGCGTTCCTCGGCACGCGGGGCCGGGATTTGCGGCAGGCGATCGAGACGCGCTGGCGCGCCTTCAGCGGTCATCCCAATGCCAAGTTGCCGCCGTCTGAGGACGAACCAACTGCCGCGGACATGGCCCCATCGTGGGTAAGACGGTGGACCCCGGCGGCGCTCCTGCTGCTTGCGGCGCTTCCCGCGCTCTACTTCACCCTTTCAGCGCAGCTATCGGAAGAGACCCGGTCCTCGTATCTCGGCCAGCTTCTCGACAAGGATGGTGTAGCGGCACGGTTGGCGGACGGCCGCATGGTCCGCCTGCATCGCAGTGACGTCGCCGCGGCCGGGATTCCCGACTGCCCGGAAACGACGCGATCGAAAACCTGGATTCCGACGTACGTTGCGACGACATCCTGCACTGCTGTGCTTACCTTGCCTTCGGGAGAACGCGCGACGGCCGTGTTCCGCCTCGTCACGCAGACACAGACCGTTGAGTATCAGTTTGGCAAATTCCGCGAGCAGGTTGCGCGCGTCGTTGCGCCGCTCAGCCTTGAAGAGGCCGACGCGCTTTTGTGCCGGCTCGGACATTGCGGGCCCGGCGCGCGCAAGCCATAGCGGTTTAAACGGCCGGCTCGCCGGTCAGCACAAGGCAGGTATTCTGTCCGCCGAAGCCGAAGGAATTGGAAATCACCCGCCGCACCTTGGCGTCGCGTGCCACATTCGGCACCACGTCGAGCGGGATCATCGGGTCCGGCACCTCGTAATTGATCGTCGGCGGAATGCGCTGGTTGATGATGGTGAGGACGGAAACCACGGCCTCGATGGCGCCGGCGGCGGTCAGCGTGTGGCCGACCATCGACTTGTTGGAAGAGATCGGAATGTCCTTGATCTTCTCGCCGAACACGGTGGAGACGCCGAGATATTCCATCTTGTCGTTTTCCGGCGTCGAGGTGCCGTGCGCGTTGATATAGTCGACGTCGTCCGGCGTCACGCCGGCATCCGCCAGCGCGTTGCGCATGCAGGAGATCACCGGCTTGCCGTCCGGGCTTGAGCGCGTCCGGTGGAAATTGTCGGCCTTCTCGCCGCAACCCTCGACGACGCCGAGAATCTTCGCGCCGCGCGCGAGCGCATGGTCGTAGTTTTCGAGCACCAGCGCCGCTGCCCCTTCCGCCAGCACGAAGCCGTCGCGATTCTTCGAGAAGGGGCGCGAGGCGCCTTGCGGCGCGGCATTGTTGGTCGACAGCGCCGACAGGAGCGAGAAGCGCACCACCGACTCCGCGGTAATCGAGCCGTCGGCGCCGATGGCCAGCGCCGCATCGCATTCGCCGCGCTGAATCGCTTCCAGGCCAAGCTGGATCGCCGTCGCACCCGAGGCGCAGGCGGTGGTCAGCGAGATCGGCGAGCCCTTGGTTCCGAAGTGATCTGCAAGGCGTTCGGGTACGACGCCGTATTTCGAGGCTTCGTAGAACGGCGCGAATTCGGGACGCGTGGCCGCGCGCACGAGGTCACTGTATTCGATCTTGTCGTTCGCGCCGGAGGCCGCTGCGATCGCGAAGCGCTGCGGCCATTCGATCTCGATCGGCGGGAAGGCGAGGAACAGAGGTCCGGGGAAATCGCCGCGCGAGCCGATCCTGGATTCTTCGATCGCCTCGGTGCCCGCCAACCGCGCCAACTTTTCCGAAAGCTGCGCGGAATTCATGCCCTCTTCGTAAACATGATCGACCGCGCCGGCGATGGTGGTGCGCAGGCCGTCGGTGGCGAAACGCGTGATGGTGCGGATCCCGGATTCGCCGGCTGTCAGCTTCTTCCAGTTGTCGGCCTTGCCGGTGCCGAGCGGGGTGACGATGCCCATGCCGGTGATCGCAACAATCGGGCGGCCTTTCTTGTCACGATGCTCAGCCATGGTGTCCTCAATCGATCCGCTCAACCAGAGCGAGGCCTTCGCCGCGCCAGTGTCCGACGCTGGTCACCAGCGCCTGCTTGATGCCGCCGGAGGGCGCCTCGCCGGTATCGCCGCTGCCGGAGGCCGGAAAGAGTGTCCCGGCGCGGACCGCCTGGCAACCCAGCGCGATATTGGCGAGGAACTGCGCCTCCATCCCGTTGCCGATATGGGTAGCCGTGGCGCGGACCGGAAGCCCGATCTCGGACAAAACCTTGCGCTCCTCGGAGGTGGCAGGCTCGGCGCCGGAGGCGCCGGAAATCACCACCGCCGCGTCCTTCGTCACCCGGCCGGCAATTTCAATCCATTCGCTGCGCAACGTGGCCTCGGCTTCGCCCGGGGTGCGCAGATTGCGGCTCGATTGCACCGACGTCAGCTTGGCGATCGGCCGGGCCCCGCGCGCCCGCGCGTGTTCGCGGCTTTCCAGCACCACAAAGGCGCCCATGGCGGCGAGTGCGATGGCGCCGTTCGGACCGCGGTCCCAGACCGGCTTGAACGGGCCTTCGAGCAGCGGCGTGCCCAGCTTGAACAGAAGCACGAGGTCCCAGCGTGTACCGTTATAGGCGCCGCCGACCAGGCTGATCTCGCTCTGGCCGGCGGCGATGCGTGCATGCGCAACACGCAGCGCGTCGACGCCGGACGATTCCTCGCCCATGAAGGTGCGCGAGGAGCCGACCACGCCGTGCACCAGCGAGATGTTGCCGGCGAGCAGATTCGGCAGTTGCGCCAGAAAGAGCGTGGGACGCAGATCGCTCATCAGCCGTTCGTTGACGAAGGCCTCGGGTTTCTCAGCCTTGCGCACGTCGGTCAGGATCGCGCTGTCGACCGCGACATCGCGCTCGCCGCCGCCGGCGGCAACGATCATGTCGGTCTTGTCGAGGATTTCGGTATTCTTGGCGACGCCGGCATCGGTGAGCGCCAGTCCCGCCGCATAGACTCCGATGCGCTGCCAGGCCTCCATCTGGCGCTGATCGCCCTTCTTGGGGATCTGCGTGTCCAGATTGAGCGGCGCGACCGGAAACGTGATGTAGGGCGCAAAGGTCTTGTAGTCATAGGGCGGCTGTTCGCCCGCCATCAGGCGCGACCAGTGCTGCTCGAGGCCCTCGCCGAGCGCCGAGACAATGCCGATACCCGTGATCCAGACGTCGCGCCGGTCGCTCACTTCTTGAATTCCTGCAGCGGGAAATCGAGCTGCTTGGCCCAGGTGACCATGGTGTTCTGAAATTCCGGGCTTGGATAGGGGATGATGCGGTAGGTCAGGCGCGCATCGGCGATCGCGGTGTCGCCCGAGGAAATCTTGCCATCGGCGATGGCGAAGCCCGAGCCGTCATGCACGATCCTGCCTTCGGTCGAAATGTCCATGCCCGGAAACACCGCACCGCGGATTTTCGCTTCCTTCACGCCGGCCAGCACGGGCAGTCCCGTGAAGCCCGTGATTGCGCTGACGAGCCAGCCGCAGGTCTGCGCCATGTTCTCGATGAGCAGCACGCCTGGCATCAGCGGATAGCCGGGAAAGTGGCCTTCGAAGACCGGGCTCTCCATCGGCACCTTGGAGACCGTCTTGATCCAGCGCTCATCGGCTTTGACCTCGACGAAACGGTCGAGCATCTGGAAATATTCAAGCCGCATGCTCGCCTGCCTGGCTCAGGTCGGAAAACGCTGGGCGATGGAAATCGGGCATCCGCCGGGCGTCACGCACCCTTTGCGGCGATCAGTTCGTCGATGCGGGCGACCAGATTCTTCAGCACGAAATACTGCTCGGTGGTGGCCTGACCGTCGTTGATCTTCTGCGTCCACTGTTCCAGCGGCAGCTTGATCCCGAACGCCTTGTCGATGGCGAAGGCGATGTCCAGAAAATCGAGGCTGTCGATCTTCAGGTCGTCGATGGCGTGGCTTTCCGGCGTGATCGTGTCGCGCGGAATATCGCAGGTCTCGGCAATGATATCGGCGACTTTATCGAACGTTGTGGACATTGGCGCTCTCAGGTGATCACGGGGCCGGCCGGGGGCTTTAGGTAGCCGGTAGGGTCCAAGTCGTGCAAGCCCGTCGTGCAAGCCCGGCGAGGAACGGCAAAAGCCTTCCGGTTGGGGGGATTTGGATGCCCCTATAGCGAAGGACAGCCGCAAGTTCAACGGCGGCGCAGCATCCGGCCCCGGGGTCTTGCGTGTACATCGGCCGCGAATTCCCTTAACAGGCAGCGGAAAGGGAGCCGGGGAGGGCAATGGCGGGACAGGAGGTCAAAAGTCGCTGTGTTTTCTTTCTGGGCGGCTATGAGCCGATCCCCCCGGAACGCCAGCATGAGCGCTTTATCCGGGAACTGGGCCGGTTTCAGAAGACCTGGGAGGTTGCCGCCACCGTCTCCGACCTGACCCTTTCCGAAAACGGGGCGATCGGCTCCTGGCGGGTCGAGACCAGGGGCCCCAATTGGGCGGTCGAGACGGAGTACCGTTCGCTCCTGTGGGGTGATCTCGTGGCCTCGGATTTCGAGCGGTCCGATTGGGAGCGGGTGCCCTGCGCGATCCGCGCCTTTGCCGATTTCATCGGGTCGGGGACCGCCTTCCGTTATTTCGCGGTCAATTGGCGCTACGGCCTGTTCTTTCTCTATCCCATCCTGATCCTGCTCGGCTTTGCCGCGCTGGGGCTGATCCTCGCCTGGCACGCCACCGGCTATGGCCTGCCGGTGCTGCTGGTGCCTGTGGCCGCCTTGGCGATATTCGCCCTTTTGACCGTCTGGCCGGGCCGTTTCCTGATGTTGCCTTACATGCTGGACGACTGGCTGTTCGCCTATGAACTGGTGCATCGCTGCCGGCCGGGGCTGGACGAGCGGCTGGATGTCTTCGCCCGGGATATCGCCGCCCGGCTGCGGGCCGGGAGCGTGGACGAGATCGTCTTTTCCGGTCACAGCCTGGGCTGCGCTCTCAAGGCCGAGGTGCTCGACCGTGCCCTGCGGCTGGTCCCCGAATATGGCGTGCGCGGGGAGCAGCTCAGCGTGCTGTCGACCGGCTCGTCGCTGCTCAAAATCGCGCTGCATCCCGCCGCCGGCTGGCTGAAAGAGGCGGTAGCACGGGTGTCGCAGAACGCAGCCGTATTCTGGGTCGAATATCAGACCATGGTCGACATCATCAGCTTCTACAAGGTGAACCCGCTGCACGCGCTGCATCTGCCCGACACCGGCCGGCCGACCATCCGGCGGGTGCATGTGCGCGACATGCTGGAGCCGGACACCTATCGTCGCTTCAAGGGCAACTTCTTCCGCCTGCACCGGCAGCTCGTGATGGGCAACGACAAGCGCTATTTCTACGACTACTTCATGGTCTGCTGCGGCCCGTTCCGCCTGATCACCCGCGCCGACCACCCGGACCGGGTCACGGCCTTTGCCGCCGACGGCGCGCTGACTGGCGACCTGCCCGCGGCACATCCCGCACACCAAGGCTCACACCCATGACCCCGCTGATTGCCAAGACCATCCTGATCCTGGGCGCGGTCGCCTGGTTCGTTATCCGCTGGCCGCATCAGCGGCGATCGTGGAAAACCCCGGTGTCGACCAACCAGCGCACCACGCGGGAAAAGCTCCTGCTCCTGTCCAATTTCATGGGGCTGGGCGTCATTCCCTTCGTTTATGCCTTCACCGGATTTCCGCGCTTTGCCGATTATCCGTTCCAGCCGGCTCTGGCCTGGATCGGGGCGCTGATCATGGCGCTGTCACTGGTTCTGTTTTACCGCGTGCATCGGGAGCTGGGCCGCAACTGGTCGGATTCGTTGCAGGTGCGGGAGACCCACACCTTGGTGACCGAAGGCCTTTATCGCTATGTGCGCCACCCCATGTACTCGGCGTTCTTTCTATGGGGGCTGGCGCAGCTGCTTCTGTTGCCCAACTGGATCGCCGGGCCGGCGGGCCTCGTCGGATTTGCCATCCTGTTCGGGTTCCGCGTCGGCCGCGAGGAACAGATGATGATCGAGGCTTTCGGGGAACAATATCGTGCGTACATGCAACGGACGGCGCGTGTCATTCCCTGGCTGTATTAGCGGCCTATTCACAAGTTCATGATTCTCTAGTTGCAATCAGGCAACACCGGATCAGGTTCAAGTTGAATTTCCGGGGCCGCGCTGGCCTTTCCCGCCAAACGCGTTGTAAATCGCTGGGCGGGGGCTTGGTACTGGGGCCAGTCCTGATTTGAACTGAAAATATTGCGGAGCTTTGGCGGACGATGATCAGGATCGTACATTTTCCGGCCATCTGGGCTGTAGCTGCAGGTCTTTTTGTCGGCAGCGCGCTGCCGGCCTTCAGCCAGACCATCGCCGCGCCGGAACGCACCGCGTCGGTCACAAGCTCGCAGAAGCGGGCGCCCGCTCAGGCCACCAGCACAGCGCATGTCTACCTGCTGCGCGGTCTGCTCAACATCTTCTCGCTCGGCATGGATGACCTCGCGCAGAAGATCGAGCGGCGCGGCATTCGCGCCAGTGTGCACAATCATTCGGAATGGGAATCGCTGTCGGAGCAGATCGCACAGAAATACAAGGCCGGCAACAAGGGCGCGATCATTCTGGTCGGCCACTCGCTCGGCGCGGACGCGGTCATGTTCATGGGCGAGTATCTCGGCAAGAAAGGCGTGCCGGTGGCGCTGATTGTGCCGTTCGATGGCACCGGGTCGTTTGCCGCGAGTTCGAATGTCCAGCGCGTGATGAATCTCACGCAGCGCGACTATGCCTACATGAAACGCGGCAACGGGTTCCGCGGTGAACTGGCGAATATCGATGTCAGCGGCCAGGGCTATGGCCACATCGACATCGACAAGTCGGATCGCCTCCACAACATGGTGATCAACAAGATTGTCGGCGTCGTCGGCCGTGGCGGCGGCACGCGCACGGCCGCGCCCGACTCGGCGCCCAAGCCGCGTCCGGCGGATGCGCCGCAGGCCGCACCCAGCGCGGCGCCGGAGGCGGCTCCGGCCCCCGCGGCGGCGCCTTCGGGAAACTCGGGAGCGGTCGCGCCCGCGTCCCGTTCGGCGAGCGCCACCTCGGGTTCCGCCAGCGACATCTCCTCCTCGTCGCCTGCCGAAGCACCTGCGCAAAAGCCGCCGCTTCGCTTCTGATCGACATTCGTCGACGCGATTTTTCCTGAAAGCCGGTGCTGTGCGCCGGCTTTGTCATGTTCATGCCCGCACAATTCCCCGGTTGCGCCGCGAAATGGAACGATTTCGTCCCTAGCGGCTTGCTCTTCCAAACCACTGCAAGGGGACACATTGCATGATCGCTCATCCGATCAGCGTGAGAGCTGTTGTCGTCGCGGCAGCGCTGCCGTTCATGGCGGGCGGCGCGGCGGCTGACACGAAGGCGCAGACCGGAATTGCGTCGGTCTATTCATATCACGGCACCAAGACCGCTAGCGGTGAACGCTCCAACCGGCATGGCCTGACGGCCGCACACCGCAATCTGCCGTTCGGCACGCGCGTGAAGGTGACCAACAAACGCAACGGCAAGTCGGTGGTCGTGCGCATCAACGATCGCGGCCCCTTCATCAAGGGGCGCATCATCGATCTCACGCCGCAGGCGGCGTCCGCTCTGTCGTTTTCCGGATTGGCTCCGGTCAGCGTGACTGTGGTGAACTGACGTCGCCGCGCGTCTGCACCGGCGCGTCGACCGGTGTGCAGCCGCGCCGGCCCGAAAGCACGCAGTCCTGATTCTTGCGCATCGTCGACAATGCGTCGGCGAGCCAGAGGCCGGCGACCATCAGCAACACGGTGAATGCGGCGGCGGCCAGGTTGGTCAGCATGCGATGACGATAATCGTCCGGTTCGTCCGTCCGTTCGAATTCGTGCAGGTCGCCGACGGGCGAGGATTGCTGCAACGGCCGGCGCGTCGCCGCCGGCTTGCTGCGATCGCGACGGAAACTGATCACGCGATGGTCGCCATTCTCGGCGGAGTTGTCCGGCATCGGCGGATCCTGCTTGCAAACGCAAGGTTATATTAGCACGAAAACTACCGTGCAGCCCTGTTACATCCTGCGCGTGCAGGACAGCCCTCATGACGCGTAAGCCCGCAGGGCAAGAGAATGCTTGCGTTTTCGGGTTCCCTCATTCCACACTGGGCCGGAACGAGAAGAAAAAACGCCCGGCCTCGCTGCCGGAAAAGGTAATGTACTGGACGGGGGAATTCCGTGGGGGCGGAATTTGCGTGGCTTCAGAGCCTCGCAGCACTGGACTATTCCGGATTGGTTCAATTGGCGTCGCTGCTCGTGCTGCCCTTCGCACACGAGGATCTGGCGATCATCCTGGGCGCCTATCTGATCTCGCACAATCTCCTGCCGGCCTTGCTGGTCGGGGGCAGCATCTATGGCGGCATCGTCGCCAGCGATTTCGCGCTCTATGGCCTTGGTGCCGGCGCCCGCCGGCTGCCGTGGCTGAACCGCTATGCCGACCACCGCGTGCGGCGGTTCAGCGAGACCCTCAGGCGCAACATTTTCGGATTGGTGGCGCTGTGCCGCGTGGTGCCGGGACTGGTCTTCGTCGCCTTCGTCGCCTGCGGCTGGGCGCGCGTGCCGCTGTCGCGCTTCACCCTGGCGAGCCTGTCGGTCTCCGCGCTCTATCTGCCGGTGACGCTGTATCTCGCCATCGCCTTTGGCGGCGCATTGGACGATCAGATCGGCTGGCTGGCTTGGCCGTTGCTGCTCGGCGCTCTGGTCGCCGCGGGTGTCGTCCGCAAGCGCGTCTTCGCATTCGGTGACAATGCTGACATCGAGACTGCGGATCCCGCACCGCTGACCGCGGACGGACATCGGGGGATGCCGCCGCTTTCGGCGCACGACCGCCGGGTCGCGCCGGCCGAAAAGATTCCGCCGGTGTTGTTCTATGTTCCGCTGGCGCTGTCGTGGGTCTGGCTCGGCCTGCGCCATCGCTCACTGACGCTGCCCAGCGTCGCCAATCCGCACATCCCGACCGGCGGCATGTGGGGGGAGGCCAAGAGCGATTATTTCGAACAGGTCGCCGGTCCGGCGCGCGCGCTGATCGCCCCTTATGCGCTTGTGAGGCGCGGCGAGGGCGGCGCGGGCGTCGCCGATGATCTGGAACGCGCCCTTTCTCTCATGGCGGCGCAGTGCCTGACATTTCCGCTCGTCGCCAAGCCGGACATCGGCTGGCACGGCTATGGTGTCCGGCGTGTGAACGATCATGACGAGCTTGCCGCCTATCTCGCGGCATTTCCCGAAAACACGTCGCTGATGCTGCAGCGTTACGTGCCGTATGACGGCGAAGCTGCGATTCTGTATGCGCGCCTGCCGGGCACGGCGCGGGGCCGTATCGAATCGCTGACATTGCGCTATTTTCCGCACGTCATCGGCAACGGCCATGCGACCCTGCGCGAACTCATCCACGCCGACGCGCGGGCGCGATGGAAAGCGCAACTGCATCTTGGCCTCGATGCCAGCCACGCCGGTCCCGGTCCGGCGGAGCTGTCGCGCGTTCCCGCGCGCGGCGAAGTGGTGCAATTGTCGCTGATCGGAAACCAGCGCGCCGGCGGGCTCTATCGCGACGGTCGGGCCTATATCACTCCAGCGTTGCAAGAGCGCATCGACGCCGTCGCCTGCGCTATGCCGGAATTTCATTATGGCCGTTTCGACCTGCGCTTCGAGTCGGTCGATCTGCTGATGCGCGGCGACCGGTTCCTGATCGTCGAGATCAACGGCATCGGCGGCGAGGCGATCGATGCCTGGGACGCGCGGCTGTCGGTCACCGACACCTACCGGCGTCTCTATGCGCAGCAAAAGCTGCTATTTGCGATCGGCGACCGCAACCGCGCACGCGGCTTTACGCCGATGCCGGCCGCCGACTTCCTCAGGATGCTCAAGCGCCAGACCGAACTGATCGCGCGCTATCCCGCGTCGGAATAGTCAGATCTCGCGGAAGGGCAGGGCCTGTCCCGCCGGCAGCGGCACGTTGAAGACGTTGAGCGACATCGCCACCAGCGTGTAATAGCCGAGGATGCCGGTGAACTCGACCATGCCGGCATCGCCGAACAGTGCGTGTACCTTGCCGTAGGTCTTGTCGGAGACGCGGCGGGTCTTGTGGAGTTCCTCGATGAAATCGTAGATCGCGCGCTCCTCCCTGCTCAACCTCTTCGGACGACGCCCCGCGCGCAGGTCGGCGATGGTCTGTTTCGGCACGCCGGCCTTCTCGGCGATCGGGGCGTGTACCCAGAATTCGTATTGCGAGCGCCACAAGCGGCCGATCACCAGAATGGTGAATTCCGACAATCGCGGCGGCACCGCGGTCTTGTAGCGGCAGAAGGCGCCGAGCTTCTGCGCAAGATCGCCGTATTCGGGCGCGTGCAGCATGACGCCGAACGGCCCGCCGAGCGTGCCGCGTCCGCGCGAGGACTGGATCTCGGCCATCACCTGGCGCTGCTTCGGGGTCATTTCGGATTCGGGAATGTCCTTCAGGCGCGGCTTCAGCACTTTCGGTTTCGCAGGCTTTTTCTTGCTCGCCCTCGTCTTCTTGGCCATGCGCCGGAATCTCCCCCTCGAAAAGGGCGGCAATTTGCGGCAGGATGGACGCGCTGGCAAGCGCGGGACCGTGAGGCGGTGTCATGTCCATCATGTATCACGAGGGAAACCGGCGGCTGCAGGATGCGTTTTCGTCACGCCGCATTTCCGATCGGCTGGAAGAGAAGCTGACGCGGACCGTCTTCACCGCCGACGACAAGGCCTATATCGAAAGCGCGGAATATTTCTTCCTTGCGACGGCCGACGCCGAGGGGCGGCCCGACTGTTCGTTCAAGGGCGGGTCGCCCGGTTTTGTGCGCGTCACCGGACCGTCCGAGCTCGCCTTTCCCGACTATGACGGCAACGGCATGTTCAAGAGCCTGGGCAACCTCCTGGTCAATCCCAATGCCGGCCTTCTGTTCATCGCCATGCACGGCAAGCCCAAACGCCTGCGCGTGAACGGCACGGCGACCATCGGCCGCGATGATCCGCTGCTGAGGGAGACTGTCGGCGCGCAGCTGATCGTGCGGGTTGCTGCGCGCGCCATCTTCCCGAATTGCCCGCGTTATATCCCCAGCATGCAGTTGGTGGCGCCGTCGGACTATGTGCCGAAGGCGGGCTGCGAGCCGCTGGAGCCGGCCTGGAAGGGCTTCGACGACTTCAAGGATGTGGTGCATCCGCGGGCGCCGACGGCGCGCTGAATCCCTGATTTCAGGGGCTTGAGCGCAATACAGGCCCGATCTGTAAAATTGGAACGATCCGTAAAACCGTACCGCAAAGGTCTTTTGCTACCGTCGTTTTCGAGCCTGGGCTGGCTCATGTGGCGAGGGTGGCGATGCGTGCGGCGGTGGCTCTGGTCCCGTATTTCATGCTTGCGGCAGGTTGCGGCGCGCTGGCGATCGCGGCGCCGGTCGAGCCTGGGCCGACAGAAACGCAGATGCGGGCGGCCTTCGAGGAGAGCCTGTCGCGGCAGGTCCGCAACGCGCTGGATTTTGCCGCCGAGACAGGGGGGCCGGAGGCGGTGGCGCAGATCCGCGAACGCGGGCACGACCGTTTCAGCATCGCGGCCTTCCGCAAGCGCAACTGTCGGCGCCTCGCCGAGGATGGCAGCCATCGCTGCGACTTCGTGGTCGATATCGAGCTCGTCACCGGCAGGATGCAGCACCAACTGACCGGACGCTTCATCCCTCAGCCGGCGCAGCTTGTTTTTGTGCAGGACGCGTAGCGCCCGCCGGCGATTTCCGCATCGATCGCGTGACTGTGATCCAGGTCATGATCTCGCCGACGATGCCGCGGCGGAAGAGAAGGATGCAGGCGACGAAGACTGCGCCGATCACCACCGGCACAGGCACATTCGCGGTCGCCAGATAATCGTGCAGGGTGACGACCAAGACCGCGCCGACGACCGGGCCGAGCAGGGTGCCCATGCCGCCGAGCAAGGTCATCAGGATGACTTCGCCCGACATCTGCCAGTGCACGTCGGTGAGCGTCGCAAGCTGCAGCGCGATCGCCTTGGTGGCGCCGGCAAGCGCCGACAAAGCCGCCGACAGAATGAAGGCCACGAGCTTGTACTGGTCGATCTTGTAGCCGAGCGAAACGGCGCGCGCGGGATTTTCGCGGATTGCCTGCAGCACCGCGCCGAAGGGCGAATAGGAAATGCGGTAGATGGCGAGAAAGCCGAGCAGGAATACCGTCGCCACGAAGTAATACATGGCGAGATTGCTTTCGAGGTTGAACAGCCCGAACAGATAGCCGCGCGGCACCGACTGGATGCCGTCCTCGCCGCCGGTGAACGGCATCTGCAGCGCCAGGAAGAAGACGATCTGCGACAGTGCGAGCGTGATCATCGCGAAATAGATGCCCTGCCGGCGAATGGCGACGAGGCCGAACAGCAGGCCGAGCAGAGCGCCCGCCGCAACGCCGGTGAGAATGGCGAGTTCCGGCGTCAGTCCCCATTCCTTCGCCGCATGCGCGGCGATATAGGCGGCGCTGCCGAAAAACGCCGCATGCCCGAACGACAACAGCCCGCCATAGCCGATCAGCAGGTTAAACGCGCAGGCGAACAGCGCGAAGCAGCACAGCTTCATCAAAAAGACCGGGTAGATCATGAACGGCGCGACGGCGAGGAGGGCGGCGGCCGCCACGACGATCAGCGGCATGCGGCTCGCGGACACCAGCGGCTCGCCGCCCGTGCCGACCAGCGCGTGCGGCACCGCGCCGGTCTCGCGGCCGAACAGCCCGGCCGGCTTCACCAGCAGCACCAGGATCATCACCAGGAACACGACGAGGTTGGAGGCCTGCGGGTAGAGGAACTTGGTGAAGCCCTCCAGCACCCCAAGCGCGACGCCGACCACGGCGGAGCCCAGGATCGAGCCCATGCCGCCGATCACCACCACGGCGAAGACCACGATGATGAGGTTGGCGCCCATGTGCGGGCTGATCTGGTAGATCGGCGCCGCCAGGACTCCGGCGAAGCCCGCCATCGCCGAGCCGACGAGGAACGTGCCGGTCATCAAGAGCGGCACGTTGACGCCAAGCGCGCGCACCAGCGTCGGGTTCTCCGTCGCCGCGCGCAGATAGGAGCCGAGCTTGGTGCGCTCGATGGCGAACCAGGTGGCCAGGCACAGCGCGACCGACACGACGACGATCCAGGCGCGGTACATCGGCAAAAACATGAATCCAAGATCGAAGCCGCCGGTGAGCGCGGAGGGGATCGAATAGCGGCGCCCGGCGGCGCCGAAATAATGGTTCATCAGCCCGTCGATGATCAGCATCAGGCCGAAGGTCAGCAGCAAGCCATAGAGATGGTCGAGGTGGTAGACCCAGCGCAGCAGCCCGCGCTCAATCAGCAGGGCAAGCAGCGCGATCGCCGCCGGCGCGATCGCCAGCGCCCACCAGAAATTCAGCCCCAGCCATTGCAGCAGCATCCAGGCGATGAAGGCGCCCAGCATGTAGAAGGAGCCCTGCGCCACGTTGATGACGTTGAGCAGGCCGAAGATGACGGCCAGCCCCATGCTCAGCAGTGCGTAGAACGATCCGTTGATCAGACCGAGCAGCAATTGTCCGAACAGGACGTTCGACGACACGGAAGTCTCCGCAGAGTGATGATCGCGACTATGACAGAAAAAAGCGCCCCGGCGCGAGGCCGGGGCGGGCAGTCAGGAGAACGTCACTTCGCCGTCACATGCGGGCAGCCGCCTTCGGCCATCGGCCGGAAGGCGGTGTCGCCGGGAATGGTCTTCACGAGCTTCAGGTAGTCCCAGGCGCCCTTGGACTCGGCCGGCGTCTTCACCTGCAGCAGGAACATGTCGTGCACCATGCGGCCGTCCTCGCGCAGCTTGCCGCCCTTGGCGAAGCCGTCATTGATCGGCATCTCCCGCATCTTGGCGATCACCGCCTTCGGCTCATCGGTCTTGGCCGCCTCGATCGCCTTCAGGTAATGCCGCACGGCGGAGTAGACGCCGGCCGGGATGAAGCCCGCGCCCTTCTTCGTGCGCTCCATGAACTTCTTGGAGAAGGCGCGGGTGTCGTCGTCGAGATCGCCGTAGAAGCCGACGACGTAATAAGATCCCTGCGCCGCCTGCAATCCGAGCGAATGGATATTGTCGACGTCGAGGCTCATCGTCGCCATCTTGATGCCCTGCTTGGTGATGCCGAACTCGTTGAGCTGCTTGATGGCGTTGTTGAGGTCGTCGCCAGCATTGGCGAGCGCGATCACGTCGGGCTTGGCCGCCTGCGCCTGCAGGATGAATGAGGAGAAGTCGGACGTGTTGAAGGGGTGCTTCACCGAACCGACCACTTCGGCGCCGGCCTTGGTGATGAAATTGGTGATGCCGCGCTCCAGTGCATGCCCGAAGGCGTAGTCGGCGGTGATGAAGAACCATTTCTTGCCGAGATTGGGCACGGCTTCCGCAATGCCCTTGCCGAGCGACCAGGTGTCGTAGGTCCAGTGCACGCCGGTCGGCGAGCAGGCTTTTCCGGTCAGGTCGAAGGTGCCGGCGCCGCTCAGCAGCGTGACCTTCTCCTTGCGCTTGGCGATGTCCTGCACCGCCAGCGCCACTGCCGAATTGACGAGATCGGCCACCGCATCGACCTGCTCGACATCGAACCACTTGTTGGCGATGGAGACGCCGATATCGGCCTTGTTCTGGTGGTCGCCGACCACGAGTTCGATGGTCTTGCCGTTGACCTTGCCGCCGAATTCCTCGATGGCGATGCGCGCCGCTTCCACCGATCCGCGGCCGGAATTCTCCGAATAGATGCCGGACATGTCGGTCAGCACGCCGATCTTGATCTTGTCGTCGGAATATTGCGCCTGCGCGGTACCGGCGCAGAGCGAGGTGATGGCGGCGAGAAGAAGCAGATGTCGCATGGGTGTCCTCCCCGGGACGTGGCTTGGCAATCGTTGTTATTGACAACGATTATACGGCAAGCGCGGCTGCTGGGAAGATGAAAAGCGAGAAGGGCAGGGCGGTGGGGCGGTCCTCCTTCGCGATGGGCAGGCGCCCGTCTGCATGGTGCAGATTGCGTTCGCCACGCGTTTTGCGCGCCTCGTTGAAGGAGATGTCATGCGCCCTGGCTTCTGCGCAAAGGCGCATGAGGAGATGTCTGCAACGGACGGTCAGCCAATTCGACGCGCGGACCATTCCGGACGCGCATCCGGCTGTTCCCCGGCTCGGTTAGTTGCCCTGCGATCACTTTCATTCTCGCCAACAACGGACTTCACATTGTCGTGCCGGGGCGAAAAAGGAATTCAGACGAGCAGGGTCGTGACACTCGCGAGCTGGAGTGATGCAGATAACGCCTCGCTTGCCGTCCATGACATCGACGCCATCTCCGGTGCCGGGCCTGATTGCAGGGCTGGGCGGACTCACGATGGAACCGGCGCCATTGTCTCGCTGCGCAGTCGTCGCATTGCGGGCGCGGCCATTTCATACTTTGCCCACATCTCTTCCGGACGGTCCTGCCGCGCCAGCTCATTGGCCGGCAGAGAGGAGAGAATGCATGGAAAATATGAAGAAAAAATTCGGATTGCGAGCGTTGGTTGTTGCCGGCGCCCTTGCCATCGCGGCGCCGGTCGGCGCTCAAACGCAGACGCAAGACGCACCCGCGCAGGCGCAGCCGTCCAATATCCCGGATCAGAAGCTTGACGCCGCGGCGGCGGCGCTGGAGAAGGTCAACGACATCAAGCGCAGTTATGAGCAGCAACTGACATCTGCCGCCCCGGCGGAGCAGGAGCGTATCGTCAACGAGGCCAACACGGCCTTGTCAAAGGCGGTCACCGATCAGGGGCTTTCGGTCGAGGAATACAACTCGATCATCCAGGTCGCGCAGAACGACGCGCAGGTGCGGCAGAAGATATTGCAGCGCGTGAAGACGAAGTAAGGCGGAGAAGAACCCGAGCGATTGCGTAACGTTTTCACTCCGTTCGTCCCCGCGCCCGATCTCGGGTTTACCCGAGATCGGATTTTTCATTCCACAAGTCGGCTAAAGCCGACTTGTGATCGGGGACCCAGTGCCAAAAACCGGATTCCCGCTTGCGCGGGAATGAACGGAGTGCGAAGCAGCGTTCTACGCCGTCGCCGATCCGAACACGCGCTGGAAGATCGTGTCGACGTGCTTGAAGTGATAGCCGAGATCGAAATTGTCTTCGATTTCCTTGGGCGACATCTTTGCCGTCACGCGCGCGTCGTTCTTCAGGAAGGTGAGGAAGTCGCCTTCGCCGCGCCAGACCTTCATCGCATTGTCCTGCACGATGCGGTAGGCCTCCTCGCGTGCCACGCCTTTCCGCGTGAGCGCGATCAGGACGCGCTGTGAATGAACGAGACCGCCAAGCCGGTCGAGATTCTTCTGCATGTTCTCGGGGTAGACGACGAGCTTCTCGATCACGCCGGCGAGACGGTTGAGCGCGAAGTCGAGCGTCACCGTCGCGTCCGGACCGATCATGCGCTCGACCGAGGAATGCGAGATGTCGCGTTCGTGCCAGAGCGCGACATTCTCCATCGCCGGCAGCGCATAGGCGCGCACCATGCGGGCAAGGCCGGTGAGGTTTTCCGTGAGCACCGGATTGCGCTTGTGCGGCATCGCCGAGGAGCCCTTCTGGCCGGGCGAGAAATATTCCTCGGCCTCCAGGACTTCGGTGCGCTGCAGATGCCGGATTTCGATCGCGAGGCGCTCCATCGAGGAGGCGACGACACCCAGCGTTGCAAAAAACATCGCGTGCCGGTCGCGCGGGATTACCTGCGTCGACACCGGCTCGACCGCGAGCCCCATCTTCTTGGCGACATAGGCCTCAACCCGCGGATCGATCTGCGCGAAGGTGCCGACCGCGCCGGAGATGGCGCAGGTCGCAACTTCCTTGCGCGCGGCGACAAGGCGTTCGCGTGCGCGCGTGAACTCCGCATAGGCCTGCGCCAGCTTCAGCCCGAAGGTCACCGGCTCGGCATGGATGCCGTGCGAGCGGCCAATAGTCGGCGTCAGCTTGTGCTCGAAGGCGCGCTTTTTCAGCGCGGCAAGCAGCTTGTCGATATCACCGATCAGGATGTCGGCGGCGCGTGTAAGCTGCACATTCAGGCAGGTGTCGAGCACGTCCGAGGAGGTCATGCCCTGGTGCACGAAGCGCGCCTCCGGGCCGACGATCTCGGCAAGATGGGTCAGGAAGGCGATGACATCGTGCTTGACCTCCGCCTCGATGGCGTCGATGCGCTTAACGTCGAAGACGGCCTTGTCGCCTTTCTCGCGGACGACCTTGGCGGCCTCTTTCGGCACCACGCCCAGCTCCGCCAGCGCCTCGGTCGCATGCGCCTCGATCTCGAACCAGATGCGGAAGCGGCTCTCCGGCGACCAGATGGCGGCCATTTCGGGGCGGGAATAGCGGGGGATCATGCGGTCTTTCTTTCTCCGTACGAGTGCGCTCTAGCAGAGCGAAGTCAGGGAGCAAAGCGGGCACAGCACCTTATCCCTCATCCTGAGGAGGCCCGAAGGGCCGGCTCGAAGGATGAGAGCCTCAGGGTTCGAGACGTCGCGCCCGAACCGGCGCGGCTCCTCACCATGAGGATTTAAGGTCTGGGCAGGCGTTTGGTCACAGCCATGAAACGCCGGTTCGGCCCGGCGTGGTAATCGTGGTTGTCGGCATATTCGATCAGGGCGGCGAGCGTCACCGTGCCGTCCGGGGCCGTGTGCAGATAGGCCTCGGCGATGCCGTATTCGGCCGCGCAGCGGCGGCTTTTCGGCAGGGTCTTGTCCTGCTGCAGCACCACCGGAGCGCCGCCATCCACGCTCATGGTCAGCTTGAGCCCTGCCACCTTCGCCCGGCCCGCGGTCGAGCGCCCGCCATAGCCCTCGCACATCGCCGTTCCCAGCGGCAGGCTGGCGACTGCGAGCCGCGCCTTGCGGCCGCCGGGCAGGGGCACGTCCAGCGCCTTGGCGAGGGGCTTGGGGTCCTGCTGGTAGATGCCGATGTCATCGAGGTCCATCGACGGCTGGCCGCCGACATAGCTGCCGGGCTCGCCGACCTTGTATTTGTCGAGCAGGGGCTTTGCTTTTCTTTCCGCATCGGCGCGCGCCCTGGTCTCGTCCAGCCCGTCCTCGCCGCGGATCAGGACGCGCAAAGGCGCGCCCGGCACGAAACGGTCCTTCTCCGTATCGATGATGAAATACTCGGAGAAGGCCGCCTCGTCTTCATAGAGCGTCGTGTATTGCTCGAAGGCGAAGACCTTGCCGTCCGGCGAGAAGCCGATGAAGCGCCGCGCGGCGGCATCGCCGGCTTGCGCGGGCACGCTCAGAGCAACGAATGCGCCCAGGATCAGCGCCGGCAAACAGCTGCAAGCTTTCATCATCGCTACTTTTCGCGCGCCTCTTTGCGAACTTTCTCAAGCAACGCTTTCACCTGTTCCGGTTTCCTCAATTCCCGGAAAGCGACCTTTCCGGTGTAATCGGCATAAGCCACTTTGGATCGCGCCCCCGAGGCAAAATAGAGATGCCCGATCTCCGGGCCGCTTTCCAGGATTTCGAGTGCCTCGTCCAGTTCGCCGAAAGTGTAATCGACCACCTGCCGCTTGCCGAGAGCGTCGTGCCTGATGATCACGCGGCGATCGGTGATCGCATAGATGGTGCCATAGGCCTGCGCCACCATCAGCGCCGGGGCGGCCAGCAGCGCGAGCGCGATCCCGACCGGCGCGGCGCTCCAGTCGCGGGACATGACGTCGCCGAAATGCAGGATCAGCGCGATGACAAGAACGGGGATGCCGAGCCACCACCAGAAGAGTTGCGTCCGCAAGGTCGCCATCGGATCGGGCCGTCCGGCCCAGATGACCTTTTCGTCCGGCTGCAGAACATCGGCGAGAGCGGATTTTACCGCTCCCGGTACGATCACGCCGCTTCTCCGCGCGCCAGCGCGCCGGCATTGCGGATCGCCGAGATATTGCCGCGATAGGCGGACGCGCCGCCCTTGAACACGGCCGAGCCGGCGACCAGCACGTTGGCGCCGGCGGCGGTGACGAGCGACGCGGTCTCCGGCGTGATGCCGCCGTCCACTTCGAGGTCGATCGGACGATCCTCGATCATGGTGCGGATGCGCGCGATCTTTTCGACCACCGCCGGAATGAAAGCCTGTCCGCCGAAGCCGGGATTGACCGACATCACCAGCACAAGGTCCACGAGATCGAGCACATATTCGATCGTGCTTTCGGGCGTCGCCGGGTTGATCGACACGCCGGCCTTCTTGCCGAGCGCGCGGATCGCCTGCAGCGAGCGGTGCAGATGCGGGCCCGCTTCCACATGCACGGTGATGATGTCGGAGCCCGCCTTGGCAAAGGCTTCCAGATGCGGATCGCAGGGTGCGATCATCAGATGCACGTCGAAGACCTTTTTCGAAGAGGGGCGGATCGCCTTCACCACGTCCGGGCCGAAGGTGATGTTGGGCACGAAGTGCCCGTCCATCACGTCGAGATGGATCCAGTCGGCCCCGGCCTGGTCGGCGGCGCGTACTTCCTCGCCGAGTTTCGAGAAGTCGGAGGCCAGAATCGACGGCGCAATCAGCAGCGGGCGGGTCATGAAGGCTCTCTCGGCTTACCCTCGCTCGTCATGGCCGGGCTTGTCCCGGCCATCCCGCTTAGGTCGGCAGTGCGTCCCCAAGCGGGATGCCCGCGACAAGCGCGGGCATGACGACGGATAGAATGAATATGGCTCTACCACCGCCCTCTGAGGGGGGCAACGCGGGCTAAATCTTGCTGTTAATTCTTCGTGCCAGCGGCCCCAGCAGATAGGGCGCGAGATAAATGGGAAATTGCGCCAGCGCGAAATAGAGCCAGGTCAGGTCCGGGACGAAACCGCCCACGGCTGCAAGCAGCAGGCCCATGTTGCGGCCGCCGGCGCAGAGCGCGAGCGCCAGTGCCCTGACATGCCCGGCGCGGCTGAAAACGACGAATGTCACCGCGCCGAAGACGAGCGTGAGCGCAAAGGCGCCGACGATCAGCCCCGCAACCAGCATCGGGCGCGCGAGCAAGGCGGCGGTCGCGCCGTCCATCAGTCCGACCGCAAAGACGAACAGCGCCAGCACGCTCATGCCGTCGATCGCCTGGTGCTGGCGCTCGATCCGCTCCCGGCCGGCGAGCCGGTGGATGACCAGCGCTACGCAGGCCGATCCGGCGAGCAGGGCGGCGAGCCGCAGGCTCAGCGCCAGCGGCGAGAGCTCCAGCGCACCGCCGACGAAAGTAGCGGCGAAGAACGGGCCGGTGACCGGGATAACCGCCGTGCACAGGAGCATGGTGGCGAGCGCCAGCGCCGCGTCGAGCCGGAGCAGCGCCGCGAAAGTCGGCGAGGACATCAGCGGGGGTGCGCTCGCCTGCAGCATCAGCGCGATGAACAGGCCTGGCGCCAGCGCGTCCAGACCGGACAGACGCAGGACGAGGCCCATGAGCAGCGGGATCGCCAGCATGATCCAGAGGGAGGCCGCGATCACGAGCCCCGGTCGCTTCAGATAGGCGCGAAATTCCTCCGGCGCGATGCGCAGGAAGGACAGGCAGAGCAGGATCGCCAGCGCCGGCGTGAAGGCCGGCTTCAGCCATGCCGCGAGCGGCGGCACGGCGAAGCCGACAAAGACGGAAATCGCCACCGCGCGCGTGCCCTGCCGCCCGAGCCACGCCAGAGCCGCAGCGACTGCGTTGAAAATAGGCATGCGAGCTCCGGCGGCTGATGACGAATCCGTCAGGCGGGGACGGGCAGGGCGCCCTGTGTAGCGCGGCTGCCGCAGCCGTTCCATATAAGGGCAGCCATGCGCCGGCCCGCCTTTCTCCCGCCGTGAAGGATGCTAAGGACGTGGCGCAAACAGGAGACAATGCGGTGCAGCGGACAGATGCGATCGTTCTGGGGGCGGGCATGGTGGGGGCCTCGGCCGCCCTGCATCTGGCGAAAAGGGGCTTGTCGGTTGCGCTGATCGATCGCCGCCCGCCGGGCGAGGAGACCTCCTACGGCAATGCCGGCATCATCGAAGGCAACACCTATTTCCCCTATCCCTTTCCGCTCAATCCGGTGACGCTGCTCAAGGTCGCGCTGAAGCTCGCGCCGGAGGCGAATTATCATCTCTCGCATCTGCCGAAGCTCGCGCCCTGGCTGTTCTCGTACATGCTGCATTCGCGCGGGCCGGCCATGCTCGATTTCGCGCACAAGATGCGCCCGCTCTTTGCGAACTCGCTGCCCGAGCATGAAGCGCTGATGCAGGAGGCGGGCGCCGCGCAATATTTGCGCAAGACCGGCTGGCTGAAAATCTATCGCAGCGTCGGCGGCTTCAACGGCGCGCAGGCCGATCTCGACGTCGTCGCCAAGGCCGGCATCTCGTTCGAGCGGCTCGACACCAACGGCGCGCTGGCGCTCGAGCCCGATCTCGGGCCGGTCTTCGAGCGCGCGGTGTTCTGGCCGAGCGCAGCCAGCGTCAGCAATCCCGGCGCGGTGACGCGCGCCTATGCCGAGCGGCTGAAGAAGCTCGGCGGCGTGATCCTGGAAGGCGACGCGCGTTCGCTGCATCGCGCGGAGGGCCGCTGGCGCGTCGACACCGACGCCGGCGCGGTCGACGCGTCGGAAGCCGTGGTCGCGCTCGGCCCCTGGTCGCCGGATCTGCTGGCTCCGCTCGGCATCAAGCTGCCGCTGCAGGTCAAGCGCGGCTATCACCGTCACTTCAAGCCGAGCGGCAACAAGGGCCTGTCGCGGCCGGTGCTGGATGCGGAGGTCGGCTATCTGGTAGCGCCGATGGACCAGGGTCTGCGCCTGACCACCGGCGCGGAATTCGCCGACCGCGACGCGCCGTCGACGCCGGTGCAGTTCGATCGCCTGATGCCGAAGGCGCGCGAGCTCTTTCCGCTCGGCGCGCCGGTCGAGGCCGAGCCCTGGCTCGGGCGGCGGCCGTGTTTCCCCGACTCGATGCCGGTGGTGGGCCGCGCGCCCGGCCAGCCGGGGCTGTGGCTCGACTATGGCCACGCGCATTGGGGCTTCACGCTCGGCCCCGTCACCGGACGTCTGCTTGCGGAGATGATGACCGGCGCGACCCCCTTCACCGATCCGAAGCCTTACGCGGCCGAACGCTTCACCTCGTGATAGCGGTAGCGGTCGCGGATTTCGGCGTTGAAGAAGCGCCCCTTTGACGGCGCTGCCTGGAACGCCGCATGCACCTCGGGCGGGACGTCGTCATAGAGGTATTTGCGGCCGGTGACGAAAATCACCAGCATGCGTCTCGCCGACGCGTCGTAGATGATGGTTCGGATCGCGGTGGACGGCATGGCGTGACAACGCCGCCGGGTGCGGGTCGGTTCGCGTCAGCCGCCGAATTTGCTCTGCCAGTCCGGCAGCGCGCCGGCGAACGGCAGCGCCTTCGCCTCATACACACCCCGCGCAATGGCGCGTGCCAGTACATTGGCGGCGAGGGCGCCGAGCGCGGTGAGGTCGGCAAGCGGCTCGCGCAGCGGCTTGGCGCCCGTCGCGGCGGCGAACACGATGTCGCCGTCGAGCGGGGTGTGCACCGGATAGATCGCGCGCGACAAGCCGGTCTGCGCCATCACCGCAACGCGCTGGCATTGCGCCGTCGTCAGCGCGGCGTCGGTCGCGACCAGCGCCAGCGTGGTGCTTTGCGGTGCCCCGCCCTTGGTTCTCGACTCAAGCGCATTCGCCGGAAACGGCGAGGGCAACCCGCGCCCGCCGAATTCCTTGTCGTGCTCGAAAGGCGCCGCCCAGAAATGCGCGCTGTCGCCGATGGTGACGCTGCCCGCCGCATTCACTGCCGCGATTGCGCCGACCATGAAGCCGTGCGGCGTGCGCGCCGACGCGGAGCCGATGCCGCCTTTCAGGTTGACCGTGTTGGCGCCGAGCCCGGCGCCGGCGCTGCCGAGTGCAAATGTTTCGGCGGCGCTGGTCGCGGCCGCATAGCCAAGATCGCGATAGGGCGGAAAGCGCCCCCAGTTTTTGTCCCCGCCATTGAGCAGATCGAACAGGATGGCGCCCGGCACGATCGGCACCCGCGCCGTGCGCACCTTGTAGCCGCGCCCCAGCTCGGCAAGCGCGGCCTGCACGCCGGTCGCGGCATCGAGGCCGAAGGCCGAGCCGCCCGAGAAACAGATCGCGTCCACATGTTCGACCGTCATCGCCGGATCGAGCAGATCGGTTTCACGTGTGCCCGGTCCGCCGCCGCGCACATCCACCGCCGCCGCAGCCGGTGCGTCGAACATGATGGCGGTGACGCCGGAGGCGAGGGCGTGATCCTCGGCGTGGCCGACGCGGAGTCCTGCGACATCGGTGATGAGATTGCGCATGCGTTACACTTTCTCTGTCGCGAATAGCTGAAAGCCGCGCTGCACCAGAATCTGCGTCAGGGTTTCGCGCGCCAGCGCCACTGTTTCCACATGCCGGAATGCGGCGCGATGCGGGGCGGAAAATTCATCGGCCGGTCCGAGCAGGACCGTCTTGCGCCGGGGCGGCGGCAGCGCCGCCTCGCCGCGATAGAGCGCCGCCATGTCGAGTTCGTTGCCGGTGCCGGCGCCGCCGGGCAGGGCGATCAGCGCATCGGCGGTGAGCACGTTCACATGATTGCGCGAGGGCGCGCCCTGCCAGTCGGTCACGCGCGGCGGCAGCGGCGTGCGGATCGCGATCTCGACGAAGTCGTTGGGATAGGGACGCCCCGCGGCGTCGCGGTTGGGCTCGTCGAAGCCGCCGTCCGGCAGCCGCGGGATGACCCCGATCGACAGGCCGCGGCGGTCGGCGACGCCGGTAAAGCCTTCCGCCGCCGCCGCCATCACGCCGAAGCCGCCGCCGGTGAGCAGATGGCAGCCGAGCCACGCGATCATCGCGCCGGTGGCCTGCGCCAGCGCGGTCCGCTCCGCCGGGAGCGGCGTTCCCTGTCCGATGACGGCGATGATCGGAAATCTGCGCAGCATAGGGCCTCGCTTCGGCGACACCGGAGACGATTTCGCGGCGGCCGTCAAATCCGGGAGCGACATCACAACCCTGCTAGGTCGCCGCCGCGCGCTTGCGCCCGCCGCCCGGCCATGCAAACGAGGGCCTCATGGCTGCCGATGTCTCCATCCTCGCCGCGCTGTTCGCGGGCCTGATCTCGTTCCTGTCGCCCTGCGTGCTGCCGCTGGTGCCGCCCTATCTCGTCTATCTCGCCGGCACCTCGCTGGAGCGCCTGGCCGACAAGGAGCCGGAGCCGCAGGTGCGGCGCGACGCGGTCTTCGCAGCCTGCCTGTTCGTGCTCGGCTTCTCCACCGTGTTCGTCGCGCTCGGCGCCAGCGCCAGCCTGATCGGCGGGCTGATCCGCGCCTACTCGGACGTGCTGGCCACCATCGCCGGCATCGCCATCATCGTCATGGGCCTGCATTTCCTCGGGCTCACGCGCATCTCGTTCCTGATGCGCGAGAAAAGGCTGGGCATGGCCAAACCCGTGGGGCTCTGGGGCGCCTATGCCATGGGGCTCGCTTTCGCCTTCGGCTGGACTCCGTGCATCGGGCCGATCCTTGCCGCCATTCTCGCGGTTGCGGCCTCCGAAGCCACCGTCGCCAGGGGCGCCGGCCTGCTCGCGATCTATTCGCTCGGCCTCGGGATTCCCTTCGTCATTGCCGCCATCGCCATCGAGCCCTTCGCGGCGTTCCTTGCGCGCTTCCGCAAGCACCTTGCGACCGTCGAACACGTGATGGGCGGGCTGCTCGTCATCACCGGCATCATGTTCCTCACCGGCACCATCACGCAGATGAGCTATTGGCTGCTGGAGACCTTTCCGGTGCTGGGGCGGATCGGTTGAGCGCCGCGGCTCAGCGGAATCGCAGGTTCGCGCGGGACAGGTCGCGCACCGACTTGCAGCCCATCAGCTTCATGCCGCGCTCGATTTCGCTGCGCATTTGCCCGAGCGCCCGCTCGACGCCCGCTTGTCCCGCCGCCGCCAGCGGGAAGAGATAATAGCGGCCGACGCCCACCGCCTTGGCCCCGAGCGAGAGCGCCTTCAGCACATGCGTGCCGCGCTGGATGCCGCCGTCCATCATCACGTCGATGCGGTCGCCGACGGCATCGACGATCTCGGCGAGCTGGTCGAAGGCGGTGCGCGAGCCGTCGAGCTGGCGGCCGCCATGGTTGGAGAGCACGATGCCGCGGCAGCCGATCTCGACGGCGCGCTTCGCATCCTCCACCGACATCACGCCCTTGAGGCAGAACGGGCCGTTCCACTCGCGCACCATGCCGGCCACGTCGTCCCATGTCATCGCGGGATCGAGCATTTCGGTGAAATAGCGTCCGATCGACATGGTGCCGCTGCCCATCTTGATGTGTTCGTCGAGCTGGGGGAGCCGGAAAGGCTCATGCGTCACATAGTTGATGCCCCACATCGGCTTGATGGCGAACTGCAGCATGCCGCCGAGCGTCAGACGGAACGGAATGGTGAAGCCGGTGCGCAGGTCGCGTTCGCGGTTGCCGCCGGTGATGCTGTCCACGGTCAGCATCATGACGTTGACGCCGACCTCCTTGGCGCGCTGCATCATCGCCCGGTTGAGGCCGCGATCCTTGTGGAAATAGAATTGGTAGACCTGCGGATTGTCGTGCGCCTTGCGCACTTCTTCGAGGCTGACCGTGCCGAGCGAGGAGACGCCGAACATGGTGCCGAATTTCGCCGCCGCCGCCGCGACCGCCCGCTCGCCCTGATGATGGAACAGCCGCTGCAGCGCGGTCGGCGAGCAATAGACCGGCATCGCAAGCCTCTGGCCCATGACAGTGACGGACAGATCGACGTCGGCAACCCCGCGCAGGACGTTGGGCACGAGGTCGCAGCGTTCGATGCTGGCGGTGTTCTGCCGCAAAGTCGTCTCGTCGTCGGCGCCGCCGTCGATATAGTTGAAGATCGGGCCGGGGAGGCGGCTTTTCGCCAGCGCGCGGAAGTCGTGGAAATTGCAGCAATCCTTCAGGCGCATGACGCAATCTCCCGTGTCCGCTTGGTCAGCTGCAGCCTCAGGGGATATTTGTTGGCGGTTTGAGGATCAGCTGCGATGGTTGTAGTCGCCGCGCCATGCCGCGATCAAGTGCCGGCGACGTCGGCGCGCCGTATGCTCTTCCCCGGCACCATCACCGAGATGGGTTACTGGCTGCTTGAGACGTTTCTGGCGCTGGAGATGGTCGGATAAGCGCAGCTACAGCCCAAGGTCGCCTTGTTTCTCGGTGGTCTCGCGTTTCGCTTTCTTGAAGACAGACGGGTCGACCCACGGCTGCCTTCGCCGGTCGGCGATTTGAACAGCACGTTGTAGGTTGCGCTCGAATTGAAGGGCGGGTCGAGATAGACCAGATCGACGCTCTCGTCGTCGATATGCTTGCGCAGAATGTCTAGATTGTCGCCGTAGAACGGCGTGTTGACCGTCGGCGTCTTGCTCATGCGCGAATCCCCGAAGGCGGACGCTAAAGGCGCGGGCGGGCCGCGGCAAGACGCTGAATGTAGCAACGGGCCGCTTGACAGAATTCCTATAATAGGACTATATTGCTACAACCTCGTCCGCTGAGGGGCGCTCTCATGAGGCGTCATGGAAGCGGGACGAAGGAAGAGGTGCGGCGGAGATGCGCCGCATCGCCTTCCTGGACGGCGCCCGGGAAATCCGGGCCTCGGCCGGTGCGGCGCCCGCGGGCCGGCCTCGCAAGCAGGCACTCGGGCGACGGCGGGGCTCCGCC
>Ga0073934_10000823_pt1 | contig 82102 bp, 78 predicted proteins | sample LarsenN4metaG_FD_76834 | JGI IMG/M metagenome (GOLD analysis project Ga0073934, IMG submission 76834) | Hot spring sediment bacterial and archeal communities from British Columbia, Canada, to study Microbial Dark Matter (Phase II) - Larsen... ...
AGAAGATACGAAACGAAAAATTAAGACGCCAGTCTTTTTTTATAAAAATTGAATTTTTCTTTCAGTCGGTCGGCAGGTCGTTGTCCACCCGTAACTGAGGCATTACAAAATGGCCAAAATTCTTCTTGCAGATAACGACGCAGAATTTTTGAAAAGCCGGGCGGAAATCCTTGAGAAGTCAGGATACCCGATCGTGGCTGTAAATAGTTTGGACGACGCGCGGAAAAAACTCAAGGACAATCATTGTGATTTGGCTATCATCGATGTGCGTCTATTGGATGACAATGACCCCAATGATTTTAGCGGGCTTGCTTTAGTGCGAGAGTTAAACCCTGATATTTCAGTTATACTCTACTCAGGATACATCCGCGATGAAGATATCAAGGACTTTAGCGCTGAAGGCCGTATCGTCGATTTTTTATTCTCCAAAGAGCACACGCCGATGCTTCAGGCGATTCAGAATGCTTTTGAGCGCAAGCGCCGGCAGGCTTTGGCAATCAAAGCACAACCGGTTCGGCACGCCCGGATTTTGCTCTTTCGTATTTTGGGATTTATTTCTCTGCTCGCCGGAGGAATCATCGGAGTTATCAGTACGATTTCCGGCAATCTCGGACTTCTTATTCTTCTGACTCCCCTGTTAATCGTCATTGGCGGCATTTTAATCGTTGCCGATTTGATGCAGCACGATACGATGATGTCAGAATCTTAAGCGGCGTTGAATTGGGAGAAGATGAAGCATGGCAATCAAAAGCAAGCCGGCCACAATAACTTCGCGAAGCGGGCGCGCTCAACAGAAAAAGCCTCGGACCGCTGGCAAGCGGCCTTTCAACGAAAAAAAGCGACGACAACGGTTTCTCATCATCGGAGCGTTAATGGTGCTTTGGGTTTTGATTTTGCTGTTTTTTATGTCTGCTTATTTGGCTTTGTCGCGGGACTACGAGAAGCTTTTTCGCAGCAAAGATCCATTAAGCGATTCCCTTAGAATCGATATCGAATATCCGCTTTATCTTTCTCAAGGCGATGAAGAAGAAATCCTGATCACAATCAACAATACCCATCCGGCCCAGCAACGCGAGTTGGAATCAGTTTCACTGCAATTTGCCTGTCTCAGTATAAACCCGATCGCGATCGATTGGGAAGAAGGAGATTCTTTGAAGTTCAGAAATTTATACTGGGGTGAGAAAAGAACCGTAAAAATGAAAGTCAGACCTTTTTTCAGCTCGTCATTAAGAAATGTTTGGAGAGGAAGTTCAACGGACTCGATGAAATTGGTGTTGAAAGCAAGTGTTAATGGCCATGCAGCGATGAATATTGGAAACCCAATTGTCATCAGTTTATTCCCTTTCCCCAAAATTCGCTGGGTAAAAAATGTTTTGGGATATCTTTCCTTGTCGCTACTGATCTGGTTGCTCCAAGATTATTGGAATGCTGTCTTTAAAAGAAACTAAAACGGCAAGATCGCCGCGCTCGGCGATTTGACAAATAAACCGGCGAAACGAAAAATCGACGCCGCCGGACTCGCGGTCGCGCCCGGCTTCATCGATTTTTATTCGCACAGCGATGAAGAGCTGCTGCTCGGCGCCGAAGCCCAATCCAAAATCCGGCAGGGCGTCACCACCGAAATCATCGGCCAGGATGGCGGCTCGGTTGCGCCGTTTTAACCAAAATCATTTTCATTTATCGCGTCTCTATGATCAAATTTGCCCGTCGTTTTTTGCCCCTTGCAATTTGCCCCCTGACGGGCGTAGCCTTGCTTTTCCTCTCCGCGTGCGCAACTTCAAATCGACTGAAAGCTTCGCAATCTACCGGCGCGCGATCTCTCGCCGAGCTGCGCCAACGAATCGAGCACATTTTGAATGTTCCCGCGCTCGCGCACGCCCTGGCCGGAATCAAAATCGTTTCACTGCGAACCGGAGAAATTTTTTACGAGCGCAACGCCGATCTTTTGGCCCATCCGGCTTCCAATCAAAAGCTGCTCACCTCGGCGACGGCGCTGTCGGTGCTCGGCCCGGCTTATGTTTTTCGCACCACGGTGGCGTGTGATTCGGCTTTGCAAATCAGCAGCATTTTGCCGGGTGATTTGTATTTGATCGGCCGCGGCAACCCGGATTTGCGGAGCGAAGATTTGTTTAGCCTCGCGCAAAATCTGGCGCAAATGGGCCTCAAAGAAATTCGCGGCAATCTCGTTTGCGATGATTTTTATTTTGATGATTTGCGCTGGGGCAACGGCTGGATGTGGGACGATGATCCCTCCACCGACGAACCCCGCTTATCGGCGCTGTCGATAAATGATAACGCGATTACAGTTCGCGCCACACCAGCGGATAGTGTCGGCAAACCCGCGCGCGTGCAAATCGTTCCGCCAACGGAACATGTTACGCTCGTGAATAACAGCGTCACAATAAAACATAAAATGCAAATCGATTCGCTGAAACTGCCGCCGCTGTTGATCACGCGCAAATGGCAGCAAAACGAAAACACCATTTTGGTTGAGGGGACGATAGCCCAAGACGAATCGCCGCAAGAGGAAACTTTGAATGTTTTGGTGCCGGAAATTTATTGCGGGCGGCTTTTTCGCGATGAATTGCAGCGGGCCGGAATCACCCTCGCCGGCATCGTGCAGCGTGGCATGGCCCCGTTCAAGATAAAAATTCTCGCCGAACATCGTGCGCCGATCATGCCGGCGTTGATCAACCTGAATAAAATTTCGGATAATTTGAGCGCCGAGCTTCTCTTGAAGAGTATCGGCGCGGAGAAATTCGGCCTGCCCGGCTCGGCGGCGAAAGGCATTCGCGCCATGCGGCAGTTTTTCGCCGGCGCCGGCATCGACACCAACGCCGTTTATAGCGCCGACGGCTCCGGCGTTTCGCATTATAATTTGATCACGCCGGCTAATATTGTTCATTTGCTGGCGGCGATGTGGAAAAATTTTTCAATTCGAAATGAGTTTATCGCCACGCTGCCGATTGCCGGCGTCGATGGCACGTTGCGCAGCCGCATGAAAGGCACAGCCGCTGCCGGCGTGTTACATGCCAAAACCGGCACGATCAGCGCGGTGAGCACGCTGGCCGGTTACACCACAACCGCCGACGGCGAAGAACTGGCCTTTTCATTCATGATGCAGCATTTTCTCGGCGGCAGCCGCCCAGTCCGTTTGATTCAAGATCGCCTCGGCGCCGAGCTGAGCGCGTTTCGGCGAAGCGCCTCGCCGGCGCAATGAGGTGATATGAAAATTTTTTGAATCATATCGCCGCGAGACATTACGCGCCGGCCGACTTTCACATTGACAATCAGCGTATTTTTGCCTACTTTGTATCATGCGGCGTTTTAAGCATTGGCTCGAGTATCAGGGCGTGCGGTTTCTATGTTTTTTGGCGCACCGGCTGCCGTATTCGTGGATACTCGCGCTCGGCGCGGCGCTGGGCAAGTTCACGTTTTCGATTTTGCGCATTCGACGGCGCGTGGCCTTGGAAAATTTGTCGCAGGCTTTTCCGGAAAAATCCACGGCGGAATTGAAACAGGTGGCGCGGCGTTCGTATGAAAATTTCGGCATGATGATGCTGGAATATTTGCGGCTGCCCAAGCTTTCGGAGAGCGAGCTGCACCAACGCATCAGCTTCTCCATGCCTAAAGAGCACAATCCTTATGAGCAAGCGCTGGCGCTCGGCAAGGGTGCGATTTGCATGACCGGGCATTTCGGCAACTGGGAATACATGGGCGCGCTCGTCGCGCTGAACTATCCGATGGTTTATCTTTATCAGGAGCAGAACAATCCGTACGTCGACGCGCTGATTCGTGATATCCGAACGCGCATGCGCATGCCGACGATTCCCCGCGGGGCGGCGCTGCGCGGCATTTTGAAAGCGCTGCGCGAGAAAAAATTTGTGGCCATTCTTGCCGATCAAGACGCCGGCAGCAACGGCCTCTTTGTCAATTTTCTCGGCCGGCCGGCCTCGACCGGCCGCGGCCCGGCGGCTTTTGTTTTGAAAACCGCGGCGCCGATTGTGTTTTGCGCCGCCGTTCGCCAGCCCGGCGGCCGCCATCGTGTCGAAGCGGAATTGGTAACGTTTGATTTCTCCCAAAACGGCGCCGTTCCAAGCGAGGAGGAAAAGCTCAGGTTGATTACGGAAGCGTGGACCAAAGTTTTGGAAAAATACATTCGCCAATATCCCGATCACTGGTTTTGGATGCATCGCCGGTGGAAAACGAAGCAAGTAGCAAGCGGCAAGTAGCAAGTAGCAAGTGGCAAGTGGCAAGGGTAAACAGCAAAAAAGTTTTGATCGTACAAACAGCTTTTATCGGCGATGTGATTCTTGCAACCCCGCTGGCCGAGGCTGTGCAGCAAGTTTTTCCTGATAGTCAAATTGATTTTATGACCATTCCGGCGGCGGCCAATCTTTTGGAAAAGAATAAATTTATCAATCGGGTCGTGATCTTTGACAAACGCGGGAGGCAGCGCGGGCTGTTGGCTTTGTGGAAGCTGGCGAAATCCTTGCAGCAAGAACATTACGATGTGGCGCTGGTGCCGCATCGCTCGCTTCGCAGCGCGCTGCTCGTCCGGCTGGCGAAAATTCCGCAACGCCTCGGCTTCGACCGCAGCGCCGGCAAATGGTTTTTTACGCGGCGCGTGCCGTATCGCCAAAAGCACGAAGTCGAGCGCAATTTGGATTTGCTGCGCGTTCTCGACAATAATTTTGCAGCACCGTCACCAAAAATTTTTCGGGACAACAGCGACGAGCAGATTGTCGGGCAGCTTTTGAATGACAACAAGGCGGCAAAATGGCGTTGCGCCCTGGCGCCAGGATCGGTTTGGGCCACCAAGCGCTGGCCGGCTGAACGTTTTATCGAGTTGGCCAAAAAATTGATTGCCGAAACCGGGGCGTTCGTTTATTTAATCGGCGGCGGCAGCGATCTTGAGCTTTGCGCCGCAATCGCAGATGAGATCGGCGGCAATTGCTTCGATGCTGCCGGCAAGCTTTCGCTGCGCCAATCCGCGGCTTTGCTCGACCGCTGCCAAATTCTCGTGAGCAACGACAGCGCCCCGACTCATCTCGGCGTTGCAACACGCTGCAAAATTATCACGATTTTCGGGCCGACGGTTCCGGCATTTGGCTTTGCGCCGTTTGGCGAGGGACACCTCGTGATTGAAAAAAAATTGCCTTGCCGGCCATGCAGCTCGCACGGCGGCCATCGGTGTCCGATTGGCACGCATGCCTGCATGTTGGAGATTTCGGCGGAAGAAGTTTTCCGGCGTGTATTGGCATTGCGAAACGCCGCTCTAATCTATAGTGGAGAATGACGCCATTGAGCCAAAATTCAAAATTTCACATTCTCTTTGTTTGCAGCGGCAACAGTTGCCGCAGTCCTTTGGCTGAGGGCTTGTTGCGAATGAAAATACCGTCACGACTGCAAGACGAGGTCGTGATCAAATCCGCCGGCACGCTCGGCATTGAAGGCTCGCCGGCGGCGCGTTATTCCGTGCAAATCGTGCAAGAAATGGGCGGCGACATTTCCGGGCATCGCTCGCAGGGCGTGAGCGAGGAACTTATGGCCGAAGCCGATCTGATTCTCGCCATGGCGGCCGAACACGTCGAATACTTGCAAGGCGAATTTCCTCAATATCGCGAGAATATTTTTCTGCTGAAACGTTTTGCCCGCGCCGCCAATGAAACCGGTGATCACGACGATCCCGAGGGCGACGATATTTTCGACCCCATCGGTTCTTCGCAAGAAACGTATCGTGTTTGTGCCGAGATGATCGATGCGGAGCTGGAGCGCGTCATGCCGACGTTGATCAATTTCATTCAAGAACGTCGGCGGCAAGTGCGCGCCAACGAGGCATGAACTTGCAAAAAATTCTTTTGGCGCGCACCGACCGTCTTGGCGACGTGATTCTCTCGACGCCGGCGGCGGCGGCTTTGAAAAAAAACCTGGCCGGCGTCCACCTCGCCTTTCTGGCGAGAAGTTACACGGCGGAAATCCTGCGCTGCCAGCCGCACGTCGACGAGATTATCGAAATCGATGGCGCGGCAATCGGCGGCGACATGCGGCGGCTCACCGGCGCGCTTCGTGAAAAAAAAATCGATACAGCCATCGTGCTCCATCCATGTCCGCAATTGGCCTGGGCGATTTGGCGGAGCGGCATTCCGCAGCGCATCGGCACCGGCTTCCGTTGGTACAGTTTCTTGTTCAACCGCCGCGTTTTCGAGCATCGCAAAACCGCGGCGCGCCACGAAGCCGAATACAATCTGCGTTTGCTGCAGCCGTTGGGGATTTTAACGGCAGAAGTGGAATTTCATTTCACTCTGGCGGCAACCGAACGGCAGCGCATTGCCACGAAATTAAACGAGCTTGGCGCCAATGCCAGGCCGGTCATTTTGCATGCGGGCAGTGGCGGTTCGTCGCGGGATTGGCCGCCGGAATATTTTGCGCAGCTTGCCGATCTTATTCAACAGGAGCTCGGCGCGCAAGTCATTCTCACCGGCGCCGCGAACGAAGCCGATTTGATTCGCGGCATTCAACGGCAAACCACGACGAAACCGATTTCTCTCGGCGGCCGTTTAACCCTTACCGAGCTGGCGGTGTTGTGCCAGCGCGCGGCGGTTTTTGTCGGCAACAGCACCGGGCCGCTGCATCTGGCGGTGATGGTGGGAACGCCGGTCGTCGCGTTTTATCCGCCGGTTCAGGCGTGCCGGCCGGAACGTTGGGGGCCGTATGGCCGCCGGTCCGACGTGCTGATGTCGCAGCAAAGCGAATGCAGCCGTTGCCGTAAAACCAAGGCACGGGTTTGCGATTGCATGCGGGCCATTTCGGTGCAAGCGGCGCTGCAAAAAATCCGTGAAAAGTTATCTGATGCCAGTTTTAAAAAATAGAAGGGACGACGAGAAAGGATGTCGTATTTTCAAGACGCTTTTGGGAACGGCATTTTGAACCGGAAACCGGTTTGGTGTTATCGTGGCGCAATTTTAATTTTGTTGATTTTTGTTTTGTCGCCCGCTCACTCGCGAGCGCAACAATCCCGCAGCGATTCTCTGCCAACCAATCAACCCGGTTTTCTCCAAAAGCGAACGAACGAGTCTCGCGACACAATAAAAACGGAAGCCGGCCGCAACGGTGTGGCGCCGCCATTGCGCGTCGTTGCCAACGCCGCCTTTGGCCTCGGTGAAAAGCTGACTTTCCTGGTTCATTACGGCCCGATCAACGCCGGCAATGCGCGCCTGTCGATTCCGGAAATTGTCACCGTCAACGGCCGGCCGTGCTATAAAATCATTTCGGAAATGTGGTCGAACAAATTTTTTTCGTCGTTTTTCAAAATTGACGATCGGGTTGAATCTCACACCGACGTCGACGGGCTTTTCAGTTGGCGGTTCAGCAAGCGCTTGCGCGAAGGCGATTTCAAAACCGAGCACGAAGTGACGTTCGATCAAATCAATCATCTCGCCGTTATGAAAAAGGACGGCAAAAGCGACACGCTGGCCGTGCCGCCGTTCGTTCAGGATGTTCTATCCGCGATCTACCTGCTGCGCACGAGGCAATTGGCGCCGGGCGATACAGTTCATATCGACAACCATTCGGATGGCAAGCTCTTCGATTTGCAAGTCGTCGTTCACAAACGTGAAAAAGTGCATACCAAAGCCGGAAAATTTTCGTGCCTCGTCGTCGAGCCGTTTTTGAAAACCTCGGCGTTGTTTCAGCAAAAAGGCCGTCTTGTCATTCACATGACCGACGATCACCGCAAAATGCCGGTCATGATCACCAGCCAGCTCTACGTCAAAGGGTTCAAGCTGGGGGCCATCGTGGCGGAATTGGAAAAAATCGAGGGCGCGCCGGGCTACTAAGGATCTCATTTAATGATTCAATAGTTTTGTCTTTAAAAAATCTTCGCGGTCGTGTTAGTTTTTTTGAAGTAAAACGTAGCGCGGCATTCGCCGCAACCCAACGGGCGAAGCCGAAAGGCAGAATGATTATTTGGCAGAATAATTTTTAATCATTCTGCCGAACCATTATTCTGCCTTTCAAAATCTTCGCAGTTGCGCTAGTTTTTTCAGGGAAATAAAGCGTCATGAAAAACCAGACGGCTCATTCAGAAAATTCGGTTTTAGTTTCAGATGCCGGAGAAGCGTTTCTATTGCTGTTAAACAAGGCGTTGTTGGGTGATTTAATCGCCAGCCTTTTGCACGAAATCAATAATCCGATCACGGCGATTCTAAATTATGCCCGGCTTTTGCAGATACAACACTTTCAGCCTGAAGAGGTGGAAGCGTTCGCCCAAAATATTGTCGCAGAAGGCGAACGAATCGCCGAGTTAACCCATCGCGTCACCCGGTTGGCGCGACCGCCATCAGTCGAAGAACACCGGACAAAACTTCACGAGGCGCTCTCCCTCGCCCTGCGTTTATACGAAACGCGCTTTCGTCACGATGGCATCATCGTTGAAATTCAATCCGGCGTCGCGCTGCCGGATACCAAGTTGCCCATGACCGGTTTGATGCAAATTATTTTGCCGTTGCTGGAACAAGCGCGACAGGCGCTCAATTCGCGCGACTCTGCAAGCGAGATTGACAAAATCATTCGCGGCGGTTGGCTTGAAGTCAATCATGATGGGAAAAATGGACAAAGGCTTACCTTATCCCACAATGGCATTTCGCCGGCCGGCGCGCCTCTGAATTTGTTCCGCCACCTCCTGCCCGCTTCTCGCCAGGAAGAACAAAACGAATTGGCCGCCGCGTTGACGCAAGCTTTGCTGGCGAAACTCAGTTGCAAAATCGTTGTTGAACGGCAAACAGATGGCTGGACGGCATGGCATCTGGATGTGCTTGCCGAAAAGTAAATTGGTTCCCTCTACGATAAATCTCCGTTATTTCCCCGCAACTTCTCGCCCCTTGCTTCCGTAAGATCAATGGCAAAATCCAACGGACGTAGTCGGAGACCAGAATTGACCATCATTCAAACGGAAAATCTCTCGAAACATTTCAACCGCGGCAAGCTGCGGGCGCTCGACGGCGTCTCGTTGCAGGTCGGCGCGGCCCGGGTGTTCGGATTATTAGGCCCGAACGGCGCCGGCAAGACCACGCTGGTCAAGCTGCTGCTCGCTATTTTGCACCAAACCTCCGGGACGGCTACACTTTTTGGCAAACCGGTATCCGACTACGAGCTGCGCCGTCGCATCGGTTACCTGCCGGAGAACCATCGGTATCCCGATTTTTTGAAGGGCGGCGCGGTGATGGATTATTTTGGCCGCTTCGCCGGCGTGCCCAAAGAGCAGCGGCAGCAGCGCATTCCCGAATTGCTCAAGCTGGTGGGCATGGAAAAATGGGCCGCCACGAAAATCCGCAAATATTCCAAAGGCATGATGCAGCGCCTCGGCCTGGCGGTGGCAATGATCAACGATCCCGATCTGCTGTTGTTGGACGAGCCGACCGACGGCGTCGATCCGATTGGTCGCAAGGAAATTCGCGACATTATTCTGCATTTGAAGCAGCAAGGCAAAACCATTTTCATCAACTCGCATTTGCTCTCCGAAGTCGAAATGGTGTGCGACGAAGTGGCGATCATGAACAAGGGCAAGATCGTCGTGCAGGGCCCGGTGGCGCAATTGACCAGCATCGGCTTGAGCTACCGCATCGAAACTTCGGCGCTGGCTGAATCGGCCAAAGCGAAATTGTCGGAGAAATTTGCCAGGCTCGATTTGCAAAATGGCCATCTCGAGGTGACGGTGCAGGATCATGCGGAATTGAATCGACTGATCGATCATTTTCGCGAGAGCCAAACCGAAATTCATGCCATCGTGCCGCAGCGCCGCACGTTGGAAGAGAGTTTCTTTGCAGCGATTAAAGGCGCAACTTCGGGGGATTTTAATGAGATGACAAAATCCGCTGTGGAATAAATTCCACAGCTAAAAGGCGTAAGCCACCTGAAGGTGGCTAAACATTGCGATCTAAAAATGAGATTCTTAGCCATTATTGCCTACACGTTGCGCGAGTCATTCGCGAAGAAAACATTCATTGCATTTTTCGTGGTGATCACCATCACGCATCTGCTTTTCCTGTTCGCGCTGAACGTCGATTTGGTCTCCGGCGGCATGGCGGCGGTGCAACTGTTTGGCAAAGACGTCGAGCAGCAGATCGAAATCGAAAAGCTGCGCAAGATCGTCATCGGCATCGAATCGGGCCTGGCGCTTGCAATGTACGGCGCCGGCATTTTCCTGGCCATTTTCGCCACCGCCAGCTTGGTGCCGAACATGCTCGAGAAAGGCAGCGTGGATTTGTTGCTGTCGCGGCCTTTCGCGCGCTGGCAGCTTTTGCTCGGGCGCTATCTCGGCGCGCTGAGCATTGTGGCGATCAACGTCGCCTATTTGATCGGCGGGGCGTGGCTCATTCTCTCGACCAAAACCGGATTCTGGCACACGCCGTTTCTGGCGAGCGGCGTTATCATCATTCTCGTTTTCGGCGTGTTGTATGCGATTATGACGTTCGTCGGCGTCACAGCGCGCAACTCCGGCGTTTCGATCATTGCCGCCTATCTCGTCATATTTTTCAGCCCGCTGCTGTTGGTGCGCGATAAAATTTATGCACTGCTGTCGCAAAAAATTTATCAGTGGCTGCTCGACGGCATTTATTACATGACCCCGCGCACGGCGGAGCTGGGTAACATCACGCGCGCGGTGGTGGCGGGCGAGACGGTTGCGAGCTGGACGCCGCTGTTGCAATCGCTCGCGGTCGGCGCCGGATTTCTGATGGGCGCGATTTACATTTTTCAAAAGAAAGATTTTTAAAAAAGGAGGTTCAATCATGAGAAAAGCAAACTGGCTGGCCCTGATTTTGGCTTTGACGATCATGGCGGCGGGTTGTTCCACCACCAAAACCACCTCGCTGCCTTCCGAAGTCGATCAGCATCTCGCCTGGATTCCGCAAGCGGTAAACGGCGTCGCCTACTGCGACATGCAAAGCCTGCGGCAGAGCGAGCTGGGCCAGGCGCTTGAAAAAGATTTCAGCGAACGACTCGACGAAATGCGGCGGGATCGGCACTTCAAGGAAATGCTGGAGCGAGCCGGTTTTGACATCGAGAAGGATCTGCGCAGCGTCTTGGCCGGTTTTCAAGGCGGTGAGCGTGACAGCACGCAAACCTTTGCGTTCGTCGCGACCGGCAATTTCGACGAGCAGAAAATCATCAATACGGTCAAGGCCGTGCGCGATTCCATGGAAAAGCATCATGGCGAACGCGAGAGGCCGGAATTGACCACCGAAACTTACAACGGCAAGACGATTTACGTGATCAAGGAGCACGGCGACAAGGCGTTTTATTTTGCCGATGCGCACACCTTCGTCGCCGGCAACAAAGATTGGGTGCAGTCGATTATTGACGGCAAAACGGCGGATCAATCCGTCAAGCAGAATGCGGCGATTGCGGCGTTGATGAACAAGCTGCGTTTCAAAGATCAATGCTGGGTGGTGGCGAACACCGCGGATGTGATGGAGAAAGTTGCCGAGGAGCTAAGCGAGAGCCGCGATTTTAAAGGAACGCGCGCCGTCAAAGCGGTGCAAGGCGTCACCTTCTCTGCTCACGTCGGACAAAAAGCCGAGTTGTATGGTGAAGCCGTTTGCGACAGCGAGGAAAACAGCAAGCTGCTGGTGGAGGCGGCCAAAGGCGCGCTGGCAACGGCGAAGCTGGCGGTGTCGGATGATCGCGAGGCGGTTGACATGCTCAATCGCATCGGCATCGACATGGCAGGCAATTCGGTGAAATTCACCGCCGATCTCGACAAGGCGTTTTTTGACAAGATGCGCGAGAAAGCCGAGGGCCGCCACAAGCCCGTGGCGATGCAGTAAAATGAAGAAATTTTAGTTAGGCTCGTCGCGTTAGATTCTACCGCGCCTCTGATCGTTGTTGGATTCAGAGGCGCTTTTATTTTTTGCCGAGAAAATTTATTGATTTTGCGCGACGGTCAGCTCCGTTAACGCCGGAAGCTTTTTGAGCGATTTTTAGATAATCCTTACACTTGCTGCCAGCGGGCCGGATTTGCGCTTCTTTTATGTTCAAATCCACAAACATGGCCGCAACTTTAGTAGATATGAGGTAGTAAGTAGTTACGGAAATTAACTTGACTTTTGTATTTTGCCGTTTATATTTGATGCTGGCAACAGAAGAGAGTTCCCCATATATTCCCCTGAAATATTAAATTTATAGCGTGAATTATGCCCTCCAATGAATTGATAATTACGGTCATGCTGCCTTTTGGGTTAACCAAACGGCGCGCCCATTATTTGGCCTCGTGCCCGATTTTGGATGTGCATTCGCAAGGTGAAACGGCTGAAAAAGCCAAAGCGAATTTAGTGGAGGCGTTGTCTTTGTTTTTGATTTCTTGTCTCGAACGAGAGACATTGGATACCGTTTTGAAAGAATGCGGCTTCAAGGTTGCAGCGGCTCGACCGAAACAAGCGCGTCAAGAAAATTATGTAAAAGTTCCCATACCTTTCCGAGCTTCCCATAAACCTTCTTACAATGTCTCGTATAACGCCTGTTAATTGGAAGACATTGGAATGTGTCTTTAAAAAGGCAGGATTTCTGTTTGAAAGGCAGGCCGGCAGTCATCGCTGTTATGTGAAAGCAGGCGTGGCCCGGCCTGTCATTATTTCCACTTACAAGCAAGTCGATGTCGAAATCATCAAAAGCAACATGCGAACCGCCGGTTTATCCCGCGAAGAGTATTTTAGGCTTTTGCAAGAATGCCGATGAAAGAAATTTCTGCTTTAGTCGAGCGCTTTGAGCGCAACCGCGAGGCCTATCTTTCCGGCGATTACAATGAAACGCAGCTTCGCCGCGAATTCATCTTGACGTCTTGCGAACGCCGTGTTGTAGCATTTCCCCCAGAGCCGGACTTCGCCGAGGGTTTCATTTTTGTTAACACGTAATGAGAGGTGTCGTCCTATGAACAAAGAGTATACAGCCGTGATCAAGCAGGACGGGGAATGGTGGATTGGTTGGATACAGGAAATCACCGGGGTGAATTGTCAAGAAGCGTCTCGTGAAGAGTTGTTAGAAAGTCTCAGAATAACTCTGCGCGAAGCGCTTGAATTTAACAAGCTGGATGCCATAGCCGCAGCCGGAGTGAACTATCAGGAAGAGCTTATAGCCGTATGAAGCGGGGAGATTTAATAAGGCCAACTGATGAGATCGGTGAGCGTGCCACGATACAACTTTATGCCGATGGCCGTCTATCATTCGGAAAAGCGGCTCAATTGGCTGGAATGCCATTGCTGAATTTTTGGTTGTTGCTGAACGAGCGCGGCATTCCGGTTTTTGATTACACGGAAGACGATTATGCCGCCGATCTGGCGACGGTGCGGCGTTTTTTGGCGATTGATTGAGTTGTATGGGGTTGAGTTGCGAGACATATTCGGAGAGTTTTTTGCAAGAGAAAAGAAGCCGATTTAATTTCTTGAAAAATAGATTGCGGGAACGTGTGGGAATCGAACCCACCTCTCCCAGCAGAACCGGGGGACAACGGTTTTGAAGACCGCGGAGGCCACCAGGCGCCCATCCATTCCCGAAACAAAGGTCAATGTAAATTTTAAATTGAAAATTTACAATTTAAAATTTATAATTTTTCTTTTCATTGATCCTGCGGCGTTTGCCTTGGCGTCTCGGACGCTACCGGCGTCGTCACGGGATGATTCAAAAACGCCTTGACAACTTCGGCGAAATGCTGCGGCTCTTCGATCCACGGATAATGGCCGCTGCGCTCGAACAGCTCGAGCTTGGAATTGCGCAGCGCAAAATGCAGGCGGCGGGCGGCGGCGCGGATGAAATACGGATCGGAGACGCCGTAAAGCAGCAGCGCCGGCGTGGTGAGGCGCGCTTCCCGGCCGTCGAGATCGTAATGGAGCCAATCACTGCGCACGAACTGCTGGAAATTGCCCATGGAAATTCTGGCGGCGTTGATTGCTTTCTCAAAGTTGGCGCGCTGCGATTGGCTGTAATAATTGAAATAGAGAACGGCGGTGGCGCGCAGATTTTCCTGGATTTCTTCAACGGTGCGGGCTTCGTATTCATCCTTGAATTTGGCCACTGCTGTTTCCCAGGAGGGGTCTTTGCGCCTCGGATGGCGCTGCAAGTTTTCATTCACCGCGCGGGTGTCTTCTTCCAAATTGGGCAGCAACACACACGCGACCAAAATCAACTGCGACAAACGCGACGGATATTTCAAAGCGTACTTCATGGCAATTAGTCCGCCGTGAGCGTGGCCGAGCACAACGATCCGATTCAAGCCCAGATGCTGCCGCAGCGCGTCGAGATCGTCCGCCATCAGATCGCTCGCAAGCAGCGCGGGATCGGCAATCGGCGCCGCTTCGCCGGTGCCGCGCGGGTCAACGTAGACCAGCGTGTAGCTCGTTTCGAGAAATTTCAGCGTGTTGCGGTAAAGCCGGGAATCCAGCCCCCAACCCACGCCTTGCACGAAAATCACCGGGCCAGCGCCGCTGACGGTGTAAGAAATTTCGACGTTGTTCACCCGCGCCTTAAACGTCCCATTTCGCAGCCCGGGCGCCGCTAATTCTCCCTCCGAATGAAACCCCGGGGTGTGCGCCGACGCCGTGTTCAAACAAATCAACGCGGCCGCGAGCACGAGGAATCTGTCCTGAATCATAATGCCTCCTTGCAACCTCGATCAAAAAAGAAATTTTAGTCCGTAAACAAACGCGCAAAGATTTTCTCTGCGTTGCCTTTGCGTCTTCGCGTCTTTGCGTGAAAGTTTTTGCTTTTTTTCCAAAGATTTGGCTTATAAGTGACTAACCTGGATTATTCATAATTCTAACCACTAAGACACGAAGGCACTAAGAAGATTGAACTTCTAAGATCCGGTTTTAAAAATTGAGTTTTAAAAACCGAATCTTACGAAATCTCTTTAACCTCGCTATTTCCAAACTTTGTGTCTTCGTGCCTTTGTGGTTTAGAAATTATTTTTGGCGCTTAATCCGCAGTCGTCGTGGTTCCGGTCAAGGCGCGATACGCGTTGACGCGGCCGCCGGTGACCATCTTGCCTTGCAAAGTGGATGAAACCTCGACCGTCGCCAGCAACCGGTCTTTCACTTGCAGATGTGTCCAGGTTGGAAATTGCGCGAACACCAAGCCGGCGACGCCGGCGACATGGGGCGTTGCCATCGAGGTGCCCGACAATTTCACATACCCGTTGTTGGGGGCGGTGCTCAAAATATCTTTGCCGGGCGCGGCGAGGTCGACCGTGGTGGCGCCGAAATTCGATCCCGGCAAGCCGATCACGTCGTTTTGACAGCCGCAAATGCCGCCACCGCCGCTGCCGAAAACGGCCAAATTTCCCTGGTGATCGATCGCGGCTACGGCGAGGACATTCGGCGCGTCGTAATTCGAAGGATAGTTGGGCGATTGATCGTTGTCGCTGCCGTCATTGCCGGCGGCGGCGACGAAAAGCGAGCCGGCATTGTTGGCGTAATTGATCGCGTCGAGCAGCGCCTGCGAAAAACCGCCGCCGCCCCAACTGTTGTTCATGACGCGCGCCTTTTTGTTTGCGCCGTAAAGAATGGCGGAGATCGCATTCGCCAGCGTTCCCGAGCCGTCGCCGCCCAAAAATTTCAGCGGCATAATTTTCACGCGCCAATTCACCCCGGCCACGCCCTCGCCGTTGTCCCCTCTTGCTCCGATGGTACCTGCAACGTGGGTGCCGTGCAGATTGTCATCCATGGGGTCGTTGTCTCTGTTCACAAAATCCCAACCGCGAACGTCGTCGATGTAATTGTTGTTATCGTCGTCCAGCCCGTTATTGGGAATTTCACCGGGATTCGTCCAAATATTGGCCGCGAGGTCGGGATGATTGTAATCAACGCCGGTATCGATCACGGCAATCAGCGTCGAATCGCTGCCGGTTTGGATGTCCCACGCTTCGGGCGCATCGATATCGGCGTCATTCGTGCCGCCGGTCTGGCCGGTGTTGTTCATGCCCCACAGCTCGCTAAAGCGCGGATCGTTGGGCACGCCGCTGGCGCGATAGATGTAATTCGGCTCGATATACTCGATGCGCGGATCGCTTTCCAGTTGATTGGAAAATGTTGCGACGTCACCGGTGGCCGGCGCTTTCACCAGCGCAACGCCGATTTCGGGAAACGTCATGATCTCGGTTGCCGACATCGCGCGCATCAAGGTGTCGGCGGAAAGCGCGGCAAGGTCGGGTTTCCATTTGACGATAAATTCACCCGGCACAAATTCAGGTTTCTTGTCCTGTTTAACCTGAGCGCTGAAAACCAGAGCCAGTAGGCAAAAAACAACGAGGGTCCATCGGCTTTTCATAAGCATGATCCTTAGATTGTTGGGTTAATGGATTGGTTGAATTGGCGTCGGTGTTCGAAAGAACGGTCTCCAGCGTCATGGCAAGCCGGGAGAAAAAAATTTAATTACCCCAAAGATCATGCCGGTTAAAACTGTTTGCAATGACGCTTTGCCCCGACTTTTCAAACACGCGCTTTAATCTTTCTCGGGAATTTGAACCTTGATGTTGGGTTCGGCATACTCGATGTGAGGGCTCAATTGGCAGGCCCGCAGCGCTTGCTCGATGGAGACCCGTGAGGAGGTGGCGCGAAAGATGCGAACGCCGATTTCGCCAAGCTCGCCAACCTCTTCCAGACCCAATCTGGCGGCGAGAGCCTTCACCGAGTCTTCCGGAACCCCGGGTTTGAATTTGATCAACACTTCAGTGGGAGCAGGGGTTGATTTTTTTTGCACGGGTTCTTTTGAGCAAACTGACAACAAAACGGCTGCGCCAAGGATGGCCAGCATAAGGGCGGCGCGTTTGATTTTTAGATAATACGGTGTTCGACACATGATAAGCCACCATCAAGATAATGAAGATTTTTTCGGAATGCAAGCGCAAAAAAAAATGGCTACAACCAGATCGGATCGTAGCCACTTGTTCAACAGTCGGGGCGAGAGGATTTGAACCTCCGACCCCTTGACCCCCAGTCAAGTGCGCTAACCGGACTGCGCCACGCCCCGACTTGGACGTTGTTCGACACAAAAATTTAATGATAAATCATCACTTATGCAAGCCTTTTGTCAATAAAATTTGGATAAAATTCACGCCGCTACGACGTCATGCTCAGAGCAGAAATTACACACGGTATTATTTTGAAACAGTCAAATTATTTTATAAAATGCGCCTCTTATTTTGATTTGAAAGTTATCCACATCTTAGTAACTTTCGCCGGAATGCAAAACTTGTTAAAGTTCGGCATTTTAGTTTATCAATTTCTTAAAAAGAGTCGAAAGCCTGTAGATTGTGGCTCCAATGAAACATAACACAATCTATAGGCGTGTTAAAATATACTCATCTAACCTTTTGATTTTCATAAATTAAAATTAGAGATTAAAAGGTAATTTCAAAATCGTAATGCGCTGACCGCAGATGCTAGCCGAGAAAAGCTTTTCTTAAGATAATTTCACATTTTTTCGATTTTTGGACAACTGCCATTCTTCAGAAGTTATCCACATTCTGTTGACAGGCTCTTACAACTCTGAAATGACTGGCTGGCTAATAATCAGTCATGGCCGGCGGCGATGTTTTAGCGTTTTTTTAAATCTTGGCCGCTTCCTCAACCAAGACACCATAGCGCAAACCGCGATCACTCACCATCAACTCGGAGAATTTATAAAGATCGATAAACGTCTCGAGAATGATCGCGCCGGCCAGGATCACGTCCGCGCGGGCCGCGGACAGTCCCGGCAGTTGGCAGCGCTCGGCAACGGTTCGACGCCGCAACTCGATGATGATCTCGCCAAGTTTTTGCCGGGTTAAAATGTAGCCATCGATGCGCTGGGGATCATACTCTCGCATCGCCTGCGCCATCGCGGCGAGCGTCGTGATCGTGCCGGCGGTGCCGATCAATGTTTTCACCTGGGCCAGGCTTTCCGGCGGCCAGGTGGCGCGCATCACGGTTTCGGCTTGCCGTCGAAGGCGCATCACTTCGTCGGGTTGCGCCGGGTCACTGTGCACGAACCGCTCGGTGAGACGCACCGAGCCGATGTCGGCGCTGCGGGCTTGCAGCGAAGTTTCTCCCTCGCGCCGCACTGTTTTCGGATCGCCGATGACCACTTCCGTGCTGCCGCCGCCGATATCCAAAACTGCAACCGGTCCTGGCAAATTCGTTTTATTCGACAGCGTTCCCGCAAAAGTGAGCCGCGCCTCTTTTTCGCCGGAAATGATTTCGAGGCGAACGCCGGTTTTCTCGAACGCGGCGTTGAGAAATTCGCTGCGGTTGGCCGCGTCGCGGAGGGCACTGGTGCCGACGGCAAAAATTTTCCCGGCGCCATGGCGCTGCGCGAGGGCGGCATATTCTTGCAGACACGCGTACCCGCGCTGCATGGCCTCGGCGTTGAGATTGCCCGCCGCATCCACGCCTTTGCCGAGACGAACGATGGTTTCTTTCTCAAACACCGGCTCGACCCGGCCCTCGGCAACATCGGCAATCAACAAGAGAAATGTGTTGGTGCCGAGGTCGAAGCTGGCGAGGCGGTTTTTTGTTATAATTTTGTCAGCCATTTCGTGCATACCGTACTTTTTGAAATTTACGATTTCTCTTATTTCTCCCGCACAATCATCCCGCTTTCGTCAATGCCAAAAATTTCCGACCTCGCCGCCATCACCTGCTTGCCGAAACCGGTCAGATTGATGAGCAAATTCAACAAACGATCCGGAAAACTGTCATCGCGTTTGGCCTGCTGCCTCGCTGCGGTTGAATCGCTTTTCGTGGAATCGCTTTTGGCGGCGGGTTTCACTTCACCGGCGAGCCAGCCGCGAATTTCGTTGAGGCTCTCTTTCGACACCGGTTCGACGAGCAAATCGATGGTCACAAAATACCGCCGGCCGGGATGGAGGTCTTTGGCCTCGGCCAGCGCCACGCCGCGATGCTGCTCCCACCAGCGCCGCACCAAATCCAACGAGCTGGTGAGCCGCCGTTCACCGGCGGTGATGATCACATATTTTTGCTCCCATGGCTCGTAGGTCGATTTGATTTCGTATTGCCGCTCGGTCACGATGGTGCTGCTGAACAAAAAGCCGCGTTTGCGCCAGAGCTGGACGCGAAACTGCGCTGAAGAAGTCAGTCCGCGCCGCATGCCGTCCAGCAAATGTGTCGTGAGCAAGCTGTCGGCGTGAAAATCAATCACGAGAGCATTTTCTTTCACCCGCAACGAGTCGATCACCACGCGGGTTTCCTGGGCGATGGCGGGCGTGGCGATAATCAACCAGAGCGCAATGATCGAGGATAGAGGATTGAAAATCGAGGAAAGAAAATAAACGAGCGAAGATCGAGTTAAGCTTACAGCGGCAAGCCCGTCGATCTTCGATCCTCGATCTTCGATTCTCGAATGAACTACTGCAACCCATGAGCTAACAGACGGGCCGTCTGCGCTAATGCTAACGTCAACCATTCCTCGTCCTGCCAAATTTCGAGACATTTCAAACCAACGCGTTGCGCAGCCGTTTTGATCGACTCGCCCTCATTTTTAAGTATGCCGGAGAGCAAGAGTACGCTGTCGCGTTTTAAAATTTTTGCAAAATCCGGCAGCAAATCCAACAAAGTTTGATGCTGCAAATTTGCCAAAATCAAATCCGCCGCCGGCGGGCGCAAAGCCGCGAGGGGGCCGGCGTATAATTTAATGCAATTCTGCGCGTGATTCAATGGCAATCGCCGGCATACTCATTCCCCCGGCGCGCAACTGCGCGAGAAAAGCTTGCAGGCTCTTCTCGATTGATTCAATCCCGCAAGGTTCGGGAAAATAAACGAGCAGCCGATCTTCAAATTGATGCGTCCCGGCGGCGCCGAGATCGAAAAGATGCGCCGTGAGAATTTCTTCAAGGGTGAGGCCGGGGCGGAGTGAGAGTGCTTGCCAAGTTTGGGGGTTGGTTTTCATAGGAAAAAGCTTTTCCGTTGGTCCGTTGGAGACACTGGTTTTAAAACCGTCTGGTTGCGGCTCGTTCGCGTTGTGGCGTAACTACAAAACTTCAAGGATTATAAACCGCCGCCAACACCACCCGCCCGACTTTTTCCAAGCTCTGGGCGCTGCATTTGTCGGGCGTGTCGCCGGTCGTGTGCCAGTCGTCATAATCAAAATCAATCACGTCGACAACCGGAATGCCGACATTCAAAAGAGAAATGTGATCGTCGATGACTTCATGCTTCGCCGATGGAATAAACTCCGAAACGCCGAGGCGCGCCGCGAGATTCCACACGCGATCGACCACGGCGCCGGCATAATTGACGGAATTGATTTCCTTATAAAGCTGCAGATTCGCGTCGCCGACCATGTCGAGCAAAATGCCCATCATCGGATTGAACCGCACGTCTTTGGTGCGCGCGAAATAACGCGAGCCGGCGAGATAGGTGTCGGTTTGGCCGGTGAGTCCGGCATCTTCGCCGTCGAAAAAAATGATATCGACGCCGACCGGCGGCGGCGTGCGCTTGAGTGTTTTGGCGACTTCGAGCAGAACCGCCACGCCCGAGGCGCCGTCGTTGGCGCCGAGAACCGGCTGCCGGCGCTTGCTGGTGTCCGGATCCTGATCGGCCCACGGCCGCGAATCCCAATGCGCGCACAGCAAAATCCGCTGCGTGGCTTGCAGATTGAAACTCGCAATGATATTCGTCAATTTCACCCTCTTCTGCAAACCTTCGAGATACTCCTCGAAAGTTTGTTCCGCGACCCGGTCGGCATTCTTCTTCAATTCGGCAACGAGAAAGGCGCGGCACGAATCATGCGCCGACGTATCGGGCACGCGCGGGCCGAAGTCGCATTGTTTGACGAGCAGGCCGTAAGCGGCCTGGCCGTCGAACGGGAGCAAGGTTAAGGGCCGGGGTTCTTTGTTATTGCAAGCCGATGAGAACAGCAGGAGTATTGGAGTGATGGAGTAATGAAATAATGGAATAGTATATCGTCGCAGAAAAGAGCGGATTCTTGACAAAAAAAATCCACGCAGATCAGAAAACCACGTAAATGATTTCGTGTGGTTTTGTAATCCGCGTGGTATTCCTCTTTGTTCCAGCCTGTTCGGGCTGGGCGTTAAATTTCCAAAACTCCAATAATCCATCACTCCACCACTCCGTTTTTATGCCGCGTTACTCGCCGCGGATGGAAATATTCACATCGATGCCGAGTTCTTTGATATTCGTATCGCCGCTGAGCTTGCTTTCGGTTTTGCCGATCTCGAAGTGCGCGCCGCCGCGCACGCGGTTGCTGAACGAGTAGGTCATGCGCGGGCTGAGCGACCAGCGCTTGGTGCTGTTGGCGCTGATGTCGTCCGCGGTGCCGCGCCGCAAGCCCGATTCGCTGGAGCTGCGCAAAAACGTCAGAGAAAAATCAACCGAATTGCGCAGTTCTTTGTTTTTCAGGAAGGGCAATGGTATCTTGAAACCCGACTGCTTGGAATACGTGGCCGTAAAGGACATTTCATTGTTGCGCGTCAACGCGGCGCTTTGCGTAATGCGCTCGTTGGTCAGCGCATCGTAATTATACGTCGGCCGCTCGCCGGTGGTCTTGCTGTACTGGAAAGTCGTCACCATGCCGTTTTTCAGCGTCATATTGACTTTGATCAACGGCCGGAAATTGAACGAAAAATCTTCGTTGGCGACGCGGTCGGGCGAGCCGTTCCACGTCGAAGACTTTTTTCCGCCGAAACCGTGGCTGAGGCTGATGCTGGTGGCAAATTTGCCGAACCATTTGATGCGTTCCAGGCCGCTCCACGTCACCGTCCATTCCGGAAATGGTATGTCAACATCGGGAAGAAACGACAGGCCCAGCTCGGAGGTGCGCAGCCACGAGTCCGAAGAGCTGCCGGTGATCGTCGTGCTCTCATTGCGCTGTTGATCGTGATCGAACCGCACCGTGATGTTGAAACTGCGGCTCACATCAAAACCCGAGCTCAACGAAATATTATCGCGGCGCTGATAGGTCGAGGGCGTCGTCGTGACGCCGGAAACCTTTTGAATGCCGGGATTGCGAGTCAAGCCGAGCTGGTACTCCCAGCCTGGCCGGCCTTGCCGCAGCGCGTAGTCGGAGTAGCTTTCGTTGCGGCTGAAATTAATGCTGACATCCTTGAATTTGGTGAAAACGCTGAAGAGTTGCAAGGGCGAAATGCCGCGCCCAGATTTTTTCTCCTTTTCGTCCTCTTGCTTCTTCTCTTTTTCTTGTTCGGGCTGGTCTTCCGGCGATGGCGGCCGGCGTTCTTCAGGACGCTGTACCTCCTCGTCGGGATTGTCGTCGGGCCGCGGTTGTCCAGGCGGCAGGCGCGGCGCCGGACGTTTACGCTCCGGCGTTTCACGGCCGGGTGGCGCCTCTTTGCGTTTGAAAATTTTAAACAACTCCGCGAAGCGCAGCGTCGAATTGGCAGTAAAACTCTTGCTGGTGCCGGCGCTGCGGCCAACGGCGCCCTGTTGAATATTATTGGTGTAGCGATAATTGCTGCTGTAGCTCAAATTGGGATTGAACCAGGCAAACCAATTCGGCGTGTATCTGACGCCAGCCGATTGCGCCAAATTCACGACTTCATGATCACCGCTGAAAAGTGCCATCAAACCCTGCTTGGGCGCAAACGGATAGGGCAATTCGCCTCCTTTTTCCAAGGAATCCTTGTACGCCCGGCCTCGACTCAAGAGATCGCTCGTAAAGCCATACGAAAAATCCAGGTTGAGGTTTTCCAACAATTTCATCGCCGTGCGCAAATTTGTCACCGCCGTATACGTCGCCGTATTGCTGCGAACGCCGTTTTTGCTGCCGAGCAGGCGCGTCTCCGATTTATCATCGCTTTTCGTGGCTTGCACTTGCGCGCTGAAATTCTGCGGCGTATAATAAAGCTTGGTATTGGTGAGTTTGCCCAACAGCGGCGCTTTGCCGATCCATTTAAACGGTTCGATATAATTTTTTGAGCCAAACGTCAAATTGTAACTGGCGTCGCCGGACCAGGCGGTGCGCCGGGAAAATCTAATTTGCGAGCTTTGCAAATTGCTCTTGGTGTAACTCAAACTGCCGGAAAGATTGTCAAGGGTATTTTTGATGAAAAAATTCTGCGCGCGAGCGCGTCGGCGCGCCGACACATTGAAGCCGAGTTGGTCGCTCAACGATTTGATCTTGGCCAAAGTCGTATCGGGCAAAGCATTTGTCACCAAAATATCCGTGCCGGGAATGTATTTCGGCTGGGCATCGGTCTTGGTGTAATTCATGCTGACCGGAACGGCCAGCCCCAAACTTTGCGGCAACAGCTTGTCAGCCGTTATGCTGCTCCCCAGCGTAAAATTCGTGCGATTATCGCCGCCGCCGAAGCGCTGCGACACGTTGTGAAAATCCGCGTCCTGCCGGTTGATCTCCCCGTTGATCGTCATAAAATCCGCCAGCTTGAGATCGGCGCGCATGCGCAGCGCGATGCCCCGGTCTTTTTTCACTTCGGTGACGCGCAACTCATCCATCCAAATCTCTCCCCAAAAGTTTTTGGCCGAAGAAAGATTCTTGATGCCGGCCACCATCGTGCGAACATTGGTCAGCGAAGGATTGCCGCGCACCCGCAGCTCCTGCGTGGCGCTGAGGCGCCGGCGGCGAAAGCGCAAGATATCTTTCTCATACCCGGCCACCGCGCTGTCGGGAGGCAGCGTCTCTTTCAAGCTGGCCAGCTCGATCAAATCGATGTCCATGTTGTTTTTGGCATCCCACTCGGGAAAAACCTTCTCGCGAAATTCGTAAAAGTTGCTGGTATCGGCGCCAAAGCGGATGAAAAACTCCACCTCATCGAGGGCAGCGCCGTCGGCGGCATGTTTAATATCCTGTTTGCCGTAAACAAACATCTTCAACTGGTTGTAGTTGACCAAATTCATCGGTTGAAAAAAGGTTTTCTGCGCCACGGCGATCTCATTTTGCCGCAGGCCGCCGCCCTCGGTTTTGACGCGCAACACCTGCGATTGTTCTTTGGCGCGCAGAAACGTAATGCGGTCCACCTCGCCTTGCACGCCCGGCGGCGAGTCATACTCATCGGGATTTTCTTCGTTGTTGATGACCGTGACCTCGAAGCGCTGGTCTTGTTGCGCCGTTTTGAAATTTGTTTCCGAAGTGACGATGCCGACTTCTTTCCACTCGTTGCCGACCAGGCCGATGTCCGCGATGCTGAAAAGCGTTCCCTTGTCATCGTCAACGCTATCCACCCACACGCGAACGTATTCGATCCGGCTGAAATCTGCAATCGTCGGACTCGATTTCCCGTCGCTTTTAATGCCGTCGACCAGCGGAATGCGATACAGCTTCCAACCGCTGAGACGGCCGCCCCGGAAATATTTATTCTCGACCGTGCCATTGTCCTTGGCTTTGCTGGTGTCGAGAGAAAAAGTATACGAGACGTAATTATTGGCGAGATCGAGGCCGCCGTTGGCGTTGATGTCTTCGGTATCCGGACGAATCGAGCCGCCGGCTTCGTTCGCGTCGTTCTTGCTGTTTTCCGTGCCGTTGATTTGGCTGTAATCAAAGCTCCCGGAAGAGTAACGCCAATCATCGTCGCTCGGCGGTTCGCCCCAATCGCGCTGTCCATTGCTGTTCAAATCCCAAAAATCTCTGCCGTTTCCCTCCAAATTGAACGCGGCTTTATCATCGCCTTTCACGCCGTCAAGGCCGATATCTTCCCCGTCATCCAGAATATTATTGCGGATGTTGCCCACAAAATCTTCCGTGTCCAACTTCTGATTAGGAATAACATCTTCCGAAATTTGTCCGAGATCGATGTGCAAGCGCCCTTTCGTGCCGAGAAACCAAATCTCCAAAAACTTGCTTTCAGTCTGATCGAAAAATCCCGGTGAAAGCGCGCGCATGATGCCGCCCCAGGCGTTTTTCAATCCATTTTGAGATTTGTTGTCGGCTTCATTCGCGGTCGGATCGAATTCGAGCGTCAGGACCTGCGTAATTTGGTTGGTGGCATTGACATCGCGGCCGATGTAAATATCTTCGGTACGCTCGCCGCCAAACGGATTATACCAAATCAACTTGCCGCGGCGGGCGAGCGCGCTGCGTTCTTTAAGCGCACCCGGCGGCGTGTCGCGCGGCGCAAGGCGACGGTTCGTGGTGTCATCCAAAATCGCTTTCGGAATCGACGCTTGCGTCCAGCCGCGCCGGATGACGCCGAGCGGCGTCGTGCGCTTGGAGGCTTCGAAATCGTCGACGTAGGCCACGCCGTCCCGGTCGCCGGGAACCTTGCTGTTCAGCGTGTTCGGATTCGGCAGAATCTGCGCGATTTCACCCTCGATACGCAGATCGCTCGGCTCCTGCGTCGAAATAAGCGGCAGCGCGTTCACCGCCTGGCTGAGAAAATTCGGCTGGAAACGCAGCGCCGCATTGAAGTCCCAAATTAAATTGCGCATCGGGCCGCTGTCTGTGCTGCCGAGGCGGATGCGCTGATCCAGCGTGCGCTGGTTCAAATACAGCAGCGTGCCGCCGATAAAAGAATTTTGATTGAAGCGGTATTCCGCCCGCGTGCCGAGAATCGATTTTTTCTCCAATTGAAACAGCGCGTTGCTCTGATAGGAAATTTCGACGTTGGCGTTCGGCTTGCTCGCTTCCTCTTTCAAAATCGTCAAATTGCCGGAAAAATAGTCGATGATGTAATCCGTATCGCGCTGCAGCTCCGTGCCGTTGAGCAGAACCTTCTCCGAGTTTTCGATAATGTTGAAACCGAGCGTGTAATTGCTGCTGCGCGTTTTGGATCGGACCTCGATATAAAACTTGCTGTCGGCGTCGATCTCGGCGCGAATTTTGGTGCCGTACATTCTCTTCGTGCGCTTTTCATCCGGCAGCAAATGGTCGGCCTGCAGCGCGTCTTCGACATAAACGCCCTGCGGATCAAACGGCTTTAAATCCGGAAAAATCAGCTCACCGCGGCCGAGGTTGAGAATTACGTCATCAAAATCAATCACGTTATCCGGTCGCGCCGCGCCAGTGTTGTCGCGCACGTCGAGACCGAAAATTTCCAAATACGATTTGGTTCTGCCGCCGACGGTCAAAGCTTCCTGCGGGTCGCCGGAAGGCGGCCTGAAAAATATTTTCAGCTCAAAGCCTTCGCGCGGAATGTTGCGGCCGCCGAGATAATAAACGTTTTTCCACTCGAGATCCCAGGTGCTCAAGGTCGGAATCGGGCTTTTGGCTTTGACCAGCCGCAGGTTGATCGAAGCGCGCTTTTGGGGATCCGGATCGGCCACGTAGTTGACGTCGCCGACGGTTTCCAGGCTCGTCTTAAACGCCACCGCCAACACCTCTTCTTCGCCCAGCGGATTGGTCATCACCAGATAGCCGAGGTCCTTTTGAATGTAATAATCGACGTTGGGCTCGAGCCGGATAAAGTTGCCGGAATAAATTTCATCGGGAAAATTCAACGTATCAGCCGGATAGGCCACGCCAGGAATCTGATTGTCTTTTTGATCATATCCCGGCGCGGATTTATAAACAAAAATGTCGGTGATCACCCGGCTGGGGTTGAAGCTGTGAATCCATTTTTGCCGGCTGTAGCGGCGGAACTGATCGCGATAAAGCGAATCAATAAAAAAGTAAGTAAAGCGGCGATAATCGGAATCGTTGATTCTTTGCGAGCCTTCGGTGGCGCCGCCGGAGAGCGTCAAGCGTTTGTTTTCGCCCTTTTCCTGGCTGGCAATCGCGGTGATGGCAAGATTGCCAATTTGCATTTCGCTTTTGACGCCGAACAAACCGGCGCTGGTGCCGCCGAAGGTCACGAAGCGTGTGCCGGGAAGCGCCAACGCGACATTGCCGGCCTCGATTTTTTGAACGATGTCATCCTCGAAGCCGGTGTAATTCAAACGGATGTTATTTTCAAAATCAAACGCGCGCTCGCTGTCTTGATCGACGTTGACCTGAACTTTCTCGCCGATGCGGCCGGTGACGGTGAAGCGCTGCGTTTGGTTCATTTTAAAGCTGAAATCCGAGCCGCGGGTGAACGCGGTTTTCACTTCGCTGCGCTTCTCGCGGCGAAAACCGCCCTTGATGCTGATGTCGCCCTGCACGTTCAAGCCGACGGTGCTGCCGCCGAAAATTTGCTCGAAGGCCTTGCTCTTGATGGGAACGGGAATTTCAATATTAACGCCGCCCGGCCCGCGCCGCCGCTCGTCGTCCTCGCGATAAATATTTTCCGCCGCCGCCTGATGCCAGGCGAGATTTTGCTCGTAATCGAAACGTTCGCGCAAATAGGTTTTGAGGGGAATCATGTACCGCTGCCGAATCGGCAAGCCGTTCATTTCCGCCGTAACGACGATGAATTTGCCGGTGGAATCGATGGCGGTGCTGCGTTTCAAAGAGAAGGGCTGCCAATCCAGGAAAGGCGATACTTCGCCGAGCAAGGAAAGGCCGCGGCGTGGAGTTTTTTCAAATGGGAAAACACGCGGGTCAAGATCGCGCACCTCAGGCAGGCGCAGACCGATGGAGGAAGCCCCCTCAACGTCTCCACCCAATTCTTGAGCCGCAAGGTCGGCGAGCAGAATATAAAAACAAAAAAAGACCGAAAAGCAAAGTAAGAACTGCGGCGCAGCTTTCAGTCTTTCAAATCTTGTGAGAGGTCTCTTCACGTCGTTTCAGTTCAACCATGCGTCAGCCCCGCGCGAAAAAGCAGGCTGTCATTTAGTATTTATCAGCCCGCGCGGGACAGATTCCGGTTTTAGAATCCTGTAACAATCTTCTCGATATCGGCTCCTCAATTGTTCAACGGTCTGTTTCGCATTTAGAAAATAGAAAAATGTGCTGTCAGAATCAAGGAAAATTTCGATGCGTGACACTTGGCCTTACGCTCCGCCGGGTTTTGAAGTTCCGCCAATTTCGCAAAAAAAAGTGGCGGAAAAGCCGGAAGTTGGCTATATTTCAACTATGACACGTTTTATTCTGCCGCGTTACATTCTGCGCGAGCATGTCGGGCCGTTTTTCTTCGGCTTCGCGGTCATTACATTGATCTTTTTGCTGAATCTGTTGTTCCGGGAGCTGAGCCGCATGTTGAGCAAAGGCCTGCCGTGGAACGTGGTGGTGGAATTTTTTGCGCTTAACCTGGCGTGGATCGTCGCGCTCGCCGTGCCGATGGCCGTGCTGATGGCAGCACTGATGGCCTTTGGCCGGTTGGCGGCCGACAATGAAATCACCGCCATGAAAGCAAGCGGCGTCAGTATTTATCGCATCGTCACCCCGATTTTATTCGCCGCGAGCCTGATTGCCGTCGGCATGATTTGGTTCAACAACGCCGTCCTGCCTGATTTCAATCATCGCGCCCGCATCCTCGCCGGCGACATCGCGAGAAAAAAACCGGGCGTGAGCATCGAGCCGGGCGTTTGGTATAAAAGCATTCCGGAGTACGGCCTGCTGGTGCAAGAGCTTGCCGACAGCGTGCAAGCCAACGGCAAGAGCGCGCATCCCAACGGCATCACCATAGCCCGCAATTTGCTCATCGACGATCACAGCGATCCCGATCACAGCCGCACCATTTCGGCGCGGCGCGGCTACATCGAGCTTAATCCCGCTCTCGGCGCGCTGGTGCTCACGCTTTTTGACGGCGAAGTGCAGGAGCTTGATTTCACAAAATTGGAAGAGCTGCGGCACGTCAGCTTTACCAAGCATGTGTTGTCGATTGTAGTCGATGACATGTTCCTGCGCCGCAGCGAATCGGAATATCGCGGCGACCGCGAGAAAAGCGCGCCGCAAATGCGGCAGGAAGTGCAAGCCAATCAGCAACTGATCGGCGAAAGCTTGAAAGTGCTCAATGAACATGTTGCGCGGGATTTGCATCGAGCTTTGGGAACGACTTTCGGCGCCGCCGGTGCGGCGCCGACAAATTACAAGCCGTCAGCCCGCGCCGATAGTCTCACCGCGGTGGAAAGGCAGCAGCGGTTGAGCGCGCTTCTCCTGAGCGTGCGCCAGACGCTTTATAATATCGAAAACCAACTCACCATCGTTCGCAGCTACGAGCGCACCAACAAAAGCCTGCTGGTGGAGATTCATAAAAAATATTCGATCCCGGTGGCGTGCTTGGTGTTCGTGATTATCGGCGCGCCGCTCGGCTTCATGGCACGGCGCGGCGGCCTCGCGGCCGGCGGCGGATTGAGCCTCGGTTTTTTTCTGCTCTACTGGGCGTCTCTCATCGGCGGCGAAGACCTGGCCGATCGCCAGTTCATTTCACCGTTTATCGCCATGTGGGCCGCCAATTTCATCGTCGGCGCCTTGGGGTTGTATCTTCTGCGGCGCGCCGCCAAGGAGAATGTGACGATGGATTTGACGAAGCTGCTGTGGTGGCGGAAATGACAGATGATTAGTGAAACATCTTTATCTTACTCCTGCTCATACTCATACTCATACTCATACTCATACTCTTACTCTTACTCCTACTCCTACTCGCTTTTAAAACTTTTAAAGGCGAGTAAGAGTAGGAGTAAGAGTAGGAGTAAGAGCAGGAGTAGCAGAAACAAAAACAGGCGGCATCCAGCATGATACTCGACCGTTACGTTTCGAGAAAATTTCTTTTCAATCTGCTTTTTTCGCTGACGGCGTTCGTGAGTATTTTTATTACCGTCGATTTGCTCGAAAAATTGTCGGAATTTATCGATAGAAAAGCCCCGGCCTTCGTCGTGGCGAGCTATTATTTTTATTATCTGCCTTACGTTATTATTCTGAGCATGCCGGTGGCGATGCTGCTGGCTTCGATGTTCAGCGTCGGCCAACTCGGCAAGTACAACGAGCTGGCCGCCATGCTGTCGGCCGGGCGTTCTTTGCATCGCATTTTGCTGCCGCTCTTCGTCATCGGCGTGCTGATCAGCGGCGCGATGCTGGTCTTTGCTGAACGCGTCATGCCTGTCGCCAACCAACGCAAGGCGGAAATCAAACAACAGTACATCGACCGCATGCCGCGAAACCTGCCGGCGCGTTTGTCCAATCTCTATTTTCAGGAAAGCGCGGGCCACGCAGCCGAACGCCGCGACGGGAGCGTGTCGAATTCGGGCGAAACGCCGGTGCGGCGCATTTTCATCGGATATTATGATGAAGCCGGCAGGCTTGCGCAGAAAGTCAGTATCCAACACTACAATGGAATTTTTATCGCGGAGCGCATCGATGCCGTGCAAATGCGCTGGCGCGAATCATCCGGCGACACAATGGGCGTGTGGGAAATGTTGCAAGGCTATCGCCGCAAGTTCGACGGCGAGCGCGAAATGTTCACGCGCTTCGACACCCTCGCGATGCCGGAGTTGTCGTTCACCCCGCAGGTGCTGACGAAAGTGCAAAAAGATCCCGAAGAAATGTCGTACGGCGAATTGCAGCAATTCATCCGCGAAGTTGCGCGCAACGGCGGCAACCCGGAGCGCTGGCTGGTGGATTTGTATTTGAAAATTTCTTTTCCGCTGGCGAACTTCATCATCGTGCTTTTCGGCGCCCCTTTGGCGGCGGGCCGAATTCGCTCCGGCGGCGCCGTCGGCGTGGCCACCAGTCTGGTAATTTGTTTTCTCTATTTCGGCGCCGTCAAAACCGCGCAATCCATGGGGCAAAACGGCACGCTTAATCCCCTGCTCGCCGCCTGGCTGGGAAATATAATTTTTCTCGTCGCCGGGTTGGTGATTTTGGTGAAGGCGAGAAAATAAGGAGGTCATTGACCATGCCAAATCCGCTGGTTGGAATCATCATGGGCAGCGATTCCGATCTGCCCGTCATGCAGCAAGCCGCCGAGATGCTAAAAGAATTTGGCGTGCCGCATGAAATCACCGTCGTCTCCGCGCATCGCACGCCGCAGCGTTTGTTCGAATACGCGCGCACCGCCGAAGCGCGCGGGTTGGAAGTCATCATCGCTGGCGCGGGAGGCGCGGCACATTTGCCCGGCATGGTGGCGTCCCTAACGCCTCTGCCGGTAATCGGCGTGCCGGTGAAAGCCTCGTCGCTCGAAGGACTGGATGCGCTACTCTCCATCGTGCAAATGCCCGCCGGCGTGCCGGTCGCGACGGTTGCGATCAACAACGCTAAAAATGCCGGCATTCTCGCCGCGCAAATTCTAGGCGTTAAATTTCCTGAAATCCGCGCCCGGCTGACGGCTTATAAAACGCAGTTGGAAAAAAGCGTGCTGGAAAAAGCGGAGAAGATGGAGAAAAGCAGCCCGTAGCCATGAATCTCGTTCCTGCAACCCCGGCTTCCCTTCAGCTTGCCGCCGAGATTATTCGCAATGGCAATTTAGTCGCCTTTCCCACCGAAACGGTTTACGGTTTGGGCGCCGATGCTTTGAACGCGACGGCGTGCGCGAAAATTTTTGCGGCGAAAAATCGCCCCTATTTTGATCCGCTGATCGTTCATCTGGCCGATTTGAGCTGGCTCGAAAAATTATCCGCACAATTTGACGAACGCGCGCGCCGGCTCGCCGAAAAATTTTGGCCCGGACCATTGACGTTGGTTGTTCCCAAAACCGATCGCGTGCCGGATATTGTCACCGCCGGATTGCCGAGCGTGGCGCTGCGCATGCCGAATCACCCTCTCGCGCTGGAATTGCTTCGTGCGGCGCAGACGCCGATCGCTGCGCCCAGCGCGAATCCTTTTGGCTATCTCAGCCCAACGACGGCGCAGCACGTTGCCGAACAATTGGGAAATAAAATTGATTTGATTTTGGATGGCGGGCCTTGCCCCATCGGCGTGGAATCCACCATTCTCGATCTTACCGAAGAAAAGCCGCGCTTGCTTCGCCCCGGCGGTTTGCCGTTGGAAACGCTTGAACCCCTCGCCGGCAGGATCGAAATTTATCAATCGGACAGCGAACGCCCGCTCGCGCCTGGGCAATTGCCAAGCCATTATGCGCCGCGCACGCCGGTGGCGTTTCTATCCGCTGATTTCAAATTTCCCGCCGATCAAAAAGCCGGCTTGCTGGCTTTTCAGACCCCGATTGAAAATTTGCCTTTTGCAAAAATTGAAATACTCTCGCCGGCCGGCGACTTGGCGGAAGCCGCGGCAAATTTGTTTTCCTGCCTGCATCGTCTGGATCGCGCCGGCTTGCAGATCATTTTTGTCGAGCCGGTTCCGGAAATCGGGATCGGCAGCGCCATCATGGATCGCTTGCGCAAAGCGGCGGGAATCCGCCAGGTTGAATAGCCTTTTCTGGGGGCGGCTTTTTTATGCTGGGTTCATAGAGCTGATTTTTTGCCCTCGCGCTAATTCACGGATCGCAGCCTTCTGAATTTTTCATAAAAAATCGTGGCCAAATAAATCAGCGAAATGCCATACCCAAAATCTTCAATCGGAATCGTGCCAACGCGCCAGCCCAGTTGATAAGCTTCGCCGTACAGCACCACGGGCCGCCATGTCAAGTAGCCATTGAAAATAAAAATGAATCCGATCACAACCGAGAGATAAATAAAAAAACGTGAGCGCAACAGCAAATTGGTTTTCAAAACCCGGTCGATGATGAAGGCCGCGCCCAGGAAGATCAGCATCAGCCCGGTGTATTCCTTGCCGTTGGCAAAAAAAATCAACCCGGCCAGTTGCAGCGAATAGAGGCCGTAACGCACCCGCCTCATGAGACGAAGCTTGCGGTCGCGGCGATAATAAAATTTGATCACCTCCCAGCTAAAAAGCGCCGCAAACGGCATGGTGAAGAAAAAAAGCCATTCTTCAATCGGCAATTTTGCCAGGCGAAAATCGAGGGTGTATGTTTCATTGAACCACCAATGCGAGCCGGTCACCAGGGCATCCCAAATAATGTAGGGAATGGCAACGAGGACGATCGCCGGCCAGGCGTGGCGCCATTGACCGGCAAAACGAATTTGTTTCTCAAAACTCATGATCAGCGGCCCCGCCAGAATGAGCAGGTTGAACAGAAGATACTCGGCTTTCACTTTTTCGCCAGCCTCGTGTTGATCATCATGAGATGCTCGCGCTCTTCCTCGCTTAGTTTGATCTTGGCGACGATAAAATTGATGACGTTGGCAATCATTTCCGGATCATAATTGCTGGCGTGTTCCGGCAGCAGCCGGACAATTTCACGCAAGTGGCGCTGGGCATCGTCCGAGCGGCCGAAGAATTTGGGCAAATAATAACACGTCGTGCCGTGAATAAAAAGCGATTCGATGTCGTCGGGAGCGAGCGCCAGCCCGCCATCCATGAATCGCAAACCGTTTTTCGCCCATTTCCATTTCTGGTGTGGCCAAAACGCAAATTTGGCTCTCACCGCGGTGAGCGAGCCGATATAGGTTTGCGCGCGTCCTTGCAAGCGCGCATCGCTTTCGCCGATCTTGACAAAGAGCGCAATCGCCGGCTCGATTTTGGATTTATCTTTGATGCTCTCGTAATACAGCAGGCGCGCCTGCGCCAGTAAGCTATCCGCCTCCGCGGCGGAAAGCGGCGCTGCGAAAACGCCAAATAACAAAAAGAAAGTCTTCCAACCGACGCGCTTTGGCTGGAAGACCGGATAAAAATTAATTTTCACAAAAACTCCCGATGCGGACAGGCCGCAACCAAAAAGACAAAATGTTTGGCGACAAAATAATTTTTCATCTTCAACACGGAGTATCGGCTACACCCGTAGGGAGAGCACAGAGATACACGGAGTAAAAAACGTTAGTCAATGCGCCGTTTTAAGTCTCCGCGTTTTCTCGTTTTTCTCCGTGTCTCCGTGTTGAATGAGGCCATGAAACAACAAAAAAAACTTTCAGACTGCTTACGTAGATTTGAGTCTAAGTTTTTGGCACTTAAACTCATCGAGTTTCACAATTTCGTCAATTCCGCCACCTCGTCTTGCTCGCGGCCAAGCGGTTGAATAACTTTCAGCGTGGGAAGTTTTTCCGCCCAGTACTCGCGTTTATGCTCGCGCACGGGATTGAAAACTTTCTCTTCGCCGCCGGCTTTGTATGCAAACTCTTTGGTGATGTACAAATCGCGATTCGCATTATGCAAGCACATGGAAACCGGGCCATCCGTCGTCATCACCATGAACGAGCAGTTGTCGATGCGCTCCGGATCGAGGCATGTCGCGTGCATGAAGTTGTGAATCATGAAGCTCAGCTTGTGAACTTTGAAACCGCTCGCCAGCAAATCCCATTTCATGCGCCACAAATGGACGAGAATGAAAGGCAACCCTTTTTTCAAGATACGCGGATGCGTGAGCACATGCTTGAGCGCGGTTTTGACCGCCTTCTTGGGATTGCCGCGATCAAGCCCGACGCCCTCGAATTCGTTGTAAAGTTTGTTGATAATCGCCGGATCCCACCACAAGTCGTAAGCGTTGCGATTGCAAACGAAAGAATAGCCGATGCGATTGCAATCGGGATGGCCGATATCGACAACGTCAAAATTTATTTTTCTGCCCAAAGTTTCGTTGATAATGCGAATGATGTTGCGTGGGTTGATTTCGTCGGGACGCCCGTGCAGAACGCCGCGGCCGGTATCCGCGTGCAATTGGAAGCTGCACATGCCGACGCCATCGGCGTTGTCGCGAAAGAAGCGAACCAGCATCGGCAGCTCGTGGAAATTCGTGCTGCACAGCGTCGTGTTGAAAATCACTGCGATGCCGAGGCCGCGAGCGCGCTCGATGTATTTCTTGCGGATGACGTTGAGCTCCTCTTCCGAGGCATACAAACGTTTCTTCTCGTCGCGCAGGTTCTGCGTCATATCGACGTGAAACGCCACGTCGCGAAGGCCGGCCGCCGCCAGCTTTTGCAGCAACTCGCGCGTCGCCTTGATGCCGTTCGTGAGCAAAGCCGGCTGCAAGCCGCGCTCCGAAGCATAGCGAACGATTTCGATCAGTTCGTCTTCTTGGCGCAAAGTCGGGTCGCCGCCGGTGATTTGCACGGGCGCGCTTGGGCCATATTCATATAAAATTTCGTCGATCCGGCGTTTTACTTCTGCCATCGGAATATCGAGGGTGCTTTCGCTCATCTCGCTGAGATAACAAAGCGTACAATCGAGATTACAGCGTTGCGTAATTTCCAGCGCCACACAACCAATTGCCTTGCGTTGTCCCAGCGACTGGCTTGGCGTGTGAAATTTCGGATAAAGCCGTTCCCACGTTCGCGCCTGCGCTTCTTTCGGGGTCGGCACCTTCCGGCCATTCCCCGGCGCCTGCAAAACCGGCAGAAGTTTTCCGTTGTGATTGGTCATCTTTTCTCTCCTGGTTGCGGGATGCTGGATGCTTGATGTTCGATGCTTGTGGCCGTTACTGATCGTCTGTTACAAGCTACCAGTTACCAGCAACCAGCATCCAGCCAAGTTCACTTCCAATATTTTTTTGCCAATTCTCTCGGATGCACGCCGAGGCGATAAAGCAACTGCAAATAGATATTGCCCAGGCCGCGCTTGAAAAAACCATCGGCTTCGTAACGGCGCGCGGAGGTATAGACCGGAAAATTGAGCACGGCAAACCCGCCTTGTTTGTTGAGTCGCTGCACGATTTCCATGTCTTCCATCAAGGGGAAATCTTCGCGGTAACCGCCGATTTCTTCAAATAATTTTCGTTTGACAAAAATGGCCTGATCGCCAAACGGCAGTTTCAGCAGCTTGCAGCGCATGCCGACGTAAAATTCGAGATAACGATACGGCCAACTTTGATGATCGACACGAAACGCGAAAGCGCCGGAGTTCAGCGCGGGAGATTGTTTGGCCATTCTGACAAACCCGCTGAAAGAGTCGCGCGGCAGCGCCGTGTCGGCGTGAAGAAAAATCAGCCATTCGCCTTTGGCCCGCTTGGCGCCGGCGTTCATTTGACGCGCGCGGCCGGCCGGCGCATGAATTAAATGAAAATTAAACCGCCCGCGCAAAGATGATTCAAGCTCGTCCGGCGTGCCATCACAACTGCCGCCGTCGGAGAAAATGATCTCCGCCTCCGGCAATGAGCTGAGCGTATTGGCCAGCCGGCGCACATTTTGAGCTTCATTCAAGGTGGGGATAATGATGGAAACGAAAGCGGGTTTAACTTGAGGTTCTGCGAGAGTCTGAATTGAAGTGGGAGCAAACGTTATAGCCGCTTTCATGTTTTTCACCGATGCGCTTGACTTCGTTCAACAGCAGCAATTGCCATAAAACAATCGAGGACAGATCGTCGCCTCATTCGCAAGCAATGATCTATCCTCGATTGGCGATGGTCAAAACCTCAACAAATTATTCATTCAGATCCCAATTGTAGTCGTGATGCTTGATCTTGAAGGTCTTGGCATTGGCTAGGAGTTGCTGGCCTTGTTCCGCCGGCAGATAACGGCTGATGAACGCCGGCACGCCCTTGTCATATTTTTTGAAATCATCTTCAAACCAATCAAAAATTTTTGAAACCAGCGCTTCTTTTTGGGCGAAATCGAAGCTGTTTTTCTCCGAATTGTTGATGAAATTTCGTGTTTGCTCCTCCATTTGCTCGCTGAGACGGTTCGGCTCAAAAGCTTCGGAGCGCAAAGGCGGGCAGCTTTTCGCCGCGCAGTTGATCGCGAAATGAATGCGCGGGTCGCCCATCGGGCGAATGATGTTGTTCTCGACGTCGTTCAGCGAATACCGCATGCCGTTGATCGTCACCAGCTTCTTTTGGAAATTCGATTTGCCCAGCGCATAAGCGGTTTTGCTCATGATGCTTTTGATCGGATATTGATCGACGACGACTTTGAGCACGAACGCATTGTAGACATTGATCCAGAACGCGAGGCGATTTTTCTTGGAAATCGTGTTCGGATCGGTCCTTTTGAGAATCTCGATGAAGTCGGTCAAGCGCTTGTCGGTTTTGAGCGCTTTGTAATTCACCGCGCCATTTTTGATGTGATCGCGCAGCACTTGTGAAAATAAGGAATAATCGGGGCCGAGGGAATCCGGATTGGCGGAAGCGGCAAAAGCTTCGGAAGGCGCGGCTAAAATCAACGCGACGAAGGCGGCGAGAATTTTTGAAACTGTTTTGGCAACGCCGCGAAAACGCAACACCCTGCTCATGACACTGCTCCTTTCTTGAGTTTTACAAAATTTTCAGTTTAAATCGACTTGTCCGATCATAAAAATATACGTTGCAACGGCGGCGGCGGATTTGTCGGCCCGTTAACTGAGCTTCAAACTGTACCCGCGATCTCTCTTTTTTATCGGCATGAAAACAAAGCAGCGGTAACGTCGAAGTAGGAGTTCGATCACCAAAATAAACAAATCGTACAGAAAAGTCAAATAAAAAGTTCGAGGCGATGGATAAAATTGATCGTTAAAAGTTCTTAACAAAATTTTTCCTGCTTGATTTTGAGCCGGAAAACGGTTAGCTTGTAGCAGTTTCCCGCGGGAAAATTGTTGATGACGAAGCCGATGAGGGAGATGCCATGGACAGAAAGGAAGCTTCCGTTTTTGTACCCTCGACCAGCCCCACGAAAGGGGAGCCGCCGGCCACGGAAAAGGAAAACCGGCGGCGCGACGAGGAACAGGAAAACTTTGTCTATGTCGTCAGCCATAATTTGAAAGCGCCGCTGGCTTCGATTCAAGGCTTCGCCAATATTTTATGCGAAGAGCTGGGGCCGGCTCTCAACGCCGAACACCGGCATTTTCTGGAACGCTTGCGGCAGAACGCGGCGCTGATGGAAAAAATCGTGCTCGATCTACTCGAGTTTTCGCGATTGGGACGCTATCCGTTCACATTTGAAATGGTCAACGTCGGCGAGCTGGTGGAAACCGTGATTGAAGATATGCGTTTGCTCGGGCAGCTTCACGAGGTTGATTTCATTTTTTCGCCAAAAAATTTCGACGAGCTGCGCTTGTACGCCGACGGCGACGAGTTAAAAACCGTTTTTGAAAATTTGCTCACCAACGCCGTCAAATATCGCCGGCCTAATGTTCCCTTGCGCATCGAGATCGGCTGGGATCAACAGCCGCGTTTCCACGCGCTGTGGGTGCGCGACAACGGCATCGGAATGGATCCGGCTTTTCAAGCGAAGGCCTTTGAATTGTTTCAGCGCGGCCCGAACGTCGGCCAAATTCAAGGCACCGGCATCGGCCTGGCCATCGTGCGCCGCATCGTCGAAAATCATCAAGGCCTGGTGCGCGTCGATTCCAAACCCGGCGAGGGGACGACCATCTATTTTACCCTTCCCAAATTGGATGCCCCGCCTCCAATCTCTTCCCGCCCAAACGCGAAGCCAGTTCCGCCCCAAAAGTAAAAACCGATGGAAATTTTGTTGCCGCCCGACTCCTTCGGTTGCGGTCAAATTTATCATTGACAAACTCTTGGTGAATGCGTACATTATTCATGATTAGTTTAAAAGATGAGAGGGAGGTAAACGGTAGATGGATAGTTCCGGCAGGTGTTGGACAGTGCATGACAGGGATGGTCATCCCATCTATTTGACCGAGGAACGATGGGAACATATTATTGAGGCGAACAATCATCCTGAAATGGCGGACTACGAGAAGCATTTGAAACAAACAATTCAGCAAGGCCGCCGCCGGCAAGAACCACTCAATCCTCGCAAATACCGCTATGTTCATCCCTTCGATGATTTGCCGGATGATACGAATCACATTGTTGCGATTGTGCTGTTTGGTTTTGACGTTGACGAGAAGGGTACGACAATTCCAAATAATTTCATTGCAACAGCCTTCTTTAAGCACATTCGCTTAAAAGGCCATAAGACATGAATCAAACACCAACTTACTCCTACGACAAAGAAGCCGATGTGCTATATATTTCCTTTTCGCCAGGCGAAAAGGCTACCACGGCAGTTGAATTGAATGACAACATACTGCTGCGGTTCAACCGTGCTGAGAAAAGAGCAATTGGTTTGACGCTTATGGATTTCTCGGTGCTGGTACAAATGACAAAATTGGGGCCGCGTAGTTTCCCTTTGCACGGTTTGCAAGAACTTGAACCGGAGTGGCAAGAAACGGTCATTGATATTATCACGATGCCGCCGGTAAACCAAATTCTGAAAGTTTCAACTTTTATGCCTTTATCGGCGGAGCCAGTGCCAATTACTGCTATAGAAAAGCCGCCGATTTCAGTAGCAGCGTGAAAATCCATTGGCGCTCGCTATCGCGGCCAATTCAACATACACCCCATAAACTCAACTTGACGCGGCTGTGCGGCTGAAAGATATCATTGAACCCATAAAGGAAGATTTGGAGGCGTTTGAAAAGGAATTCAAGGCCATTCTCAAATCCGACATTTTTCTCATCGACAAGGTCGTCCATTATCTCGTTTCGCATCGCGGCAAACGCCTGCGTCCGGTGCTGGTGTTGCTCGTGAGCCGGCTGCAGCCGGTTTCAGCTCAGCCGAATGATGGAACCGGTTCTGCCGCCGAGACAAGAGGTTCTTTCTCTCAAAATGAGAACCACGACAAACAATTAAAAGCCGCCGCGATTTTGGAATTGCTCCATACCGCCACGCTCGTTCACGACGACGTCGTGGATGACTCATACCGCCGGCGGGGATTTCCCACCATCAACTCGATCTGGAAGAATAAAATTTCCGTTCTGATGGGCGATTATTTGTTCTCGAAATCCTTGCTGGCGATGCTGCACCTCGGCGATCTCAAAACCTTCGCCATTATCTCGCGAACCGCCGAGCGCATGAGCCAGGGCGAATTGCTGCAAGTCGAGCGCAGCCGCGATTACTGGATGGAGGAGGAAATTTATTTTCGGCTGATTGCGGACAAAACCGCCGCGCTGCTCTCCGCCTCCTGCCAGCTCGGCGCCTTGACCGGCGGACGAAGCGACGCCGAAATCGAGCGTTTCGGCGAATTTGGCGAAAAAGTCGGCATTGCGTTTCAAATTCGCGACGATATTCTCGATCTGCTCGGCGAGGAGAGCCATACCGGCAAACCGATCGGCAACGACATTCGCGAGAACAAAATTACCCTCCCGCTGCTGCACGCGTTGAAACAAGCCGAACGGCGCGAAGCCAAGGCCATGATCCGGCTCGTGAAAAAAAATTCGAGCTGGCGCTCGCGCCAAAGTGACTATCGCGACATTGTCAATTTTATCGAACGGCACGGCGGGGTGACCTATGCCATGGAAACGGCCAATCGTTTCACCGAAGAAGCCGTGGCCGTGCTCGCCGGATATCAGGATTCGCCATTTAAAAACGCGTTGATTAATCTGGTGCGTTTTATCACCTCACGCGAGCATTAATCAATCAAAAGGATCGCAAGCAAGTTGATTACGGATAGAAAAAGGGGGAAACCGCAAAACCGGCATCCGAAATTTTTGTTCTTTGTCAAAATTTTGATCTTGCTCATGACAAACTTGGGGTGCCAAACGGAAATTCAAACCGTGCAGGAGAACCGCATCTTGATGGACACGATGGTGTCGGTTCACGTTTATGCGGCAAAACCTGCGGATGAACCGGCCATCCGTCGCGCCGTGGTCGCCGCCTTTGCGGAAATGAGCCGCCTCGATTCGCTGCTGTCGTCGTATCGCAGAGACAGCGAAGTGGCGGCGATCAACCAAAACGCGGCTGCTGTAAATGTGACGGTGTCAAGCGACATGGATTCCGTGCTCCGCGTGGCACGATGGGCGGCGCAAATTTCCAACGGCGCGTTTGACGTGACCCTTGCGCCTGTTCTGCGATTGTGGGGCTTCGGCACCGATTCACTTGGGCTGCCGTCGCCGGAGAAAATAGCGGCGCGCTTGCCGTTGGTCAATGATCAGAATTTGGTGGTGTCGAGTGAGAGAAACTCGCCTCGACGTTCCGTTCATTTTCGGCGGCAAAATATGGCTATTGATCTCGGCGGGGTCGCCAAAGGCTATGTGGTTGATCGCGGCATCGCCATGCTCGTGCAGGCCGGTTTTCGTGATGCGATGATTACCGCGGGCGGCGATTTGCGCGCCGTCGCGTCGCCACTCACCGCCGGACGCCGGTATATTTGGATTCAGCATCCTCGCGCCGCCAATTCCGATGGCGCGCAAAACCAAAGCGGCGCTTTTTGGGGGCGATTCAAGCTTGATGCCGGCGCCGTGTCGACCAGCGGCGATTACGAGCGGTTCTTTTTTAAAGACGGCAGACGCTATCACCACATCATCGACCCGCACACGGGCTATCCGGCGAGGCTCGCGGTAAGCGCCACGGTGATCACACGCCAGGCGGTTGTTGCCGATGCGCTGTCAACGGCGCTTTTCGTGCTGGGACCGGAACGCGGGATCGCCCTGGCCGAGTCATTGCGCGAGGCCGACGCCGTCATCATTTATGCTGACGGGGAGAAGCTGAAATGGCGAGCGACGCAAGCGCTCAAGAATAAATTGGAAATTTTTCATCCGTAAAATTTTCATCAGAGAGATAGCACCAGGAGAACGCCACTATGCCAAGATCACTCGTTACCGGCGGAGCCGGATTTCTCGGATCGCATATTTGCGAATACCTGTTGAAAAAAGGCCATGAAGTGATTTGCATGGATAACCTTTCGACGGGAGCGACGACCAACATCGAGCATTTGCAAAGCGAACAGTTAAAGTTTGTCAAACACGATGTCACCGAATATATTTATGTCGCCGGACCGATCGATTACGTGCTGCATTTTGCTTCGCCGGCCAGCCCGATGGATTATTTGCAAATGCCGATTCAAACGTTGAAGGTCGGCGCGCTGGGAACGCACAAGGCCCTGGGTTTGGCGAAAGAAAAAAATGCGACGCTGCTTCTGGCTTCCACTTCCGAAGTTTACGGCGACCCCCAGGAACATCCGCAGCGCGAAGATTACTGGGGAAACGTCAATCCGGTCGGCCCGCGCGGCGTATACGACGAGGCCAAGCGTTTTGCCGAAGCGCTGACCATGGCGTATCACCGCACGCACGGCGTAAATACCAAAATCGTTCGCATCTTCAACACCTACGGCCCGCGGATGCGTCCCCATGATGGCCGCGCCATTCCGACATTTGTCCCGCAAGCGCTACGCAACGAGCCGATCACGGTTTTTGGCGACGGCTCGCAAACCCGCAGCTTTTGTTACGTTGACGATCTCGTCGAAGGCATTTACCGGCTGCTGCTGTCGGATTATCACGAACCGGTGAATATCGGCAATCCGCACGAAATGACGATCAAGGAAATGGCGGAAACGGTGATTCGGGTGACCGGCAGTTCGAGCAAAATCGTGTACGAACCCTTGCCGGTCGATGATCCGCAAATTCGCCAGCCTGACATTACGTTGGCCAAAAAATTGCTCGGTTGGCAGCCGCGCGTGAGTCTGGAAGAAGGTCTCAAGATAACCATTGCGTGGTTCAAACGGCAGCCTTAATTTTCGAAGAAAACTCTCAACGGTGTGCGTCCGCAAAAAATTTTAATCATCCGGCTCAGCTCGATTGGCGATATTCTGCTGGCCACGCCGCTGCTGCGCGCGCTGCGAGAAGAATTCCCCGCGGTGCGTTTGGATTTCGTCGTGAAAGCCGATTTTGCCGAAGTTTTGCGCCATCACCCGGCGATTGACAAACTTTATGAATTGGATTCAAAAGGCGGCTGGCCGGCATTAAAAGCGCTCGGGTGCCGCCTGCGCGACGAACGTTACGAGGCGATCTTTGACATTCACAAGAATTTCCGCTCGCGCTATTTGACGCGCGCAGCCAGGCCGCAGCGGGTTTTCCGGCATGGCAAACATGTTTTTAGGCGGTGGCTCTTGGTCAACACCAAAATCAATTTGTTGCGAAACGCGCCGCCGATTTTTCAGCGCTATCTTGACGCCGCCGCGCCGCTGGGTTTGACCGAAGCGCAACCGCTCGCTGATGGCCGCTGGCTCGAGTTGTTTTGGCGTGAACAAGACGAACAACTCGCTGAAGAAGCATTGCGTGCGCAACGCTGGCAGCCCGATCAACCGTTGATTGGCCTCGCGCCCGGCGCGGGCTATTTCACCAAACGCTGGCCGGCGGAATATTTTGGAGAATTGGCCGCCGATTTGATTCGTCAAGGCCATCAAGTCGTCATCTTGGGCGGCAGGCAGGATGTCGATCTGGCGAAAAAAATCGAAGAAATTGTGGAGCCCGCGCTGCCGCGTGACACACGAGAATTGCCATTGCTCAATCTCGCCGGCGCGGTTTCATTGTTGGGTTCGGCGGCTGTGATCAAACGGTGCCGACTGGTGGTGGCCAATGATTCCGGCCTGATGCACGTCGCCGAGGCCGCCGGCACACCACTTGTCGCCATCTTCGGCTCGACGACGCGCGAACTGGGTTTTTTTCCGCAATTGCAGACCTCGCGCGTGATGGAAAATTCGGCATTGCCTTGCCGGCCTTGCAGCCATCTCGGGCATCATCAATGTCCGCGCCGGCATTTTCGCTGCATGCGAGAAATCAAACCGGCCAATATTTTGGCGCTTGTGCAGAACATGCTGCCGGCGAGATATGCGGCGAATCGAAAATAAATTCGTTGTTTGCAACTGTCGGAGGGAATAATTTAAAAAAGCGAACTATCTTGCTGGAGGTTTATGGGAAAATCTGCCTCGTTGAATAATTTTCCGGCCTTGATGCACTCGAATGGACAATCGACGTCCCGCCCGGCACGTCCGGTGCATCAAAACATCGCTCGTCTGGCCCGGCGCGCCGCCGAGCTGGCTTTGGAAAAAAAAGCCACCGACGTCAAAATTTTTAATGTGAGCCAATTAACCAGCATCGCGGATTTTTTCGTCATCTGCACCGGCAGCGTCGACACGCACGTTCGCGCCATTTTCGAGCACATTGTTGACGAGATGAAAAAAGAGGAAATCCGGCCGTGGCACATCGAAGGACGGGAGCGTTATCAATGGATTTTGATCGATTTTGTCGACGTCGTCGTTCACGTCTTTCAACCGGAAACGCGCGAATTTTACGGGCTGGAACGTTTGTGGGGCGACGCCCAAATCGAAGAAATTCGCGACGAGCCATTATCAACAACCAACTAACAAATGATTCTATCCGCTGAAAATTATTTGCATGATTTGCTCACCGCGCTCATGCAAAAACGCGGCTGGCCCGGCGAGGCCGTGAGTGTAAGCCGTCCCAAGCAAGAAAGTTTTGGCGACTACGCCACGCCGGCGGCCATGAGTCTGGCCAGAACTTTGAAAAAAGCGCCGCGCGCCATTGCCGAGGAAATCGTCGCTGCGCTTGACTATGACCGCAATCTGATTGAAGACATTCGCATTGACGGCCCCGGTTTCATCAACTTTCGGCTCGGCCCCGGTTATTGGCAAAGCGTCCTGGCGGAAATTCTGCGCGCCCGCGAATCCTACGGCCGCTCTCAGACCGGCGCCGGCAGGAAAATCAACATGGAATTTGTCAGCGCCAACCCGACGGGCCCGCTGAACATCGTCAGCGCCCGCGCCGCCTCGATCGGCGATGTTTTGGTCAATCTCTTTCACGCCACCGGCGCGGAAGCCACGCGCGAGTATTATGTCAACGACGCCGGCCAACGCGTGCGCATGTTGGGTTACTCCGTCAGCTCGCGTTACATGGCGCTCTTTGGCATTGGTGAAGCTTTTCCCGAAGACGGTTATCACGGCGACTACATCAAAGATTTGGCCGCGGCGTTGCGCGACGAATTTGGCGATCGTTTTGTCAAGCTTTCGCTGGAAGAACGCGGCGATCAATTGACGCAGCTTGCGCTCGAGCGCATGATTCGCGCGCAGAAAGAAATCCTGGAGAGGTTTCGGGTTCATTATGATCTCTGGTTCAGCGAGCAAAGCCTGCTGGATAGCGACCGCCAGCAAGAAGTGCTCGAGCTGTTTGCGCAAAAAAAATTAAGCTATCAAAAAGACGGCGCGTTGTGGTTTCGCTCGTCGCAATTCGGCGACGAGCAGGATCGCGTTTTGCTCAAGAGCGACGGCACCCCGACTTATTTTCTCGGCGATATTGCGTATCACGTGGACAAGTTTCGGCGCGGTTTCAACCAGCTTTATGATCTGTGGGGGCCGGATCATCACAGCCACATCAAGCGCATGGAAGCGGCGATGCTCGCGCTCGGTTATCTCGAAGGCAGTTTTCAAGTTCGCATCATCCAGCAGGTGAATTTGCTGCGCGGCGGCGAAGTCGTAAAAATGTCCAAACGTTCGGGCAATATTATTGAAATGACGGAATTGATCGATGAAGTCGGCGTTGACGCGGCGCGCTACTTTTTTTTGATGCGCAAGCTCGACTCGCCGATGGATTTTGATATCGATCTGGCGAAAAAGCAAACCGACGAGAATCCGGTTTATTATGTGCAATACGCGCACGCCCGCGTTTGCAACATTCTCGCACATGCTGCGGCAAAAGGCGTAGCGCTGTCCGAAAATTACGATTTGGGATTATTAAAAACGCCGGCAGAAATTGCGGTGTTGCGCAAGCTTTCCGAATTTCCCGAAACCGTATCCAAGGCGGCGCAATTTCTCGAGCCGCATCGCCTCACGCTCTTTCTGCAAGAGCTGGCTTCAATCTTTCATCATTTTTACCACGATCATCGCGTCGTGAGCGAAGAGGCGACGTTGACCCAGGCGCGCTTGCGTCTGGTCGAAGGCGTCCGCCTCGTGCTGGCGAATGCGCTGAAGCTGCTCAATATTACGGCGCCGGAAAAAATGTGAACTGGATGCTTGCTGCTGGTCGCTCGTTGCTGGATGCTCGTTGCTCGGCAATTTATCAGCAATCAACGACCAGCTACAAGCAACCAGCAACCAACACTTGCACTGCATCACGACGAAAGGAAACACGCAATGAGTCTGTTGGTGATTGGATCTTTAGGATTAGACACGGTCGAAACGCCCTTTGGGGCGGCTCAGGAGGTGATCGGCGGCACGGCAGTTTTTTGCAGCGTTTCAGCCAGCCATTTCACGCGCGTGAATTTGGTGGGCGTGGTCGGCGAAGATTTTCCCCAAACCGAGATTGCTTTTTTGCGCAGCCGCGGCGTCGATTTGGACGGCCTCGAGATCAAGCCGGGCAAGAGTTTTAGTTGGGGCGCGCGCTACGGTTTTGATTTGAACTCCCGCGACACGCTTTTTACGCACTTGAACGTTTTTGAAACGTTCAACCCGCGTATCCCGGAAAAATATCGTGATACGCCATTTGTTTTTCTCGGCAATATCGGGCCGGATTTGCAACTTAGCGTGTTGGAGCAAATCAAACAGCCGCAGCTCGTGGCTTTGGATACGATGAATTATTGGATCGAGCGAATGCCGAACGAATTGGCGCGCGTGCTCGAGCGCGTCGATGTTTTGCTGGTCAATGATTCCGAGATGCGCCAGCTTTCCGGCGAGCATAATTTCATGAAAGGCGCGCGCCGCGTCCGCGAGATGGGTCCGAAGATTATCGTCGTCAAAAAAGGCGAGCACGGCGCCATCATGTTTACGCCCGAAAAATTTTTCTACGCGCCGGCCTACCCGTTGGAAAACGTCTTCGACCCCACCGGCGCCGGCGACACTTTTGCCGGAGGCTTCATGGGCTTTCTCGCCCAATGCAGCCGTGTCGATGAAAACACTTTGCGACAGGCCGTGATTTACGGCAGCACCTTCGCCAGCTTTGTCGTCGAAGATTTCAGCATCGGCCGCTTGCGAAATCTCAACGAAAATGAAATCCGCCAACGCTTCGCAAATTTTCATGAGATGACGCGTTTCGTGCGACCGTGGGAAGAGTAAACACCGGAGTTTGGGAGTGCTGGAGTTTTTGATTCCAGCACTCCAATACTCCAACAATCCATTGATCCATTTTTATGCCCACCAAAACCGAACGAATCTCCCTCGCCACCAAAGGCTTCACCGACATTCACGACCTCACCCCGCAAGTCGGCGCCGCCTTAAAAAAAGCCGGCTTCCAAAACGGCGCCGTCACCGTCTTCGTCTCCGGCTCGACCGCGGCTGTAACGACCATCGAATACGAGCCTGGCTTGCTCAAAGATTTGCCGGCGGCATTCGAGAAGCTCGCGCCGATGAACGTTCATTATCATCACGATGCGACATGGGGCGATGGCAATGGTTATGCGCACGTGCGCGCGGCGTTGCTTGGCCCCTCGCTCGTCGTACCGTTTGAAAAGGGCAGTCTTTTGCTCGGCACCTGGCAGCAAATCGTGCTCGTCGATTTTGACAACCGTCCGCGACGACGAGAAATCGTTTTGCAATTTATGGGCGAATGATTATATTGAGGAGGGAGGATAACGATGGCTGAGTTGACGGCATTTACGCCTACAACAAAAGATGAGTTCGCGCAATTGGCGCGCGACCGCAAACGTGATTTTGAGTTGCTTCGCAGTCAGGGGCAATGGACGACGTCGGTTTATATTGGCGGCTATATTGTCGAAGCACGGTTAAAATACAAGATTTGCGAACGGCTGGATGTGGATAATCTACCGGCAATTTTCAAAACGCATAATCTTTTAGCTCTTATAATTTTTGCCGGTCTTTCCAAAGCCCTTGACACTCTTCCAAAAATTCAAGACAACCTTTGGAAGATCAATCAATATCATTCCGACGCATCTTGGCGCTATCAATGCCATAATTCAACGCATCAACTTGATTCGGATAAATTGAACCAATGGCTATTTGATCCAAACGATGGAGTAATGATATGGCTGGGACTTTAGTTCTTTCCAAAAATCGCAGTGAACGATTGCGGCAAGCTTTACAACGTTACTGCCAACAGGAACTTGGGGACTGGACAGCATCAATTGAGATATTGCCGGATCCTGAATTCCCCGACATGCTGATCGTACCGGTCATCATTTCCTCTGCATTTAGCAAGATGTCTGAGGCTGAGCGCCAAGACTCAATCTGGAAGTTTTTACGTAATGATCAAGGCGTCATGCGTGAAGATTTCTCAGGAATATCACGAATTGCAACACGAGTCGATTGAACTTCTGCCATGCCTCGCCTCGCCTACTTCGACTGCATCGCCGGCGCCAGCGGCGACATGATTCTCGGCGCGCTGGTCGATGTCGGTGTGCCGATAGAAAAATTGCAAGAGACGGCGAATAGCCTTGGCATTTCCGGCCTGCAAGTGAGTGTTCATCAAGTGAAGCGCGGCGAGTTTTTTGCCGCCAAAGTCGAGGTGCATGCTCCGCATGAGCACGCCCACCGGCATCTTCATCATATCGAAGCCATTCTCAACAAAGCGGCCTTGCCCGATCCGGTTCGTGAAAAAGCCATTCAAATTTTTCGCCGGCTCGCAGAAGCCGAGGCCAAAGTTCATCACACCACGCCGGAGAAAATTCATTTTCATGAAGTCGGCGCCGTCGATGCGATTGCCGACGTGACGTGCAGCGTTGCCGGCCTTCATTTTCTTGGCGTCGAGCGCGTGGCAGTTTCGGTTTTTCCGCTTGGCGGCGGCACGGTAAAATGCGAACACGGAATCATCCCGGTTCCCGCGCCGGCCACGGTTGAACTGCTTCGCGGTTTTCCCTCGCGTCCGGGGCCGGTCGAGGCCGAATTGGTGACGCCGACGGGCGCGGCCATTCTCACGACTCTCGCAAAGCCCGGCGAACAACCCAATTTCATTCCGCAACAAATCGGTTACGGCGCCGGCACGCGCGAGCACGAAAACTTGCCGAATGTGCTGCGTGTTTTCATCGGCGAAACGACGCTTTCCGAAACCGCCGACACGGCCATGCTGCTCGAAACTAACATCGACGACATGAATCCGGAATTTTATCCGCATGTGATCGAGCGTTTGCTGGAAGCCGGCGCCATGGATGCGTTTCTCATTCCGATCATCATGAAAAAAGGCCGACCGGGAATTTTGCTGTCGGCGCTGCTGCCGCCGGAAAAAATCAATGAGGTGCTGGCGATTGTCTACGCCGAAACCACGACGCTCGGCGTCCGTTTGACTCATATCACACGCAACAAATTGCGCCGCTGGCGAGAACGCCGGCAAACTTCGCTGGGTGAAGTTGAAATCAAATTTGCCGAATGGAAAACGCCCGAGGGGCAAAGCCGCCGAACGTTTTCGCTCGAATTCGAATCATGCAAAACCCTTGCCCGCCAACATAATTTGCCGCTGCGCGAAGTATATGATCGGTTATGCAAAGAATTGAAACCGTAAAAGAGTATTTGACTTTCCCGCCATTGATTGCTATCTTGTTGTGGTAATAAATCAGTATAATAAAGAGCTTAATCGAATTGTCGGCATTCTCACGTTCACACCGGCGGAACGACAGTTTATTTTAACAGAATGAGCGGAGAAATGATCTGGCTTAAGGTCACGTTTGTTGCTGATTACAAAATGGAGAATGAATGATCAACTGGTGGAAACGAGGGTTTTTATAATCGGAGCAACGTGGTTCTTTTTTGAATTGATGCATGCTGTTGCGTCAACGATAAATGATCCAAGATTGGCGCAAGCCATTGATGAAGGTGATAACGCTTATCGAAAATTCGACAACCGCGCGGCTTTAACAAATTACCGCCGCGCCGTCGAGCTTGACTCCTCCGACTACGAAGCCCTGTGGAAACTGGCGCGCGCCTACGCGGATGTGGGCATGAGCTTGCCCAAAAAAGAACAGCCGGCTTATTATGCGCTCGCCGAAAAAACCGCGCGACGCTGCGTGACGCTGCATCCGGACAGCTCGAACAGCCATTTTTCTCTGGCGGTGGCTCTGGGCCGTGTCGCCCTTTACGAAGGCGGAAAGCGCAAAATTCAAATCGCCAGAGAGGTGAAAGCCGAAGCCGAACAGACGCTGCGGGCCGATCCACGCCACGACGGCGCGATGCACGTGCTTGGCCGCTGGCATTACGAATTGGCGGATTTGAATTTCATCGAACGGGCGGTGGCCAAAATCGTTTTCGGCGGGCTGCCAACCGGCGCAAGCTACGAACAGGCGGCGAGATATTTTGAGCAAGCGATTCAATATCGCCCGCAGGCGCCGGTGCATCATTATGAGTTTGCTCGCACGCTGCTCAAGCTTGATCGCGTCGCCGAAGCGCGCCGGCATCTTGAGAATTGTCTCGCGTTGCCCGATGTGTTTTGGGATGATTCGCAACACAAGCTCAAAGCGCGCAAGCTATTGGATAAAATCGACAGGTCGCAATAGATGTCACAAACAACCTGATTGAGTTTTCTCATGATACGTCAAAAAACCGGTTCGATGTTGTGTCCGGATTGCGGCCAACTCATTAGCGTCAATGCGGAAGCATGCATTCATTGCGGCCGGCGGAATCCGGGAATGTGGGGACTAATGCCCATGCTACGGCAATTTTTAGGAAACTTTGGGTTCGCCGAAGTTGTCACGGTCTTTTGCATCATCATGTACGTGATCACCCTTTTGTTTGATCCGGCAACGATCTTTCGGCCACGCGGCTTGTTGTCTATTCTCGGACCCAGCACGCGCAGCCTCGACGCTTTGGGCATGACCGGCGCTTATGCGATGCAGCACGGACGCTGGTGGACGCTCATCACCGCGATTTATTTGCACGGCGGCTTGATCCACATTTTTTTTAATTTGATGTGGGTGCGGCAACTGGCGCCGGCAGTCGAGGAGTTTTTTGGCGTCGCGCGCTTGATCCTTATTTTCACCGCCGCCGGAATAATCGGATTTATCGCCTCGAATTTCGTCGGCATCCCGTTTACCATCGGCGCTTCCGGTTCCATTTTCGGCTTGCTGGGCGCGGTGGTTTATTACGGCCACAACCGCGGCGGCGAAATCGGCGCCGCGATTTTCCGGCAATCGCTGCAATGGGCGTTGATAGGTTTCGCTTTGGGATTTTTTATGTCCGGAATCAACAATTGGGCGCACGGCGGCGGCTTTGCCGGCGGATATCTCACGGCGAGGTTGCTGGGTTATTCGGAAAGACGGGCAGAGAGTTATGCCATGAAAATGGCGGCGCTGGGCGCTGTGGGGTTAACCATCATGGCGTTCGGCATGGTGGTGTGGAATCTTTTTTTCTAAGGGCCGCGCGATCTGAGTTTCCAACCGCGCACAAATTTCATCACAGAGATACAAACCCTCCCGCGTCAACTGCAAATGGTTGTCGCGGCGGATCAGAAATCCTCTTTTTTCCATTTCCCGAACGGCTCCATTAAACACTTCATCAAACGCTCGCTGGAACTTTCCGGCAAAGAGGGCCAGATCGACACCTCGACGCTGCCGCAAACCGAGAAATGCCACTTCAAACATCTGTTGTTGTTGCGTAAGCTCCTCGGTATTGTCCTCCGGTAAACGGCCGGCGGCCAGCGCTTCAAGGTACTTTCGCAAATTCGCGACATTCCAGAAGCGGCGCTTGCCGTCATACGAATGCGCCGAAGCGCCCAAACCGAGATAAGGACTGCCGTCCCAATATTTAATGTTGTGTCGCGCTTCGAAATGTGGTTTGGCAAAATTTGAAATTTCGTATTGGCGATAATCGCACCGCTCGAGAAAATCGATGGTGAATTGATAAAACTCTCGTTCTTCCGCCTCGTTCAACGGCTGTATCTCGCCTTTGCGAATTTTTACGTCCAACGGTGTGCCAGGCTCGATGGTGAGATTATAAGCGGAAATATGCGCCGGCTGCAGCTCGACGGCCTGCTCTAAATTTTCCCGCCAGCGTGAAAGCGTTTGCTGCGGCAGTGCGAAAATAAAATCCATGTTGATATTGTCAAATCCCGCGTTTCGCGCCATGATCACCGCCTCAATCGCCTGCTGCGGCGAATGAATCCGGTCGCGTCGTTGCACCTCGTCGGCATGAAACGACTGTACGCCGAGACTCAAACGATTGACGCCGGTGGAACGATATCCCGCCAGTTGCGCCAGCGTTATCGTCCCGGGATTGGCTTCGAGAGTAATTTCGGAATTTTTTTCAAAAGCGAAGGAAGCAAAGGCCGTGTCGAGGATTTCAGCAACTTGTTGGCGAGAAAGCAGCGAAGGCGTGCCACCGCCGAAAAAAATGGTCGCGAAACGCTGGCGCTGCCAAAACGACTCTTGCGCGCGCAGGCAGATTTCTTTTTTCAACGCCGCAACATAATCCGGAATGCGCGACCCGGCTCCGGCCACGGTGTAAAAATCGCAATAAACACAGCGCTTTTCGCAGAAGGGGATGTGAATGTAGAAAGCAGCGGTGGACACGATTAAATCAGATTGAGAAATAAAAATTTATTAGAAAAAAACGACAACGGATTTCGCAGATTTCACTGATTGATTTTAATCCGCGTAATCTGTGTAATCCGTTGTGTTATTTGATGAGATCACCGATGCGCAGCCACCGCACTTTGTCGAGAATGCGATACAGCGGCGCCTGTTTTTCCCACGACCAATAAATCACCATGGCCTCGCCGACGACATTCTCGGCCGGCAAAAAGCCCCAGTAGCGGCTGTCCGAGCTGTTGTCGCGATTGTCGCCCATCATGAAATAATGTCCGGCAGGAACCGGCGTTGGGCCATAATTCTCAACATGAACATTGTGATCTTCGTAATGGCGAATCGTATAGGTCTTGCCTTTGGGCGTCGTGACTTTGGAGTAAAGCACGTAATGCCCCTCTTCGGGATCGTACTCGCGTTTGATAAACTCCTGTTTGCCCTCCGGCTGCCCATCGACGTACACCACGCCGTCTTTCATTTCTATGGTCTGGCCGCCGACGGCGAGGCAACGTTTGATATAATCCAATGTCGGATCAGCCGGATATTTGAAAACGATGATGTCGCCCGGCTCAGGCTGCTTAAGCGCCGGCAGACGCCAGAACGGCAATTGAACATCGAGAAACGGAATGCCGTCCGGCGTGCGCGCGCCGTAAACGAATTTATTGACCAGCAAAAAATCGCCGATCAACAGCGTGTCTTTCATCGAGCCGGTGGGAATGCGAAAGGCCTGCACCACGAAGGAGCGCAACACCAACGCCGCGAGCAGCGCCACCAAAATCGCTTCGGTATATTCCCGCGCCTGGCTCTTGCTTTTCTTTTCTGAAACCGGTCTGGTTTTGTTCACAGGCAAAACTTTTTCACGCATGAAAATCATTCCTTAAACTTATTGTTCGACTTTCAATACGGCTAAAAACGCTTCTTGCGGAATTTCGACGCGGCCCAGCTGCTTCATGCGCCTCTTGCCTTCTTTTTGGCGTTCGAGCAGCTTGCGCTTGCGCGTGATGTCGCCGCCGTAACATTTCGCCGTCACGTTTTTCCGCATCGCCGAGACGGTTTCGCGCGCGATAATTTTGGAGCCGATGGCGGCCTGAATCGCCACTTCAAAAAGCTGGCGTGGAATAAGCTGCCGCAGTTTCTCGCAAATTTTGCGGCCCCAATCGTGGGCTTTGTCGCGATGCACGATGTGCGACAACGCATCGACCGGCTCGCCGTTGATCAAAATATCCAGCTTCACCAAATCGCCCTCGCGATAACCAATGAATTCGTAATCGAGCGAGGCGTAGCCTTTCGAGAGCGACTTCAGCTTGTCATAAAAATCAAAAATAATTTCCGCCAGCGGAAACTCGTAGGTGATATCGACGCGGTTTGAGTCGAGGTAACTGGTATTTTTGTAAATGCCGCGACGATCCTGGCACAACTTCATGATGTTGCCGATGTAATCCGAAGGCGTGATAATTTGCGCACGAATGTGCGGCTCTTCGATATGATCGACCTCGCCGATTGCCGGCAGCATCGCCGGATTGTCCATCACCAGTTTTTCGCCGTTATTTTTAATAACCCACAGTTCCACATTCGGCACGGTGGTGATGATGTCCATATCATATTCACGCTCGAGCCGCTCCTGCACGATTTCCATGTGCAGCAAGCCGAGAAAGCCGCAGCGAAAGCCGAAGCCCAGCGCCACCGAGTTTTCCGGCTCATAAACCAGCGACGAATCATTGAGCTTGAATTTCTCCAACGCCGCCCGCAGTTCATCGTATTGCTCGTTCACCGTCGGAAAGACCCCGCTGAACACCATCGGTTTCACTTCGCGATAACCCGGCAGCGGTTCCGCCCCCGGCCTCGCCGCGTCCATGATCGTATCGCCGACTTTGGTGTCTTTGACTTCTTTGATGCCGGCGACGCAATAGCCAACTTCCCCTGCCGACAGTTGGTTGCGCGAAAAACGATCCATGCGCATAACGCCGACTTCGCCCACTTCAAACTCTTTTCCGGTTGAAAAAAATTTGATTTTCATTCCCGGTTTCATCACGCCGTCGACGACGCGGAGATAAGCAATCGCGCCGCGATAACTGTCGAACATCGAATCGAAAATGAGCGCACGCAGCGGCGAGGCGGCATTGCCTGGCGGCGGCGGAATGCGCTTGACCACGGCTTCCACAATTTGATCGACGCCGACGCCCTGTTTGGCGCTGGCGAGAATGATTTCATCCGCAGCGATGCCAAGAATATCGGTGATCTGCTTTTTGACGAGGTCGATCTGCGCCCCTTTCAAATCAATTTTGTTGATGACCGGAATGATCGTCAAGTTGTGCTCGAGCGCGAGATAAAGATTCGAAATCGTCTGCGCTTCAACGCCCTGCGAAGCATCGACGACGAGAATCGCGCCCTCGCAAGCGGCAAGGCTGCGCGAGACTTCATAACTGAAATCGACGTGTCCCGGCGTATCAATCAGATTCAGAATATACTCATTGCCGTCGTTGGCCTTGTACGACATGGTCACCGCGTGAAGCTTGATGGTGATGCCGCGCTCGCGTTCGAGATCCATGCTGTCAAGCGTCTGATCGACAATTTCTTCCTTGCGCAGCGCGCCGGTCAGTTCGAGAAACCGGTCCGCCAATGTCGATTTGCCATGATCAATATGTGCAATAATGCAAAAATTGCGAATCAATTCATTCATATTTTGAAATGACTATACCGCTGGAAAATATTTTCCAATAAGGCAAAACCATTGAGGCCAACTCATCAAAAATGATTTTGTCACTGTTTTTTGCTGGCGAAAAATTATATCAATCTATAAAACTTTCGCTAAAGAGGCAATAGAAATTCCGGCCAATTGCGGTAATGTAACAATAACCGCCTCATTACAGAAGCCTGCGTCTGCCGGAACGGCCATCTCCGTCTGCGCTCCCGTCACGATGAAAATATATTTCGCAGCCGGATAAGTTCCAAACTCACCTTTTCGCCAAAAAATCGCGCCACGATTTGCGGCGTTTGCCTTTTTTCAGCCAGACGGCGATGCCGACTCCGGCGAGAACGCCGGCCGTGATGCCCAACCCGATCAAGACTTGTTTGTTGGGCCGCCAGTTATGATCTTCGCGGGGCATGAATTCGCCGAAAAATTCTTCGCTGCCGTCGGAAAACGGCTGCTGCGCCTCCACTTCCAGCGCTTCTTCATTGCCGTTGCGATGATGGCGTTCGTGAGTTTCTCTTGACAACAGTTGTTCCCACCAGCTCATTTTTTCCTCCGATTTTTTTTATGGTTCTTTTTCATTTTGTTTTTTTGTTTCTCTTTCCGGCGCGCGGATTTTTCTTTTACATTTTTTGAGGAATGAAAATCGGGGACGAGCACGAAATCCAGCACCCGTTCGCTGGCGTCGGCGCGCACGACCCGCACGCGCACTTCGTCGCCGAGACGATAAATCCGTCCGGAGTTTTGTCCCTTCAGGCGATAAGCCTTTTCCTCAAAAATGTAATAGTCATCTTCGAGATCGCTGATATGCACCAACCCTTCAACCAAAAACTGCGGAATTTCGACGAAAATTCCAAACGACACCACGCCGGAAATGATCCCGTCAAATTCGTCGCCGAGATGGCGCGTCATGAACTGCGCTTGTTTCATCTTGACGGACGCGCGCTCCGCCTCCAGCGCCACCAGCTCGCGCTCCGAAGATTGTTGCGCCGCATAACCCAGCTTGCGGCTGAACTCATCGTGCATTTCAGGGCGAAACCCGTTCGTATAAGCCTTCAACGTCCGATGCACGATGAGATCGGGATAGCGCCGGATCGGCGAAGTGAAATGCGAATAATGCTTGAACGCCAATCCGAAGTGGCCGAGATTCTCCGTCGAGTATTTGGCCTTCATCAACGAGCGCAGCATCACGTTTTCGATAATATCCGCTTCCGGCTGACCTTGAATCTGGCTTAGAAATCTGCTCAACACCTTGCTCGTGATCGTCTGTTGATGATCGAAATTATAGCCCAGTGCTTTGACAAACAGCGCAAACTCCTCGATCTTCAAATCGTCCGGCGGCTCGTGGATGCGATAGATGAACGGCGGCTTGTGGCGCTTCTCCGCCAGCTTCAAATCGACGTGCTTCGTAATCGTCTGATTCGCCAGCAGCATGAACTCTTCAATCAGCCGGTTGGAATCCTGCCGCAATTTCCGGCGAATCTCGATTGGGAAACCGGTTTCGTCAAGAATGATTTTTGCTTCCGGCGTGTCGAAATCCAGGCTGCCGTTGCGCAGGCGCCGGCGCGTCAAGATATGCGCCAACTCGTTCATCTCGCGCAAAGCCGTGTCGAGCGCAGCGCCGAGTTTTCTTTCGTCGTCGCTGCCGGCGGTGTCTGCCGAGCTTTTTTGGCCGTCGAGAATTTTCTGCGCTTCTTCGTAATTGAAACGCCGCTTGCTGTGAATGATCGTTTCGGCGATCCGGTAATTTATCACCTCGCCTTTCGGCGTCACTTCCATGAGGCAGGAAAACGTCAGCCGGTCGGTGTGAGGTTTTAAACTGCAAAGATCATTGCTGAGTTTCTCCGGCAGCATCGGCACGACGCGATCCACCAAATAAACCGACGTACCGCGCGCCAACGCTTCTTTGTCGATCGCCGAGCCTTCTCTTACATAATGGCTCACGTCGGCAATGTGAACGCCAAGCTCGTAATTGCCGTTTTCAAGATGGCGCAAACTTACGGCATCATCAAAATCTTTCGCGTCTTCCGGGTCGATCGTGAACGTGAGCCAATCTCGCAGATCGAGCCGCTGCCGCGCCAGGTCGGGCGTAACTTCGAGCCGCAATTGCTCCGTCGCTTGTTCAACCGCTGCCGGAAAACGCGGCGGCAAATCAAACGAAAACGCCACCGACAGCACATCCACCCCGGCTTCGTCGGGAAAACCGAGGACTTTGACGACGCGGCCTTCGGGATTGCGCGACGGGTCGTCCCAATTGTCGATGGCGACGGCGACTTTTTGTCCCGGACGCGCGCCGTCGAGACATTCATCCGGAATATAAATGTCCTGCAGCAATTTCATTTCGTCGGGCTTGACGAAATAGTAATACTTGCCTTTGCGCAGCGTCCCGACGATATTTTGCCGCGCGCGTTTGACGATATCGACGACGCGGCCTTCAGGTTTCCGCCCCGAAGGCCGCGCAAAGAGCTGCACTTTCACGACGTCGCGGTTCAGCGCCGTGCCCATGTTCTTTTGCGAAATGAACACGTCTTCCTGCCCCTCGCCGACGATGAGAAAAGCGTAGCCTTGCGTTTTGACGTGCAGTGTGCCAACGAGCGTCGAAGCTTGCTGCGCATGGCCGTAATGATTGCGCTTGAGCTTGGCAATCTTGCCCTCGCGCGCCAGCGTTTTGACGAAATCGCGAAACTCGCGATACCGCACCGGCGGCACCCGCAGCGCCCTGGCCAGCTCTTTGGCTTTGAACTGGCGGTTTTGCTCGCGGCTGAGATATTCCAGCACGCGATCGGTTAATTCAAACATGTTTAATGATGAGGTGAAATCTCCTACTCCTGCTCTTACTCATACTCTTCCTATGAAAATAAGTGATAGCTACTATATTCCAAAGAGCGTCTAAAGAACTGCACAAAAACAAAAATCCATCTCTGCCTAATGGTAACATTAAAATTTCCGGTTTCCTGAGAAATTTGGAACGTCATGATGTTATCATTAAGCTTTTACAACCATTGAAATTTTGTGCAGCCCCTAAGCGGCCTGTTTTACCGGCTCTTGGGGTAATTCGATCTTGTAGCCCAGACGCTCAAGGGCGTGAAGATGCTTTTTGAGGAGCCGCTGCGTTTGTTGTGCTGTCAGTTGCTTCGTCTCCGGTTCCAAGTACAGTACCCGTTCTTTGATAATGTGATAGGCGATCTTGATGATGCTATGACCGACCGCAACGTTGGCTTTCTTTGGCCCACGACGGTATGCGATGCGATTGTATTTCGCGCTCAAATAAGTATCTTTGGTGCGTGAAGCCGCCCACGCCACTTCGCAAAGCAGGCTTTCTAAATACTTGTCGCCGGGCCGGGTTTTGCCGCTTTTTCTTTTCCCTGCACTTTCGTGATTGCCGGGACACATTCCCGCCCATGACGCGACATGCGCGGCGGTAGGAAATGGCGACATATCGGCACCCATCTCCGCAATGAAGCCGGCTGCAGCAACCTCGTCGACGCCAGGAATGCTCTGCAAACATTCATACACCTCGCGATAGGGTGTCAGGCATTGATCAATGCGTTCATCAAGCGCGGCGATCTGACCTTCCAAATACTGGATGTGTTCCATCGCTTGCGTCAACAGAAAACGATGATGGTCGCTCATCTTGCCCGCAAGGGCTTCTTGGAGTTTGGGAATCTTCTTGCGCATGCGACCACGCGCAAAGGTGGCCATTTCTTCGGGCGTATAGCCACCAGAGATCAGCGCTTCAATCATCTCGCGGCAGGAAACACCCCAGATTTTGCTGATCACCGCCGATAGTTTGATGTTGGCATCTTCGAGAACTTTTTGAATACGATTCTTTTCCGAAGCCGCTGCGCCAGTCAATTTACGACGACGGCGCGTTAAATCACGAAGATCACGAATGGGCCGTGGCGGCACAAAACTCGCTTTCACGAGACCGTAGCGATGCACGATCGCGATCCATTCGCAGTCTTTAACATCGGTCTTGCGGCCAGGAACCTTTTTGAGATGACGAGCATTGACCAGGGTGATCTTGGCGCTGTCTTCCACAATGTTGAAGATCGGCTTCCAATAAACCCCGGTACTTTCCATGGCCACATGTTGACAATGGTGCTCCTCCAGCCAGTCCTTCAACTGAAGAAGCCCCTTGGTCATGGTGCTAAAGCTGCGGTTGCGTTTGACAGCTTTGCCGTCGGGTTGCTCGATCAGCAAACATGCCCAAACAACAGCTTGATGCACATCAAGACCGCAACAGCACTTCAAGACGGGTTCGATGAGCGCAAACATGAAAGACCTCCTTGAACTGGAAAACGGGTTAAAACGATGGCAGAAAACATTGGCTCTTTAAGTTTTGATAATTTCCTACGCGTGGTCCCAAATTGCAATGGGCCGACAATTATGGATGCATGTGAGCCAACCGAGTCAAGTTACTCAACGGGTTCAAATGCGCCAGTTAGCTAACGATCTCTGAATTCTGCCAATGATCTATAGCTACCAATATAAGGAGCGTTTAGTGTGAAGTAAAGAAGGAATCATAATCATTTTCATCATTATCGGGTGCCCAACCGGGCATGGGGAGTTACTCTTATTTGTCCTACTCAAGATTGATCACTTGCAAAGCGAGTAAGAGTAAGTGTACGAATAAAATTAATAAATTGACGGCTCTCTACGCCGCGACCACTGATGCTAATTCAGCACAATATTTTTCTGCGACTGCCGCAGATTGTGCCTCCGACATAATGCGCAAAATCGGCTCCGTATTCGAGGCGCGCACTTGCACCCATGATTGGTCGCGCAAAATCTTGACGCCGTCGTGCGTGTCGAGCGTCTCATGACGATATTTCTGCGCAATCTTTTCAAGAGCTTGCTTCGGGTCGAGTCCGGTGCTCAATTCAATTTTGCGGCGGCGCATCACGTATTGCGGCAGCGCAGCATGAAGCTCGCTTAACGGGCCGGCAAAATCAGCGAGCTGCTGCAAGATCATCGCCACACCAACCATCGCATCGCGCCCGAGATGCACGTCCGGCAAAATCACGCCGCCGTTTCCCTCGCCGCCGATAACCGCGCCGATCTCACGCATGTGTTTGGCAACATGAATCTCGCCAACCTTCGTGCGTTCGACCGTGCAGCCATTTTTGGCGGCGAGATCGTCGATTACCATCGAGGTCGAAAGATTGACCACGACTTTGCCTTTGCGCTTTGGCAGCAAAAATGCCGTGGCGAGCGCCAACGTATATTCTTCGCCGAGCGGAATACCTTTTTCAGAGATCAACGACAGCCGATCCGCATCGGGATCAAGCGCCAAGCCGAGGTGCGCGCGATGATTTTTCACCGCCTCGCACAACTCACCTAAATTCTCCGGCAGCGGTTCGGGATTGTGTGCGAAGCATCCCGTCGGCGCCTCATTTAAAAGAACAACATCGCAGCCGAAATGTTCCACTATTACTTCTCAGTCAACCTCGTCGCACATACGCGAGATACCGATCATTAGTTGATGCACAGCAATTTTTTTATTGCAGTCCCAGATTGAAATTGTCTTATACGAAAATAAGCAAAAACGGTGGGAAATGCAATTTGAAAGTGGTTATTATCATCTTCAGGATATTCAGCTACATGATCTCTGCTCATTTTCCAAAATTCTTGCTAGCTTCTGAACCGAGGGTAATGCCAGTCTTTTGGCTCTTTCAATATAAATCGCTGACTGAACACTAGGTGGTTCGTCAAAAATCTTTGGCCAAGAAACCGGAACGATCTTATCCCAATTATTCGGATCAAAAACGAAATCTTCAATCTGAGAAAACTCTTCAAACGTGACTGTCGGGCTGCGCCAGGTATCATTTTGCTGCGGATGAGGCACGCTTTTGTATTTGCCTTGCCGGATTCGAATCGTGATTGAATTTTCTTTGCCACAAAGCTCGAGAACGGGCAAAAGATCTTTGTCGTAGCGGTCGCCAATCATCGCCAACTTGATGGGTGGCCGAGCCAGCCATTCAGGCCGATCCAAAACTTCCACTTTGCTCAAAACCTCTTGTGGGGAAGTGGAGTTAAGCTGTACCGCATGTAAAACCCGGCCATAAAACTGTTTATTGCATTTGTCCGCCCATCTTCGGATTAAGCCGTGAAAATAGGACAGCGCCAAATAATCAAGGCAACGCCGGTCATTGGCCAGCAATTTTTCCCGATCAGAAACCAAATTTTTAGCCGCCTGAAAGATTTCTTCTGCCTCAACAGGCGTGGCGGCAGCCTGCGTCACTAATATGCGGCCATTGAAAAATTCTTGCAAGCCCAAACGTGAAACCTTCTCCAACTGAACTTGGGTGAGACCCTCGCTTACCAAATAAAACAAAAAATCACTCTCTTTTAGGCGTCTGAGAAAACGAAGAGCGTCTTTCAGAGGCTTCAATTCAAGATTTCTATTGTATTCTCTCTGAGCTTCCGAAAATATAGGATCGGATAAAATTTTCCTAACCAGGTTTGCAAACGCTTTGAGTCGTTCCTTGTTTTCCAAAGTATCGAAGAATGCTCCATAGAAATCCTCGTCAGAAAAAAATCCCGACCGATTTGCGCTACGTACCATTCGATCCACAGTGAAAAGTTCAGTCCAAATAGTTTGTGGATCAAAAATTACAACCTCCGGGTGGGTTTTAAGGAAATGGTTGTCTTTGGTCAACAAAGTGAGAATGGCGTAGATTTCAATCGGATTCCAGTAATGGCTGAAACTCGGAAATCCAAGCGCCTCGAAAGCATAAGTGTGATCAATAATGGTTGAGTATGTCAACAAAACCTGTTCTATCGCATGTTTAGGGAATAGAACTTTAAACGCCTGTCGCGCTGCTGTCAGGCGAATATCTTGGTTGTCCAACAAAGTATGGTCAAGATCTATAAAGATGATTCTACGCGAGTTTCGCAGCATAATTATAGAATTGTTTGAGAAGAAATTTCCTCGAACGCATTTACCCATTTCTTTGGGAAATCAAAGTCGTCTATAGGTGGAGGAGGAATTTTAGTAAACCCAGTTACAGAATGCGGGATACTTGTTAGTTCAAGTGGCATACCACGTTTCCAAAGGATTTCAAATTGTTCATTGTAAGTAATAAAATATGCTGATTCAGGTCCATGCAATTGAATCGTTGGTGAAGGACTACCGCTTTTCCCCGAGAGATACAGATTTAAAAGCATCCGATTATCTCCACGAATCAACTGCACGTAGTGCAAACTTTTGTATGTCAGACGAATTTTTAGTCTCTGTTTGGCGGTTTCTTCCAAATTCTTCCATTTTTCGGCAAGCAAGGTCAGGGAGGCTACAATTTCACCCTGCATCTCACTCTGAGGATCTTGAGGTTCATCTTGTCTGCGTAGACGTTGAACGTAAGAATTAGGGTGATAGAGTAACATACGAACAGATGCACCCCGTTCGATATTCCTAGCGAATCGATCTAAAAATGTATCATCTGGGCCTGACTTAAGCCAGTTATTCCAAAATGTGTTGCTGACAATACATACCTCATTGGCTTGGCATAACCAGTCACGCCAATTTTTTAGACCTGCGTCCTTATCCTCCTGCCATGCCTTTCGATTCGGCCAGACACGTTCGATTCCATTTTTGTCGAAATCGGCTAACAGGTTTAATGAGCTTTGAATGACATCAATTTTCGTCTCTGAGAGATCTCCACCCATGAGATCCCAGGAAGCCTGAATAAGAAATACCGCCAGAAACGTAACTGAGAACTCTAAGAATATTTCGCGCCAGAATTCGTTTGGGAAATGCAACGCAAGCAAAATGAGCGCTATACCAATCACTGCAAAAACAAAAAGCTTGGTTCGATAGGTTGGAGTAGCAAGGCGTTGCTTAACATGCTGCGGGATTTTCATATTATCCTCCTTACCTTAGAAAACTCATTCTCTTTTTGCTAAAAAAATTGCTGCGGTGGGTATACCCTTTCCGCTAAAGTAACGAAAAATCCCTTTGGCTTTGCCGTCATCTGGAAGCTGAACTGGATCGATGACCTGCAAGCCGTGTTCTGCAGCTACTCGGCAAACTTCCTCAACCCAAAATACATGAAAAAGACGCATACCATTGCGATAGTGATCGGGAAGTCCGGACTTCGTTTGGTCATCGAGATTGGCCAAGGCCTTTTTCATCGTCTTGTCCTCGAGGAGAACTTTACCGGAGGCGTGGTCCAAAACTTCGACTTTGAGGCCTCTTTGCGAAGACAGGGCTTGCCAATCCTCGACATTTCTCTTGAAAATCAGCAGACAAACGCCATCCTTTTTCAAAACACGGGCCATTTCCCGCAAGGCCAGGGTAGCTTCTTCATCGCTGAAATGTTGCAGAACGGCATTACAAAATACGAAATTTTGAGAAGCGTTCGCCAGAGGCAGGCTTTGATCGAGAGGATTATTTACCCAATAGGCCTCTCGGCTTTGCGGATACTTCGCTCTTGCTTCAGCAATTGCAGTTTCATCGGGATCGCAGCCGATCGCATTCCAGCTGTATTTCTGCCGGACCATATCTACGAAGAAATGCGACCCACAGCCGAAATCAACGCCGGAAATTTCAGGCCCATCTCCCAAAAGAAGATGAAGCATTTCGACAAATGTATTCAAATTTCGGATGGCCGGATATTCTTCACTCACATAGCGCTCTTCAGTCGTTTCTGCCTGTTGTCGCGCCTGAGTTGTAAAGGCGGCGGAATGGACTTGGCGCAGAAGTCCGTAGTATTGCTCTGCGTCCTTTTGATACTCGGAATTAATTTGTGACATTATATCTTTCCCAGCTTTTCTCGAACATCTTTCACAATGTCCACCGCCGTCTCATAAGCTTCTACTTTTTTGTCATAAAGATTGTCTGCGGTGACGTTATCCGGTTTAATTTGGCAATGGAATCGCAAGCACTCGGAAGTTCCTGAGGGGCGAACGGTCAGATGATTCAGTTTTTCGTCATCGAAGTAAAAACGAATTCCTTCGTCGGGGAAGGCATTGTAATAATCGAGGTTGTGTTCGGGCAATTTCCAGCGATGGCGCTCGTCATATTTGCCGGTACGGTAGCTCTCGATTGATTTCGCTCTCATTCCGGCGAATTCGATCGCATTGCCATCTTCAAACGCCCGGCGCAGCTCTTCCACTTGGTTGAGGAGATTGATTTTTCTTGACATTCCTTCAGGGCCTTCAAATTGCCCCCAATATGGCTCGGGTTCGTAATAGCCGAAGTAAAGACCGATTTGAGGATCGAGATAGATTTTTTCATCGATAAGCTCGATCAGCGTTTTGCCAATCGACTTCGCATAGGTTTGCGCCTCGGCAAGCAAGATTGCCGCAAAAGTTCCATCTTTGTCACGGACATGTCCGCCACGCCCCCAAACCTCCCCGGCTTTCGACTTTTCTCCCAAAATGCTAAAACCGTTGCTCTGTTCCATGGCCGCAAAATTAAAGCTCCTCGGCACGCCGGCCATATCCATCATGTCGATGACCTCATAGAGAAATGGATGGCTTTGATTTGGGAAAATTTTCTTTCCCTGATCTTTTTTCGGGTCGCCCGTCCCTCTCTCCCACTGGCGTTTGTTCCATTCTTTGAGCTCCTCGCCCAAGTTTTTGCGATCCCAGCAACCACGAATAGCCGTCGAGATTAGTGCAAAGCCAACCCAGGTTTTGATTATACCAAGCCCATACTTTCTTGCCAGTGGAACGATGGCATCAGTCGTGGTATGAGAAAGCACGACGAATTTTTTGTCTGCTTCGGGAACCACACCACCGTTTCTCTCGGCTTCTTTCATCAGCCGATACCAGAGCAAAATCGTCCAAGAATTATCGGCATCCAGCAGATGCCAACTGAAATCAGTGCGATCTTTATAATCCGGGCTTCGTTTTTTAAGAAGCTCGATGAGAAAAGGAGGTTTCTGCATAATTTTCCTGTAATGCGATTGTTGCTTTTCGGGAACTTTGACCATAATGCCAGTACGGTCAGCATCCGGGTCGGTGCCAATAAAGAAATCGAGTTCCTGAAAGGCCTTTTCGCCATACTGATTCTTGAACTCCTTTACAGCTATTTCGGCGGCGACAGTGTCACCAGGATCAGGTTGCTGCTCGAGCATGAAGCACGGAAACAAGCCATCTAGCTCGTTCAATTTGTCAACGATCTTGATATTCTCTCGTTTGAAAGAGAAATACTGCAAGAGTTGAGGAACAGCTTTTCTGCCGGCGCCATGATACGCGCTATAACCAACTTTAATCTTCGGAGCGTACTGCTGCATGAGTTTAAGATCAAGTATAAATTTCTTGATGTGATCGCTGTGACGCTTGTGCATATTGATGAGAGACTTTTCCCGACCGTAGTATTCGACATTGTCGTCATCCAAGGGCTTGTCCCCACCAAGGAAGATTAATTGATCTGCTGGTATCTCAGCAAAGTTAGCCAACTTAATGTCTTTTGTGGTGGCCTCTTTTATATAGTTATTATAGAGCAAATCACGCTCTTTTTTTGTAAGTTGGGCGCCGGTGCTCTCAGTCAACTTATATCCGTTGTAACGCTTGTCATTGTGGCTCGCGGATATCAGAATGCCAAGATCCGCCCTGAGTTCAGGCACCGCGAATGTCAGTTCCGGGAACGGACAGGCTTCATCGAAAAGATATACTGTGAGACTTTCGGCCAGGAATTCTCTGGCGATGATTGCGGCGAATTCCCTTCCTCGAATACGGCTATCAAATCCAATGACAACACTTTTAAAGCTGCGTTCACGCGCGTATTTGGCGACTCCTGCCGACTTCAGAAGCAGAACGATGTCATTGATCGTGTTAGGGCCTTTTAAGATAGGAGCGCCAATACCTTCGTTGGCCAATCTTTGCAATTCCTCTTGCCATTCCGGAGTGGCAAATGCGGCCAAGCCTCGAATGCCGGCGGTGCCAAAACTGATATCATCCATGTAAGCATCAATAATATCCTTCCAGCGTTTCTGCTCAATAGCATTTTTCACGCCTTCGAAAAATTTTGGAGAAAATTTGGCGATATACGGATCCGTCAGCCACGCAGACAGCCTTTTCGCAGTATTTTCTTTGGCGCTTTGATAGATTTCCGGCCGTATTTTTTCTTTATCAATTTCCAGATACTCATTGACTCCTTTTTCTGCCTGGGCTAAGAGCTTTTTAACCTCCGGCTCCGGAATGATATTGAGGATTTGCTTGTCCATTGGATGTTCTCCTGATGAAAGTTCAAGTGATCTTTTTCGATTTATTATTTTTGCCCAATCACATGCCGTTCAAACCCGGCGAGATCTTGGATGATTTGTACCTCACGAAAATCCGCTTCGCGGAACAACTTTTCAATCGCGGTGCAGCGTTGGCTGGCCATCTCGCAGGCTACCCAACCACCGGTGCGCAGATGTTTTTTACAATAGTCGACGATGCAACGATAAAATTTCAGGCCGTCATCTTTCACATACAAAGCCTCGACCGGCTCCCAATCGCGAACTTCCGGCTGCAAACTCGCGCGTTCCGCTTCCAACACGTACGGCGGATTGGAAACCACGAGGTCGAATTGTGCATCATGCAAGAGCGGCTCGGTTTGCGTCATGTCCATCAAACGAAATTCGATGCGCTCGCCAACGCCGAGTTTTCCGGCATTCACCTGCGCGATGTCAAGCGCCGCTGCTGATATGTCGATGGCGACGACATGCGCTTTCGTTATTAGTTTTGCCAAGGAAATGGCGATACACCCCGAACCGGTGCCGAGATCGATAATTTGCGGCGCCTCAAATTGCGACGCCATCTCAACGACTTTTTCAACCAGCAATTCCGTTTCGGGCCGCGGTATCAACACCGCCGGGGTGACGGCAAACTCAAAGCCATAAAACTCGCACGCACCGAGAATGTATTGCAGCGGCTCGCGCTTGAGGCGGCGATTTAAAAATTCCTCGAACTGCGCGCGCTCATTTTTTTGCAACCGGCGCTCGCGCATGAGATAAAGATTGGCGCGGTCGGTTTGCAGAATCGCCGCGAGCAGCCATTCCGCTTCGCGATGCGCCGATTCGATGCCGGCGGCGCGGAGCTGCTTTTCGGCTGATTTAAGAAGATCGAGAATGCGCAAGAGATTTCAAATCGCGCGAGATAAAGTTGAAACTTTGTGATAAAAATTTTCCAACGGATTAAAGGCAGCCAACGGACTTTTAAATAAGTTTTATCAGTTGGTCGCTTTTAATCAGTTGGGCATAAACATCAATTCAGGTTTTACTTTTACTCAGTGTGTTTCAGCTTCTCCGCCTGATCCGCCAGCGCCAATTGCTCGATAAACGGGGCGATATTGCCGTCGAGCACGGCGTCAAGCTGATGCAGCGTCAAGCCGATGCGGTGATCGGTGACGCGGTTTTGCGGAAAATTGTACGTGCGAATCTTGTCGCTGCGGTCGCCGCTGCCAACCATTTGCCGGCGCGCGTCGGTGATCTTGGCCCGTTCTTCCGCCTGTTTGATTTCATAGAGACGAGCGCGCAAGACTTTGATCGCTTTATTCTTGTTTTTGAGCTGCGATTTTTCATCCTGGCACTGCACGACGAGTCCGGTGGGAATATGCGTGATGCGCACCGCAGAATCCGTGGTGTTCACGCTTTGCCCGCCGGGGCCGGATGAGCGAAAAACGTCGATGCGCAAATCGTTCATGTTGATTTCGATGTCGAACTCTTCGGCTTCGGGAAGCACGGCCACGCTGGCCGCCGAGGTGTGAATGCGGCCGTTTTGCTCGGTGGCCGGCACGCGCTGCACGCGATGTACGCCGCCTTCATATTTCAATCTGCCGAAAGCCTCTTTGCCGCTGACTTGAAAAATAATTTCCTTGAAACCGCCGATGCCTTGTTGATGGCTCGACATCAGTTCGATCTGCCATCCCTGCCGTTCGGCAAAGCGGGAATACATGCGGAAGAGATCGCCGGCAAACAAACCGGCCTCGTCGCCGCCGGTGCCGGCGCGGATTTCCACGATGGCGTTCTTCGAATCGTTGGGATCTTTCGGCACCAGCAGAAGTTTTAACTCTTCTTCCAGCTTCACCAGCCTGGGCTCAAGCTCTTCCAGCTCGGCTTCGGCGATGTCGCGCAATTCACGATCTTTGGTTTCATTTACAAGCTGCCTGTCGTCGCCGATGCTTTTCGCAACGGTTTTGTATTCGTGATATTTCTTGACGATTTCTTGCAGATCACTGTGCTCGCGCGCGAGATCGCGCAAGCGTTTGGGATTCGCCGCCACTTCCGGGCTGGCGAGCAGCGTGTTCACTTCTTCGTAACGTTTTTCGAGATTTTCTAATTTTGCCAACATCTGATTTCGGTCTATGTTTTCTTTTTTTCCAGAATTTCCTCAATTTTCATATCACCACGCATACTTCTACTCCAAAATTATAGAACATTTGCCACAACCGCTTTCCCATCTTCCTCCACCACTACATTTGGCAGCAACGCCACTTCTTCTCCCAACGCCGCTTTCAAGGCGACAATCGCCACTTCGAGTTGGCCGAGATCGGGTTCTTTGGTCGTCATGCGTTGCAGCCACAATCCCGGCAAAATAAACAAACGCCAGAAAGCATTGCGATAGCCTTTATCCGAGAGTCGAATGAATTCATACGAGATGCCGCCGATGACAGGAATGAAGGCCAGGCGCAACAGACGGTCGGCGACGGTTTCCGGGCGGCCGAGGGTCATGAACACGAAAATGCTGACGAGCATGACGATGAGCAAGAAACTCGTGCCGCAGCGCGGATGGAAACGGGAAAAAATCGAGGCGTTTTCCGGCGTCAGCGTTTTTTTCTCTTCAAAATTAAAAATGCTTTTATGCTCGGCGCCGTGATATTCAAAGACGCGGCGAATGTCTTTCAACCTCGTAATCAGCCCCAAATAACCCAAAAAGAAAGCCAGCCGGATGATGCCATCAACAAGATTGAACCCAAAGCCGGTGCGCGCGCCGAGCCAATCCGTCAACAGCAGCGGGACGTAGAAAAAAATTCCCAAACCGATGGCCAACGCCAAGATCAGTGTCAACCCCATCCAAATTTTTTGCCCGAACGTGCGTTGGCCGGGACGTTGAGCGTTAGCCGAAACGTTGCCGTTTTGTTTGGCTTGCTCGTCCGCCATCGCCACGTCGCCGGAAAACGTGAGCGCCTGCACGCCGAGGACCAGGGCTTCAATCAAAACGATCGAGCCGCGAAAAATCGGCATGGAGAGAACTTTAAACCGGTTCAACAGCGAGCGGTACGGCTTGCGCAAGACGATAATGCTGCCGTCGGCGCGGCGGCAGGCCACTGCGACCATCTCCGGCGAGCGCATCATCACGCCTTCGATCACCGCCTGGCCGCCGACCATCAATTTTTTTTCGGAAGAATTTTCTGTTGACATAGGCGAGTTTATAAAATAAAAAACGGAATACACTTTTGGGCAAAAACCCTTCGAGCGCATTCCGTCCGAATTATTTGGTCCGCGTTAAGCCCGCGCTGCTGCTTTTTCTTCGCCCTTTTGATATTTTCTCATGAATTTCTCGACGCGCCCGGCGGAGTCGACCAGCTTTTGTTTGCCCGTAAAAAACGGATGGCAACTCGAGCAGATTTCGAGGCGCAGATCGCCGACGGTATTGCGCACTTGAAAAGTATTGCCGCAAGCACATGAAATCGTCGCCAGGACGTATTGCGGATGAATCTTTGCTTTCACGATTATTCTCCTATACTTTTGCTTTATTACCAAAGATTTAATATAAGGCAAGTCCGCCGCAAAAGCAAGCAATTTTTAGGAACTCATATTCTTCAAGAAATCTTCATTGCTCTTGGTGCCGCGCATGCGCTCGAGCAGAAACTCCATGGCTTCCACGGACGTCAGGTCGCTCAAAAACTTGCGCAGAATGTAAACGCGGTTCAGTTCTATGTCGGCGAGCAAAAGTTCTTCTTTGCGCGTGCCGGATTTGTTGATATCAATCGAGGGGAAGATACGGCGGTCGGAGAGCCGGCGGTCGAGCACCAGTTCCATGTTGCCGGTGCCTTTGAATTCCTCGAAAATAACTTCGTCCATGCGGCTGCCGGTGTCGATCAACGCCGTGGCAATGATGGTGAGGCTGCCGCCTTCTTCGATATTGCGCGCGGCGCCGAAAAAGCGCTTGGGGCGTTCGAGGGCGGTGGCGTCGAGACCGCCGGAGAGAATTTTTCCGGAATGCGGCACCACCGCGTTGTGGGCGCGCGCCAGACGGGTGATCGAATCGAGCAAGATGACGACGTCGTGGCCGTATTCAACCAGGCGCTTGGCTTTTTCCAAAACCATGTCGGAAACTTGCACGTGGCGCTCCGGCGGCTCGTCGAACGTCGAGCTGACCACTTCCGCTTCCACGGAGCGTTCCATGTCCGTTACTTCTTCGGGGCGTTCGTCAATCAACAAAACGATGAGCTTGATCTCCGGATGATTGGCGGTGATGGCATTGGCAATTTTCTGCAGAATCGTCGTCTTTCCGGTTTTCGGCTGCGCCACAATCAAGCCACGCTGACCCTTGCCAAGGGGCGACAACAAATTCATCACGCGCGAAGTATAATCTTTGGCATTGTGTTCGAGATTGATGCGCTTGATCGGATAAAGCGGCGTGAGATTGTCAAAGAGAATTTTGCTTTTTGCCACGTCGGGGTTCTCGAAATTCACCGCCTCAACTTTGAGCAGCGCGAAGAAGCGCTCGTTCTCTTTCGGCGGGCGAATCTGTCCGGACACCGTATCGCCAGTGCGCAGGCCGAAGCGCTTGATCTGGCTCGGGGAAACGTAAATGTCGTCCGGCCCCGGCAGGTAATTGTAATCCGGCGAGCGCAAAAAGCCGTATCCGTCGGGAAGGACTTCGAGCACGCCGTCGGCGAAAATCAGGCCTTCCTTTTTTGTTTGCTCTTCCAGAATTTTGAAAATCAACTCGGACTTTCTCAGGCCGGTCGCCCCCTGAACGTTCAAATCCTGAGCGACTTTGTTCAGTTCGGAAATTTTTAATGCTTTTAATTCTGCAATATCCATAATCTTCCCTTCTCGTTAAAGTGATGGGTTAAAAAAATTGCTCATATGACTCTCGGCTACGGCGTAGTCCGACGACGAGGGCCGGCCTTTTGCTAATATTTTTGTCCAGGCTCATTGTCGTCACCGTGATTGAACCCGCCGGTGGAATGAGGTTATTCATTCAGGCTGCGTCCGAGGATGAAAGTAATTTTTATATCAAACTGCATTCGCAGGAAGTCAGCAGGTAGCCATATAAAATTTTTTTCAATAAGGAATGACTGCGATCAATCAGCGGCGTTCCAACATAACTGAAAGCTGCAGCTCATGCTGTGGGGCAAGTGCTACACCCGCAGGCGCCGCCTGCAAGACTACGCCTGGACGGGGTTTAAACTCACTTCAGTTTGTGCGTCAAAAAAATGGGCTTTGTTCATATCCACAACCAACTTTAATTGAGCGTCCCGCGTTCCTTTCATATTTTGCAAAAAGGAAAGCCGGGACTCCGCGCGCGCGTCGATCCGCACCACCAAACTGTTGCTGCCGGCGTTGAGATAGAGAAAAATCTCGTTGCCCATCGGCTCGACCACTTCCACCGTTGCCGTGATCTCCGCCGCTTCTGCAACACCGACGGCATCATCGGCCAAATGAAAATCCTCCGGCCGGATGCCGAAAACCACCTCACGATCTTTGAACTTTTCCAAACGGCTGGCCAATTTTTTCGGCGCCCGAAACTGAAAACGGCCTTCATGAAAAAACAGGCCGTTTTCCTGCACAACTTTTCCCTTCATAAAATTCATTGCCGGCGAGCCGATAAAACCGGCGACAAATTTGTTGGTCGGATGATTGTACAAATTGAGCGGCGTGTCGATTTGTTGAATGTCGCCGTCTTTCATCACCACGATGCGGTCGCCCATGGTCATGGCCTCGACTTGATCGTGGGTGACGTAAATCATCGTCGTTTCGAGCCGGGTGTGCAATTTGGAAATTTCGGTGCGCATCTGCACGCGGAGTTTGGCGTCGAGATTGGAAAGCGGCTCGTCGAATAAAAAGACCTGGGGCTTGCGGACAATCGCGCGCCCCACCGCCACGCGCTGGCGCTGCCCGCCGGAAAGCGCTTTCGGCTTGCGATTCAAAAATTCCTCCATACCCAAAATCCGCGCGGCCTCGCGCACCCGTTGCTCGATTTCCGCCTTGGGATATTTGCGCAGCTTCAGGCCGAACGCCATGTTCTCGTAAACCGTCATGTGCGGATAAAGCGCATAGTTTTGAAACACCATCGCAATGTCGCGATCTTTCGGCGCCACCTCATTGACGACGCGGTCGCCGATGTAGATTTCGCCGCTGCTCACCTCCTCAAGCCCGGCAACCATGCGCAAGGTCGTCGATTTGCCGCAGCCGGAAGGGCCGACGAGAACGACAAACTCTTTGTCCTGGATGTTAATATTTGCCCGATTGACCGCTACGACGTTATTCTCGTAGAACTTGGTCACTTCACGCAATTCAACACGTGCCATGCGGTTGGAGTATAATTCTGTTCAACTGCGACAGGCTACGCCCGTAGGGGTATTTTTAATAAGGATTGGATCGCGTTGTAGGATTTCAACACACCTGAATTGGATTATTTTTTAGGCGGTCGAATTGTACTACATCTGAGATGAAATGTAAACAATCCGTTTTAAATTGTCAAGAGTTTTTTCGTTTTGATTAAAAATTCCGGTAGGCGGAGTATATCCAACGGACACCGTCGCCAAAACAAACACGTTTGAATAGTACGCGCCATTTGTCATGGTGCGGAAAACCTCGGCCTTTCTTTTATCTTGCTTTTTCGCCGAGAGCAGGATATATTTATCAAAATTTTAGGAACGGTGGTTGAAGTAAATGGCCAAAACCAATCCGGTGAAACCATGGCTCACCCCGGCGCAATATGATTTGGGTTCAGCGCCGAAGAAGTATCGACGATAAAAAATCTTTGCAATTTTAAGAAAATTTTTCGTATTATTATGGAACTGCAGTTATTGGTATTGTTTGCACCACTTATTATCATAGGCACGGTTTTCGTGATTATTTTTGCTATAAGAGATCGAAAAGAGGCGCAACAAAAGTAGCCTACACGCAAACCGGAGGAGGAGAAGCTTGAACTTGGCGCGATTCGCGGCACATCTCCGCGAAAACAAGTTGGCCTACATTTATATCCTGCCTTCTTTTCTCGTGTTGGGATTTGTGGTCATCTACCCGTTCGTCTACAACGTGGTGATCTCCTTTTCCAACATGAGCCTGGGTCATTTTCGCGATTGGAAGCTGACCGGGTTTGAGCAGTATCTGCGCGTCTTTCGCGAAAAAGTTTTTTATATTCTCTTTTTAAAAACCCTCGGCTGGACGTTCGTCAACGTTTTTTTTCACGTGGTGATCGGCGTGTCGTTGGCGCTGCTGCTGAATCGCCCGCTTCCCGGCCGCGCGATTTTCCGCACGCTGCTCATTCTTCCCTGGGCGGTGCCGCAATATATCACGGCGCTCACCTGGCGCGGCATTTTCAACTATGAATACGGCTACATCAATTTGCTGCTGAAAAAAGTTTTCAACCTCGCGCCGATCCAGTGGCTGTCCGATCCGCTTGGCGCCTTTGCCGCCGCCACCATCACCAACATCTGGCTCGGCTTTCCCTTCATGATGGTCATCGCGCTCGGCGGCCTGCAATCGATTCCCAAAGAGCTTTACGAAGCCGCCGAAGTCGACGGCGCCAAACCCTGGCGGCAATTCTGGACGATCACCGCGCCGCTGCTCAAGCCGGTGATGATTCCGGCGATTTCGCTCGGCGTGATTTGGACGTTTAACAACTTCAACATCATCTGGCTGGTGAGCGACGGCGGCAAACCCGCCGACTCAACGCACATTTTGGTTTCGTTCGTCTATCGCCAGGTCTTCAATTATTACAGCTACGGCTACGGCGCAGCATTGTCGATCGTCATTTTCATCATCCTGCTGTCGTTCAGCATCAACTTTATCCGGCGAACGCGCGCGACGGAGGGAGTTTACTAAATGGCCAAATTCGAGAAAACGACGCCGCTTTGGAAATACGTCGTTATTTACACCATTCTCATCGTCGTCACGGGCATCACCGTTTTTCCGGTTATTCTGGTTTTCGGCATCTCACTGCGTCCCGGCAATATGCTGTGGACGACGGACTTGAGTCCGATTCCGGAGAACGCCACCTTTGACGCTTACCGCACCATTTTTTATGAAAAGCCGTTTTTGCGCTGGTTGTTCAACAGCACGATCGTCTCTTTTATGGTGACCGTCGTCGGTGTGTCGCTGGCCAGCACGGCCGGCTACGCGTTTTCGCGTTACAAATTTGCCGGACGCGAGGCCGGCATGATCGCGCTGATCGCCACCCAAATGTTTCCGGTCACCATGCTGCTGCTGCCGCTGTTTCTTATGCTCATCAAACTGAAAGTTTACGACACCTTTCTCGGCTTGGTGATTGCGTACTCGGCGACGGCGCTGCCATTTTGCATTTGGCAGTTGAAGGGCTACTACGACACCATTCCCTACAGCCTCGAAGAGGCGGCGGCCATCGACGGATGCAGCAAGATCAAAACGTTTTATCAAATCGTGCTGCCGCTCGCCTCGCCGGCGCTGGTGATCACCGCGCTGTTCAGTTTCATGTCGGCGTGGAGCGAGTATTTGGTGGCGGCGGTTATTCTGATCGACAAAAGGCTCTACACGCTGCCACTCGGACTGAAGCAGTTTCAATCAAATTTTGACACGGAATGGGGATTATACGCCGCCGGCGCCGTTATCGTCTGCATTCCGGTCGTGGCGCTTTTTCTTTTTCTCAGTCGCTGGCTCATTTCAGGCTTGACTCTTGGCAGCGTTAAAGGATGATTGGCGAAAGCTAACCTCGCAGGGGCGCGCGTTGCTGCTTTTCATGGCGATGCTGGTGGCGCTGACTGTGGTGATGATGTTTGATGACGTAATATTTTATTTGCTCTTCGAACATCTCTGGGGGCGGCAAGTCAGTTGGCTCGATAGGCTTGGTGTTGGCGTTGTCCTTACAATACTCAATTTCTCGCTGGCGCTGCTGATGATCAAAGCATTAAAAGAAAAACCGCAAACCGGCGCGGAAGGCATGATTGGAAAACGAGGTGTCGTCACGCGAGTGGCTGCGCCTGAGATTTGGGTGAAAGTGCATGGCGAGCTTTGGCGCGCAGAGGCAAAAGAGCCTTTAAATGTCGGTGAAAAAATTATCGTTCAAAAAATCACCGGCTTGATCTTGAGCGTTGAACGCCTCGAGGAGACAATTTCAAACGGAGAACATTCATGATCGTGTTGGAGTATCTTTTGGGGATACTCTTCCTGGGATTTTGCTACTTTGTCGTGATTCGATTGAAATGGCTTTATGAAAAGATTGAAGGCCATCCGTTTTGGCAGAAGCCGTATGCAAAATATTATCACATTGTCGCCGGCGTTCTTTTTTTTGCCGGTTCGGCGGCGCTTTTGTTGAAATTTCATCCGGCTTATTTGTTGATTCTTTTGTTCGGCGAGTACCTGCTGATTGCCATTCCGGCGGTGAAAGTGAATGAGCGCGGCATTATGGCGAATGCGTTTCTGGCGCGCTGGCCGGATATTTTGCAGGCCAGGCAAATCAAAGCAACTGGTGAAATCATTGTTTTAACCAAACAAAACTGGCAAAGAATACGCCTGAAAGTGCCGGCAGATAAAGAAGCGGCATTTCGGAAAATGCTCGCGGCGAAAGGTATTCAGATCGTTGATGAGGAAGTCGAAAAAACCGTCGCGCCAGATCAAATTGTTTCTCCAACCGAGAATGAAAATAAATCGCGCCATGAGCCGAAAGGCGTTGTCGCAGAGAACCTCACCTGAACGAATCACCATGCCCGATATTTTTCACGAGCTTGTTTTTCACTTCGTTTTTGCCACGAAAGAGCGGGCTCATCTCATCACTCCGCCGCTGCAGCGGCTTTTATTCAATCATCTTCGGCAAATCTGCGCCGATTTGCGCTGTGAGTTGCACGAAATTGGCGGGACGGAAGATCATCTTCACCTCCTGCTGAGTTTGCAGCCCTCCCATCGTCTCGACATCATTGCCGAGACCTTGAAAGCCTCTGCCGTCGAGATGGTCAACAAATTGTCGCTCAATACAACGTTGGAGTGGGAGGAAGGTTACGGCGTGCTCTCGCTGCGCAACAAAGATATTGACGTTGTGTCGGAGTATATTCGCACGCAAAAAGAGCGGCACCAGAAAGGCGATTTGATCGGCAAGATGGAACGAACGAAGTAGCTGATCAATCTTTCAACCAATCTTCAACCTTTATGCCGCGCAGCTTGGCCAGGCGAGAAACCGCCTCGCCGATTTTATTGTTCGGCGTTGAAGCGCCGGCCGTAAGCCCGAGCTTGACAGCGCCGGTCGGGAGCCAATCGCGGGTTTCAATCTCTTCGTTTTTGCCGTAAGGTTTATGGCGAATCAATTCGGCATTGATCAAACAGCGCGGATCGTCGAGGTGATACGCTGTGGTATATTTTCCAGCCAGCGCGGCGAGATGATTCGTGTTGCTGCTGTTGTAGCCGCCGATCACCAGCATGAGGTCGAGCGTCTGCGCCGTCACCAATTTCAGGACTGCGTCCTGCCGGTCTTGCGTCGCGCTGCAAATCGTGTCAAAATTGCGAAAGTGTCTGTCAATTTCGGCGGCGCCATATTTTTCGATCATCGCCTTTTTCAAGCGTTCCGCAATGGCCAGCGACTCGCTGCTCAGCATCGTCGTTTGGTTGGCGACGCCGATTTTTTGCAGATGCAAGTCCGGCAGGAAGCCGGGCGAAACCGATTGGGCAAAAATTTTTAAAAATTCCTCGCGCCCCAATTTGCCGAGAATGAAGTCGCACACCCGTTCGGTTTCTTCCATGTTGCGGACGACGAGATACTGGCCGTCGGGATATTTTGTCGCCTGGCTCGAAGTGGCCCGCGTTTCTTCGTGATAATATTTGCCGTGAATCACCGACGTGAAGCTGTCGCGGGCGTACTGCTCGACTCTTTTCCAGACATTCAGCACCGAGCCGCACGTCGTATCGACGAGAATACAGCCAACGGCTTGGAGTTGTTTGAACTCGGCCATGGTCACGCCGAACGCAGGAAGAATGACCACGTCGGCGGGCGTAAGATCTTTGGCGCCGGCATTTTGCTTGTATTGGCCGCTGAGGAAACCGATCTCCATTTCCAGCATCCGGCGGTTGACGTGCGGATTGTGAATGATCTCGCCGGTCAAAAAAATTCGCCGGTCGGGAAATTTGGCGCGGGCTTGATAGGCATATTCGACGGCGCGATCGACGCCGTAACAAAAGCCGAACTCTTGCGCGAGATGGATTTCCATATCGCCGAGGCGCAGCCTGAAGTCGTGCGCGCGCAGATGATCGACGATGTGGCTGTGATAATCTCGTTCCAGCAGATCCTGGGCGACGGCTTTAAGTCCCAGGCCTTTTTGAAAATATTGTGCAGGTTGGGCTTGTTGCGCGAGAGATGTTGTGCTCACAGTTGCTTACCCTTCAATTGCAGCATATTCTGTATATTTTCTGAATTTGGGATAACGAAATCCCAACACGATGTCTTCTTTGGGGATTCCGGCTTCAACCAGCTCGTCGGCGATGCCATCGCTGGTGCCATCGTGCTGAATCCAAACTTTGCCATCTTTGATCTCAATATGAATGACACTGCCGTGGATGCGCTTTTTGTAATCCCATCCAACATGAACCAACTCGTAGTGATCTTTTCGTTGTCAAAAATGGTTTCAGTTTCGATCTCTCCATGCGAAGGCTTATATTTCGCATATTCAGTGAGAATATTCTTGACGATGGTGCGGTATTTTTCTAATTGACCCATTTTAAGATTCTCTTTTTTATGAAATCTGTATCAATCCCAAGCTGATTTTAATGGCTTCTTCCACTTTTTTCATCATGGCCGAATTCAATTCACCAATGCGACTTTCAAGACGACTTTTGTCAATCGTTTTTATCTGATTCAGCAACACTGTTGAATCCATGGTAAGTCCACCAGTACCCGCTTTCACGCGAACCTCTGTCGGATAAATTTTGGGGGATAACTGAGAACTGATTGCTGCAATAATTGTCGTAGGGCTATATTGGTTACCAACGTCATTTTGGATAATCAACACTGGCCGCCGCGAACCTTGCTCACTGCCAATAACAGGGTCAAGATTCGCTATATAAATTTCGCCTCGCTTGCAAACCTTCACGGTCGGATTCATTCCAACTCCTGTAAATCAAGCTGTCGGTCAACCTCGGCATCCGCAAATTTAAATTCCTCGGCAATTGCTGCGTCACGATTGGCATTGATCAAATAGCCTTCACGCAAAAGTTCGGACAAATTTACTTTCTTGTCTTGTCGTAATGAGTTCTCGACAACTCGGCGAATCAACTTGTCTACTGCCATTTTTTTCTTTTTCGCTGTTTGTTCTATTTCGTGAAGAACGTGTGCGGGAAAAGTTACGGTAACTTTTCTCACTGTTGCAGTTGGCATGATAAACTCCTTTAAAAACAGTTATGATTTTAACAAAATTATCGGATATCCGATGGAAACTTTATGTAATCCAATATTCCAATAAACCAAAATTAAGATACAAAATCAGCGCTCAAATTTCAATCGAAATCTTTACTCCGCCAACTCCATGACCCAAACCGCGCGGCTGTTTCGTTCATCGTAAGCGAGGCGTTTGCCGTCGGGCGACCACGTACAATTCATTTCAAAGAGAGCTTTCGAATCGGTGAGATTGATTTTGCCGGAGCCATCGGGACGAATCACGTAAAGATCGGCGCCGAGCAGGCGATGGCCGTCATCCGAAGAAATCATAAAGGCAATTTTGCCGCCGTCCGGCGACCATTGCGGCCGTTCACCGCGTCCCAAGTCAAGCAAGGCGCTGCCATCGTTTTTGCAAACGTAAAGACGGCCATTCAAGGATTCAAAAACAATTTTGCCGCCGTCGGACGACAGCGCCGCATTCACCACCTCGCCTTGGACGGGTTGGAGCAGTTGTTGCGTCTTTGCGCCAGCGGGAAGCAGAATAAGACCCTGCTCGTTGGCAAAGACGAGTGCACGTGTTGAGGCTTCCTGCGTCTTTCCAATGGCATGATCGGCGACTTGAAAAAATTCCAAGCCGCGATTGGAAAAGAGCGCAACCTGTTGGCTGCCATTCGTCCATTGCGGCAGGCCGGGCATCAAGGTGCGAAAGTCCGAAAGCAAAAATTCGCGCTTGGTTGCCGCTTCATAAGCTTTAATCGCGTTGTAGCGCCGATGGTTTTCGAATTTCGCCGCACGCCCAACCAACATTTTTCCATCCGGCGACCACTTCATTTTATAACCGACGGCAAGATCAGCCGTAAGCGGTTTTAATCCCGCGCCATCCGGTTTCACCAGCCAGATGCCGTTGTAGCCGCTGCTCGTGAGCGCGATCCATTCGCCGGCGGGCGACCACACGGGCTGCATGAATTCACGGCCCGACGGCGTCAAGCGTTTCGGCTTGCCCGCCACGCGAATTTGCGCCTGGGCAATTTCGATCCGGCTCAATAGCAGCACCATGATAACACCAAAAACTTTTAGCAATCTCATGATTTCACCTTTGGTCCGAAAACTGTCTTAATTTTTATCGCGCCAAAACGAGCTTGCGCGTGGCCGAAAAATCTCCACTGCGGATCTTGATAAAATAAATTCCCGAGGCAACTGCGACAGCCTTTTCGTCCAATCCATCCCACTGCACATGATGTTCTCCGCTTTCAACCATGCCATCCGTCAATTTGCGCACCAAACGCCCCAAGGGATCAACGATGGCGATGTTTACCTGCGCTTGATGTGGCATAAAATAGCGAATTACGGTTTTCGGATAAAATGGATTGGGAAAGTTTTGCTCCAGCCGGAATTTTGCAGGCATGGCAGGCTGCTTATCGCCAACGGCGGTGAGCACAGGAATCAGAGGCGCATCGCCATAACTAAAAGCATGCGCCGTCACCTTCACGGCGCGCGAAAAATCCCGAAATCCTGCCGCGCTCATGGAGATCGTATAATCACCCGGGAGGAGTCCGTCAAAAACATACAGGCCGTTCTTCCAATTGTCAGTTGTGTAGACGCGATTGCCGGGATTGAGCGTCACGGTTATTCCATCCAGCGGCGCGCCGGTTTCGCTGTTGCTGACGATGCCGATGAGGGCTCCGGTCGGCATCGTCCCGGCTTTGAAATAATCGAAAAAACTCATGGCCAGGGCGCGGGCCTCCATGCGCAGAAAATCGTTGTTGCGCATTTTGGCCTCTTCGAGGCGATTGTCGTGAAAGGTGGCTTCGGAAAGCTCGCCGGGCATTTGCAGGTCATTCAACACACCGAGATTGAAACCGCCATTGCAGCCGCCGTAAAACGTCCAATCCAAACGCGTGAGGTAATTCGTGGTGCGATAGGCTTCCCAAATACGCCTGGCCATGATGTTGCTCATCACGTCGGCTTGCCCCGGCCAATCCGGCTGGCCGATGCCGGAAGCGCTGCCGTTCGGACAAGTCTGGCTGGGATTGCGCCGCTCTTCCAACAACATCAAAGTATAACGCGCCGTGCTATTGCTGGCGCCCGTGGCATTGTGATGGACCGAATGAAACCACGTCACGCCGAAATTGTTGGCGATTTGCTCGCGCGCGCTCAAACTGATGTTGGTGGTGTTGTTGAGATGCGTGAGCAAAACCGTATCCACTTTCGCCGCTTTCAAATACTCTTTCAGAAAACCGGCGACGCGGAAATTGATATCGGCTTCGCGCAATCCGGTTGGGCCGGCATTCACATTGGCCGGGCCATGGCCGGGGTCGATGCAGATGCTCAGGCCGGCCAGGTTTTGTGAAAATAGCAGAACAGGAAAGAGCAAAAAGAAGAAAAGAACAGGCCGAGATTGATGCACTTGAATCATATTATTTTCAAACTTGTGTTAAATATCCTGAAATGAGATGTCGCTTTCCCCCAAACGTTTGAACGCGTGAAAAAAATAGGCGCTGTAGTCTTCCGGGTGAACAATTTTGATAATCAGATTTCATTCTCTTTCCTCCGTAGATCAATCTCGCGTTACAAATGAAAAGTTATTTTTTACTTATGATACGGTTCGCCGCGCAGGATGGCAAACGCGCGATAAAGTTGTTCGAGCAAAACCACCCGCGCCAGCTCGTGCGGCAGGGTCATCGCCGAAAGCGAGAGCCGCAGATTGGCTTTTGCGATGATTGTGTGATCCAACCCCACCGCGCCGCCGATCACAAAATCCATTTTGCGAATGCCGGTGTCGATTAGTTTTCGCAATGTTTGTACCAATTGTTCGCTGCTGAATGGCTTGCCTTGCCGGTCGAGCGCGACGAGATAAATACCCGATTCAAGCGTCTGCACGATGGTTTTTCCTTCTTCGGCCAGCGCCGCGCTATCCGGCAAGCCTTTTCCAACGGCATCGCGCATTTCAACAAGATCAAATTTGACGTAATTTTGGAGGCGTTGACCATATTTGGTCACTGCCGGCGCCCAAATTGAGTCGCGCAATTTACCGACGGCAAGCAGGCGAATTTGTAAAGGGAAAAAGGGCATGATTAAAAGTGTTGGCCGCTTGGCTGGTTCGCCTGTTTTCTAGCGAACTGGCAAACGAGCTAACCGCCTACCTTTTTCAAAACTTCAAAAAATCCCGGAAAAGAAATGTTAACACATTCCGCGCCGCCTATCGTGGTCGATGAATCAGCTAAAAGCCCGGCGACGGCGAACGCCATGGCAATGCGATGATCGCCGAAGGATTCAATCTCAGCGCCGCGCAATTTCGTCGGGCCTGTGATGACGAGACCATCGGGCAATTCTTCGATTGCCGCGCCCATGGCGCGGAGATTTTTTGTCAGCGCCGCGAGGCGATCGCTCTCCTTAAACCGCAGCTCCTGCGCCTCGCGAATGTGCGTTTCCCCCTCGGCTTGCGTGGCCATGACGGCGAGAATGGGAATCTCATCGATGAGCAAAGGAATGCGGCTGCCGGAAACTTTTATGCCTTGCAATGGTCGATGGCGAACCATCAAATCTGCCGTTGGTTCATAAGATTCGTTTCGCAAATTCATGATTTTGACCTCTGCGCCCATTGCGCGCGCGACATCGAGTAACGCCGTACGCGTGGGATTGAGGCCGGCGTTTTCAATCAGCAACCCACTTTTGGGCAAAAGCAGTCCCGCCGCAATAAAAAAAGCCGCCGAAGAAAAATCGCCTGGAATCTCAATCTCGCAACCATGCAATGTCCCGCCGCGAATTCTAATCTCATGACTGCTCACTGAATACTGATGACTGACTACTGATATGCTCGCCTCCATTCGCCGCAGCAATCTCTCGCTGTGATCGCGTGTTGGAATCGTCTCTTCAATCACAGTTTCACCTTCTGCTCCCAACCCCGCAAACACCAAGCAGCTTTTCACCTGCGCCGAAGCCACCGGAAGCCGATA